>Ga0209020_1003212_pt1 | contig 11587 bp, 10 predicted proteins | sample PinacodermBB_FD_187298 | JGI IMG/M metagenome (GOLD analysis project Ga0209020, IMG submission 187298) | Host-associated microbial community of the marine sponge Aplysina aerophoba from Gulf of Piran - sponge pinacoderm, lysed by bead... | ecosystem: Host-associated > Porifera > Sponge >...
ATGCTGGCAGGCATGCCAGAAGTCCAGGGCGCGGGCGTCGGGGTCGAGCCCCTCCAGGAATGTCCAGTTGTCGATCGCGCCGTCGGCTATGGCCGCGACGCCGCGTTGCTTGGCAAGCGGCTCGAAGTATTCTTCTTTGACATTGATGGCCTCGCGAACGTCCAACCACTTCCATTCCTCTGGCAATTTCAGGCCGGCAAGAATCCATGCCTCAATCTCTTCCCAAGCATTCTCGGCAAGGAAGTTGCGATTGTTTCCGAACTCGCGTTCGATTTGATCCAGTCTCTGCCTGCGGCCCACTTTACCGTCTCGGTCCACGCACAGGATGAAGATGTCGATCATCCCGCCGTACTGTTCAACGATCTCTTTGATACGACGGCATTTCAGTGCTTCGCCAACGCCGCCAAGCAATGGGTCTTGGCAAACCTTGATTTGCGCACGCCTTAGTCCCATGTCCTCGAAAAGCCGCTTTAGCAACGGTTTCAAGATAAACTGGTCGTTGCGGAAGTCTTCGGGGATCACGAGGACTTTCATTCTGTGCCGCACTCATCGTTATCTTCAGTGAAAGAAAGCGCGTCCTCCATCCAGCCGCCGGCCAGAAGCCTCCCCAGCCCTTGAGATTTCCGCAGTTTCTTGGCGTTGGGCAACTCGGCGATCCGACGTATGATTGCGTCATTCGTATCTTCCAAGCGGCAGGTAACCGAGCTGTTTTCGAAGGTCTCGTCGCTCACTTGCGATAGCAGATCAGGCGAATGGGTCGTGGCAATCACTTGGACTCGGCCCGTCGCGGTCTGCCGTTCGATGAGATCGACCAGAAGATGAAGTCGCGACGGATGAAGGCCATTCTCGATTTCTTCGAAGAAATAAAGACCGCCCGAGTCGTTGCCGAGCAGCGCGGCAAGCATGGCGATAAAGCGCAAGGTACCGTCCGAAGCGTTATCGGCCCGATTACTTCCACCGTGTCGTTCCTTGAGAATGAGGTGGACCTTGTCCGACGGGTCCGAGGGGAATTCGAAATCAATCACATCCATTGGCGTCAGTTCATGAACCCAATCGATCAGAACCGACTTGCGAGCGGGATCGGCACAGATTTTTTGCAGGACAGTAGGAAAATTGTCGCCGCCGTCACCCAGGACCGTCTGACCCGGCGCGGCCGGTTCTCGCAAACGATCCGGTATGAAATCGAAAAAACGTGTCCGATGGAACTCGTCGATAATAGTTCTCACCTTCTCGTAGTCTGCGAAGTCGTATGCTCGGTGCAGGATCTGGTTCAATACCGGCTTAGCTCGACTAAAATTCAATTTAGGTTTGTCAAGAATTTTCTCCGAATAAACGTCCTCCGTGCCGATACTCAAGCGCTCCGACACAATCGAAGGTCCACCGCCGCTTAACGACTCGGGACGAGCTTGGATATGGAATTTGGCATCGCTTATACCGCAGAGGGTCGGGCGCATCTTGATGTCCAACGCGAACTGGCCGAGATTCCCGGTTGATGCAGCGGCATTGAACCTAACGATTCCGCTCGGCGATCCCCGGATCGGTTCCCAGTCGGCCCAGCGCTTCCCGCCGAAAATCTCTGCGAGCGTGTAACCGCGGCCGATGCCGTGGAGGAAGCGGAAGGCGTCGCGGATGTTGCTCTTGCCGCTGGCGTTGGCTCCGACGATCAGGGTGAACGAGCCGACTAGCAGCGTTTCGTCGGCGAAGTTCTTGAAGTCCTTGAGGCGGAGCGAAGTGATCATGTCTTGGTCTCCAAGCCTAAAGTCGTCTGACGCCAGGGGCAAGGCCAGCGCGGGCAGTGAGGCGGTTGGAAGGGGATTCGTGGAACGCTTGCTTCTTCGACCTTGCTTGGACAGGATCGTTAAGAGCTTGGAACATCTGGGCGAACAGTGAGTGGCGCCCGAGAAAGTGGTTGTCGAAGTAGCCGGTCCCCCGGGCCTCATCGCCGCAGTGACAGTTGTGCATAAGCCTGTGTGCCCGGTCGATCAACAGCACGGGCCCGCCTCCCGGTTCGTCGCGGACGAGCCGAATCGCCTCCTGCGGAATCGTGCTGCCGCTCGCAAACGGGTCCAGAACTCCGCTGTAACGGCTGTCGTAAGCATCGCGGATCTTTTCCTTAAAATTATTTATTTCGAAAACTGAAAGATCAAGATAACGCTACGCGGGCGGCCGACGGTCCGATTTTTAACTGCGATCTGATTATGTGATTGCCCAAGCCGCCATTTAACTTAGGAACCTGACTAAGCTAGGTTACTGGCCCCGGATTAAACAGGGCGAGTTGATTGCGAAGTCCCAGCCGCTCGGCGCAGGTTCTTTCACCGCTGGCGACCGCCAGTATCTTGTCGAACATCGACCGGCCCATGCTTTCAATCGTTTCTCCGGCGGAAACGATCCGACCGGCGTCCATGTCCATCAAATCATGCCAGCGCGTCGCGAGTTCGCTGCGGGATGCAACTTTGATAACCGGGACTTCCGCTAGCCCGTAAGGCGTGCCTCGACCCGTTGTAAAGACATGAACATTCATGCCTGCCGCGAGCTGAAGAGTGCCGCAAATAAAATCCGACGCCGGAGTCGCGGCGAACAGCAGGCCGTTTCCCTTTGCGCGTTCCCCGGGCGGGATAACGCCGTTAACGGGCATGGATCCGGACTTTATGATCGATCCCATCGCTTTTTCGACGATGTTCGACAATCCGCCCCTTTTATTGCCGGGCGTTGTATTGGCGCTGCGATCGGTCTGGCCGAGAGACAGGTAGCGATCATACCATTCCATCTGACGTAGCAGTTCCTCGGCGATTCCAGGCGATGCGGCGCGCCGAACGAGCTGATCGATTCCGTCGCGTACTTCGGTAACTTCTGAAAAAATCACCGTGCCCCCCGCCCGGACGACAAGGTCGGCGGCGCGGCCGAGCGCCGGATTGGCCGTTACCCCCGAAAGGGCGTCGCTGCCGCCGCACTGAAGGCCGACGACAAGGTCTGAGGCCGGGCAATTCTGTCGCCGCCGATTGTCGAGCTGGACTAGCTGCCGCTCGGCGGTTCGGAGGATTGAACTGATCATCGCCTCGAAGCCGATGTGGGTTTCGTCTTGCAGCGTGACTAGGCTGGCGGCGCCCAGGGAATCCGATTTTTCGGCCGATGCGCCGAAAGCTTCGGGAAAAAGCCGCGATGGCTGAAGCTTTTCGCAGCCTAGGCTCACCACCATGGTCGAACCCGCGAAATTCGGGTTGCGCGCAATGTTGCGCAGCGTGCGGATCGGAATTTCCGCCCCCGGGGCATCGATTGCGACGCCGCAGCCGTAAGTGTGGTCGAGCGCGATAACGTCGTCGACATGGGGAAAGCGCGGAAGCAATTCGCGACGAATGCGCTCGACCGCGTGGCCGACGATTCCCGAGACGCATTGCACGGTGTTCGTAATCGCTAAGATATTTCTAGTACCGACGCTCCCGTCTTCGTTTCGAAAGCCTTGGAACGCATATCCGGCCAGCGGCTCGACGTTCGTCGGCGCTTGGGCGGCGGTCGGCGGGCCCTTGAGCTCTGAAGCCGGCGGAATTTGAATATTGAAATCATGGATCCAGCCTCCGGCGGGAATAGCCTCGGCGGCGTAGCCGATAACGGCGCCGTAGCGCCTTACGGGATCGCCGGCTGAAAGCGGCGCAAGTGCAACCTTATGGGCCTGCGGAACTGGTTGCCGAAGTGTCAGGCCATCAACGGTCGCCCCCTTTTCCAAACCGCCGTCATTGCCGACAACGGCGACATTGTCGGCAGGATTAATGCAGATAAGAAGCGCCGGCTCCGTCATGGGTCTGTCTCTATTGATTCATGGCTAGGCATGGAGTCCAGTCAACGGACCCAGGATAGTCCCGAGCCGGGCCGCAGCCGGAGCGGGATAATCGATACCGCTGCGCTTGGCAGCCTGCCGGCAATCGGTTGAAGTCCGGGAATGCGGGGCCGCAGTCGAATTCGCGGGATTCGATGCGAATTCTGCGAACGATTATTCGTTTGCAACGGATTGCCGAGACCTGGCCGCCTATCGGCGAGTCGCGATTCTTCGCAGGGCAAGCCCTGTCCCGGGAAGCCGGTCAGCCGCGCCGCGCGACTGTTTTGCAGCCCCGAACGGCGCGGGCGGGCCGGAAGCCCGCCCGCGCAATTAGGCCTTCTCGCCGCTATGTGTTCTGAATTATCTCCAGAAGCTCGGCGCCGTGCTTGGCGATGAAATCTTCATAGACCGGTCCCATGCGCTCGCGGAACGCGGCGACATCGGCTTCGTTGATCATCATGCCTTTTGCCTCCAGCTCTTCGAGAGCGGCTGCGCCGACCTCTCCGGTCAATTGAATTTCGTAATCCTGCAGCGCGGCGGCTTCCTCCATCATTACGGCCTGCTGTCCCTCCGAAAGTTCATTCCACGTGCCCAGGCTGATCGCGACGATCCCCGGCGGGCGGAAATGCTGAGTCATCGAAAAATAGCCGCTAACCTCGTAGAATTTGTCGTTCAGCACGTTGCCGGCAGCGTTTTCGCCGCCGTCCAGCACGCCCTGCTCCAAAGCGGTGTAGAGCTCGCTATAGGACATCGGGGTCGCCGATCCGCCCATCGCATTCAGCGTGTTCACCATGAGCGGGCTTTCCATCACGCGGATCTTCAAGCCGTCCATGTCTTCGGGCGTGACCACCGGGCGCACCTTGTTGAACACGTTGCGATAGCCGTTGTCGAACCAGGCGAGAATCTTCAGCCCGCGCTGTTCGGCCAAGTCACTGAATTTGCCGCCGATCGGCCCCGAAACCACGTTTTTGAAATGTTCCGTATCGCGAATCAGATAGGGCAGGCTAAATAGGTCGAACTCGGGAATGAAGCCGCTGACAGGCGCCGTGGACACCTGAGCCATCTGGATGCTGCCCAGCATCATGCCTTCGATATAGTCTCGCTCGCCGCCAAGCTGCGCGCCGTCGAGAACTTCGATGTTCAGACCGACATCGTTCGCCGCTACGCGGTCGGCGAACCAGCGCAAGGCTACGTTGTGGTGGTGAGCCGGGCCCGTGACCGACGCTACTCGAATGGTCATGTCGGCGCCGAGCGCAGGCTGCGCCAGCGTCGCCATCGACAGGGCGACGGCCGTTCCGGCGCCCGTTAGTAAGGTTCTCCTGATCATCTTCGATTTCCTTTCGTTTTGAGAACAGTTCTACCGCTTATTCTCCGGCGCGAGCGCCGGTCGTCTCCTCCCCAACGCGGGTCGGAATTCCTTGGCGCGGCCAATCAGCGCTGAACCGCGAAATCATCCGGCTCTTCAAGAACCAGCTTGTTCAGCGGCCGAACGCCGTCGTCGGCGACCGCGACCACAACTTCGATTCGATAGCCGCCGCCGACCAGATCGTGCAGGTCGAGCTTGACGGCAAGAGTCATTCTCGCCTCTAGCACGAAATCACTGTCGGAGCTGAGGTTCGGCGGCTCAACAACGTCAAGTCCGACGGCGTGGCCTACGCCGCGCAGGCCCTTGGCATAGGGCGTGAAATGCGCCGCAAGTCCCGCGGGCTCGAGTTCGGACAGAAGCGTGTCAAAAATAGACCGAGCCGTGCAGCCCGGGCGAATCTCCGTGATCACTTTTTTCAGGGCCTTGTGGCCGGCGACAAGCGCGCGCTCCTGCTCGGGATCGGCGCCGGGCATCAGAATGGTGATGCCCCCGTCGTTGCAATAATTTTCGAACGCGGGATTAAAGTCCAGCATGACGAAATCGCCGGGTTCGATCTTGCGGTCCGTAGCGCGCCATGCGGGGTACTTGGTGTTGGGGCCGGACATGACAACGGTGGCCGAGCCAATATCGGCATTGAGATTGCGCGCGATGCTTTCGGCGACCCCGGCCACCTGGATTTCGGTCATGCCGACCTTTATCAGCTTAACGGCCTGGCGCAGCACCTCGTCATTGATCTCGGCGGCGCGCTCCATCAGAGCGATTTCGGATTCGGATTTTATCTTTCTCAGATCCAGCATGATATCGTCGCGAGAATCGAACCGCGCCATGGGCGCGGCTTCGGAAACCTGCTCGTAAATCTCGAATGGCAGAATGTTTTTGCCGATCAGGCCGATCTTGCTATTGCGCCCGGCGATCGGCGCGAAGATTTCCGGCAGGTCCGTATATGGCCGGTGAATGCCGCGAATGTCCTCGATCCAGCACTGATCCTTCGCCGCATAGGCGTTCAGGCGCCCCAGGAGGACGACCGGCTCCCGGTCCCCGATTAGGATGACCAGCTGAGGGGACTCCTCGATAACGTTGATCGGCTTATAGTTCGTGATATAGGACGCATGGCCCGTACGGTATTCGTCCGAGTAGACTACGAGCGCATCGTAGCCTTCGGAGCGCATCCGGCGCCTAAGGTTTTCGGTCCTTTGCTTTAGTTCTGCAACGGTAATTTTCACGTCGGGGCACCTCTGCGTTTTTAGCTTCCTACCGGCTGGCAAGGTTGGGAATTGTCATGATGAGGCCGGGGAACAAGGCCACGGCGATCAGGACGGCAATGAGCACTGCGCAGAAAGGCACCAGGGCCCGAAAAGCCTGAGAGATGGTGAGGCCGGCTATGGCGCAGCAGATGTAGGTGAGAATGCCGACAGGCGGGGTCACCGACCCGATTACGACCGCCATGACCAGCACCACGCCGAAATAGACCGGATCGATTCCGAGACCTTTCACGACAGGCAGCAGCACCGGCGTGAATATGATCAGTATCGGAATTCCTTCGATAAATAGTCCAAGGATCAGTATGAAGCCCAGGATGAGCAGAACGGCGATTGTCGGGTCCGTCGAAATGCCGCCGAGAAAGCCGAGCACGGTCTTGCCGAATCCCGCCCAGGCCAGCAGCCAGGCGAAGGACGTCGCCATGGCAATCAGAAACATGGCCGCCGCCGTCGTCACCGCCGCATTTACGAGAAGCTCCCTGACGAGCCTGAATGTGAGCGTTCGATATACGAATGTACCGACAAGGGTCGCATAGGCCACGGCCACAACGCCTGCTTCCGTCGCAGTGAATACTCCGGAAAAGATCCCGCCCAGGATGATGACGGGCATGGCTAGAGCCCAGAGCGCATCCCGGAATGCGGGAATGACCGGGGGAAGCTCGGATCGCCGCGGCGCGGGATAGTTCCTTTTCGTCGCCACGTAGTAGGCCATCAGCATCAGGCCGAGCGCAACCATCAATCCAGGAACGAAACCGCCCAGAAAGAGCTGCGCGATGGAGACGTTGGCGATAGAGCCGTAGATCACCATCATGATGCTTGGAGGTATGATTGGCCCCATCGCGCTTGCCGAAGCGTTGACGGCCACGGCGTAGTCGGCGTCGAAGCCGTTTTTTTTCATCGCCGGGATCATCATGGATCCGAGAGCCGACGCATCGGCGGTCGCCGAGCCGGAGATGCCCGAAAAGAACATGTTCGATACGATCGTTACATGGGCCAGGCCGCCGCGAATATGCCCGACAAGAGATCGCGAGAAAGCCACAATGCGCTCCGTGATCCCGCAGGCGTTCATGAGCTCGCCCGCAATGATAAAGAACGGGATCGCGAGGAGCGTGAAAGAATCCACGCCCACGAATGCGCGCGTAACGATGCTGTTCAGCGGCAGCGTGCCGTCGAGCGCGAGCGTCAGAGCCGCCGCGATGCCGAGCGCGAAGGCGATCGGGATATTGATCAGCAAGAGCGCGAAGAAGGTGATGAAAAGGATCGCCAGCATCGACTCGCCCGCGCCTAACGATTTCTGCTTGCGAGGAGGATGGCAACGATGCGCTCAACGCAGATTAGCACTATCAGGCACATGGATATGGGAATTGCGATGTAGATCCACGACATCTGCACGCCCATGGCCGGCGAGCGCTGAAGCATGTTCATATTGATGACCGGATAGCTCGCGTAGACGACGGCGGCCGCGAAGCACGCGATCAACGCATTCGAAAGCGCCTCGAGGCCGGGTCTGAACCTGTCAGGAAGCAAGTTGACGAACAGGTCGACGCCTAGGTGAATCCCTCGCGAAAGGCCAATCGCCCCGCCCAGAAAGACGATCCAGACGAAGCAATATCGCGCCAGTTCCTCCGACCAGGGGAGCGGCGCCGCGATGACGTATCTGAATACGACCTGAGCGAGCGTAACCACGACCATCAATACGGAGATCGCGAAGACGGAGAAGGCGGCCGCATTCAAAAGAGCCGACAGAATCATCGACTTCCGCCCGACCTCCGACTGCGACATTCTTCCTCCCGGACCATGCCCCGAAACTAGAAATCGATTTTATTTTGGCGCGTCAATTCTGTCAACACTTTTCTTTTCTAGAGTATAAATATCTGATAAAGTGCGGTTTGTTGAGGCAAGAGCTTGCGGGAATGATGCCTGAATCAAGAAATCGATTTCAAGATGATCCATCGCGGGTTCGCATAACGGACGTTGCCAAACTTGCCGGCTGCGCGCCGGCGACGATATCGCGCGCAATCAACAATCCGGAGAAGGTATCCCCCGAAAAGCGTTCCCGGATCGAAAGCGCGATGCTCGAACTCGGCTATGTGCGCAACCACGCCGCGCGCGCGCTGCGCTCCCAGCGCTCCAACATGGTCGGCGTTCTGATCCCGACACTGGACTATGCGCTTTACGCTCGTCTGGTCGGCGCCGCCAATGCCCGGTTCTCGGAGGCGGGAATTTCCACCCTGATCGCGACTTTCGGCTATGATCTGGACGCGGAATTGAAAGAGGCGAGATTGCTTCTCGAACGCGGAGCCGAGGCGCTGATCCTTGTCGGCGACCGGCATCGGCCAAGTCTCTACGAGCTTTTGGACCAGTACGAAGTTCCCTTTGTCAATACATACGTCTTCAACTCCAAGAGCGCCTATCCGACCGTGGGATTCGACAATTCATCGGCGGCGGCGAAGGCCGCTCAGCACCTGGTGCATCTGGGGCACCGGAGAATTTGCGTCATTTCCGGGATCATCAGGGACAATGATCGAACGACAAGACGGCTCGAAGGGATTCGAGGGGAACTGCGGAAACACGGCATCGATTTGCCGGATTCCATGGTCGCGGAAAGTCCGTATTCCATTGCGAGCGGCAGAAGAGCCTGCGCGCTGCTTCTATCGCGCGACGGCGCGCAGCCAACCGCCATTATTTGCGGAAACGACGTTCTCGCTCTGGGCGCCCTCATAGAATGCACCGCGAAGGGGATGGAAATCCCGGGCGATATTTCCGTCGTCGGCTTCGACAATCTCGAATATGCGATGCATTCAAACCCGCCTCTCACGACCATCGACGTTCCGGCGGAAGAGATGGGGGCCGACGCCGCGGACTACATTCTCGGCAAATTGAGCGGAAGCGAAGTGGCAACGCACGTTTCGGTCGAAGTTCAGCTCATACTCCGAAACTCGTCCGCCCCGCCGAAGCGCGCGGGCGCGCATTCCGACTCGGATGTGTAGCGGACCGTCCGGCTATCAGGGCATTCGCGGGTCCGCGGCGTCTGTTCTTCGTCGCATCTCCGGCTAATCCGCCGAGTTTCGAAACGCGGCGTCAAGTACGCGCACCGCGCCACTGCGCCGCCTTCGCCCTAACAGCCGTCTCGCGCCTGTTCGCCACCCGCTTCGGACCGATATCAATCGCGGCGAAGGCGGCGGCTCCGACATATGCGCCAACCAAAATACGGACTGCGCCGGCGACCGATCGGGCGCGCGCGGCTATTCCGGCAACGGAAATCGACTCTTCGGTCGCGAGGTCGAGGCGGCGCCTTCCGAGCATGGCGCATTTGTCGCCGAATCGGCTGCGCGGACCGCGGTCGGCGCGTCCGATCGTAACCGCAAATCGAAAAAGCCGAGATTCTAAGTGAATAGAGCGCGCCGCCGTCCGGAGTTGAACGCCTCGGAGAAGCAACCGGATTCTTGCCGAAGCTCCAGTATCCGAGTCCTTGTCCTATTTGGAAATTTCCTTAGCCGGATGCCGTTGCCCGAACGGGTCGGCGGCACCGAACGGCATTGATTTATCGACCTGGGGAATGCCCGCGCCCGCATTCCAGGCTCGCCGATAATTCGGCTGGATTGCCGAACTCAAGTGGCCGCGGCGCGCGTCAGCGACAGCCGCGCCGTTTCAAGGTGCTCCTTCATGATGTTCGCCGCCAGTTCAGGGTCGCGCTTTCGGATTGCATCGACGATCCGCCTGTGCTGCGAATTGTACTGAACGATGATCGGCGGTTCTAGGGTCAAGCGCCGCATGCGCATCCATTCGTCCTGGATGCGCACTCTATCGATTTGGCGCGCCATCCAGAGCAGCAACTGGTTGCCGGTGGTTTCGACCAGCCGGGCATGGAATTCGGCATCCAGATCGGAAAAGCTGATCCAGTCGTTGACCTCCGCTTCCATCGATTCAAGCAGGACTTCCAAGTCCTCGAAATCCGCTCGTCGCGCATTGAGCACGGCGAGGCGGCAAATGTGCGGCTCCAGCGCGAATCGAGCGTCGATAAGCTCAAGCGGTCGAATTGATTCAAAAGGCAGATCCGTGAACTCCGCGCGCTTGCAAGGGGTTACGAACGATCCGCTGCTTCTTCGAATTTCGACAAGGTTTTCTTTCGAGAGCTTTGCCAGCGCATCGCGCACGGTGCCGCGGGACACGCCGAATCGAGCGGCAAGCTCCCGTTCCGGCGGAAGCCGGTCGAACTCGTTCCAAGTATTGTCGGAAATCTCGCTTCGCAGGACGGAAGCGATTTCAGAAGATCCAGTGCGCCGAATTGGCGAATCAGTCATAGCCGCCTCCATCGTAGAATACCAATAATAGACCAAATCGGCGAAAATTGCAAAAATGGCAAAGATTTGGCCTATTCCGATTGCGAGCTTGGTTGGTTTCGGTTAAATCCCAGTCGATTCGATTCGCGAGAGCTGAATGTTCGGGTTCAGCGCGCGCCGGCCATTGCTACGGGCGGCGCGCCCGGCCGCCGGGATGCGAAATGGTTTCGTCGAGTGCGCAGTCTCGCCTCCGCTTGCGTCCCATCGGGGTCGCCGGCGCCCAGAATCACGCGCGTGCCAATAGCGTCCGCTTTAGTGCGCCTGAAGTTGCGAAGGAAGAAAAAATGACCGAAACGGATATTGAAAAGTTCGTCAATGCACCGGGAAGGGACGAACTCGTAAAGGAAGTCCGGGAAAAAATCGACAGGCTCGGCATCGAGTACCTCTATTTGCAGTTCGTGTCGATAACCGGAAAAATCATGGGCAAGGGCATTCCGTCCGACCATTGGGAGTCGGTGGCTTCCAAGGGGTTCCAGCTTGTGTACGGCGCGACCGTGAACCTCTTCACGAACCGCAGAGGCGACTATCTCGGCTACGGGCCCGAATCCGCGGAGCTGGTTGGGATCCCGGAGCCGGAGACGATGGTGCAGCTGCCTTGGGATAATCGCATCGCGCGGTTCTACTGCACGCTGTTCCGAAACCGCGAGGAACGAGAGGACCCCGGAGCGTTTCTAACCGCGGACTGCCGCGGAAACCTGCGCCGTCTCCACGACGAATTCAAGGGCAAGCACGGCGGCCTGCATCTGCGCATGGGAACCGAGCCGGAAATGATGTGGCTGAAGCGCGACGCCGACGGCAAGCCGGCGGG
>Ga0209020_1003215_pt1 | contig 11583 bp, 12 predicted proteins | sample PinacodermBB_FD_187298 | JGI IMG/M metagenome (GOLD analysis project Ga0209020, IMG submission 187298) | Host-associated microbial community of the marine sponge Aplysina aerophoba from Gulf of Piran - sponge pinacoderm, lysed by bead... | ecosystem: Host-associated > Porifera > Sponge >...
CAAGACGCCCTCAACCACATGCCCCGCAAACTCCACAACTGGAACCCTGCACAACACGTCTACACTACACTCTGTCGCAACCACCGATAGAGCTTGCCGGCGTTCGGGCTGGGCCACTAATGCGCGGCAAGTCCGATCGGCTAAATTGTTGAATTGTCGAGCAGATTATCTATTTTATCTACTCAAGGAATGGTCGGCCACCAAAACACCGGTAGGCGGCTTGTTGGGCTGCGTCTTATTTTATCTACTCAAGGAATGGTCGGCCACCAAAACACCTACTAGACAATGACCTAGTAGGCTTCAATTTTATCTACTCAAGGAATGGTCGGCCACCAAAACTTAGAAGGCGCCGCTGGTGACGCTATGTTTATTTTATCTACTCAAGGAATGGTCGGCCACCAAAACTCCAACAGGAACGCTGCGCCGTCGATCTGGATTTTATCTACTCAAGGAATGGTCGGCCACCAAAACACGGGGCAAGATTTCGCCCATTTCGGGCGGATTTTATCTACTCAAGGAATGGTCGGCCACCAAAACCGGCGTTGTGAAGGTGTGGTGTCGGCGCGGATTTTATCTACTCAAGGAATGGTCGGCCACCAAAACCGGATACGGGAGTCTACGCGGCACGTGCCAATTTTATCTACTCAAGGAATGGTCGGCCACCAAAACCGTTGTCGGCGACTAACCCGGGCGACATTATTTTATCTACTCAAGGAATGGTCGGCCACCAAAACTGAACCGCGCGCAGGCTGTGACGTTTCTTATTTTATCTACTCAAGGAATGGTCGGCCACCAAAACACGGGTGTATTCGGGTCGGTGGCGGTACTCATTTTATCTACTCAAGGAATGGTCGGCCACCAAAACGTGGTCGCAGACATTTCGGCGACTAAATGCATTTTATCTACTCAAGGAATGGTCGGCCACCAAAACGGCGAATGGTTAGACACTCGGCCTGTGCAATTTTATCTACTCAAGGAATGGTCGGCCACCAAAACTTGCCAGAGTGGTGAACTATAAGCCAGTGGATTTTATCTACTCAAGGAATGGTCGGCCACCAAAACTTACTGAGGCGCTAGGGCGCATCGAACTCGATTTTATCTACTCAAGGAATGGTCGGCCACCAAAACTCAAGCCGGCCGCGAGTTGATGTGACCGAATTTTATCTACTCAAGGAATGGTCGGCCACCAAAACTGCTGAAGGCGAGTTGAGGATAGACGCTGATTTTATCTACTCAAGGAATGGTCGGCCACCAAAACGCACGATACCTTGAGTGTGGCGAGTGTCGAATTTTATCTACTCAAGGAATGGTCGGCCACCAAAACACCACGGCTTTGGTGGTGGTGGTGGTGGTGATTTTATCTACTCAAGGAATGGTCGGCCACCAAAACGACAGGACACTCACGTTCGCTAGTGGTGGTATTTTATCTACTCAAGGAATGGTCGGCCACCAAAACTCTCACTCGTCGGAGGGTTTTCTTGTGGTGATTTTATCTACTCAAGGAATGGTCGGCCACCAAAACAGAGTAGGGAGGATCTGGATCGATGTCGTGATTTTATCTACTCAAGGAATGGTCGGCCACCAAAACTCGTAATCGTTCAACGCGTCGACCAAATCGATTTTATCTACTCAAGGAATGGTCGGCCACCAAAACACGCGGTACGCTGAGAAGCTATCGCTCGACATTTTATCTACTCAAGGAATGGTCGGCCACCAAAACGAGATTGGCATATACACACCTGGCGGTGAGGATTTTATCTACTCAAGGAATGGTCGGCCACCAAAACACGTTCCGAGCGGCGGCACGGTTCCTGAGCATTTTATCTACTCAAGGAATGGTCGGCCACCAAAACTGGCAACCTAGTGCAACATGGGAGGTTCTAATTTTATCTACTCAAGGAATGGTCGGCCACCAAAACTAGCCGACAACGCTCACATCGCCGCGATGCATTTTATCTACTCAAGGAATGGTCGGCCACCAAAACCATGTGCCGGTGCATGTGCCGGTCGAGGGTATTTTATCTACTCAAGGAATGGTCGGCCACCAAAACGAGAACTGTGGTTATTTGTGGACCTTCTATATTTTATCTACTCAAGGAATGGTCGGCCACCAAAACGCCGCCGCCGTTTCTGATCTCTGGCCGTCAATTTTATCTACTCAAGGAATGGTCGGCCACCAAAACTTCCACAGGCGTGTCAGTTGCGGTCGGATCGATTTTATCTACTCAAGGAATGGTCGGCCACCAAAACCTTCGCAATATGCCTTTGATCGCGTGGAGAATTTTATCTACTCAAGGAATGGTCGGCCACCAAAACCCCGGCTCCGAACTCCAATCGGGCCAATTATTTTATCTACTCAAGGAATGGTCGGCCACCAAAACTCGATTACTTTGCTCATTTGTTGAGCCCCAATTTTATCTACTCAAGGAATGGTCGGCCACCAAAACGCCGTGCACCTATTTATCGAACGCTAACGATTTTATCTACTCAAGGAATGGTCGGCCACCAAAACTTGTGAGGGGCGGCGAGCGGATTGCTGCGTATTTTATCTACTCAAGGAATGGTCGGCCACCAAAACACCAACCGCAACGCTACCAGCACGTCCCAATTTTATCTACTCAAGGAATGGTCGGCCACCAAAACTTCGGGTGCGGACACTTGGGGTTGTGCCTGATTTTATCTACTCAAGGAATGGTCGGCCACCAAAACGGGTTGGTCGCCGACAACGTTGGCAACGCTATTTTATCTACTCAAGGAATGGTCGGCCACCAAAACCAGTATCCGGCGGGTGACTTCGATGCGCTGATTTTATCTACTCAAGGAATGGTCGGCCACCAAAACACAACCCGCAACTGCGGCTCCGGCACCAGATTTTATCTACTCAAGGAATGGTCGGCCACCAAAACAGTCGTCGTTGAATAGGACGCCTTGCCGGTATTTTATCTACTCAAGGAATGGTCGGCCACCAAAACCTCTATCGACCGCTTATGATCAGCAGCGAAATTTTATCTACTCAAGGAATGGTCGGCCACCAAAACCGTTTTGTTGGCATTCCGCGCCTGTCGCTGATTTTATCTACTCAAGGAATGGTCGGCCACCAAAACTGTGGTTAGCGACACCAACGGCTAGCGAAAATTTTATCTACTCAAGGAATGGTCGGCCACCAAAACTGGCAAGAAATGTCGATCACGACGTCTGACATTTTATCTACTCAAGGAATGGTCGGCCACCAAAACACGCGCAACGTTGCCGCATCACTGCCTTGATTTTATCTACTCAAGGAATGGTCGGCCACCAAAACTTAGTTTGTTTATTTATTCGGGTCGGCGACATTTTATCTACTCAAGGAATGGTCGGCCACCAAAACTTAATCCGCACCGTCGCCGCGTCAATGTCGATTTTATCTACTCAAGGAATGGTCGGCCACCAAAACTATTGTAGCGTGATTGTGTTGGTCACGTCGATTTTATCTACTCAAGGAATGGTCGGCCACCAAAACTTGGGGAACCAGCGTGTTAGAGGACATAGAATTTTATCTACTCAAGGAATGGTCGGCCACCAAAACCGGCTGGGAAACACCAACCGAATCACGCAATTTTATCTACTCAAGGAATGGTCGGCCACCAAAACTCAGCCAAGCTCGATAGTGACGCTTGACCATTTTATCTACTCAAGGAATGGTCGGCCACCAAAACGCCGCCGCCGTTTCTGCTCTCTGGCCGTCAATTTTATCTACTCAAGGAATGGTCGGCCACCAAAACTGCGTTGGCGGTGGAGTTAGCATCGGCGTTATTTTATCTACTCAAGGAATGGTCGGCCACCAAAACTTGGAGCCGCTTACGATGCGTTATCTGCAGATTTTATCTACTCAAGGAATGGTCGGCCACCAAAACACGCCGAGTAGCGCTCGGGTGGGTTGCGTCATTTTATCTACTCAAGGAATGGTCGGCCACCAAAACTGGTGGTTCAGCAAAGAAGGCGTAGAAGAATTTTATCTACTCAAGGAATGGTCGGCCACCAAAACGGAATTGATGCCTAGTTGTATAGCCCCCTAATTTTATCTACTCAAGGAATGGTCGGCCACCAAAACTGATCTGGTGTTTTTATGGGTTCGTCTATGATTTTATCTACTCAAGGAATGGTCGGCCACCAAAACCAAGCAGGTCGGAGTCAGCTTCGTCGCGTGATTTTATCTACTCAAGGAATGGTCGGCCACCAAAACTCCCAGGCTACGCACATCAAAGGCGTTTCATTTTATCTACTCAAGGAATGGTCGGCCACCAAAACAACAGTTTGCTGCACGCGTTTGGTGTTCCATTTTATCTACTCAAGGAATGGTCGGCCACCAAAACTTGAGATGCCGCGTTTGTAGTCGTCGTCATATTTTATCTACTCAAGGAATGGTCGGCCACCAAAACTCAACACGACCACGCGTTCAGAGCCCAACAATTTTATCTACTCAAGGAATGGTCGGCCACCAAAACTCACGATAGAACGTACAAGTAGCAGACCAATTTTATCTACTCAAGGAATGGTCGGCCACCAAAACATTCAATGCTCATAATGGTCTCCTAATCTAATTTTATCTACTCAAGGAATGGTCGGCCACCAAAACACAAGCCAAATGGCCTCTACCGCGATTCTTATTTTATCTACTCAAGGAATGGTCGGCCACCAAAACTGGGTGGTGGTTGGTATGGACGAGGCCGCGATTTTATCTACTCAAGGAATGGTCGGCCACCAAAACTGAGCTCGAGCAAAGCGTGTCACGGCGGCGATTTTATCTACTCAAGGAATGGTCGGCCACCAAAACGCATCATCTCTCTCATTCGTCCTTTAGTGCATTTTATCTACTCAAGGAATGGTCGGCCACCAAAACCGCATTGTCAGCCACGAAACAATGCACTCGATTTTATCTACTCAAGGAATGGTCGGCCACCAAAACTACGATTGGTCGATAGCACCAGCAGTCCGAATTTTATCTACTCAAGGAATGGTCGGCCACCAAAACGTACGGGGACGAACATGCCGCACGGTGTTAATTTTATCTACTCAAGGAATGGTCGGCCACCAAAACAGCGCGTTCAATACTAGAGACGCAGACGGCATTTTATCTACTCAAGGAATGGTCGGCCACCAAAACTTAGGGCTCCGTCGACCACTGTCAACGCGATTTTATCTACTCAAGGAATGGTCGGCCACCAAAACAACCGCTCCTTGCTCGTTGACACCGCTTCAATTTTATCTACTCAAGGAATGGTCGGCCACCAAAACCCGGGACGCGAAGCTTTCACTCTAGCAATGATTTTATCTACTCAAGGAATGGTCGGCCACCAAAACGTACGATGCGTCCACGCGTTATCTTCCAAAATTTTATCTACTCAAGGAATGGTCGGCCACCAAAACCGCAAGCATCATTCCCGATTCCACCCTAAGATTTTATCTACTCAAGGAATGGTCGGCCACCAAAACCAAGCACAGGATACCGCCCGTGTTGCTGTCATTTTATCTACTCAAGGAATGGTCGGCCACCAAAACTTTTTGCCTGTGATGGTGTCAACGGTGAACATTTTATCTACTCAAGGAATGGTCGGCCACCAAAACGACGAAGCCACCACACTCGCCGCGTTGCTATTTTATCTACTCAAGGAATGGTCGGCCACCAAAACGCGCTCGGCGCGATGATGTTGGGTTGCTCGATTTTATCTACTCAAGGAATGGTCGGCCACCAAAACTGGAGACCCTATCATGGCTCACATGAGGGATTTTATCTACTCAAGGAATGGTCGGCCACCAAAACTCCGGCGACCCGAATGTGGGGGACATGGGGATTTTATCTACTCAAGGAATGGTCGGCCACCAAAACACATCGCTGGTGTTGACTGACGATCCTTCGATTTTATCTACTCAAGGAATGGTCGGCCACCAAAACTTTGCCGCTATCAACGAATGCTTACCGGGTATTTTATCTACTCAAGGAATGGTCGGCCACCAAAACGAAGTGTACGCAAGGGACGTGAAGCCGCAAATTTTATCTACTCAAGGAATGGTCGGCCACCAAAACCTAACCCGCTTCGGGGCACACGTGCCGCAGATTTTATCTACTCAAGGAATGGTCGGCCACCAAAACCTGTTGGTCGTCTGACTGCCATTGCAGTCTATTTTATCTACTCAAGGAATGGTCGGCCACCAAAACAACCCGCCGCAACAACACAAAACCGCGGGTATTTTATCTACTCAAGGAATGGTCGGCCACCAAAACTCGAAAAGGTGGACGGACAAATTTCTGTGGATTTTATCTACTCAAGGAATGGTCGGCCACCAAAACTGACGGGATGATCGCCAACTGCGCTCGGGTATTTTATCTACTCAAGGAATGGTCGGCCACCAAAACTGTCGGCGGCTGCCTACCGTGCGGCAAAAAATTTTATCTACTCAAGGAATGGTCGGCCACCAAAACCCTGGGCCTGATTGCGCGACGGGCGGAATAATTTTATCTACTCAAGGAATGGTCGGCCACCAAAACTGAGATTGCTCGCCGTGATGAGACTCGGAAATTTTATCTACTCAAGGAATGGTCGGCCACCAAAACATCTTCACACGTGTTGTCTTGTGACCAACATTTTATCTACTCAAGGAATGGTCGGCCACCAAAACCACCACCACCACCAGTCTCAAACGTGAACTATTTTATCTACTCAAGGAATGGTCGGCCACCAAAACTTCGCCGTCCCATTGGCGCGCGGCGGCCCAATTTTATCTACTCAAGGAATGGTCGGCCACCAAAACTCGGTGCCTAACCTCGCGTGCATTAGTAGAATTTTATCTACTCAAGGAATGGTCGGCCACCAAAACGGCGGAGGTGGCGCAGTGGGAGCCGCTGAATTTTATCTACTCAAGGAATGGTCGGCCACCAAAACTGCCTTCAATGGGCGGAACTCTTGCCAGAAATTTTATCTACTCAAGGAATGGTCGGCCACCAAAACAGTACGCGCCATAACGTTCGGGGAACATTGATTTTATCTACTCAAGGAATGGTCGGCCACCAAAACACGCTGGGACAAAGCAGCGCGTCTTGAAGATTTTATCTACTCAAGGAATGGTCGGCCACCAAAACTTGTGGTACTGAGTTGGAGTTACCTACCCCAATTTTATCTACTCAAGGAATGGTCGGCCACCAACACTAGGGGTCGGTTGCTTGACGCAGAAATCCATTTTATCTACTCAAGGAATGGTCGGCCACCAAAACTCCCGCACGTCTAACTGCTGCACAGCCAATATTTTATCTACTCAAGGAATGGTCGGCCACCAAAACACCTTCGACATACCGAACAGTAGCTGTTGGATTTTATCTACTCAAGGAATGGTCGGCCACCAAAACTAAGGGGACGGCGCGTTTTGTCATACCCGCCATTTTATCTACTCAAGGAATGGTCGGCCACCAAAACCAAAACCGACGTCACCATCCACCCCAACAAATTTTATCTACTCAAGGAATGGTCGGCCACCAAAACATGACCGCATACTTAGTTACTGGGCAGGGAATTTTATCTACTCAAGGAATGGTCGGCCACCAAAACAACACTACGCCATACGCAATGTCGTCGTGGATTTTATCTACTCAAGGAATGGTCGGCCACCAAAACTTATCACGCACCAAATCAACGGTGCGGCGGATTTTATCTACTCAAGGAATGGTCGGCCACCAAAACATGTCGCCGTTTGTGGTTTGGGTGATTGTGATTTTATCTACTCAAGGAATGGTCGGCCACCAAAACATCAATCCGTGGATTAGAAACTCCGAAGCAATTTTATCTACTCAAGGAATGGTCGGCCACCAAAACATGGTGAACGGCGCGCATTGTTTGGTGTTGATTTTATCTACTCAAGGAATGGTCGGCCACCAAAACTTGAAACCAGACTCTCCACATCGCAAGAAAATTTTATCTACTCAAGGAATGGTCGGCCACCAAAACCATCCGCGAATTGCGGTAAGTGACTACTCAATTTTATCTACTCAAGGAATGGTCGGCCACCAAAACCGCCGACGAATCAATCGAGTTTGTGTGCCGATTTTATCTACTCAAGGAATGGTCGGCCACCAAAACTTTCCGGATGGTGTAACGCCTGGCGTGACAATTTTATCTACTCAAGGAATGGTCGGCCACCAAAACTTCGGTTTGCTGTTTCGTTTCGGGCGGCAATTTTATCTACTCAAGGAATGGTCGGCCACCAAAACTATGGCGCCTATGATGTCCAATAGTTCGTTATTTTATCTACTCAAGGAATGGTCGGCCACCAAAACACCGATGCCCTACCGCCACGCCGAGCAGCTATTTTATCTACTCAAGGAATGGTCGGCCACCAAAACCAAAATACGTGTAATGACACTCCAAACAGCATTTTATCTACTCAAGGAATGGTCGGCCACCAAAACCCATGCTGTAAAGGGGCGCTTCGCGTTTGAGGTCGGAGTGGGTGGGGTGAGGGTCCGCGCCCGATCGCGAGGGATCCTCCAGAATCGGTGCTGACCTCAGCCGAGAATCTGGGGGATCTCTGTGGAAGTTGACCCTACACGTATGTGCGAGTTGTTGGTGAGACTGGGCGATGGCGAGGTGGTCGGCATCGCCGACGATCTTGGTTAGCCGTTGCGGGTTCATATCCGCCGACGGGCACCGAGACCGGACTGCGATGGTTGCGACGGACCGTTGTGGTCTGACGGCGGTCGCGAGGTGGAGTTGGTGGATGTCCCGGCGTTTGGGCGGCTTGTGCTGCTGGTGTGGCATAAACGCCGTTGGCGTTGCGCGAATTTGGAGTTTTCGGTGGGTACGGTCACCGAACAGGATCCCGTGGTTGCGCTGCCGCGTGAGAGGTTGACCGCACGGGCTAGTCGTTGGGCGTTGGGTTGCGTCTGACTTCGCGCGACGTTCGGGTTTGGGCGCAGTCGCTGGGTGCTCACGCCTTTTGGCACGGTATTTCTGCAAAATGTAGTGCAAAATTTCTGTAAAGTGGAGGTTAGCGGTATTCTCCCTGTAGGAGGAGACATGCCCGACACCCGCAATTCAGACTATCTGGCCCGCGTCGTAGACAAGGAGGTGGCAGAGGCTCTGGCCTCGTCGCCCGCCGTGCTCATTGAAGGGCCGCGGGGCTGTGGCAAAACTTGGACCGGTCAGAGATTCGCCAACAGCGAGGTGTTCTTAGACGGATCCGAAGCTCTGCGAATCGCTGCCGAAGTGGACCCGGCCTCGATCCTTGAGGGCGAGGAGCCCCGACTGCTCGACGAGTGGCAGCTCATCCGAGGCATTTGGAATCCGATGCGGCACGCCTGCGACCGGCGAGGCGGGTTCGGGCATTTCTTACTCACCGGGTCGCAGAATCCACCCGACGACATCACCGAGCATTCCGGGGCGGGCCGAGTCGCTCGGGTGCGGATGCGGCCGATGTCGCTTTGGGAGTCGGGGGATTCCAGCGGAGAAGTGTCCCTGGCCTCGCTGCTGGAAGGCGGACGCTGCTTGGCCAAAGATGCCGAACAGACCTACAGCGGCATCGCTTCTCTGATCTGTCGGGGAGGGTGGCCCCGCATGATCAAGATGGCGCCGGACACGGCCCAAGCCCGCCTGCGCGACTATCTCGACGACATCACCCGCACCGACATCTCGCGAGTGTCCGGCATCAAACGCGACCCCCAGTTGGTGATGGCGCTGCTTCGGTCCCTTGCCCGCAACGAAGCAACCGCCGCCTCCTGCGCCACCCTGATTAAGGATGTGGCAGGGGCAACGGCCAGCGCGCCGGCTCGTTCCACGATCAGGGCCTACATCGACGACCTGACCCGATTGTTCGTGCTTGAGCCTCTTCCGGCGTGGGCCACCCATCTGAGATCTTCGGCCCGGTTGAGGAAATCTCCGAAGCGGTTGTTTGTCGATCCTGCGCTGGCCGTAGCTGCCTTGGCCGCGTCGGCGGGTTCTGTCGCCGAGGACAAAGAGGCGATGGGGCCTCTGTTCGAATCGATGGCGACCCGCGACCTCCGGGTGTATGCACAGTCGTTGGGCGCACACCTCTTCTACTACGGCGATTTGAATGGCCTCGAGGCGGATGCCGTAATCGAGGGATTAGACGGCCAGTGGGCCGCCGTGGAGATCAAGCTCGGTGGAGGAAAACCTGTCGCTGCGGCCTGCGAATCGCTTCGGGCCGTTCGCTCACAGATCGACACCACTTGCCGCGGAGAACCGGCCCGCCTCATCGTGCTCACCGCATTCGGCCACGGCTATCAGACCCAAGACGGCATCGCCGTAGTGCCCCTGACCGCCCTCAAACCCTGAGCCAGCCCGGCCGCTGCTTCCGTGTTATGCATCAGGTACTTTGTGAACGGCGATGTTGACGCGGTGGGAGCCTTTTGCGATATGTGTACTGGCCCGCATGTGCCGAGCACGGGCCGGCTTGATGCGTGCAAGCTCCAGTCGGTTGCTGGGGCGTACTGGCCGGGCGATGTCACCAGGCCGATGCTGCAGCGGGTCAATGGCACTGCGTGGTCGTCGCGCAAAGAACTGAAGAGGTATCTGCAGACGGTTTATGTCTGCATCAGTGTTTCCACGGCATGTCTCGGGCGAGGTCGACGCGGCGTTGGGCGGCGCACGGGTGATTCTGATTCACGGCACCCGGCAGACGGGCAAGACCACGGTCGCCCGGCAGGTGTGCGACCGTTTGGAGGGCACCTTCGCCACACTCGATACCCCAGCACCGGAGCAACTTCGGCGACCGGCTCACCCTGTCATGCTACTACCACGATTTAGCGGCTCTTCGCGGGATCTTGAGGGCGGGGTGAGTTCTGTTTCGACCGATTGTTGTCAGATCAGGTGGCTGCTGTTGTGGATGAACGTCAACGCGTCGTCGAAGGTGATCCAGTCCTCGTCTGTGTAGACGTACTGTCGGATAGCGGGATAGTTCGATTTCAACGCCTCATACGCGGGTTTGCCTGGTTGAAACGCGGGCGACGCGGCGAAGCCGACGTCGGGGCGGACGTTGGTACGGCCCGCGAGGCCTCCCGGTAGAGAAGCGACTACTGTTTCGTGCATCTCGGCGACTCGGTCGCTGCTGAGCTTCGTTCTTGTCGGTTCGTGGCGTAGCAGGCATGCCAAGTCGTAGATGTCACGGGCCCGCAACCCGGTGTCTTCGGGTTTGTCGGAGAGGCTGCGCCAGTGCAACGCGTCGAGTTTGTCGACAACCGCGATGATCGGGTCGGCTGTGAGAACCTCGAACGGTTCCAGCAACGGATGCTCCTGCAGCAACGCAAGGTCGATAGTGGCGGCGGCTTCGCCGACCAGAGATGTCACCGTCGCGGTGCTGGTGGTGTCGGCTGGTTGGTCGCGTATGTTCACCTCGACGAGCACGTCACCGAAGGTCGGTCCACCAGCAGTAACCGTGGAGAGCGCTGTCAACGGCGGGTAGGTGATCGTTGTGGAAGCGAAGCGGTCTCCGTACCGTCTGTGGTTCATTGGTAGCGGGATCCCGGTGTTGAGGCGTGCTTGCAGTTCACGGCGGACTCTCTTGCGGCGTCCGCTTCCGAAGGTTCCCTCTGTTGGCGGG
>Ga0209020_1003220_pt1 | contig 11571 bp, 9 predicted proteins | sample PinacodermBB_FD_187298 | JGI IMG/M metagenome (GOLD analysis project Ga0209020, IMG submission 187298) | Host-associated microbial community of the marine sponge Aplysina aerophoba from Gulf of Piran - sponge pinacoderm, lysed by bead... | ecosystem: Host-associated > Porifera > Sponge >...
GTCCTTGCACAATTTCTCATACCAGCGCACCAGCGCCTCGGAGGTCAGACTTGCCTTTTCGCCCTTGAGCTCATATTTGCCGCGGCGGAAAAACTCGCTCGCTGCCGCATCCAGCGCCAGCCCGATATCGCTCTTCGGGTCGCGCCCGGCTTTCAGCCCGGTCGCCTCAATCGCCGCCACCAGAAACTCCAGCGCGCGGCGCACATCGCCAAAATCCGGCGCAAAGCCGCCCTCATCGCCCAGCCCGGTGTGGTGGCCGGCTTTCTTCAGCTGCGCCTTCAGCGCATGAAACACTTCCGAACCCATGCGCATCGCCTCCAGCATGCTGGTCGCCGACAGCGGCACAATCATGAACTCCTGCAGGTCCAGCCGATTGTCGGCATGCGCGCCGCCATTGAGAATGTTCATCAGCGGCACCGGCAAAAGCTCGGCGCGCCGCCCGCCCAGATAGCGCCACAGCGGCAGATTCAGGCTCGCCGCCGCCGCCCGCGCTGCCGCCAGCGATACGCCCAGCATGGCGTTGGCACCCAGATGGGTTTTCTGCGCCGTGTTGTCCAGAGCAATCAGCGCATCATCCAGCACCCGCTGCTCATCGGCGCGCTGCCCCATCAGCGCGGCGGCAATCTCGCCATGCACATTGGCGAGCGCTTTGGTGACCCCCTGCCCGCCCCAGGCTTTGCCGCCATCGCGCAGCGCATGGGCTTCGTGGCGGCCGGTGCTCGCCCCCGCCGGCACCGCGGCGCGCCCGCACGCGCCATCCGCCAGATGCACCTCCACCTCCAGCGTGGGATGGCCGCGGCTGTCCAGAATGGTGCGGGCGCGAATGGACCGTATCTCCATGGGGGGCTTTCCTCTTTCCTCTTTCCCTGTGGCGCTTTATTCCGCGGCGCGCGCGCCGGTGTCGGCTTTGGCGAGCGCATCAAACGCCTGCAATTGTTTGAGCAAGCCTTCCATCTCGCTGAGCGGCACCATGTTGGGCCCGTCGGAGGGCGCGTTGTCCGGGTCCTGATGGGTTTCCATGAACACCGCCGCCACGCCCACCGCCACCGCGGCGCGCGCCAGCACCGGCACATAGGCGCGCTCGCCGCCGGAGCGCGCGCCCTCGCCGCCCGGCTGCTGCACCGAATGGGTGGCGTCAAACACAACGGGGCAGCCCGTTGCCTTCAGCACTGGCAGAGCGCGCATATCGCTCACCAGCCGATTGTAGCCGAACGACACCCCGCGCTCGGTGACCACAATCTGGTCATGCCCGAAATCGCGCAATTTCTGCACCACCTGATGCATGTCCCAGGGCGCGAGGAACTGCCCTTTCTTGACATTGACAATCTTGCCGGTCGCCGCCGCGGCGCGCAGCAAATCGGTCTGGCGGCACAAAAACGCGGGGATTTGCAAAATATCCACCGCCTCGCTGACGGCGGCGCATTGCCCCGCTTCATGCACATCGGTGAGCACCGGCACGCCCAGTTCGGCGCGCAATGCGGCAAAGATTGGCAGCGCCGCTTTCAGCCCCAGCCCGCGCCCGCCTTTGAGCGAGGTGCGATTGGCTTTGTCAAACGAGCTCTTGTAGATGAGCCCCAGATTGAGGCGCGCGCAGATTTCCTTCAGCGCCCCCGCCATCTCAAACGCATGCGCGCGGCTCTCCAGCGCGCATGGGCCCGCAATCAGCACGCACGGCAAATCATTGCCCAGCTGCAGCCCGCCCACATCAAGATGCTGCGGCGTGATGGTCGCTTCGTCTGCCTGCGGTCCCATGGTGCTACACCAGACGGCTTTGCTTCAGCGCGGCATCAATGAACGAGACGAACAGCGGATGCGGCGCCAAAGGGCGCGATTTCAATTCAGGGTGAAACTGCACGCCGACATACCATGGATGGGGGCGATATTCCACAATTTCGGGCAGCCGCCCATCGGGCGACATGCCGGAAAAATGCAGGCCCGCCTTTTGCAATTGCTTGCGATAGCCGATATTGACCTCATAGCGATGGCGGTGGCGCTCGGCGACGCGGGCGCTCTCATAAATCTTCGCCACATGGCTGTCGCGAGCCAGCTGGGCGTCATAACTGCCCAGCCGCATGGTGCCGCCGCGCATCTCATTGCGGCTGCGCTGCTCGCGCTGCCCGTTTTTCTCCCATTCGGTGAGCAAGCCCACCAGCGGGCAGCGGGTGGGACCAAATTCGCTCGAATCCGCCTGCGGCAAGCCCGCCAGATGGCGCGCCACTTCCAGCACCGCCATCTGCATGCCAAAGCAAATGCCGAAAAAGGGAATCTTGTGCTCGCGCGCCATGCGCGCCGCCAGCATTTTGCCGCGCGCGCCGCGCACCCCGAAGCCGCTCGCCACCAGCACGCCATGCGCCGCGGTGAGGCGCTGCTGGGCGCTGGCATCGCTTTCAATTTCCTCCGCATCCATCCAGGCAATCTGCACCCGCACCCGTTTCGCGATGCCGCCATGCCCCAGCGCTTCCACCAGAGATTTGTAGGCATCCGGCAGGCGCACATATTTGCCGACCAGCGCGATTTCCACCTCGTCTTCGGGATCGCGAATCGCGCGCACCACCTTCTCCCACTGCGTCAGTTTGGGCGGCGGCGGCGCATCAATCTCGCACGCCGCCAGCACCGCACTGTCCAGCCCGGCTTCGTGATAGGCCAGCGGGGCGGCATAAATCGTGTCCATGTCCAGAGATTCAATCACCGCGCTCTCCTGCAGATTGCAGAACAGCGCCACCTTGCGGCGCTCATCGGCGCCCAGCGGGCGCTCGGCGCGGCAGACCAGAATGTCGGGCTGGATGCCAATCGCGCGCAGTTCCTTGACCGAATGCTGCGTCGGCTTGGTTTTCAGCTCGCCCGCCGTCCCCAGCCATGGCACCAAAGTCAGATGCACAAACAGGCTCGTGGCGCGCGGCAACTCATTGCGCAATTGCCGAATCGCCTCAAAAAATGGCAAGCCCTCAATGTCGCCCACCGTGCCGCCAATCTCGCACAGCACAAAATCGCACCCCTCCGTGCCAGAGGTGATGAAGGCTTTAATCTCATCCGTCACATGCGGAATCGTCTGCACCGTGCCGCCATCATAATCGCCGCGCCGCTCCTTGTTGAGAATGGTCTGGTAAATCTGCCCGGTGGTCACATTGTCGCTTTTCGCCGCCGCCACATTGGTGAAGCGCTCATAATGCCCCAAATCCAGATCGGTCTCCGCCCCATCATCGGTCACAAACACCTCGCCATGCTGATAGGGGTTCATCGTGCCCGGGTCCACATTGAGATAGGGGTCCAGTTTGCGCAGCCGCACCTTGTAGCCGCGCGCCTGCAGCAGCGCCCCCAGGCTGGCGCTCGCCAGCCCCTTGCCCAGCGAGGAAACAACGCCGCCGGTGATGAAAATATAGCGCGTCATGCGGGGCTGCTCATCGCTTGACGCCCGCTCGGCGGGGGGGCAGGTATGGGAGGCACGCGCGCCGCGCCGCAAAGACGCGTGCGGCGGGCCTGCATCATGGCGTCGGCACCGGCAGCGGTGACGGCGCGTCGGGGGCGCGCGGCGGCTGCGGCAAAATCGGGGCGGGCGCTTCATAGGGCGCACGCACGCCGCCATCGGCGTCGCGCGCGCGGTCCAGCACCGAGTCGCGGCGGCCGGCATCGGCCAAAATTGTCAATCCGATGCTGGTGAGCAAAAAGAAACCCGCCAGCCATGCGGTCACGCGCGCCAGCGCGGATGCCACGCCGCGCCCGCTCATCATGCTGTTGCCGCCGCCAATGCCCAGCGCCCCGCCCTCGGAGCGCTGCACCAGCACCAGCACAATCAGCGCCAGCGCCAGCAACAGATGAATCGTTAAAACAATCGCCTGCATGAGTCCCAGCCTGTTCGGTACATTGCGTCGCGCCTGTCGCGCCTGTCGCTTCTTTCCTCTATCCTGTTTGCGGTGCAAAATCCAGCACAAATATCCAGCACAAATATAATGTCCCGGTGCATGGCGCGCCCCCTCATGGCGCAGCCGCACACGCCTCAGCGGCGCGTATAATCGGCAGAAAATCGCTGGCGCGCAGGCTCGCGCCGCCCACCAGCACCCCATCCACATTCGGCAGCGCCAAAATCTCCGCCGCATTCTTGCCCGTGACCGAGCCGCCATAGAGCAAAGGCAGCGCCTCGCCCGCCGCCCCATAGCGCGCCACCATGTCGCGGCGCAGCCCCGCATGGCGCTCGGCAATCTCGGCGGCGCTCGGCGTCTTGCCGCTGCCAATCGCCCAGACCGGCTCATAGGCCAGCATGGTCTGCGCCAGCGCCGCGGCCTGCAATTCCGCCGCGCCCAGCGAGCCCATCCATTGGCGGCGCAGCACCTCATCGGCGCGCCCGGTCTCATATTCTGCCAATTGCTCGCCAATGCACACAATCGCGCACATCTCATGGGCGCGCGCCGCGTCCGCCGCCGCCGCCACATCGGCATCGCTGAGCGCCCACGCCGCACGCGTCTCGCTGTGCCCGCACAGCACCGCGTCCGCCCCCGCCTCGCGCAGCTGCGCCGCGCTCAGCGCCCCCGTATGCGCGCCGGCGGGCTCGGCATGGCAGGCCTGCGCGCCCAGCCGCACGCCCAGCGGGCGCGCCGCCGCCAGCAGGGTGGCCGGCAGGCACAAGGTCAGCTGCGAGGCGACCGGTGCGGCTTTGAGCGCTGCCGCCAGCGCCTTGATTTCAGCCAAATCGGCTTTGAGACCATGCATTTTCCAATTGCCAACCAGCTGGAAATTGCGCGGGACAGGTTTTTGTGGCATAAACTCGCGTGAGCCTCCAATGGCTGAAAGAAACACCGCGCCAGCATAGCCCAGCCGCCCGCCAAAACTCAAGCACCCACGCGCACCACCCAACAACAAAACGCCCCGCACCAAACATGCCCATCACCTGTTTCCTGCCATGTTGAATCGTCTCAAAGAATCGGCGCGCGGCATATTCGGCTTCGGCCTTATCGGGCTGCTTGTGATTGCCTTCGGCGCCTGGGGGCTGGCGGATGTGGTGGTGGATTTCACCTCCGACACGGTGGCGCGGCTGGGCCCGCAGACGATTCGCGCCGGCGAGTTTCGCGCGCTCTACGCCAATCGGCTGCGCAACCTGTCGCGCAATATGCCGGATGCGATTTCCGCCGAACAGGGGCGCAATCTCGGCATTGATGTGCAATTGCTGGAGGATGTGATTGATGCCCGCGCGCTCTCGCTGGGCGCGGAGGATATGGGCTTGCGCATTCCCGATGAGGCGGTCGCCAGCCTTATCGTGGAGGACCCGACCTTTTTCGGACCCAATGGCGAGTTTGACGAGCCCACCTTTCGCCATGTGCTGTCGCTCAATGGCATCAGCGAAGACCTCTATGTGCGCGATCAGCGCCAGCATTATCTGCGGCAGCAGTTTTTGCGCGCCTTTGACCCGCACGCCTTTCTGCCCGATGCCATTGTGCGCCATCTCTATCTGTATGAGCAGGAAGAGCGGGTGGCGGATTATGTCCGCATCGGACCGGCGGCGGTGGGCGAGATTGGCGAACCCGCGCCCGAAGCGCTGAAAGATTTTTACGAAAACTCCCGCCTGCGCTGGAATCAGGCCGAGCGCCGCAGCGCCACCATTTTGCAGGTGGAAGCCGCCAAATTTGACAAATCGGTGCAGCTCAGCGAGGACGAAGTGCGCCAGGAGTTTGAGCGCATCGCCGATCAATATGCCTCCCCCGAACAGCGCGAGGTGGACCAGCTGATGCTGCCGGATGCGGAAAGCGAAGCCGACATTCGCCGCCTGCGCGACCGCGGGCGCGGCTTTGCTGACTTTGTGGAGGCCGCCGGCCAAAGCATGGAAGCGGTGGATTTGGGGCTGGTCGCCCGCAATGATTTCATCGTCCCGGAACTCGCCGAAGCCGCCTTTGCGCTCAAAGCCGCTGAGGTCAGCGACATTATTGAGACCCCGCTGGGGGCGGCGATTTTGCGGGTGCGGCGCATTGTGCCCGCCAAAGAGCCGCGCTATCGCGACATTCGCGACGAGCTGCGCACCCGCCTGACGCAGGAGCGGGCGCAAGAGGAATTGTATGCGTTCTATCAAAGCATTGAGGATGAGCTCGCCGCCAGCGCCAGTTTTGAGGATTTGGCGCAGCAATTTGACCTCAAACTGACCCGCATGACGCGCCTTGACCGCGATGGGCTGAACGAGGATGGCAGCCGCCCCCCGCTGCTGGACGAGAACGCCAATCTGATTGGCAGCATGTTCACGGCTGCGGTGGAGGAAGCGATTCCGCCGATTGAAACCCCCGATGGCGATTTTTTCTGGCTGCGGGTGGATGAGATTGTGCCGGCGCGCATCGCCGAGTTTGACGCCATTGAGGATGATGTGCGCGCCGCCTGGCAGGAAAGCGAGCAGCGCGAATTGCTGGATGCGCTGGCGCAAAGCCTCGTTGACCGCGGGCAGGAAGGCGAGAGCCTGGCCGCGCTGGCAGAGCCATTGCAAGTGCGGCCGCGCCGCTCTGACCCGCTGCGGCGCACCGCGAGCCATGATGTGTTTTCCGCCGATGCGCTGGAGGCGCTGTTTGCGCTCGCCGAAAAGGGGCAGTTCGGCTGGGGCTTCATCAGCGGCGACAATGAGGTCGTGGTGATGCAGCTGCGCGACATTCTGCGCCCCGAGGAGGACGAGCTGCAAACCGCAAGCGATGCGCTCACCTCCGAAAATGAAGCGGTGCGGGCGTTTGCCCAATTCGCCGCCCGCACGCGGCAGCAATTTCGCAGCGACATGACGGATGAACTGCTGCGGGGCTTGCGCGCATTTTACGGCGTGGACATCAATGCCGCCGCGCTGCAAGCCGCCAGCGGAAGCTTGCGATAATGCGCGCCCGCTCTGCGACTTCTGAGGGCTTTGTCGCCAATCACCGCCGCCGCCGCCTGCAACTGGTCTGGCGCAGACGCGCCGGCGCGCCGCGGCCTGCCGAAGACCTCTACCCGCTGCTGGCGCACAGCCCGTATCGCTTTGTCTTTGAATCGGCGCGCGATGGCGACCAGATGGGACGCTATTCGCTCATCGGCAGCGACCCGGATGTGCTGCTGCGGGTGCGCGCCGGGCGAGCCGAGATTGCGCGCGCCCCCAGGCTCACCCGCTTCACGGCCCTGCGGGCGCGCCCGCTCGCCGCGCTCAGAGAGCTGATACGTGCGCAGCAAAGCATTGTGCTGCCGCCCGAATTGCCGATGCTCACCGCCGGGCTGTTTGGCTATCTGGGCTATGAGATGGTGCGCGAGATGGAGCGCCTGCCGGCGCCCAAGCGCGACCTTCTCGGTCTGCCCGATGCCCTCTTCATGCGCCCGACGCGGCTGTGCGTGTGCGATGCCAAAACCGGCGCCATCTGGCTCGCCGTTCTGGCTGCCCCGAAAAAGAGCGCCGCTGAAGACTGGCGCGCCGCGCAAAGCCAGCTGGACGAAATGGACGCGCAGAGCCGCCGCCCGGTGCCGGCGCTGGCGCGCACGCGGGCGCGCTTTCACCCGCCGCGCTCCAATCTCACCCGCGCCGCCTATATGCGCATGGTGCAGCAAGGGCGCACCCATATCACCGCCGGCGATGTGTTCCAGCTGGTTTTGAGCCAGCGCTTTCGCACCCGCTTTGCGCTGCCGGGGCGCAATCTTTACCATGCGCTCAAGCGCGTGAATCCCTCGCCCTATATGTTTTTTCTGGAGTTTCCGGAGTTTTCCGTGATTGGCTCCAGCCCTGAAACTCTGGTGGCGGTGGAGCAAGGCCAGATGCGGCTCAATGTGATTGCCGGCACATATCCGCGCGGGCGCACGGCTGCCGAGGACAAGAAACTCGCGGCGCGCCTCATGCGCGACAAAAAAGAATGTGCCGAACATTTGATGCTCCTGGATTTGGGGCGCAATGATGTCGGGCGGGTCTGCGAGATTGGCTCGGTCAAGCCCCACAAGCCATTTGCGATTCAGACCACCTCGCATCTTCTGCATCTGGCGACCAGAATCACCGGGCAGCTCAAGCCCGAATGCGAGCCGCTGGATGCGCTGATTGCAGGCTTTCCGCCGGGGACGGTGTCGGGCGCGCCCAAAATTCGCGCCATGGAAATCATCCACGCGCTGGAGCCAATGAAGCGCGGCCTCTATGCCGGCGGCATCGGCTATTTTTCCGCCAGCGGCGATATGGACAGTTGCATCGCCCTGCGCACCGCGATTCTGAAAGACCGCATCATGCATGTGCAGGCGGGCGGCGGCATTGTCTATGATTCCGACCCGGCCCAGGAACATCAGGAATCTGTCAACAAGGCGCAGGCGCTCTTTCGCGCCGCCGAATTGGCGCTGGAGGAGGCGCGCCGCGAGGCGTGAGCCGTTTGGCAAAGGTTGCACCCATGACCCCATCCGCCGCCAGCGCCGCCCCGCTTCTGGTGATTGACAATTATGACAGTTTCACCTTCAACCTGGTGCAGTTTCTGGGCGAGCTGGGCATGGCGTGCGTCTGCCTGCGCAATGATGCGAAATCTGTGCCTGCCATTTTGCGCCTGCGCCCGCGCGCCATTATCCTGTCGCCCGGCCCGGGGCGGCCGCAGCAGGCGGGCGTGTGTCTGGACCTGATACGCCGCAGCCCTCAGCACCTGCCCATTCTGGGAGTCTGCCTCGGCTTCCAGGCGATTGGCGAAGCCTTTGGCGGCGAGATTGCCGCCGCGCCCACCATCATGCATGGCAAGATGAGCGCCATTCGCCATGATGGCAGCGCGCTGTTTGCCGATATCCCCTCGCCCTTCATGGCGACGCGCTATCACTCCCTGATGCTGACGCCCGCCAGCGTGCCCGCCTGTCTGCGCGTGAGCGCGCGCTGCGGCGAACTGGTGATGGCGGTCGCGCACGCAAGCCGCCCCGTCTATGGCGTGCAGTTTCATCCCGAAAGCATCGCCACCGCCGAGGGCTATCGCCTGCTCGCCAATTTCTGCCGCCTCGCCGGTCTGCGCCCGCGCACGCCGCCCGTATCCGCCGCCGCCAGCCTGCCCCGCTCTGTCCGTTCTGAAAGATCTGCGCGCGCTGAACAATCTGCGCGGCGCGCCTGACCGCCAACGCGCTTATGCTATGTCCAAATTGCGAGCCGCCCTGCCCGCTCTGCTTGCCAGAGAGGATTTGTCGCCCGCCGCGGCGCGCGCCGCGTTGTCTGAACTGCTCAGCGGGCGCGCCGAGCCGATTCTCGCTGCCGCCTTTCTGAGCGCACTGCAAGCCAAAGGCGCGGCGGTCGCGGAACTGAGCGCGCTGGCGCGCCTTTTGCGCACCAAAGCCGCGCCGCTCAGCGCCCCCAAAGGTGCGGTGGACACATGCGGCACCGGCGGCGACATGGCCGGCACGCTCAACATTTCCACCGCCGCGAGTTTTGTCGTCGCCGCCGCCGGCGTGCCAGTCGCCAAGCATGGCAATCGCGCCGCCTCCTCGCGCTGCGGCGCGGCCGATGTGCTGGAAGCGCTCGGGCTGCGGCTGGACATGCCCAAGGCGCGGGTGCAGCAAGCGCTCAAGCAGTTGCAGATTGGCTTCATGTTTGCGCCCGCCTGGCATGGTGCGCTGGCACCGCTCGCGCCCTTGCGCAAAATGCTGGGCGTGCCCACCATATTCAATCTGGTCGGCCCGCTGGTCAATCCGGCGCGGGTGCGCTTTCAGCTGCTCGGCGTTGCGCAAGCCCCCTGGCTGGACCTCATGGGGGCGAGCCTGCAGCAATTGGGCGTTGCGCGCGCCTGGCTCGTGCATGGGGCGGGCGGGCTGGACGAGGTCAGCCTCAGCGGCCCCACCGAGGTGCTGGAGGTCACGCCGCAGCGCATGCGGCGGTTTCGGCTGGAGCCGCAAAAACTGGGCGTGCGCCCTGCGCCCGTGCGCGCGCTGCGCGGCGGCACGGCGGCCAACAATGCGCGCCGCCTCACCGCCGTCCTGGACGGCAAGCCCTCAGCCTATCGCGACAGCGTGCGGCTCAATGCGGCGGCGGCCTTGTGCGTCGCCGGGCGCTGCCCCGACATGCAAGCCGGGCTGCAGTTGGCGACCGAAATGATAGACAGCGGCGCGGCGGCGCACAAACTCAACGCGCTGGTGACCTTCAGCCAAAAGCCGCGCCATGGCTGAGCCCGCGCCCGACATTCTGACCCGCATTGCGGCGCGCACCCGCGCCGGGCTGGATGCCGCCCATCCGCCGCTGGCGGAGCTCAAGGCGGCGGTCAAGGATGCGCCGCCGCGGCGCGGCTTTCGCGCCGCGCTCATGGCAGCCGATGCGCCGGCGCTTATTGCCGAGGTCAAAAAAGCCAGCCCCTCAGCCGGGGTGCTGCGGGCGGATTTTGACCCCGCCAATCACGCGCGCGCCTATGCCGATGGCGGGGCGGCGTGTCTGTCGGTGCTGACGGATGCGCCGTTTTTTCAGGGCGCACTCACGCATGTGACCGCGGCGCGCACCGCCTGCGCCCTGCCCGTGCTGCGCAAGGATTTTCTGCTGGATGGGCGGCAGCTCTATGCCGCGGCGCTGGCGGGCGCAGATGCGGTGCTGCTGATTGCCGCGCTTTTGCCGCAAACCCAGCTCGCCGACCTGATGGGGCTGGCGCAGGAGTTGCAGCTGGATGCGCTGGTGGAGGTGCATGATGCCGCCGAGATGGAGCGCGCCAAGCGCGTCGGCGCGCGCATGATTGGCGTCAATAATCGCGATTTGCGCAGTTTCACCACCAGCCTGGATGTGAGTTTTCAGCTCGCCCCGCTTGCGCCGCGCGAGGCTGTGCTGGTGAGCGAAAGCGGCATCCGCTCGGCGGCGACCCGCCGCGCGCTGGGCAAGGCCGGCTATCGCGCCATGCTGGTGGGCGAGCATTTGCTGCGCCAGAATGATTTGCGCGCCGCCTGCGCCGCGCTGCTGGCGTGAGGTGCGCCCCCATGCGGCTTGCCGACTGCCACAATGTTGACCGCTTGCGCGCGCTGGCGCGCCGCCGCTTGCCCGCGCCCATCTTTCATTATATTGACGGCGCGGCGGATGATGAGGTGACCGCGCGCCGCAATGTGGCGGCGTTTGAGGATTGCGATTTGGTGCCCAATGTGCTCGCCAATGTGGCCGAGCCTGATTTGTCGGTCACGGTGCTGGGGCAGAAACTGGAGATGCCGCTGTTCTGCTCGCCGACTGCGATTCAGCGCCTGTTTCACCATGAGGGCGAGGCCGCGGTGGCGCGCGCCGCGGCACGCTTCGGCACCATGTGCGGCGTCTCCTCGCTCAGCACATTTGCGCTCAGCGAGGTTGCCGCCGCCAGCCGCGGCCCCAAAATGTTTCAGTTCTATTTTCACAAGGACCGCGGCCTCAATCAGGCGCTGCTGGAGCAAGCCAAAGCCGCGCAGTTTGATGTGCTGGCGCTCACCGTGGACACGATAACCGGCGGCAATCGCGAGCGGGATTTGCGCACCGGCTTCACCTCGCCGCCGCGGCTCACCTGGCGCAGCGCGCTGAGTTTTGCGCTGCACCCGAACTGGACGCTCAATTATCTGCTGCGGCGCAAATTTGACCTGCCCGCCCTGCAGGCCCATGTGCAGGAGGGCACGAGCATTGCGATTTCCATTGGCGAGTATTTTTCCACCATGCTGGATGCG
>Ga0209020_1003224_pt1 | contig 11560 bp, 8 predicted proteins | sample PinacodermBB_FD_187298 | JGI IMG/M metagenome (GOLD analysis project Ga0209020, IMG submission 187298) | Host-associated microbial community of the marine sponge Aplysina aerophoba from Gulf of Piran - sponge pinacoderm, lysed by bead... | ecosystem: Host-associated > Porifera > Sponge >...
GGTTTCGCAGGAGTTGACCCCGATGACATCCGCCCGCCGCATGCTCTCGTCGTCCAGTTCCTGACGCATCTTGGGGACGAAACCGCCGCGCTTGAGGCCGATGTTGCTGACCACGATGGAGGTCAGATGAACTCCCGGTTCCAGCCACGCGCCGTCCAGCACCGGGACGTTGGAGCTGGTGGCGGCAACCACGATGTCGACCCCCTGCACCGCCTCCTTGGCGCTGTCCACCGGGCGGATGTCTATCCCGGTGAGGTCTCCCATCTCGTCCGCGAATTCCTTCCGATGCGCCGGGTTCGGGCTGAATACCTTGACGCCGGTCAGATCCCGGATCTCCTTCAGCGCCAGCAGGTGGTACTTGGCCTGGTTCTGGGAACCCAGCATGCCGACGGTGGTGGCGTCGGCTCTCGCCATGACGTCGGTGCCCACCGCGCTGTTGGCCGCTGTACGCAGCGCGGACACCCCGCTCAGCGACAGCTCCCGCGGCCTCGGCTCGCCGATGATGATGCAGCGCAGTTCGCCGGTCTCCGAGTCGAACAACACCTGCGTCGGCCGCCCGCGGACGGGAAAGGCCTCGATGGAATGCTCGCCACGGACCGGATTCTTGGTCCATTCGCAGTGGGTCATGAGGCCGGTGACGCCGACCTCCGGCAACCCCCCCTGGTGCACGCTGACGCGCACGTTGGAGGGCATGTGGGTGCGGTGCCGCACCATGCTGATGTCGGGGTTTTGCTCCCATTGGGCGAAACCTTCCCGGACCAGCCCGATGGCCTCCTTCATGGTGATGAGTCCGTCGATGTCTTCCGGTTGCAGTACCAGGATCATAGTGACAACCCTTTCCGTTGTGACAGCCCTTCCAGGCCGCCGTTCCGAAGCTCGTGTATCAGCGGCAGGTCCCCCTCGAGAAAGTCCAACCCTTCGAGCTCATGGGCGGACACCCAGGCGATGCGCCGGAACACCCGGTTTCGCGGCTCCCCGCCGTAGGCTCGCACCTCGAAGAACGCCAGCTCCACCCGGGTTCCGTCGTCATAGACGTGAGCGTGCCGGAACACCTCCCAGGCACTCTCCACGGTGACGTCCAGCTCCTCCCTGAGCTCCCGGCGGAGGGCCGTGCCCGCATCCTCCCCGGGTTCGATCTTGCCGCCCGGGAACTCCCACTTGCAGGGGAACGCGCCGTCGCCGCGACGCTGGCAGACCAGGAACCGCTCCCCCCTCGACAGTATCCCGGCCACCACTTTCAGTGTTCCGCCCCCCAGAGGTCCCCATTCAACCGGCGGGCGCCTGGGACGGGCTCGTCGCCGGCGGCGAGTCGTTCTTCTTGGGGCGGCTCAGCTTGCCGGTGACGTTGTCCCTGATCCACTTTGCATCCCACCACTCCAGGGGCAACACAGCCACGCCCTGGATATAGACGCCGTAGTGCAAGTGGTCACCGATGGCAAGACCGGTCTCGCCGGTACGGCCGATTCTCGCTCCCTTCTTGACGCTGTCCCCCTGCGCCACCGCCACGGAACTCAGATGGGAGTACAGGCTGCAAAGCCCGAAACCGTGATCGATTATCACGGTATTGCCGTAGATGCCCAGCGCTCCGGCATAGCTCACGGTGCCGCTGTTGGCCGCGGCCACCGGATAACGCCGGGTCACCGCCAGGTCGTAGCCAAGGTGGCGCGCCTCATCGATTTTCTCTTCCCGATAGTAGTAGGAACGCCGATCGGCGAAGTTCGCCTGAACCGCCGAGTTGGGAAGCTGGGTGAAACGGCCGGTCCACAGTTTCATTGGCACGGAACTCTGACAGGTCTTCCGGATGTTGTCTTCGTTCGCCTGCCGGAGTTGATCGTTGACCTTGAGGAATTGCTCCTGCGGACTTCCCCCGTACCCGCCGGCCTCGGTCAGCAAGGGGCCGATCTTGTCGCGAATGAAGCTGTCGGACACCTGCACCTTGACCGACCGGTACCTGAGCGGCCTCACGTTGTACACAAGCGGGGCCTGCCGCGTGTTGCCGGCATGATCCTCCGCCACGATCATCGCCCTTTCACTGGGAGGAACATCGTAGGGATGGGAGAAAAACGCCAGGTGGACGTCGCCGTCCGCCGACGAGTCCCGGTAGGCGGGAAAGAAATAGTCGGCGATCTTGATGCCGCTTCGGGCTGTATCCGGAGAGACCTTGTAGGTCACCAGGCCGCTGCCGCCCTGGGTGACGTAACGATCATCCGCGATGACCTCCAACGAGGGAGGCCGGAAGTCCATGGTCACATTCTTCTCGAAGCTGGCCTTGTTGCCCCTGAAAAGACTCCAGTACGAGCGGTCGGCGGCGGTGATGGTCAGCACCGCGGGGCCGTCCTTCAGCTTGTGCCGCGCGGGATCGAGTTCCAAGGGAATCTCCGCCGACTCGACAGAAGACTCGAACTCCCTGAAATGGATCGGGCTGGATTCCCCGCCCGCGACCAGACTGATGGAGACGTAGGCAAGCCCGGTGCCGCCATCGTGGATCCTGACGACGAATGGACGGCGGCCCAGGGTGGAGCCTTCCAGGTGCACTTGTATCCGGGGCGGGTACCATTCGAATTGCCGCAAAACGAACACACCGCCTGCGATCAGTATCACCAGTACGAAGAGGATTCCCGCAACACCCGTAAATCTTTTCGGCAGAAACATTGCGTCCTAGTTTCCAGTATCGGCCATGGTCATTCGGTTCGCGGCATCGGCCTGTCTACTCGGCAAGCTCCCATGTGGTGCCGGACGGACCATCCTTCAACAGGACCCCCTTCTCCTTCAATGCGTCCCGGATGTCGTCGGCCTGCCCCCAGTCCTTGACCTTCCGGGCATGGTTCCGCTCCTCGATCAGCCGCTGGATCTCATCCTCGGAAAGTGCCCGGCGCAGGAGCCCCGCCCTGCGCTTGTCTTCGAGAAAGCGTTCCGGAGCGACCTGCATGAGCCCAAGCACCTCGGTCATGGTCCGCAGCGCGTTCCGTCTGGCATCGAGGCTTCGTGTCTCGCCCCGGTCAAGCAGCCGGTTGACGGCACGGAGCTCCTCGAACACCACCGCGAGGGCCCTGGAGGTGTTGAAATCGTCGTCCATTTCCCGCCGGAACTCTTCCATGGGCCCGGGGTCCGCGGCACCGTTTTGAGAAGGCCCGAGAATGCGGTTTCCCCGCATCGCGGTTTCATAGATCCGGGCCACGGCCCGCTGGGCCTCGGTGAGCGCGTCCTCGGAGAACTCGATGGGGTTTCGGTAGTGGGTCGTCAGCATGTAGAGCCGCAGGGCCACGGGATCGTAGCGCTCCAGCACCTCCCTGATGCTGAGGATGTTCCCCGTCGACTTCGCCATCTTCTCCCTGGCCAACTGGACGAAACCGTTGTGAATCCAGTAGCGCGCGAACTCCGCTCCGGCGGCACATTCTGACTGGGCGATCTCGTTCTCGTTGTGGGGAAAGACCAGGTCCTGGCCGCCGCCGTGGATGTCGAACGGTTGGCCGAGGTACCTGGTGCTCATGGCCGAGCACTCGATATGCCAGCCCGGCCGCCCGTTACCCCAGGGGCTCTCCCAGAACGGCTCTCCCTCCTTGCTGGTCTTCCACAACGCGAAGTCCATGGCGTGCCGCTTGCGGTCGTCCACCTCGATCCTCGCCCCGGCCACCATCTCGTCGAGGCTCCGGCCCGACAGCTTGCCGTAGCCCTCGAAGGTCTCCACCGCGAAATAGACATCGCCGCCGACCTCGTAGGCCTTGCCCCCCTCCACGAGCCTCGAGATGATCTCGATCATCTCGGGGATGTGCTCGGTGGCGCGCGGCTCCAGCGTGGGCTCCAGCAAACCCAGGGCGGCGGCGTCGCGATGGAATTCGTCGATGTACCGCTGTGCCAGATCCGCCGGCGATACCCCATCCTGGTGGGCTCGGTTGATGATCTTGTCGTCCACGTCGGTGAAGTTCCGGACGAAACGGCAGTCGAAGCCGAGGAAGCGCAGGTACCGATAGATCACGTCGAACGTCAGCAAGGCCCGGGCGTGGCCGATGTGGCACTGGTCGTAGACGGTGACGCCGCACACGTACATGTTAACGGCGCCTTGTTTGAGGGGAACGAACGGCTCCTTCTTGCCGCTCATGGTGTTGGTGATGCAAAGAGGCATGCGCAGTCAATCTTACGCGACGCCGTGGGATTTGCAAAACGCGCCGGCCTTGCGGCCGCCGATCCGTCTGTGGGGTTGCGTAAGTCTGCAAAAACACTTACATGCATGAACCCATGGACAACTCACGACCCTACGAAGATCTCCGCCAGTTTCTCGCCGTGCTGGAGGACGCCGGAAAACTTATCCGAATCACTCGCGAAGTCAACAAGGACACGGAGTTGCAACCGTTGGTTCGGCTGCAATTCCGAGGGCTTGAAGACGAAGATCGCAAGGCGTTTCTATTCGAGAACGTGGTCGACTCCAAGGGCCGCCGCTACGACAGCCCGGTGCTGGTAGGAGGCCTCTCCGGCTCCACCGCCATCTACTGCATGGGCCTTCAATGCGGGCCGGACGAGGTCCCGGACCGGTGGGTCGAGGCCATGGAGAACCCGATCCCGCCGGAAATCGTACCCCACGGACCGGTCATGGAGGTGATCCACAAGGGCGACGACCTGGCCCCCAGCGGCGGTTTCGCCCGGTTCCCTATCCCCATCTCGACCCCCGGATTCGACAACGGCCCCTACATCACCGCCGGCCACTGGATTACCAAGGACCCGGAGACCGGTGCGCGCAACGTCGGCAACTACCGCGGACTGGTCAAGTCCCCGCTAAGGTGCGGCGCCAACGCGGGCACGCCCCAGGACCTGTCGGCCCACTGGGAGAAATGCCGCGAGCGCGGCATCCCGCTGGAGGTGGCCATCGCCGTGGGCACGGTGCCGGCGGCCTCGTACACCGCCACCCAGAAGGTGCCCCCGGACATGGACGAACTGGCCCTGGCAGGCGGGTTGGCCCGGACCCCGGTGCAGCTCGTCAAATGCCAGACCGTGGACCTGGAGGTGCCGGCCACGGCCGAGGTGGTGTTCGAGGGCATCATCCCGACCAATTATCTGGAGGAGGAAGGCCCCTTCGGCGAGTCCATGGGCTACGTCGACCCGAGGACCATCGGCCCGGTGATGGAGCTCACCTGCGTCATGCACCGGAAGGATCCCATCTGGGTCTCCATCATCAGCCAGGTCACGCCCAGCGAGAGCTCGAAGATCAAGGCCATGGGCATGAGCACCCTGGTGCACCGCTACCTGAACCGCAAGGGCTTCGAGTCGGTGAAGGAGGTGTACATGATGGAAGAACTGGTGAACATGAGGCCGTATGTCGCGGTCCGGATGAAGAAGGAAAACGACGACGAGCCCCGGCAGGTCATGGACGCCGTGCTGCAGTACGGCGACCGGGTTGGAAAGCTCATCGTGGCGGTAGACGACGACATCAACGTCAACGACCCCGTGGCCGTGACCTGGGCCATCACGCACCGGTGCCAGCCCCACCGGGACGTCACCATCGTACCCAACCGGCCGTTTGGCGCCACTCCCATCGGCATGGTGGTGAGCCATCCTTCCAGCCGCTACGACAGCACCGACTCGGCCCTCTTGATCGACGCCACCCGCAAGGCCGACCTGCCGCCCCTGTCGCTGCCGAAGAAGCCCTACATGGAACGGGCCGTCGAGTTGTGGAAGGAACTTGAACTGCCCGAGCTCCAGCTCAAGGAGCCGTGGCACGGCTACCTCATGGGACTCTGGCCCGAGGAGCTGGACGAGGAGGCGCGGCTGGCGGCGGCCGGCGACTACGAGAAGGTGGGCGAGAAGCTCAAGGGCACACGCGTCAGCGTGGGCGAGGGGCAAACCCTCAAATCCATCCGCCTGGAATGGGGCAAGACCCATGCCGGCCGGTCGGTGTAGCGCCGGGATCACCGGCACGGCGAGGCGAGGTCCACGATGAAGAGGGACATGGTACTGAACGTCAACGGTGAGGAGCACGATATCGAGATCGAGCCCAACCGCCTGCTGCTGGAGGCCCTGCGCGAGGACGTGGGCCTCACCGGCACCAAGGAGGGTTGCAGCATCGGCGTCTGCGGTGCGTGCAGCGTCATCGTCGACGACCGGTTGGTGAGCGCGTGTCTGACGCTGGCCGTGACCTGCGAGGGCAAACGGATCGAGACCATCGAGGGGCTGGCCCGTGAGGGTGAGCTGCACCCGCTCCAGCGTTCCTTCGTGCAGTACGGCGGACTTCAGTGCGGCATCTGCACCCCGGGGCAGATCATGGCGGCCAAGGCGTTGCTGGACCAGGAGCCCAACCCCACCCCCGACCAGGTCAAGGAATGGATGTCGGCCAATCTGTGCCGCTGCACGGGCTACTACAAGATCCTCGAATCGGTCATGGCGGTGGTGGAGGGCAAGGTGGAAACGAAGAAATCCGACGACGCCGTCCGCGAGGCCAGGATCCAGAGCCTTTACCAATCGGACACCTACAAGAGCGACGCCTCCGACTAGTGGCTCCGGCCATTGGGAAACGGCTGCCGCCTTCGGGGAAAACATGAGCAAAGCAGAAAAGTTCTCGGTGCTGGGACAGAAAGTCGACCGCTTCGAGGGCTACGACAAGGTAACGGGGGGCGCGGACTACGTGGCCGACGTCTTCCTGCCGGGGATGCTGACCGGCCGGATCCTGAGAAGCCCCTTTCCTCACGCCCGCATCCTCAACATCGACACCAGCCGGGCGGAAAAGCTCCGCGGCGTCAAGGCCGTGGTCACCGCGGAAGACACCCTGAAGAAGGGCTGGGGCGTCTTCTTTCCGGACCAGTATCCCCTGTCGGTGGGCAAGACCCGGTACGTGGGCGAGGAGGTGGCCGCGGTGGCCGCCGTCGACCGCGACACCGCGGAGGAGGCCCTGGACCTGATCGAGGTGGACTGGGAAGAGCTGCCGGGGGTGTTCGACGCGGAAGAGGCCATGCGGGACGGCGCGCCGCTGATCCATGAGGAGAAGGAGAACAACATCGCCCTCACCATCGACGTCGAGCGCGGCGACGTGGAAGCGGCCTTCAGGGACTCGGACCTGGTTATCGAGGACACCTTCGAGAGCGTGCCCCAGTGGCACTCGGCCATCGAGACCATCGGCAGCGTCGCCGACTACTCGGCCAGCGGCAAGTACACGGTCTACATGAACACCCAGACGCTGTTCATGGCCCGTATGCGCATCGCCTCCGCCCTGGGCGTGCGGGAGGCCGACGTGCGGGTGATCCAGACCGCGGTGGGCGGAGGCTTCGGCGGCAAGTCCTGCGACGACAACAACGCGGTGGTGAACGCGATCCTGGCCCGCAAGGCGCGGCGCCCCGTAAAGATCATCAACACCCGGGAAGAGGAGTTCCTGGCCGGCAGCCGGCCCCGGGTCAACATGAAGGTCTGGGTCCGCATGGGCTTCAAGAGCGACGGCCGGATCCGGGCCAAGCACATGCGCATCATCGCCGACAACGGCGCCTACAGCGGCAAGGCGCCGGCCATCACCGGCGTGGCGGCGCTGCGGCACGACACCTGCTACAAGTACTCCGACGTCCGCTCCGAGGCCTACCTGGTCTACACCAACAAGATCCCCACCGGCGCCTTCCGCGGCTTCGGCAACCCGTCGGCGGAGTTCTCGGTGGAGCAGATGATGGACATCGCCGCCGACGAGCTGGGCATGGACCCGTTCGAAATGGCGCGCCTCAACGCCGCCGAACCGGACTACGTCTCGCCCCACGGCAACCACGTCATAAGTTGTGAGCTCACGCAGTGCATCGACCGCACCGAGCGGATGATCGGCTGGAAGGAAAAACGCGCCAACCGCAAGCCCAACCGCGGGCTGGGCATGGGCTGCACCGTGCACGTGAGCGGCAAGCGCCACTTCGGCGACTACGACGGCAGCTCCGCCACCATCAAGATGAACGAGGACGGCAAGGCGTTCATCCTGAGCGGCGAGGGAGAGACCGGCCAGGGGCACTGGACCGCCATGTGCCAGATCGCCGCCGAGGAACTGGGCGTGCCCTTCTCCGACGTGGCCATCTCCGAGGCCGACACCGACCACTCCACCTTCTGTCTCGGCAACTACGCCAGCCGGCTCACCTACGTGGGCGGCAACGCCGTGAAAAACGCCGCCACCAAGGTGAAGGAACTGCTGCACGAGAGCGCCGCGGAGATGCTCGAGGCCGACGCCGCCGACCTGGTGTCGCGGGACGGCTTCATCTTCGTCAAGGGCGCGGAACAGCGGGCCATCAGCGTGGCCGACGTGGTACGCGGGCGCCAGTTCCGGCGCGGCGGCGCCCCCATCGTGGCGTCGGGCAGCTTCGACGCCGACTCCGTGAGCCAGGACGGGGAGCGCTTCGGCAACGAATCCGGCGCCTACAACTTCGGCTGCCAGGCGGCGGAGGTGGAAGTGGACCCGGATACCGGCCGGGTGACGGTGATCCAGTACGCGGTGGCGTCGGATTGCGGCACGGTGATCTTCCCCATCGGCGCCGAGGGGCAGGTGGAAGGCTCCATCGCCCAGGGACTGGGATACGCCCTGATCGAGGGTATCCGCATGGAGGAAGGCCGCCCGGTCAATCCCAACTTCAGCGACTACCGGCTGGCGTCCATGCGCGACATGCCCAACCTGGTGCACGAGTTCGCGGATTCCTATGAACCCACGGGTCCTTTCGGCGCCAAGGGCCTCGGCGAGCTGGGCATGGACCCGGTGGCGGCGATCATCAGCAACGCCATCTACGACGCCGTGGGGGTGCGCATCAAGACCCTTCCCATCACGGCGGAGAAGGTGCTGCGGGCGCTAAAAGAGAAGAAGAACGGGAGCTGAACCATGCGGGCCAAATTCGAATACCTGGAACCCACGAGTCTCGACGAGACTTGCGGACTGCTCCAGGAGCACGGTAGCGACGCCAAGCTACTGGCCGGCGGCACCGCCCTGGTCATGTGGATGCGCATGGGCCTCCTGAGCCCGAAGGTCGTCATCAACCTCGAACACGTCGCCGGCCTCGACGACATCGCCTTCGATCCCGCGGACGGCCTGCGCATCGGCGCCGGCGTCAAGCACCGGGATCTGGAGCTCCACCCGCAGGTGCGGGAACACTATCCCCTGCTCCAGGAGACTTTCTACAAGGTGGCGCAGCCGAGGATCCGCCTCATGGCCACCGTGGGCGGCAACCTGAGTCACGGCGACCCGCTGACCGACCCGGGCGCCAGCTTCATCGCCCTGGACGCGGAGGTGACGCTCCGAAGCAGCCGCGGCGAGCGTACCCTGTCGGTGGAGGATTTCTTCGTCGACTACTACGAAACCGCGCTGGAGCCCGACGAGATCCTGACCTCGATTCACGTGCCGCCGCCAGCCGGGCCGGCCTGGTCCCACGTCAAGTTCACGCCTCGAAGCGAGGAGGACTTCGCCACCGTGGGGGTGGCCGTGACCCTGACCGGCGAAGGCAACCGCTGTGACGACGTACGCATCGGCCTGAACTCCGTCGGGCCCACCATCTTCCGGGCCCGGGCGGCGGAAGACATCCTGCGGGGCAGAGAGATCACGCCGGCCGTGCTGGAAGAGGCGGGCGCCGCGGCCGCGGAGGCGTCCGATCCCATCGAGGACGTGCGTGGTTCCTCGGAATACAAGCGGGAGCTCGTGGCCGTGTTCGTGCGCCGGGCCGTCGAACAGGCGGCCGCCCGGCTGGGCTGACCTTGGGAAACTCCGGTGATCTGAAGATGGCGTCGTTCGACTTCGCTTCGCTACGCCTGTCCTGAGCCTTGTCGAAGGGCTCAGGACAGGCGTAGCGAAATGAAGTCGAACGACACCACCACCGTTCGTCCTGAGCGTAGCGAAGCGAAGTCGAAGGACGCCATCCCAACCATGGACGATAGGTAAATTATGGCCGTAGACGAAAACTGGGATGTCATTCTCATCGGCGCGGGGCAGAACAACTTCGCCCTGGGTACCTACCTGGGCATGGCGGGGCTCGAGACCGTCATCTGCGAGAGCCGGCTGGAGAACGGCGGCCGGCTCTTCTCCGAAGAGATCACCCTTCCCGGCTACTGGCACAACAGCCTCGCCTACTTTCAGGATAACCGTGAACTGTCCCCGGTGTGGCGGGAGCTGGACTGGGAGAACGGCCACCATGCCGAGTTCGTCACCCCGCCGGTGATCAGCTCGCTGCTGTTGCCCGACGGGGCCTCGGTGTCCCATCACCAGAACCTGGACGGCACGCTGGCTTCGCTGGCGCACCACTCCGCCGCCGACCGCGCGGCCTGGAAGGACGTGCACCAGCGGTTCCGCGGCATCGTCCGGGATATCGTGCTCCCCTCGTACTACGCCCCGCCCGAGGCGGCGGGCGTGCTGGAGGAGCGCATTGTTGCGGACCCCGCAGGGACCGACTTCCTGCGACTCGCGCGCATGAGCGCGGCGGACGCGGCAGAGCACCTCTTCGAAAGCGAGGCTGTGCGCACCCTGGTGCTCTCGCAGATGGCGATTCCGCGCGGCTGGGCGCTCGACTACGAGGGCGGCGGACGCGAGGTGCTGGCACTCATCGCCGGCGACGAGAAACCGCAACTCGCGCGCGGGGGCTCCCACTCCATCGCGCAGGTGCTGCAACGCGCCTATGTGATGCACGGCGGTCAGATCCGGGCTCTCCACCACGTGGACGACATTCTCGTGGAGGACGGGCGGGCCGTAGGCGTGCGCCTGCGCGACGGGCGCGAGTGGAAGGCGCGGCTGGCGGTGGTGTCCAACGTGGATCCCTACGGCACCTTCATCGACATGGTAGGCAAGGAGCACCTGGACGACGGCTTCGCTCAGTCCGTACGCGCCATCGAGCCCGACGAGTTCTCGTACTTCCAGGTCCACCTGGCGCTCAAGGCGCCGCTTCGATTCGCGGTGCACGAAGCCGCGGACAGCTTCGTGGGCCAGGCCCTGAACGTCAACTACGGCCCCCGCTCCGTCGAGGACCTGAAAAGCATGTGGCGCGACATCCGCGCCGGCGAGTTCCCGGCGAACCCCTGCCTCCATGTTACTTGCCCCACGTGGTTCGATGCGCTGCAGGCGCCTCCGGCCAAGCACACGGCCTCGGTCTTCATGCCGGTCCCCTACCAGCTCAAGGGGCATCGGCCCGAGGACTGGGTCCGTCTCAAGAACGGCTTCATGGAGCAGGTGCTGTCGGCACTGCGCGCCGTCGCCACAAACCTGACCGACGACAACATCGTCATGAAGGTAGCCATGGATCCGTTCTATATCGCCGGCCGCTGGCAGAACATGCGCCGAGGGTCGGTGTGGGTGGCCCGGAAGACGGCGGACCAGATGGGCGAGAACCGTCCCATCCCGCAACTGGCCCACTACCGGACGCCCATCCAGGGGCTCTACCAGGTCGGCGTCGCCACCCATCCGGCGGACGCGGTCATCGCGGGGTCAGGGAGAGCCGCGTGGGATATCCTCCGGCAGGACCTGGGGTTGGGAAACGGAAGCTAGTGTGGTGTCTGGTTAATTCGCATCATAATCTGCGGGTCTTTTTCGCTCCGCGCATCCTGAGCGAAGCGAAGTCGAAGGGCGGCTGCGTTGCTCTTCCTCGCG
>Ga0209020_1003225_pt1 | contig 11560 bp, 14 predicted proteins | sample PinacodermBB_FD_187298 | JGI IMG/M metagenome (GOLD analysis project Ga0209020, IMG submission 187298) | Host-associated microbial community of the marine sponge Aplysina aerophoba from Gulf of Piran - sponge pinacoderm, lysed by bead... | ecosystem: Host-associated > Porifera > Sponge >...
CCCGGCCGTGCCGGTGCATCCTGAGAGCGGACGCCCGGTGCTCTATCTCGGCCGGCGGCTCAACTCCTATGTCGAAGGCATGAAGGTCGGCGAGTCGGAGGCGCTGCTGGACGAGCTGTGGGCCCATGTCGAGCAGGAGCGCTTCACCTACCGCCACCGCTGGCAGGTCGGCGACCTGGTGCTGTGGGACAATCGCTGCACCATGCACCGCCGCGACCCCTTCGACGCCTCAACGCGCCGGAGGTTGCACCGCACGCAGATACAGGGGGAGCGGCCGCGGGCCGGCTGATATCGGGCGGAAAATGCTTTTCCCGATTACCACTCCCGAAGCCGGCAGAGGCCAGCGCCGCGGGGCCGCAAGCCGAAGGTGATTGCCGCGTTACGGGACCGGCGGACAGCGCGGCTGGCCGGCGGCGTAGCAGGTGCGGTAGCCGGTGCGTTTCTGTGTGTCGCTGTCGTCATAGTGCACGCACCAAGCATACTTTTGCGTTATGCCGCGCGGCAAGGGACCCATGCTAACGGTTTCAGACTCTCCCGGCTCCAAGTCTATTGCGAATCCGTTGCTGCACTTTATCGGTTTCCCTCTCTTGTGTTGGGCTTTCAAGCCGATTAGGTATCGGTAGCTAACTTCCGCTTCGTGAGCGCATCCGTTAGTGAATTGAACTTCGATTGAATAGTTCTCGTAGTCTTCCCGGAGCCTGTGCCCTACCGAGTCGACCTTTCCAAGCGTTTTCGCCGATACGCATGTATTGGCCGGCGCAAGTGTGCCGGCGGTTTGCGTTGCCTGTTCCATGTCGGACAAGTGCCTGAGAAGCTCAATATTAAGGTAGCCGGTTGGCTCAACGCCCAAGGCCTTCTGCATCGCCTTGATAGCCTTTCTTGTGCGCGGTCCGAAAATGCCGTCCGCGCTGCCGGCGTCATGCCCCATCGCATTCAAGGCGCGCTGGATGTTGGCGCGCTGGTCGAGGCGAAGCGATAGGCTGCGTTCCAGCTTTTCGAAGTCGACCGCCATGTTGCGGACCGGATCCGGGGCGGGTTGCGCGGCTTCCTGAGCGGGTCGCTGTTGTTCGCGCTCGGCTTGGGCCTGCCGTTCGCGCTCGGCGAGGAGACAGTTGACAGCCTTGTCGATATCGTCGTTGGCGCGATTTATGGCGTCATGAGCCCCCCGCTGACCCGCCCGCCAAAGGGCTTCATTAGCGGCGGCGAGGGCGACCAAGCAATTACAGCTGGCAGGAATGCGCTCTCTGGCTGCGGCGTAGCCGGCGGCCCTTGCCCTGTCGTGCGCGGCGGTGAACCTGTCTTGCGCGACGGTGCTATTGTCGATGCCTTGGGCGGCGGCATCGCCGGCGGCTCGGGCGGCGTCGCGACGCGCGGTTTCGGCGGCGAAGTAGTCGCGCCCAGCTGCCTGGCAAGTGCTGTCGCCGGCTTTCGCCGGTGCGTAGCTGGCGGGCGCGAGCGCCAGAAAGCAGGCGAAGAGGACGGTTGTTGCGGTTGGCTTGCGCATGTCGATGATCCCCCTAAGAGTACGGCGAAGAAGCCGATCCCTGCTTGCTACAAACATACCATTATCGTCTTTTCTGTTTCTTCGTAACTGCCCATGATGCAGAGGTGGCGCTCTCTATTGCGTCGCACCGGACCCCGATCCGGGGCCTCGCGATGGCGTGCAATGGCGCATGGAGACCCCGGATCGCCGCTGGCGCGCCGTCCGGGGTGACGACAAGGGGCAGAAAATTGCCCCCTTCAAGCCGCCGCCAGTGCCGCCGCCGTGTCGGACATGCGGTTGGAGAAGCCCCATTCATTGTCGTACCAGGCCATGACGCGCACGAAGCTGCCGTCTATGACCTTGGTCTGGGTCGCGTCGAACACGGCGCTGCGCGGGTCGTGGTTGAAGTCGCTCGAAACGAGCGGCGCCTCGTTGACGCCGAGAATGCCCTTCAGCCGGCCCCCGGCCGCATCCGCGATAGCCCCGTTCACCTCGTCCTCGGTCGTGCCGCGCCCGGCGGAGAACTTGAAGTCGATCAGCGAGACATTCACGGTCGGCACACGCACCGACGTGCCGTCCAGCTTGCCCGCAAGCTCCGGCAGCACGAGGCCGACGGCGCGGGCCGCGCCCGTCGAGGTCGGGATCATCGACTGGCCGGCGGCGCGCGCCCGGCGCAGGTCTCCGTGCAACGTGTCGAGGATCGCCTGGTCGCCGGTAAAGGCGTGAATCGTGGTCATGAAGCCGCGCTCTATGCCTACGGCGCGATGCAGAACCTGCGCCACCGGGGCCAGGCAGTTGGTGGTGCAGGAAGCGTTGGAGACGACGGTGTGGCCGGCCTCCAGCCCGTCATGGTTGACGCCGTAGACGACAGTGAGGTCCGCATTGTCCGCAGGCGCGGAGACCAGCACCTTGCGCGCGCCGGCCTCCAGATGGGCCGCGGCCTTGGCCTTGCTGGCGAAAATGCCGGTGCATTCGAGCACGATGTCGATGCCGAGCTCGCCCCAGGGCAGGTCCGCCGGGTTGCGCTCGGCCAGCACCTGGATGGACCGACCCGCGACCTCGATGCTGCTGCCGGAAGCCTTGACCTCCATAGGCAGGGTCCCGTGGGTCGAATCGTATTTGAGCAGGTGAGCGTTCGCCTCGACCGACCCCAAATCGTTGACCGCGACGAATTCGAGATCGTTGCGCCCGGATTCCAGCGCCGCGCGCAATGCGAGGCGCCCGATGCGCCCGAAACCGTTGATTGCGACCCTGGCTGTCATGGCCCTCGTCTCCCTTGTTCGTTCGGCGCCCGGAACTTAGCCGAGACGGGCGCGCACTTCCTCGACCACCCGGCCGGAGGTGATGCCGAAATGCTCATACAGCGCCGGCGCCGGGGCCGAAGCGCCGAAGCCGTCGATCCCGACCACCGCCCCGCCTGGGCCCACATGGCGGTCCCAGCCGAAGGATGCAGCCGCCTCGACCGCGACCCGCACCGGGCCTTCCGGCAGCACGTTGGCACGGTAAGCAGCGTCCTGGCGCTCGAACAGTTCCATGGACGGCATCGACACGACACGCGCCGGCACGCCCGATGCGTCGAGCGCCGCCTTCGCCTCCATCGCGATGCCGACCTCTGAGCCGGTCGCGATCAGCACCGCCGCCGGCTCGCCCTCGCAATCGGCCAGCACATAGGCCCCGCGCGCCGAGAGGTTCTCCGCTGCCGGCTCGGTGCGCACAGCGGGCACGCCCTGGCGCGTCAGCGCGAGCACGGACGGTCCCTTGAGCGAAAGCGCGACCTCCCAGCATTCGGCGGTTTCCATCGCGTCCGCCGGGCGCATGGTGACGAGGCCCGGCATGGCGCGCAGGCTCGCCAGATGCTCGATGGGCTGGTGCGTCGGCCCGTCCTCGCCGAGGCCGATGGAATCGTGCGTCATGACGAAGATCGACCGGATACCCATCAGCGCCGCGAGGCGGATGGACGGGCGGCAATAGTCGGTGAAGGTCAGGAAGGTGGCGCCGTAGGGGATGACGCCGCCATGCAGCGCCATGCCGTTCATCGCCGCCGCCATGCCGTGCTCGCGCACGCCGTAATGCAGGTAGCGGCCGCCGTAATTCTCCGCGTTCCAGGGCTCGAGGCCGGGCGTCAGCGTGCCGTTGGAGCCGGTGAGGTCGGCGGAGCCACCGATCGTCTCCGGCAGGGCCGCGTTCACCGCGCCGAGCGCGCGCTGCGAGGACTGCCTTGTGGCCAGCTTGGGCGGGTCCGCCAGCAGGCCCGCCTTGTATTCCGCCATGGCGGCCTCGAAGCCGGCCGGCAGCGCGCCGCTCGCGCGGCGCTCGAACTCCGCCCGGTCCGCGCGCGCCTCCAGCCGCTTCTGCCAGGCTTCCCGCGCCGCCCTGCCCTTCGCGCCCGCTTCGCGCCAGGCTGAGGCGATGTCGTTCGGGACGATGAAGGGGGCGTAGCTCCAGCCGAGCGCTTCGCGCGCCGCGGCCACCTCCTCCGCACCGAGCGGCGCGCCGTGCGAGGCGGCCGTCCCCGCCTTGGTCGGCGCGCCCAGGGCAATGGTCGTGCGGCAGGAGACGAGGGAGGGGCGCGGGTCGGCAAGCGCCGCGTCGATGGCGCGGGCGATGTCGTCGGGATCGTGGCCGTCGCAGGCGATCGTGTGCCAGCCGCAAGCCTCGAAGCGCCGCGCCGGGTCGTCCGACATGGCGAGCGCCGTCGGCCCGTCGATGGAGATGCCGTTGTCGTCGTAGAGGACAATCAGCCGGCCGAGCCGCAGGTGGCCCGCAAGCGCGGCAGCCTCGTGCGACACGCCTTCCATCATGTCGCCGTCGCTCGCGACGACCCAACAGCGGTGGTCCACGAGACCGTCGTCGAAAGCGGCGTTCATCGCGCGCTCGGCGATGCCCATGCCGACCGCCGTGGCGATGCCCTGCCCGAGCGGCCCTGTCGTGGTCTCCACGCCGGGGCTGTGGCCGTATTCGGGATGCCCGGGCGTGGCGCTGCCCAGCTGGCGGAAGCGCTCGATCTCGTGCATGTCCATGCCGGGATAACCGGCCAGGTGCAGCAGGCCGTAAAGCAGCATCGAACCGTGCCCGGCGGAAAGCACGAACCGGTCCCGGTCCGGCCAGTCGGGAGCAGCGGCGTCGTAGCGCAGGTAACGCGTGAACAGAACCGTCGCGACGTCCGCCATGCCCATCGGCATGCCCGGATGGCCGGAATTCGCTTGCTCGACAGCGTCCATCGCAAGCGCACGCAAGGCATTCGCCATGGAGGCGAGATCGGGTTTGGCGGACATGGGGATCTGAGGAGGTCCAGGATCGGAGGCGTCGGGTGGGGCAAAATGCCCGTCCCGGACACGCGCCGTCAACACGGCAGGACAGCGGTTTGTTGACGCTGGCGCGCGCTGCCTATCAAATAAGGACGGACTGGGGATCGAAAACCGCATGACCGGAAGCGAAGCGGCCATTTCGCGTATCGAAGCAGCGCTCTCGCGCATCGACACCGCCCTGGAGCGTCTCGATGCGGCCCCGGCCGGCAACGCCGAGGCGGAGGCCGAACTCACCCTGCTCCGGGCCCTGCACAGCCGGGTCGCGACTCGTCTGGACGACGCCATCGCCCGCCTCGACGCGGCGGTCGAAAGCGGGGAGTAACGGCCTTGGCCCAGGTCGCCATCACCATCAACGGGAAGGAATACAGCCTCGCTTGCGATGAAGGCCAGCAGGAACGAATCCGTGCCGCCGGCGCGTTGCTGAGCGCCGGAGTAAGCAGGCTTTCGACCCAGATGGGCCGGGTCAACGACCTCAACCTCGTCATCATGGCGAGCGTGATGCTGGCCGACGACCTCATCCAGGAGCAATCGGCCCGGCAGCAGGAGACAGCGCCAGATCTCGAAGAACTGGCCATGGCGCTGGAGTATCTGGCCGACAAGCTCGAGACGGTTGCGTCCAGGCTGGCGCCCGCCTAGTTTCCCGGGGAAGCTGCCCGGTGCGTCAGGCTAACGATATCTCGGGGCCGATACTGAAACTCCAGGGAGTTGTCCCTGCCGGAGCCGTGGTTTCGGCACACGACGCCCACCTCGTTAGCGAGGGTCCCGGAGGATTGGTTTGAGACCGACGGCCAGGGCGGCTTCGCTTGCTTCCGCCAAAGCGGCCATGCGCCGTGAAATGCTCAGGCGGCGGGCCGGGTTCCCGCCGGCTGCGCTCGCCACGACGGCGGCGCTCGAAGGCCGGTGCATCGCCGGCTACTGGCCGATCCGCGGAGAAATCGACCCTCGCCCGCTGCTGCTGGCCCTCGGCCGGCCGATTGCCCTGCCGGTGACCGGCCCTCGAGGCACGGCGCTCGCCTTCCGCCTCTGGCAGCCGGACGATTCTCTGGCGCCGGGTCCTTTCGGGCTTTCGGAGCCTACCGGCCCGCCCGCCGATCCGGATGTGCTGCTCGTGCCGCTGCTGGCCTTCGACGCCCGCGGCAACCGCCTCGGCTACGGCGGGGGCTATTACGACCGGACCATCGCGGCGACCGGTGCGCTGGCCATCGGCGCAGCCTATGCTGACCAGCAAGTGGCGGCCGTGCCGGTCGGGCCGGACGACCGGCCGCTGGCCGGCATCGTGACGGAAACCGGACTCAGATATTTCGAACGGAGACCATAGGGTGCGTATTCTCTTTCTGGGCGATGTGGTGGGCCGGGCCGGCCGCGATGCCGTGGCGGCGCAACTGCCGGAACTGCGCCGGCGGCTTGCCGTGGACCTTGCCGTGGTCAACGGCGAGAACATGGCCCACGGCGTCGGCATGATGCCGGACATGGTCGATGAGCTGTACAAGGCCGGCGCGGACGTCGTCACATCGGGCAACCATGTCTGGGACCGCAAGGAAATCGTCCCCTACATGGAGAAGCAGCCGATGCTGCTCCGCCCGATCAACTACCCGGCCGGCACGCCCGGGCGCGGCCTCGCCGAGGTCGTGCTGGAAGACGGGCGCCGGGCGGTCGTCGTCAACGCGATGGCGCGGCTGTTCATGGACCCGCTGGACGACCCTTTCGCCGCGGTGTTGCGCGCGCTCAAGCGCTATCCGCTGGGCGGCGGGACGCAGGCGATCCTGATCGACTTTCACGGCGAGGCGAGCAGCGAGAAGATGGTCTTCGGGCACTTCTTCGATGGCGAGGTGTCGGTCGTGGTCGGCACCCACACACATGTCCCGACAGCCGACGCGACGGTGCTGCCGAAGGGCACCGCCTACCAGACCGACTCCGGCATGTGCGGCGACTACGATTCCGTTATCGGCATGGCCAAGGACGAGCCGATGCGCCGCTTCGTGCGCAAGATGTCTGGCGGACGGCTGGAGCCGGCGGCGGGCCCGGCGACGGTGTGCGGGCTATTCGTCGAAACCGACGACCGGACCGGCCTTGCAATCAGCGCCGAGCCGGTACGGGTCGGGGGCCGGCTCTCGCAGACCCTGCCCGCCTGCGTTATATAGCCACGGTTCCCGAATTCGCGGCGGCAAGGGGGCGGCGGGCCGATGGCCGGACATTCGCAATTCAAGAACATCATGTACCGCAAGGGCGCGCAGGACGCGAAGCGCGCGCGGCTGTTCACCAAGATCGGGCGCGAGATCGAGGTGGCGGCTAAGCTCGGTTCCCCGGACCCCGACTCGAACCCCCGCCTGCGGTCCGCAATCCAGGCCGCCCGCGCCGCCAACATGCCACGCGACCGTATCGACCGGGCAATGAAGCGCGCCGCCGGCGACGACGGAGGCGCGGTCTATGAAGAGGTGCGCTACGAAGGATACGGCCCGGCAGGTGTCGCGGTGATCGTCGAGGCGCTGACCGACAACCGCAACCGCACGGCCGCGGATGTCCGCGCCGCGTTCTCGAAGAACGGCGGATCGCTCGGCGAAACCGGCTCGGTGAGCTTCCTGTTCGACCGCGCGGGTCTGATCCGCTTCGCCGAGGATGCGGCCAGCACCGACGAGATTTTCGAGGCCGCCCTCGAAGCCGGGGCGGACGACATGGTCTCCGACGGTGACGGCCACGATGTGCTGACCGCGCCGGAAGACCTGCACGCCGTGCGCGAGGCCCTGGAGCTGTCCGTCGGCGAGCCGCAGGCGGCACAGCTGGTCTGGAAGCCGCAAACCCTGGTTCCCGTCGGGGAAGAGCCTGCCGCTGTACTATTCAAGCTGCTCGAGGCGCTCGACGACCATGACGATGTGCAGAACGTCTCGGCGAACTACGACGTGTCGGACGAGGTGCTCGCCAGGCTCGCCGGATGACCGGCGGCGAGCGGGTCATCGGGTTCGACCCCGGCTTGAGGGTGACGGGCTGGGGGATCGTCGACGCGCACCGCGGACGCCTTACGCATGTCGCCAACGGCGAACTGAAGCCCGACCCAACGGGCGAAACCGCCGACCGCCTGGCGGAACTCTTCGCTGGCCTGACCGGTGTCATCGAGCAATTCGCGCCGGATACGGCAGCGGTGGAGGAGGTTTTCGTCCATCGCAGCGCAAGCGCCGCGCTGAAGCTCGGCATGGCGCGGGGAACCGCGCTGGTGGTCTCGGCCAATGCCGGGCTGCCGGTCGCGGAATATGCGCCGCGCAGCATCAAGAAGGCGCTGGTCGGCGCAGGCGGGGCGGACAAGGCGCAGGTGCAATACATGGTCCGTCTGCTGTTGCCCGGCTGCAATCCCGCGGGCGCGGACGCGGCCGATGCGCTGGCGGTAGCGATAGCCCATGCCCATCGTCTGCCGTTCGCGGCGGCGGCCGGATGATCGGGCGCCTGACCGGAACCGTCGATCTCGGCGACGGCGAGGCGCTGGTCGTCGATGTCGCCGGTGTCGGTTATGTGGTCCACACTTCCGGCCGCACGGCCGGACGCTTGGAGAACGGCCGGGACGCCACCCTGCTGGTCGAGACGAGGGTCCGGGAGGACTCGATCACGCTCTACGGCTTTGCCGACGCCGCCGAGCGGGACTGGTTCCGCCATCTGACCGGCGTCCAGGGAGTCGGCGGACGTGTGGCACTGGCGCTGCTTTCGGCGCTCGCGCCGGAGGAGCTGCTGACCGCCGTCCTCGCCGAGGACCGCAAGGCGCTGACCCGCGCCGAGGGCGTCGGCCCAAGACTGGCCACGCGCATCGTCAACGAGGTGAAGGGCAAGGCTGCCATGCCTGCCGCGGCGCTCGCCGTGCCCGCCGCCGCCGGAGCGGGCGGAGGGGACGAGCTGCTTTCGGCGCTGGTCAACCTCGGCTACGGGCGTTCCGAGGCCCATGCAGCGGCGGCCGCGGCAAGGCACAGCCTCGGCGAGACGGCCGCCTTCGACGACCTTGTCCGGGCGAGCCTCAGGGAACTTGTGCGGTGACGGCGGAGCGAAACGTGACGCCCGAACACCGGCCCGGAGACCGCGACGTGGCGCTCCGCCCCGAGACGCTGGACGAGTTCGTGGGCCAGGAGCGGCTGCGGCGCAACCTCAAGGTATTCATCGACGCCGCCAGGGCGCGCGGCGAGGCGCTCGACCATGTGCTGTTCGTCGGCCCTCCGGGCCTTGGCAAGACCACGCTGGCGCAGATCGTTGCCCGCGAACTCGGCGTCGGCTTCCGCGCCACTTCCGGGCCGATCATCCTGCGTGCCGGCGACCTCGCGGCGCTGCTCACCAATCTCCAGCCGCGCGATGTGCTGTTCATCGACGAAATCCACCGCCTGAACCCGGCGGTCGAGGAAATCCTCTACCCGGCGCTGGAGGATTGCCAGCTCGACCTGATGATCGGCGAGGGGCCGTCCGCGCGTTCGGTGCGGATCGACCTGCCGCCCTTCACGCTGGTGGGCGCCACGACGCGCGCCGGCCTGCTGACGACGCCGCTGCGTGAGCGCTTCGGCATCCCGCTGCGCCTCGACTTCTACGAACCGGAGGAACTCGCGAGCATTGTGGCGCGCGCCGCCGGTCTGCTGGGGATTCCGGCGAGCGATGCAGGCGCGCTCGAGATCGCGCGACGGGCGCGCGGCACGCCGCGAATCGCAGGCCGGCTGCTGCGCCGGGTGCATGACTTCGCCGCTGTGGCAGGGCGCGGCGAGATCGACCAGGTGGCAGCCGACGCCGCCCTCGTGCAGCTGGAGGTGGACCGGCTCGGCCTCGACGCCATGGACCGGCGCTACATGCGCTGCCTGGCGGAAGTCTATGGCGGCGGCCCCGCCGGAGCCGAAGCGCTTGCCGCCACGCTTGCAGAGCAGCGCGACGTGCTGGAGGAGGTGGTCGAACCCTACCTCATCCGGGAGGCGCTGGTGCTGCGCACGCCGCGCGGACGCACGCTCTCGCGGCAGGGATGGGAGTGCCTCGGCCTTCCGCCGCCCCGGAGCGCGGGAGACCTGTTCGATGGGGGCTGACGCCGAAGGCGGGCAGCCCGGCCGGAAAGACCATGTCTTTCCGGTCCGCATCTACTATGAGGACACCGACGCGGGCGGCATCGTCTATCACGCCGCCTATCTTCGCTTCGCCGAGCGCGCCCGCACCGAATTTCTGCGGCAACTGGGTTTCACCAACCGGAATATCGCGTTCGCGGTGGTCGATTGCACCATTCGCTACCATCGGCCGGCCCGGCTCGACGACGCGCTGGAAGTGCGCACGAGGCCGACGGGCGTCAGCGGCGCGACAATGTCGCTGACGCAGAGTATATGGCGGGCTGGCGAGCTGTTGGTGACGATTCGGATCCGCATCGCCAGGCTCGGCGAGAATGGCCGCCCCAGGCGGCTGCCGGTGCGATTGCGCCATGTTTTTGCCCAATTGCGGGATGAATTGAGAGAAGGTTAGTCAGCCAATGGACGATGCACTGGTGCAGGGTCTGGTCTCCGGTTCGATTGCAGCGGCGGACACGCTTTCGCCGTTCAGCCTGTTTCTGCAGGCCGATATTGTCGTCAAGGCGGTGATGCTGGTGCTGCTGCTCGCCTCCGTCATGTCCTGGGCCATCATTTTCGACAAATGGCGCCGGTTGCGCCGCCTCAACCGCGACGCCAACGGCTTCGAGGAACTGTTCTGGTCGGTCGCCTCCCTGGAAGACCTGCATGCGGAGGTCAGCCACAAGGACCGCGATCCGATGAGCTGTGTGTTCGGCGAAGCGATGCTTGAGCTGCAAGGCTCGTTGGGCAGCGGCACGCTGGCGGACGCGACCGCCCGCGGGGCGCTACAGGCGCGGGTCGAACGGGTGATGACGGTCGAAGCCGGCCGCTGGATGGACCGTATCGAACGACACATGATCTTCCTGGCGTCGGTCGGGTCGGTCTCGCCGTTCATCGGCCTGTTCGGCACGGTGTGGGGCATCATGAACAGCTTTGCCGCCATCGCGGCGTCCAAGCAGACCAACCTTGCCGTCGTCGCGCCGGGCATCGCCGAAGCGCTGTTCGCAACCGCGCTCGGGCTGGTCGCCGCAATCCCGGCGGTCGTCGCCTATAACAAGTTCTCGAACGACATCAACCGCTACGGGGCGAGGCTGGACGGGCTCGTCGCCGATGTAGTCACCGTCACCTCGCGCGAGCTCTCGGAGGCCGGCTGAGGTGGTCGCTCCCCTTGGAGGACCGGGCCGGCGCGGGCGTAGATACAGCCCGATGAGCGAAATCAATGTGACGCCGCTGGTCGATGTCATGCTGGTGTTGCTGGTCGTGTTCATGATCACCGCGCCGCTGCTCACCGTCGGGGTGCCGGTTGACCTGCCGGAGACGCAGGCTGCGCAGCTTACGGACCGCGACGAGCCGCTGGTCGTCACCGTCGATGCCGAAGGCCGGGTCCATATCCAGGAGACCGAGGTGGAACTCGACCGGCTCGCGGCGAAGCTGCGGGCGATCATGGGCGCGCGCAGCGACACCTATGTCTATATCCGCGGCGACCGGGCCATCGACTACGGTCGGGTAATGGAGGTCATGGGGGCGCTGGCGGCCGCAGGCTTCGACAAGGTGTCGCTGATGGCGGAGTTGCCGCCCGCGGGAAGTTCCCGGTGACGCATTCAAGCCTGCTCATTTCGGCGCTTGCCCATATCGGCCTCCTGATCCTGAGCGTGGTGGGATTGCCGGCGCTGCACGACGCGCCCGATCCTCTGGAAGTGCCGATTCCAGTCACGGTGACGATGGTG
>Ga0209020_1003239_pt1 | contig 11497 bp, 9 predicted proteins | sample PinacodermBB_FD_187298 | JGI IMG/M metagenome (GOLD analysis project Ga0209020, IMG submission 187298) | Host-associated microbial community of the marine sponge Aplysina aerophoba from Gulf of Piran - sponge pinacoderm, lysed by bead... | ecosystem: Host-associated > Porifera > Sponge >...
AGCCGGCGCCGCATTCACTTCCTGGATACCTTTCAGCACAAGCTGCCAGACGCGCGTCAGCGCCGGCATGGACAGCGAGTCGGCGAGTTTGCGCCCGCGCACCCGCTCCGCTTCCGGCAGCGCGGCGTCCTCCGCCTCCGCGGGCAGGACCCTGGCGCGGGTCAGCCGGTGCACCAGTTCCGCCATGTCCTGGAGCACGAGGCCCGGATCGGCGCCCGCCCGGTACATTTCGTCGAATTGGGCGAGCGCGGCCGCCGGCTCGCCGCGCATCAGCGCCTCGAACAGGTCGTAAATGTCCAGCCGGTCGGCCAGCCCCAACATCTCGTTCACGGCATCCGCCGCGATCCTGCCGCCGTCGGCCTCCGCGATGGCCTGGTCCAGCATGGAGAGGCCGTCCCTCACCGAGCCGTCGGCGGCGCGCGCTATCCGCGCCAGCGCTTCCGGCTCGATCTCCGCGCCTTCCTTCGCGACCACGCCCGCGAAATGCGCCTCAAGCGTCTCGGCCGGAACCCGGCGAAGGTCGAAGCGCTGGCAGCGCGAGAGCACTGTCACCGGCACGGCGCGTATCTGGGTCGTCGCGAAAATGAATTTCACATGCCCCGGCGGTTCCTCCAGCGTCTTCAGCAGGGCATTGAACGCGCTGCGCGACAGCATGTGCACTTCATCGACGATATAGACCTTGAAACGCGCCGAGACCGGCCGGTAGCGAACCGCCTCGATGATCTCCCGCACATTGTCCACGCCGGTGTGCGAGGCCGCGTCCATCTCGATGACGTCGACATGTCGGTCGGCGGCAATAGCCGTGCAGGCCTCGCAGACCCCGCAGGGCTCCTCCGCGGGCGCCTCCCATTTGCCGTCCGGGCCGAGGCAGTTCAGCGCGCTGGCCAGGATCCGCGCCGTCGTCGTCTTGCCGACCCCCCGCACGCCCGTGAGCATGAAGGCATGAGCGATCCTGCCGGCCCGGATCGCATTGGTGAGTATGCGCACCAGCGCTTCCTGGCCGATCAGGTCGCCGAAGGCGGCGGGCCGGTATTTGCGGGCCAGCACCCGGTAGGCGGCGGGAGTCTCGCTCATCGCCAGCAGTCTAGCGCGGCCGGTGCCGGTGGAAACGCGCGAACTTTCGCAGGGGATAGCAGAGACCGGCAGACGACCCGGACCGGAAACTCGTTACGGCTGCTTCCTTCCGGACCTGACCGGGTTGGCGAGGGGTCCGCCCGCCGCCGGTCTCCGCCGCTTCTATAGCAGCGCGCCCGCTCTCAGGCCAGCGAGAAGAACGCTCCGAGGCGCTCTGCGGTCTCCTCCGGCTTCTCCTCCGGCAGGAAATGGCCGCAATCGAGGCCCTCGCCCTCCACCCGGTCTGCCCAGAGGCGCCAGATTTCGAGCACCGAATCGCGCTTGTGCGGGCGCCCGGCCGCGCCCCAGAGCGCCAGCAGCGGCGCGGCGATGCGCCGTCCCGCCTCGCGGTCGGCGGCGTCGAGCTCGCAGTCGATGGTGGCACCGGCACGGTAGTCGTCGCAGGTCGCACGGATTGTCTCGGGGTCCCGGAAGGCCGCCAGATAGTCCGCCATGGCCGCCTCGGCGAAGCAGTCCGTGCCCGACCACCGCCCCGTCATGCTCTGCAGAAACCAGTCCGGGTCGCGCCCGATCATCGTCTCCGGGAAAGGCGCCGGCTGGGCGAGGAAAAACCAGTGGAAGGAGTCCAAGCTTCCGCGTTGCCCCTGGCGCTCAAACTGTTCCAGGGTCGGTACGATGTCGAGCACGGCCAGGCGGACGACGCGATCCGGATGATCGAGCGCCAGGCGGTAGGCGACACGGCCGCCCCGGTCATGCCCCGCCAGATGGAACCGCTCATGGCCGAGCCGCTCCATGACGCGCACCATGTCGGCCGCCATGGCCCGCTTGGAATAGGGACGGTTCTCCGCGTCGTTCGCAGGCTTTCCGCTCCGGCCGTAGCCGCGCATGTCGGGGCAGACAACCGTGAAGCGCTCCGCCAGCCGGGGCGCTACCTCATGCCAGATGACGTGGGTCTGCGGGTAGCCGTGCAGCAGGAGCACGGGCGGGCCGCTGCCGCCGGTGCGCAGATGGATCGGGACACCGTCGCCCTCGACCCGGCGCTCCTCGAAGCCCTCGAACATCGGCAAAAACCCAGCTTGGACAAGGGGATGGTGGGTCCGACAAGACTTGAACTTGTGACCTCCGCCATGTCAAGACGGCGCTCTAACCGACTGAGCTACGGACCCCCAAGAAGGCGCGCACCGTAACGACCCGCGCGCGGGCGCGCAAGCGGGGCGGGCGGTAGCCTGTTGCTGCCGGAGCGGTGCAGGCGGTTCATTGCGACCATGGGTTGAAGACCGGTGCACCGGTCTTGAGAAAATCGGCCTCGTTGCGGGTGCAGACGGTCAGGGAATGCAAGCGCGCAGTTGCGGCGATAAACAGGTCCGGCTGGCTGAACGTGATCCCCTTTTTCTTTCCCTCTGCAACCATGCGCCGCCACTCCAGAATCACATCTTCGTCCACGGGCAGGATGCGGTCCACGAACCAGGGTCTCAAGCGGCGCTCCAGCCAGTTTTCGAGTTCGACACGGAAGGCACGATCTGTTTGGAGCGCAACTCCATATCGGATTTCGGCCAGGGTCACGGTGCTGAGGAAAAGGGCATTCGTCGGTTGCGCGTCGGCCCAGGCCTTTACGCCTCGGTCGGGTCGCGTCTTGCAAAGCTCGGAGACAATATTGGTGTCGAGCAGCCATCCGGTCACAAATCGACCTCGCGAACCGGGCTGCGTACCCCCTCCTGGCCGAAATCGAGCCGATTCAATGGCGAAGACGACAGGAGCTCGTGCAGGCCGGCCCCTTCGCCCAATGCCTGAAGCCGCTGAAACTCGCCAACCGAGAGAATGACAGCCGTATCCCTGCCATGCACGGTAACCCGCTGCGGCTGGCCGGAGGCTGCCAAACGAACGACCTTGCTGAATTGCGCTTTGGCGTCTCCCAGCCTCCAGCCGGGGAGCGCCGCATAGTCGAATTCGGTCATGGTGTGCTCCATATCGTGAATTGGACTAATGTGACCAAAATAGTCGGCACTGGAGCGAGCGGCAAGGACAGGCTTGCGAATTAACCGCATTGGTTTCGGTTTCGCGCTATATGCTGCCCCCATGCGTTTGGATCGTCTCACTTGGCCTGAGGTCGCGGCCTATCTCGACCGGGCGAACGGTATCCTGCTGCCGGTGGGCTCCACGGAGCAGCACGGGCCGAACGGGCCGCTCGGCACGGATGCGCTTTGCCCGGAAGCCGTGGCGCAGGTGGCGGCGGAGCGCCTCGGCATCCTCGTTGCGCCCACGCTCGCGCTCGGCGTCGCGCCCTACCACATGGCCTTTCCGGGCACGATCACGCTCGCGCCCGAGACCTTCCAGGCGGTGCTGCGGGATACCGTCGGCTCGCTCGCCCGGCACGGCTTCGCCCATGTCTATGTGCTGAACGGGCACGGCGGCAACATCCCCCTCATCCGCGAGGTCCTGAAGGAGCTGGAGGCTCCGCGCTGCAGGCTGCACAGCTGGTTCGCCGGACCGCGCGTGCGCGCGCTTGCCAAGGAGCTTTACGGCAAGGCCGAGGGGATGCACGCCACGCCGTCCGAGATCGCCCTTGCCTGGCACTATGCCCCGGAGACCCGGCGCGAGGGCGTAGCCATGACGCCGAAATGCGCGCCGGGGGGCTTCGAGAAGGAACCGGACGCCTACCGGGCGCGGTTCCCGGACGGCCGCATCGGCTCCGACGCCTCGCTCGCCCGCGCCGAGGACGGCGCCAGACTGCTGGAGGCAGCCGTCGGGGATGTCGTCGAGGATTACAGCGCCTTTACCGCGTAATCGTTCCTTCGGCTGCCAGCGCGTCGATCTCCTCCTCGCGGAAGCCGGCTTCGGCCAGGATTTCGCCCGTCTGCTCGCCGACGGCCGGGGGCTGGTGGCGGAGGCCGAAATCGTGGGCGCCGATCTCGACGGGCAGGCGCGGCAGGCGCGTGGCCGGGCCGCCCGGAAGCTGCACATCCATCAGCCGCCCTTCATGGTTGAGCTGCGGGTCGTCGAACAGGTCCACCGGCTTCGCCACGGGCGAGAAGGGCACCGAGATCTCCTCCAGAATGGCCGTCATCTCCGCGAGCGTGCGCGCCTTGACGGTCTCCGCGATGCGGGCTGCGATCCGGTCTCCCTCGACCACGCGGCTCTCATTGGTGGCGTTGCGCGGGTCGGCCAATTCGTCCGCCCAGCCGAAATGCCCGCACCATGAGCGCCAGTGGTTGTCGCTGGTGATACCGATGAAGACCTGCTCGCCGTCGCCGGTCTCGAAGGTCTCGTAGATCGCCCAGGCGCGTGCGCGGGCCGGCATGGGCTGCGGCTCGCGCCCCGTGGCGCTGATGCCGGCCATGTGCTGCGACATGAGGAAGGCGGTCGATTCGAACAGCGCCGACTTCACGAACTGCCCCCTGCCGGTCGCCTCGCGCTCCTTCAGCGCGCAGAGGATGCCGATGACCGCGTAGCTGCCGCCCATGATGTCGATGATCGAGGTGCCGGCGCGCAGCGGCCGGCCGGGCGGACCGGTCATATAGGCGAGGCCAGCCATGAATTGCACCACCTCGTCGAGCGCCGGCCGGTTCTCGTAAGGGCCGGAAAGGAAGCCCTTGAGCGAGGCGAAGATCAGGCGAGGATTGATCCCGCTCAGTGTCTCCCAACCGCAGCCGAGCCGCTCCATGGTGCCGGGCGCGTAGTTCTCGATAACCACGTCGGCGCCGGCGGCCAGCCGATGGACGACCTCCCGGCCGCGGTCAGACTTGAGATCGACGGCGAGCGAGCGCTTGTTGCGGTTGAAGCCGCCGAAGAAGCCGGCAGCGAAGCCCGGCAGGCGGCGGGTCTTGTCGCCGTCAGGTGCGGGTTCGACCTTGATGACGTCTGCGCCGAGATCGGCCAGCACAAGGCCGCAGCTTGGCCCCATGATCGTCTGGCAGAACTCCAGCACCCGGATGCCGGCGAGCGGGAGCGGGGCGTTTTCGGTCATCGGTCGCGAAACCTGTGCCTTGGGAAGTGGAGCGCAGACTATGGGCCATTCGCTCCCCGGCCGCGACGGGGCCATTTGTCCGTCGGAGAAGGTCGCGAAGCAGCAGCGGTGAACGATATCCATTCATGGTGTGAATGGATTTCATTCACTCGGGCCGTCAATCTCGCGTGTGTTCCGGTGTCGACAGTGCTGGGCACAGCTACCGCACTCTTGTCAGGGCGTGTCGCCGGAGCAATGCTGCGCTATCCGTTTCGGAAGAGCCGGCCCTTCCCGATGATTGCATATGCCTGCGACAGCCCATGCGCGTGATCCTTTGCCCCGAGCTCGGCTCGCCCGATGTGCTGACTGTCGAGGAGCGGCCCGATCCGGAGCCAGGCATGGGCGAGGTGCTCGTCCGGCAGGAGGCCTGGGGCGTCAACTATGTCGATGCGCTGATGGTGGCCGGCGGCTACCAGCTCAAGCCCGACCTGCCTTTCGTGCCGGGGCTGGAAGCCGCCGGGACGGTTGTCGCCACCGGCTTCGGCAGCAACTATTTCGAGCCGGGCGACCGGGTGGTCGTGAGCCACCGGCCCGGCGCCTTCGCGGAACTGGCGGCGGTCACCTTCGACCGCGTGAGGAGAGCGCCGCCGGAACTCGACATGGCGGAAGCCGCCGTGTTCCGCTCCGCCTACCACACGGCCCTTCATGCGCTGCTGCAGCGGGGACGGCTGGCGCCGGGCGAAAGCGTTCTGGTGCTGGGCGCGGCCGGCGGCGTCGGCATGGCGGCGGTGCATTGCGCGAAGCGCTTGGGTGCGCAGGTGATCGCCGCGGCGGCCGGAGAGGAAAAATTGGCCGCGCTTCGCAGGCAGGGGGCCGATGTCGTCATCGACTATCGCGAGGGATTCCGCACGGCGGTGCTGGCCGCGACCGGCGGGCGCGGCGCCGATGTCGTTTACGACCCCGTGGGCGGCGACGCCTTCGACGAGGCGATGCGCTCGACCGCATGGGGCGGGCGCATCTTGGCCATCGGCTTCACGAGCGGCCGGCGGCCGGTCGCCAAGGTCAACCATATCCTCATCAAGGGCGTGGAAGTGATCGGGGTGCGCGCAGGCGAGGCGGGACGGCGCAATCCGAACCTGCCGGAAGAGACCTGGCGCTACCTGACCCGCTGGGTGGCAGAGGACGGCCTGCGCCCGCATATCAGCCACCGCATCCCGTTTTCCCGCGCGGCCGAGGCGTTGCAACTGGTACTCGACCGCAAGGTGATCGGGAAGGCGGTGCTGGTCCCCGATGGCTAACCCGGCTTGCGGCTGGCCGCAAAACGCTGGAATTCTGCCGATCCATCCACAGCGATAGAGAAAGGCGCGCTTCCCGATGACGCTTCCGCTCGACGGCATCACCGTCCTCGATCTCACTTCCGGCCCTGCCGGCGCCTTTGCGGGAATGTTGCTCGGCGATTCGGGCGCGCGGGTGCTCCGCGCGGTTCACCCGGCGGCTCCGCTGCACCGGACTGGCGGCTTCACCGTCTGGGACCGCGGCAAGGAGGCATTCGACTGGGACCCCGAAGGCGCCGGAGCGGAAGATGCGCTCGCGCGCCTGCTGCCGGGCGCGGATGTGCTGTTGCAGGACTTCGCGTCCGCCGCGCCGCAACAGGCGCTGGTGGCGCCGGAGAAGCTGCGGGCATCGAATCCGCGCCTCGTCGCCTGCTCGATCACCGCCTACGGCATGAAGGGCCGGTGGCGGGACGACCCGCCGGTGGACGACCTGGTGATGGCGCGCACCGGCATTCTCTCCGGCATGCCGGGCTTCAGGCCCGCGCCGGTGCATGTGCCGCACCCGCTGCCGAGCACCGGGGCGGCGCTGTTCGCCTGCATCGGCGCGGCCGCAAGCCTGCTAGCGCGGGAGACCACGGGCCGCGGCCGCATCGTCGAGACCTCGCTGCTGGCGGGCGCGCTGCTCTTTCACCCGAAAGTGGTCGCCGAAAACATCCCGCCGCTCGTGTTCCAGACCCACCCTTCGGGAAGCGCGCCCTTCTACAGCCTCTATGAATGTGCGGACGGCGAATATATCCAGATCGGCTGCGTGCATGAGCGCTTCATCGCCCGCGCATCCGAGATCATGGGCATTGGCGAGCTCGTCGCCGAGCCCCGGTTCGATAATGTGCGCCGGGGCGACGGGATGACGGAAGAGGAGGAACTCCGCGCTGCTATCGCAGGGGCGATGAAGACGCGCGACGCTGCCCAATGGGCCGCCGATTTCGAGGCGGCCGATGTGCCGTTCGCGCCGGTCCGGCAGGGTCCGGTCGTCCTCGACGATCCGCAGATCCGCCACAATGCCATGGTGCTCGCGCTCAAGGATCCGGCGCTCGGCGACACCGTGCAGATGGGTGCGCCGATCCGCTTTGCCGAGACGCCGGCGGACCCGAGGCCGCGCGCAGCCGCTTCGGGCCCTGCGCCCGGGCTTGCGCCGCTGTCGCCGGAAGCTGCGCCGGCGGCAGGCGACGGGCAAGACCCGCCGCCGCTTGCCGGGGTCAGGGTGCTGGAGATCACGAACCTCATCGCCGGACCGACGGGCGGGCGCCTGCTCGGCGATCTCGGCGCCGATGTCATCAAGCTGGAGCCGCCGGGCGGCGACATCTCGCGGCCTATCGGGCGCAACTACTTCTACAACCTGAACTTCAACAAGCGCTCCTTTTGCGTGGACGCGCGCAAGCCGGGCGGCAGGGAAGCGATCCAGCGGGTGGCGGCCAGTTGCGACATGATGCTCGCCAACCTCCGCCCCGGCGCGACGCACCGCATGGGCATCGGCGCGGATGTCGATCCGGAGCTTATCGAGACGCATGTCACCGGCTACGGCCTGACGGGACCCTATTCGAAGCGGCCGGGCATAGACCCGCTGGCGCAGGCGCTAATGGGCCTGTCGCGCGCCCAGGGCGGAAGCGGCAACCCGCCCTCCTTCGCCGCCCAGCTTGCGCCGACCGATTTCACCGCCGGCGCCATGGCAACGCTCGGCTCGATCCTGGCGCTTTATGCGCGCCGGCGGGGCAAGGCCTCGCGGCGGGTGGACAGCAACCTGCTCAATGCCGCCGTGGTGCTGAGCTCGCCCTGGTTCGGAAAGTGGCAGGGCAAGCCGGAACGGCCGCTCGCCGACACCGGCCAGCACGGCATCGACGCTTTCCACCGGCTCTACCGGGTGGCCGACGGCTGGATCTATGTCGCGGCGGATACGGAGGAGGCGCGGGCGGCGTTGACGGGCTCGCTCGGGGTGGGCGCGATGGACCCCGCCGGCGGCGGGCATCCGGCAGAAGCGCCGCTGGCCCGGGCGATGGAAGCCGCCTTTGCCGACCGCCGGGCGGACGAGGCGTTGGAGGCGCTGAACGCGGCCGGCGTGCCGGCTGCGGAGGCGCGGAGCGGGGCGAGCGAAGTCTTTCTCGACGACGAGTCCGCGCACGCGAACGGCCTGGTTACGGAAGCCGGCCACCCGACGGCCGGCCGAATGCGGATTGCATGGAACTATATCGGCTTCCGCGACACCGCATCCTCCGCCGCCCGGCCGACGCCGCTGCTCGGCGAGCACAGCGCCGACGTGTTGGCCGAGGCCGGCGCCGGTGCGGACGAGATCGAGGCGCTGTTGGCCTCGGGCGCGGTGCTGGCGGAGCGCGGCTAGGCCGCCTCAGGCCGCTTTGGCGGTCTGCCGCTCGCGGAAGGGCGCCATCACCTCCTTGCCGAAGAGCTCCAGCTGCTCGAGCATCACCGCGAGCGGCGTGCCCATGCTGGACTGGACATTGATGTCCTCGAGGCCGGGATATTTGGCCTGCAGCGCCTCCAGATAGTCGATGAAGCCTTCCGGCGGGCCGCAATACCAGGAGCCGGCCTCGACCGCGCGTTCCAGCGTCGGGATGTTCATCTCGGCCCAATCGCCGCGCTCGCTCACCCGCTGCAGCTGCTCGGGCTTCATCGGCACCATGCCGAGCGGCGCGAACATCTTGACGTGTTCCTCGAAATAGGGCGACGCCTCGCGGATCGCCTGTTCCTTCGTCTCGGCGATGTGGAAGTTCAGGCCGATGCAGAGATTCTCCCCGATCTGCACATCGTGGCCGGCGCGCTCCCAGGCTTCCTTGAAAGCGACGATGGGCCGCTCCGCCATCAGCGCCGATCCGCCGCCGACAATGCCCTTGATGCCCTGCTGCGCCATGAAGTCGAGGCCGCGCGGCTGCGCGCTCACGATCGGCTGCCAGCATTCCACCGGCTGGTTGACCGGGCGCGGCACGAGCGTGATCTCCTCCAGGTCGTAGCCCCGATAGGGCACGCGCGGCGGCAGGGTGTAGTTCTTGCCCCGGTGCGCGAAGTGTTCTTCCCGGAAGGATCTGAGGATGATTTCCACCTGCTCCTCGAACAGGTCCCGGTTGGCGTCGCCGTCCATCAGCACGCCGCCCAGCGTCTCCACCTCGCGCGTGTGATAGCCGCGCCCGACTCCGAAGATCACCCGGCCCTTGGTCAGGATGTCGGCCGTAGCGAAATCCTCCGCAAGGCGGAGCGGATGCCACATGGTGGTGACATTGAAGCCGCAGCCGAACCGGAGCCGCTTCGTCAGGTGGGCCAGATGCACGAAGAACAGCGGCAGGTTCGGGATGCACTCGTAGCCTTCGTGCTGGAAGTGGTGCTCGGCCAGCCAGAAGGCGTCGTAGCCGAGCTCGTCCATGCGCACGGCCATCTTCTCGGTCTTTTCGAATACCGTGGCCAGCCGGTCGTTGTCGTAGCGCCGGTCGTTCGCCGGCGTGGCGTCCTGGCCCATATCGTCCAGGTCGATATGCCCGGCAAACAGGCTTCCGAAGCGCTTGATCACAGTCTCGTTCCTCCGTCGCGTCGCGCGCCCGGCCGTCCCGGGCCGCGCCTCCTGCAGAATGGATGCTCGCTGGCGATGATACAGATGCAGATGCGCTCGCAGAAGGAGGGTGCGCGCCCGCGCCCTACTCCATCACGATCCGCGGCGCCGCCGGACCTGTCGCGCGCCGGGCTTCGACCTGCTGCCAGAGCCGGGCGGCGATCTCGTGGAAGGCTTGGCCGGAGGGTGAGGCATCGTCGGCTGCTGCGGGCTCGCCCGCGTCGCAGCGCTCGCGCAGCTCCAGCGCGAGCGGGGCTTCGCCGAGGAAGGGCGCGCCGAGCTTTTCCGCTTCCGCGCGCGCGCCGCCCGAGCCGAAGATATGGGTGCCCTCGCCGCAATGCGGGCAGACGAACACCGACATGTTCTCGACAAGCCCCAGCACCGGCACTTCGACCTTGCGGAACATGGAAATGCCGCGCCTTGCGTCGAGCAGCGCGATGTCCTGCGGCGTCGAGACGATGACCGCCCCGGTAAGCGGCACGCGCTGGGAAAGCGTCAGCTGCGCGTCTCCCGTCCCCGGCGGCATGTCGATCAGCAGCACGTCGAGCTCGCCCCAGGCGACATCGCCGATGAGCTGCTGCACCGCGCTCATCACCATCGGCCCGCGCCAGATCATCGCCGTCTCTTCCGAAATCAGGAAGCCGATCGACATGCAGGCCACGCCCCATTTTCGCATCGGCACCAGCGTCTTTTCGCCGACAAGCGACGGCTTGCCGGAAATGCCCATCATGCGCGGCAGGGAGGGCCCGAAGATGTCGCTGTCCATGAGCCCGACAGCGAGGCCCTGCCGGGAGAGCGCGACCGCGAGGTTGACGGCCACGGTGGATTTGCCGACGCCGCCCTTGCCGGAGGCGACGGCGACGATGCTCTTCACGCCCGGCAGCTCGATCCGGCCCGAAGTCTGCCCGGAGGCACTGCCGGTCGGCCGGCGCTCCGGGGGCGGCGCGGCGGCGCGTTCGGCGGTCAGCACGACGGTGGCGCTGGTGACGCCGGGCAGGGCGGTGAGCGCGGCCTCGATGGCGCGGCGCTCGTCCCCGGCCTCTTCGGCCAGGCCGGGCTCCACCTCCAGCGACACCTGCACCGCACCGTCCTTGACCGCGATGCCGCCGACGCGCCCGATGAGCGCCAGGTCCTGCGCTGCGGCGCGAATGTCCGATTCCGTCGGTTCGACCATGAGCGCCGTGCGCCTCCGTTGACACAAGGAATATGCGCAGCCCATTCCAACGCCGGGCGCCCTGCTCTATAAGGCGCCATGCGCGAATTCGGCGGACGCACGCGGAACGGCAACGAGAGGTAGGCCCATGCCCTGGCATAATCAAGGCGGCGGAGGCAGCGGCGGCCCTTGGGGCGGCGGTGGCGGCGGTGGCGGTCCCTGGGGCGGCAGCGGAGGCGGCGGCGGTGGCGGCGGCCCCTGGGGCGGCGGCGGCGGCAACCAGGGCGGCGGCGGCTGGGGCGGCGGGCGCGGGCCCGGCGGCGGCCCGCAGGCTCCCAATGTCGAGGAGGCGATCCGGCGCCTGCAGGACTGGCTGCGCCGGCGCATGCCGGGCGGCGGAGCCGGCGGTCGCGGCGGGCGCATCGGCATCCTGCTGGTGATTA
>Ga0209020_1003245_pt1 | contig 11479 bp, 7 predicted proteins | sample PinacodermBB_FD_187298 | JGI IMG/M metagenome (GOLD analysis project Ga0209020, IMG submission 187298) | Host-associated microbial community of the marine sponge Aplysina aerophoba from Gulf of Piran - sponge pinacoderm, lysed by bead... | ecosystem: Host-associated > Porifera > Sponge >...
TGGGAGCGCAGGCCCTGGAGCGCGCGGTCCGGATCGGCGAGGCCAGCGCCATCCACACCCTCCGTGCCCAGTTGGAAAATGACTAATGGGCAGGGCGCGACGGCGCCGAAGCTCTCCGCCGAGGCCCTCGATGCGCGAGGCGGCGGATTCAATCAGTTTCTAGCCAGTATCGCGTTGATTTTTTTCTGGTCGTTTTCGTCGACCGGCGCCGTAGTCCACGCCGACTCCCCGCCGCTCCCGGCCCCTTGCTTGGCATCCTCCAATTTTTCCTTCGCGTCCTTGATGCACTTGATCGAAAATCCGGCATCCTCGCTAAAATCCAGCCGCGCTTCCTTAATTGTTTCGCGCGCGCTTCGTTCCGCGAACAGCGTTTGAATTTCGACTTCGAGCGCCGCGCGCGCTAGATTCATGTCGCCGGGCTTTGCAATCGCGGGCACGATCATGACGTTTCGCTGGCTCAATAGCCGCTGAATTTTATTCTCGCCCGCCTTCGCGGCGACCGCCGCTTTGAATTCCTCAAGGTCGCGGATGTCGGCGCAATCCAGAAGCGCGGCTATGATCTCGGCGTGATCGCTCGTAGATGGAGTCATTTCCTCGAGCTTGCTTTCGAATTCTTGAATCAGCCCGGGATTGCTAAGGAAAATTCCCAGGATAGCGGCTTCGCGCAGACCGTCGTGCTCCGCTTTGTTGGCCGCGATCAGAGCGGGAATGGATATCTTGGTTTCGTTCAAGGGCATGGCCGACGCTCCGGCCGCGCCGCCGGACAACTTCCTTCGGCCTTTCGATTTGCTGAATGCCTCCCACATCATGCGCTTGAATTCGGTGAAATACTGCTTGCGCAAATTGCCGTCCGGGATTTTTTCGATCGCCGAGTTCAGCTTCGCCTGCAGGGCGGCCCGCTTTTCGGGGGAGGCGAACTGCCGCTCTCGAGTTTCTCCGAGCCAAAGCATGCGATGCAGCGGCAGCGATTCGTCGATCAGCCGTTTCATCGCCTCGACGCCGCGCCGCGAAATTAGATCGTCGGGATCGAGCCCCTCCGGCAGAAGGCAGAATCGGAGCGATCGGCTGTGCCCGAGAAGCGGGAGCGCCGAGTAGATTACGCGTATCGCCGCCGAGAATCCCGCATTGTCGCCATCGAGAGCGACAATCGGCTCCGGGGACAACTTCCAGAGAAGCTTGAGCTGATCCGCGGTTACCGCCGTTCCCAGCGGCGCTACCGAAGCTTCGAATCCGGCCTGGCACAGCGCGACGACGTCCATGTAGCCTTCCGCGAGAATTAGAGGCTTGCCGCGGGCGCGCGCTTCTCTCGCCGCCGAATGATTGTAGAGGCAGCGGCCTTTTTTAAAAATCGCCGTTTCAGGCGAATTCAGGTACTTCGCCTTGGCATTCGGATCCATCGCCCTTCCGCCGAAGGCGATCGCCTTGCCGCGCTGACTGCGGATGGGAAAAACGATTCTGTTGCGAAACCAGTCGAAGTAGTCGCCTCGCTCGGCGGACTTTCCCACCAGCCCCGCCTCCAGCGCCGACTCCCTGTCGTAGCCGAGATTTGCAAGATGGTTGAGAAGCGCTCCCCCAGGCGGCGCGTAACCGATTCCGTAGCGGCGGCAGTCTTCGATCGAAAGGCGGCGAGAGCGCAAGTAATCGACCGCCGCGCGCCCGGAGCTTGATTCGAGCTGAAGCCGGAAGAATTTAGCGGCTTCCTCCGCCATCGCTATGAGCTTGTCCGCCTTGTCGGCCTTCTTTCGGTCTTCCGGCGTCGATACCGGCAAGGGAAGGCCTGCGATATCCGCAAGCTTTTCCACGGCTTCCGGAAAGCTCGCGTTGTAGATTTTCTGATAGAACTGGATCGTTCCGCCGCCCGCTTCGCAGCTAAAGCATTTGAAGAAGCCCTCGTGCTCCTTGATATGGAATGACGGCGTCTTCTCGCTGTGGAACGGGCAGCACGCCCAGTATTCGCCGGCGGCGGGCCGGGATTTCCTGGGGTCCCAGGAGACGTGCTTGCCGGCGATTTCCAGAATGGAAAGCCGGGATCTTAGCTCATCTAGAAATTGGTCGGAGAATCGCATCGTCCCAGTATCGCCGGAAGGATTGCTCGCGGCAAGACCGAAACGGTTCGAGCCGCTGAATTTTACCTGATCGCCGGCGCCGGCCGCCGGAATGGATGGAGCCGACGCTCGGCGCTTCGAACCGCCCGTTCTGAAGTCACCGTATCTCCACCGTCTGGGTCAATCGACCGGTGCCGCTGTCGAATATCAGGATTTCATTCCGCTGGGTTACAACCGCGAACCAGCCGTCGCCCCGAGTGAATGCCCGAGCCTCCGAACCTTCCGGAAGGGCGACCGAGTCCGGGATGATGCTCTCGAAGCTGCTCCGCGATTTGGCGTACTGGAGGTAGACAATCGCGACAATGATTGCAAAGCCGACGATAAAAACTATTGTCATCGCCAATACGGAATAACGCAGAATGCGCAGATTGGCGGGCTCGCCATTGTTGTTCGGAGCATCGGCCATGGAATCGGAAAACCGCGATATTGTCGTCGTCGTGGTGGGCAGGAACCCTCCAAGGCGACTAGATAAGGCTCTAGCCGAATTTGCGCCAGAGAAATCGGGGCTTAGCCGTTCGCGAATTGCCAAATTGATTCGCGAAGGAGAGGTTTCCCGCGGCGGCGAACCGGAATTGAATCCGGACTGCATGGCGGAGACGGGGCAGAGGTGGACGATCCGCCTCGCCCGCGCCGGTCCCGCCGAAGTTCGGCCTCAGAGCATCGACCTGGACATCAGATACGAGGACGACGAGCTCATCGTCATCGACAAGCCGCCGGGGCTGGTCGTGCATCCCGCGGCGGGAAACCGGCAGGGTACGCTATTGAACGGGCTCTTGAATCATTGCGAAAGGCTGTCTCAGGTTCGGGGGGCGCAGTTGGCTGGAATCGTGCATCGCTTGGACAAGGACACCAGCGGCCTGATCGTCGCGGCCAAAACCGAAATGTCTCACCTAGCTCTAGCCAGGCAGTTTGCCGATCATACCGTGAATAGAAAGTATGCGGCCGTGGTTCGAGGCCTGCCTGGAAAGGCTTCGTCGATGCTGGGAAGGCGCGAGGGCTCGTCAATTGAAGGCGGCGGCGTCTTTCGAATGGAGGGCAATGTCGGAAGGAGCGACCGCGACAGGAAGAAAATGGCCGTAAAATTATTGGGAGGGAAGTGGGCCGTTACTCGCGCGCGCGTCGAGGAGTACTTCCCGGGGGCGAATGCCGCTCTGCTGGAATGCTGGCTGGAGACCGGGCGAACGCATCAGATCCGGGTGCATTTATCGCATTTCGGCCATCCGCTGGTCGGCGACCAGACGTACGGCAGGAGACGGCTTTCGAGCATGGTCGCAACGGGAAGCAAGTCTCCGCACGAAAGATTCGCAATCGCCCGGCAGGCGCTTCACGCCGGAACTCTTGGCTTTACGCACCCTAGAACGCTAAAGCCTATGCAGTTCGATTCCGAGTTTCCCGCCGACATGGCGCAGCTCGTCGAATCGTTGCGTTCCTGCGGCAGTCCGGGACGATAACGGAATCTTTATCGCGCGCGCGGCGGAAAATTCGAATGCGCGCGTTATAATGGAAGCGGGAAGTGGACTATCTCAGAATGGCGGTAAAGAACAGACGGCAACTCGATACGCGAAAGCGAGCAATGAAATCTTACGCGAACCTTCCGGTTCCGACGGCGGAAATGGGAATCGGCCATTATCTGCAGGAAATCCGGAAATTTCCGATTCTCGAACCGGAAGAGGAATACATGCTTGCAAAGCGCTGGCGCAATGACGCCGACACGGCCGCCGCCCAGTCGCTGGTAACTTCGCATTTGCGGCTCGCGGCGAAAATCGCGATGGGCTACCGAGGCTACGGCCTTCCTATCGAAGACGTGATTTCGGAAGCGAACGTCGGGCTGATGCAGGCGGTCAAGCGGTTCGATCCCGAAAAGGGCTTCAGGCTCGCAACCTACGCGCTCTGGTGGATAAAGGCGAGCATAACCGAATACATCATGCGCTCGTCGAGCCTCGTGAAGCTCGGCACGACAGGCGCTCAGAAAAAGCTGTTTTTCAATCTCAGGAAGATCAAGGCTCGACTCGGAATCGAGACGACCGGCGACATGATGCCCTCCGATGTCAAGAAAATCGCGGATACGCTCAATGTTTCGCAGGAGGAAGTAATATCCATGAACCGGCGCATGTCGGCGCCGGACGCGTCCCTGAATTTGCCGGCGCGCCAGGGCGACGACAATTCCAGCGAGCTTCAGGATCTGATCGCCGATTCGGCCGTGGGTCCGGAAGAGGAAATCGCGGAGAAGAACGAAGCGTCCATACGCCATGAAATGCTCTTCAATGCCCTTGTGGTTCTCAATGATCGCGAGAAAGACATCTTTGTCGAACGGCGGCTGCAGGAGTCCCCGACGACTTTGGAGAAGCTTGCCGGCAAGTACGGCGTAAGCCGCGAGCGAATTCGCCAGATCGAAAATCGCGCCTTCGAGAAAATTCAGCAGGAAATTCTCAAGCAGGCCGCCAGCCGGGGCCTGTTTCCGGAAAATCGCGCCTAGGCCGCAATAGCCTCAGCCCATGGCGTCCAGCTCGTCGATGTAGCGGGAAATTACGGAAACCCCCTTTTTCCAGAAGCCCGGATCCGAGGCGTCGATGCCGAACGGGGCAAGCAGTTCCGAATGGTGCTTGGATCCGCCTGCGCGAAGCGCGTCGAAATACTTTTCCTGAAAGCCCGGCTGCCCTTCCTGGTAGACCGCGAAAATTGCGTTCACGAGCAGTTCGCCGAAGGCGTACGAATAGACATAGAAGGGCGAATGGACGAAGTGCGGTATATAGGCCCAGAAGTTCTCGTAGCCCGGCATGAACTTGAACGCCGGACCAAGACTCTCTCGCTGGACATCTATCCATATCGCTCCGATTTCTTCGGCGGTTAGTTCGTTGTCCCTGCGGGCTCGATGAAGGCGGCACTCGAAATCGTAGAATGCGATCTGCCGAAACACCGTTGCGAGCATGCCCTCGACTTTTTCTGCAAGCAGAGCCTTTCTTTCCATCCGGTCTTGGGTTGCTTCCATCAAGCCGGCGAAGGTTAGCATTTCGCCAAATCCGCTAGCGGTTTCCGCCAGCGTCAGAGGCGTTCTGGACAACAGCTCCCCCTGTTCCGCGGCCAGCACTTGATGAACGCCGTGCCCGAGTTCGTGCGCCAACGTTATGACGTCCCTCGGCGAGCCCAGGTAATTTAGAAGAATGTAGGGATGAACGATCGTCGTCGTCGAGCTGCAGAACGCTCCCGTGGTCTTGCCCGGCTTCACGCCGGCGTCGATCCAGCTTTTTTCAAAGAACTTGGCCGCGATTTCCGACATGGCGGGCGAAAAGGCTTCGTAGGCATCGAGAACCGTCGACTTCGCCTCGTTCCAGCCGATCTTGCGTTTGGACTGGTAGGGCAGGGGCGCCATCCGATCCCAGATTTCCAGCTTGTCAAGTCCCAGCCACTCCGATTTCATCTGGTAATAGCGGTGCGAAGCCTCCGAATAGGATTCAACGACTGCGCTCTTTAGAGCGTCGACGACTTCCGGTTCGATATCATTGTGGAGGTGCATGCCGAGCTCGGGGGGATCGAGCTTGCGCCAGCGATCCTCGATTTCCCTGTCCTTGATCAGCGTCGACGTGATTCTGGAAAACAGGCTAATCCGGCTTTCCAGAACCCTCGAGACTTCCTCGGCGCCCGCCTGCCGTCTGCTTCGATCATGGTCCATCAGCAAATTCAGGGCCGATTCCAATGGCATCTTTTCGCCTTCGATCTCGAATTCCAGACCTGCGACCGTTTCGTCGAACAGGCGGTGCCAGGCGCTTCTGCCGACAACGGACTGATCGTGAAGAAACCGCTCAAGCTCCATGGACAGCTGATAGGGCTTGAATCTCCGAGTTCTATCCAGGAAAGGCTTGTAGCGGCGGAGGGAGTCGTTCTCGCCGAACATTTCAATTAGCCGTGAATCGTCGATTTTGTTCAGTTCAATGACATAGAATACGAGCGGCGCTGAAAGCTTCGTGATTTTTTCGTCGCAGTCGGCTTCGAACTTTTGCCATTCGGTATCCGATGTGTCCTGCAAATAGGAAAGCTGGGCGAACGAACCGATTCTATTGGCGACGACAGTGATTTTCTCGTATGCGACGATGCTCGATAGCAAGCCGTTCGCGTCGATGTCTGCAATCCTGCCTTCGTAGTCCCTGCTGAAGTCTTGGCATGCTTGTTCGAGCCATGCAAAATCATGGCTCAGCTTTTCGGATTCTCTGGATTCGTACAGATCGCTTAAATCCCAGTTCGGCAATCCTTCATTGATTCCAGACGCGGATTCAGCTGGCTCGAAAGCAAATTGCGAAGAAGGCGCGCGAATCGTTTCAATTAATTTCACTTTGAATCTCCGGCGAAAACTCCGCCTTGCATAAGGAATCTGCGGGGCTTTTGCTACCGATGCGGAATAGCCTGGTTCCATGTTGCGCTTCGCCCGATGTAGGCGAAGGCGGGCGGGAATTCAATAACCGCCGAATGCCCGCACTAGCCGAACGAAATCGATTCGGGCTTTTCAAGCCCGGAATGCGCATTCGCGATTTCATGCAATGGCTTGACGCGCTTCGCGTTCGGCTCGACGGTCTTGCGCTGCGTCAAGTCGGCGTGCAGCAGAAAGTGCTCGCCGGTTGCGAGATCCCGCCCGCCGTCGGATTTCAACGTATGATGCAAATGCAATTTCTTGCCCTTGAACATGAGGCACTGCGTAAATGCGCGAACGCGTTGACCTTCGACAGCTTCGCTAAGGTACCGCAAGCGGGTATCGACCGTAAAGAAGCCGTATCCTTCGGACGCGTAATCGGGCCCGCATTTTGCGAATTCTAGAAACCTATCGGTCGCCTTGCTGAAAATCTCCAAATAGTAGACCTCGTTGACGTGGCCGTTGTAGTCGGTCCAGTCCGGCGGAATGACGCGATCCGCTGTCATCAGAGGCGCATTGAGCGGATATTGCAGCTTGATGGCCGACTTTTCGTCGAGGCTGCGGAGGTGCCTGCCGGCGCCGTAGTTCTGAGTCTTTAGCCCGCGGAGTATTGCGACGATGTTGTTGTCGCGAATTCTCTCCAATTCGCGAATCGTGAGGCTGCCGGACTGCGCGTCCGATTGGTCGGAGATTTTTTTGACGAGATCCGAATCCAAATCGGGTACGTCCGTCAGCCTTGTCCAGGGGAACTTTAACGCGGGGCCGAACTGAGCGATGAAGTGCTCCATCCCCTGTTCGCCTCCGGCAATCCGATAGGTTTCGAATAGCCCCATCTGAGCCCATCTCAGGCCGAATCCGAGTCGAATCGCTTCATCGATCTCCGACGTGGTGGCGATGCCGTCCTTGACCAGCCACAGGGCTTCGCGCCAGACGGCTTCCAGAAGCCGGTCGGCAATATGGGCGTCAATTTCCTTTCCGATGCGCAGCGGCTTCATGCCGATTCCTTCGAGCGTTCGCTGCGCCTTGTCCATTGCCGTTTCGGAATTTCTGTCCGACCCTACGAGTTCTACCAGCGGAAGGAGATAAACAGGGTTGAAGGGATGCGCGACTACGATGTCGCCTGGTTGCGCGGCGCCCTCTTGCAGGCTGGACGGCGTGAATCCCGACGTTGAGGACGCGATAGTTGTTCCGGGACGGCAAATTTTCTGGACTTCGCCATAAACCGCTCTCTTTAGCGCGAGCCTTTCCGGAACGCTTTCCTGTATCCAGTCGGCGTCCAGCGCCGCCGCCGAAATTTCATTGGAGATGGTTAGCTTGCCCTCGTCGGGCATCGCTTCGTCGAGCAGTCCGGGCAGCGAGCGCCGCGCATTTGCGACGACTTCAGTGACTTTTCGCTTCGCTTCGGGGTCGGGGTCGCACACGTGGACATCCCACCCGTTCAGAAGAAACCTCGCGGCCCATCCTCCGCCGATAACTCCTCCGCCGACGACCGCCGCTTTCATTGCCAGTACTCCTCGTGGTTCTGTTCAATAGTCGCCCTTCGGGCGTCTCCGAAGCGCGCCGGAAGTCGCTTCTCTATACCTATGATTTGCCGCCGCGCCAGTCTTTTCGACTTTTCAGGGCGCGGATCAAATTTCGTGTTCTAGCCGCAGCTCGCCACTGGAAAAAGTCCGGGATTCGGTTGTTCGGCTTACGGCGCCGAATCGCTATCACGCCGTACGCGGCGACCGCCGGGCGCACGGAATTTTCGAAAGCTTTTGGAACATCCTCGCGGTCGAAACGATCCCGGACGGATGACCAAAAAGGCCGAAGCGGCCGGAGCCAACTGTAAGAGTTAAGCGATAGGAATAAAATTGGAAATCTCGCGGAAGCGCGTTCGGCATTTCGCGGTGCCGCACTCGATGACGGCGCGGAAGTCGACACTTGCCCGTCGAAGGCGATAGAACTCCGAGCATATGCGAAAGACGATCTAATTTTGAAATGCGAGAAATTTCCAACTGAAGTAAACGGATGTGGGACATTTGCATCATCGCGATGTATAATGATGCGCATACTTTGCGATTTGCTGAGCGCCGAGAAAATGCAAAAATCCGCTCCGACAACAAACCGAACACGCATCAAAGTGAGCCTACGGGACGAGGAACATGCCGCGCTAGCGACCCTAGCCGAACGGCACGATGTTTCGTTATCGTGGCTAACGCGACAGGCGGTCGCCGAGTTTCTGGCACGCCAGAAAGTGGATAATCCCCGGCCCGGCCTCGATCTTCCCTTGCGAGCGGCAGCCGATGAATAGCATGGCGCTTGCTGAAACCACCGAGTTCTATCGCATTGATGCTTCACAGAAGCTCGGCTCGGCCAGTCGCGCGCTCCTAGGCCAGTACATGACCCCGGCTCCCATCGGACGATTCATGGCGAGCCTGTTCACAGAAACGCAGGGGGCCATGCGCGTGCTTGATCCGGGAGCGGGCGTTGGATCGCTCACGGCCGCAGTTGCCGAAAGACTGTGCAGGTCGGCGGACAAGCCGCGTTCCGTCGAGTTCGTCTGCTACGAAATCGACCACGCGCTATTCGGATATCTCGGGAACACGCTCGAAGAAGCGAAGATCGATTGCGGCCGCGCGCAGGTCAGTGCGAGATATAGCCTCCTTGACGACGATTTCGTCCTTTCTCGCGGACTTGGCTCGCGACTGGATTTTTTCGACGCCCCCCGAGATGACGGCCCGGATTTCACCCACGCCATTTTGAATCCCCCTTACAAGAAAATAAACTCCCGGTCCGAGCACCGCGTCGCGTTGCGCAATGCGGGCATCGAAACATCAAATCTCTACACGGGCTTCATGTTTCTGTCCGCGCAGCGCCTGGCATCGGGCGGCGAGATGGTCGCCATCGTTCCGCGTTCATTCTGCAACGGACCCTACTTCAAGCCGTTCCGGGAGCAGTTTTTCTCGATGATGAGCCTTCGCCACATTCACATTTTCGAGAACCGAGACCTTGCCTTCAAGGACGACGCCGTGCTTCAGGAGAACATCATCATCCACGCCGTGAAGGACAGCCGACCAGCCGATATAACGATCACGACAAGTCGCGGAGCCGCGTTTGAATTCGATCCTGAACATCAGGTCTTTACGGCGGAGGACATGACGCAGCGCACGGTTTCCAAGGAATCGGTGATCAGCGCCGATGATCCCGACCTATTCGTACGTATCGCCGCCAACGAACTCGAGCAAGCCATTATGGACCGCATGGCCCACTTCAAGGCAACGCTCGCGGATATCGGCGTTAGCGTATCGACCGGACCTGTCGTCGATTTTCGCCTGAAGAATGATTTGCAGGCGCAGCCCTGCAAGGGCGCCGTACCGCTGCTCTATTCGGCGCACTTTCAGGGCGGAACACTGTCTTGGCCCAAGACCATGAAGAAACCGAATGCCATTCGGATGTCCGACGATAGCCGAAAATGGCTTTGGGCGAACACCGGCAACTTCGTCGTCACGCGGCGGTTCACATCCAAGGAGGAACGCCGCCGCATCGTTGCATCGGTATACGCCTCTCACCTGCCAGGAGAATTGGTCGGCTTCGAGAACCACCTGAATGTCTTCCATACCTGTCGGGCCGGTCTACCCCGAGCACTTGCCGTCGGGCTTGGTCTTTATCTGAATAGCAGCCTCGTTGACCGCTTTTTTCGGCAGTTCAACGGCCATACGCAGGTCAACGCCACGGACTTGCGGTCGTTGCACTACCCGGATCGAGCGACTCTGGAACGAATCGGAAGGGAACATGACGGCGCGGAGCTCTTGCAACACCAAATCGACACAATCATTGAGAAGGAGATTTCCCACATGGCCGCAGACGACGACCCGATGGACGCTCAGAGGAAGATCGACCAAGCATTGGAGATTCTGAAAGCTCTCGGCATGCCTCGCGGCCAACAGAATGAACGCTCGGCACTTACTCTGCTTGCCATTCTCGACCTCAAGCCCAACGGTGCGTGGAGCGAACTCCACCGCCCCTTGATGGGTATTACGCCGATCATGGACTATGTTCGGGAACACTATGGCCGGGAGTACAAGCCGAACACGCGCGAAACATACCGGCGTCAAACAATGCACCAGTTCGTGGAAGCCGGCATCGCCATCTACAATCCCGACGATCCCGCCCGACCCGTCAATAGTCCGAAAGCCTGCTACCGGATCAGCGACGAAGCCTTCGGCGTGATCCAGACCTTCGGCACCGAACCCTGGCAACGAGCGCTCGATACCTTCTTGAAGAGTCAGAAGACAATCTTGGCCAAATGGGCCAAGCCTCGCCATATGCAGATGCTTCCGGTTACGCTGGCGCCGGGCAAGTGAATTGCGCTTACCCCCGGTGCCCACAGCGAACTTATCAAACACTTCATTGACGAGTTTGCGGCTCGCTTCGTCCCGGGAGCCGAGGTCATCTATGTTGGCGATACGGAAGACGAAGTTGGATATTTTGAACAACAGCGCCTTGCCGACCTCGGAGTAAATGTCGACGGGCACGGCAAGATGCCCGACGCTGCGCTCTATTTCCGCCGCAAGGACTGGCTGCTTCTCGTCGAATTCGTCACAAGTCACGGACCGGTAAACGCCAAGCGGCATAACGAACTGGCTAAATTGTTCGACGGCGCCGTGCCGAGCCTCGTATTTGTGACCGCATTTTCGAACCGCGCCACCATGGGAAAGTTCCTGGGAGATATTTCCTGGGAGACGGAAGTGTGGTGCGCCGATGCGCCGACCCATCTCATCCACTTCAACGGCGAGCGATTTCTTGGACCCTACGAGAGGATCGAACAGCGAAGCTCAGGAAATTTACTGTCAAGGAATTCAAAAGCATCTGGGATTCCGGCCCAATCGAAGTCGATGATTCCGTCACCTGCCTGGTCGGCAAGAATGAATCCGGCAAGACCGCATTGCTCACGGCGCTCTACCGGACCAATCCTATCATTCCCGAGGAC
>Ga0209020_1003250_pt1 | contig 11463 bp, 11 predicted proteins | sample PinacodermBB_FD_187298 | JGI IMG/M metagenome (GOLD analysis project Ga0209020, IMG submission 187298) | Host-associated microbial community of the marine sponge Aplysina aerophoba from Gulf of Piran - sponge pinacoderm, lysed by bead... | ecosystem: Host-associated > Porifera > Sponge >...
TGCCGCACAAGGGAAACCGGACACACGACTGCGCCTGACCGCATAGGCCCGACCAAGCCGAAAAAACTGCTTGCATCCAGGGAGGCGTCCACACACGGCAAAAGGGGCCGCCCCTGCCCAAGTTCCATACGCGCCTTGGCGACCCCGGCGCCCGCTGGACAAGCCTCACGCTTCCGCGCTGGTACGGAAGCCCGAAGGAAAAGATACTCGAGATCATCTCCGATACCGCGCTCTGGTATCGTCCCGGCACACCGCCCAAGGCCATCCGATGGGCGCTGGTGCACGACCCCGACGGCGAGCGGGACCCGCAGGCGTTCTTCTGCACCGACATCGACATGCATCCGGCCGAGACCATCGCGACCTTCGTGCAGCGCTGGCAGGTCGAGGTCACCTCCCAGGAACTGCGGGCCCATCTCGGCGTCGAAACACAACGCCAGTGGTCGGACGCGGCGACTGCGCGAACCACCCCTGTCCTCTGCGGGCTATACAGCATGGTCTGCCTCTGGGCGGGAGACGTTCTCACAACAAGCCACCTGTCCTACGCCGCCGTCTGGTACGAAGAAACCAGCTTCACATTCTCCGATGCAATTGCGGCTATCCGCTTTGAACTCTGGCTCGGAAACAATTTATCGCGCTCCCCGCCACACCGGAAACGGCAGATAATTCCATCCGACAAAATAAGATGCATGTACTACGCGCTCTGCTTCGCGACGTAATGCACAAAGTCGAGATTAGGTCGTGTATCCATAAGGTATTTCATGATTTACGAAGATGTGATTCAAGATCCTAACTGTCCTATCCTTCGGAAATGCCGGCGACCACCCTGTCGGCAAACGCCCGCGTGCCGAGCGGGCCGCCGAGGTCGGGCGTGCGCGTTTCGGGCAAGGCAAGCAGCCTCTCGACGGTGCGTTCCAGCACCCGCGAGGCTTCCATGAGCGTGTTGTTCTGCTCGCGCGTGCCTTTCCAGGCCAACAACTGCGCCGTCGAGAACAGGAGCGCGCTCGGGTTGGCCATGTCCTTGCCCGCAATGTCCGGCGCACTGCCATGCGCGGCCTGGGCCACAGCCACTGCATCGCCCGCATTGATCGAGCCGCCGAGCCCGAGGCCGCCCGACAGCTCCGCGGCGAGATTGGAGAGAATGTCGCCGAACATGTTGGTGCAAAGCAGCACGTCGAAACGCTCGGGCTCGCGAACGAGCAGCGCGGCGGCGGCATCGACATGCACATCGTCCACCTCGACATCGGGCCACTCGGCGCCGACTTCGTAGGCCACGCGCTCGAAGAGGCCGTCCGTGTGCTTCAGCACATTCGACTTGTGGACGACCGTCACCTTGCGCCGCCGGTCGCGGGCGGCGGCGAAGGCGGCGCGGGCGATCCTTTCCGAGCCCCTGCGGGTGATCTTGCGCACTGCGAGCCCGACATCCTCGGTCGCCATGAACTCGCCCGAGCCTGCGAACATGTTGCGGTCGGCATAGAAGCCCTCGGTGTTCTCCCGCGCCACCAGCAGGTCCATGCCGGGCGCCAGAGCCGGCACGCCCTTGAGCGCCCGGCTCGGGCGCATGTTGGCATAGAGCTCAAGCCGCGTGCGGACGGCGGCGCTCGGATTGACACCGCCCTCCTCCGGCGAGGGATAGGCGGCGGTATCGACCGGACCCAGGATCGTCAGGTCCGCCGCGCGCACCGCTGCTTCTGCGGCATCCGGCCAGGTCGTGCCATCCCGCTCGAGCGCCGCGAGGCCAACGCGGCCTTCCGAGAGCTGCAACCCGAGCGCGAACCGGGCGTCCAGCGCCTCCAGCCCGCGCCTTGCCGCGTTCGCAATCTCGGGGCCGATGCCGTCGCCCGGCAAAATCAGGACCTGCATCTTGGGTTCGGCCTCCCGCCCGAATTGATTTTCCCAGCCGTTCGCTTATGTTCCCGCGCCCACTCACGCAAGAGAGGAGTTCTCTGCCAGTGTCAAGCAACCGTAGCCCGCGTCCCGAGACCATCGTGCTCCATGCGGGCCACCGAGGCGACCCCAACACCGGTTCGGTCGCCGTCCCGATCCACCAGACCACGTCCTACCAGTTCCGGGATACCGAGCACGCCGCGAACCTGTTCGCGCTGAGCGAGCTCGGCAATATCTACACGCGGATCATGAATCCGACCCACGCCGTGTTGGAGGATCGAATGGCGGCGCTGGAAGGCGGGGTCGCGGCTCTGGCGCTGGCATCGGGCCAGGCGGCGACGGCATTCTCCCTCCAGAACGTCGCCCATGCCGGCGACAATGTAGTGAGCGCGACCGACCTCTACGGAGGCACCTGGAACCTGTTCGCCAATACGCTGAAGGACCAGGGCATCGAAGTGCGCTTCGTCGATCCGGCGGACCCCGAGAACTTCCGCCGCGCCATCGACGACAGGACGCGCGCCTTCTACGCGGAGACGCTGCCGAACCCGAAGCTCCATGTCTTCCCGATCCGGGAGGTCGCCGACATCGGGCGCGAATACGGCATTCCGCTCATCATGGACAACACCGCCGCGCCGCTGCTTTGCCGGCCCTTCGACCACGGGGCGGCCGTCGTCATGTATTCCACGACCAAATATATAGGCGGGCACGGCACCTCCATCGGCGGCATGTTGATCGACGGCGGCAATTTCGACTGGGAGGCATTCCCGGAGCGCCAGCCATACCTCAACGAGCCGGACCCGAGCTATCACGGCGCCGTGTGGACCCAGGCGGTCAAGCCGCTCGGGCCCATTGCCTACATCATTAAGGCCCGGACCACCCTCCTGCGCGACCTCGGCGCGGCGACCACGCCGATGAACGCCTTCCTGGCGCTGCAAGGGCTGGAGACGCTGCCGTTGCGCATGGAACGGCATAACAGCAACGCCGCCGCGGTAGCCGACTACCTGAGCGGCCACGCCAAGGTCACGAAGACGATCTATCCGGGCCTGATGGACGGGGAGGAGAGACGCCGGGCCGACGCCTATCTGGACGGCGGCTACGGCGCGCTGGTGGGCTTCGAGCTCAAGGGTGGCAAGGAGGCCGGGCGGGCCTTTATCGACGCGCTGGAGCTGCTGTTCCATGTCGCCAATATCGGCGACGCCCGCAGCCTCGCCATCCATCCGGCGTCCACCACCCACTCGCAGCTCTCGGAAGAGGAGCAGGCGGCAACCGGCGTCACGCCCGGCTATGTGCGCCTCTCCATCGGCCTGGAGCATATCGACGACATCATCGCCGACCTCGACCGGGCGCTCGCCGCCGCGGGCTGAGGCCGTAACGGCCGAAACCGATCGGGGCCGCACCCGGCAAGGATGCGGCCCCTTTCGGGTCAGAACCCGTACATCTCCCCCGCCTTGCTGCGGGCGCCTGAGTGCTCCATCAGGAAGGCGCGCAGCGCAGTGTTGAAGCCGAGCGAGTCCTCGATATTCGAGAGATGGCGCGCGCGCGGCAGCACCAGCAGGTCCGCCGAAGGGATCTTGTTCGCGATCACCTCATGCGCGGACACCGGCGTGCCGGGGTCGTTCTCGCCGACGATGGCGAGCGTCGGCACATGGATTTCATGCAGGCGGTCGGTGAGGTCGAGCTCGGAAATGGCCGCCGCGCAGCCCTTGTAACCGGCGAGCGGCGTGGACCGGATCATAGAGCGGACGGCATCCACTTCCTGTCCGTGATGCTCGCAGAATTCCGGCGAGAACCAGCGGTCGATGGTGCCCTCCACCAGGGACTCGATGCCGTTTTCCTCCGCCGCTGCAATGCGCTCCTTCCATTGCTCGCGCGCCTCGGCGTCGTAGCGGCTGGAGGTGTCGCAGAGGATCAGGCCGCGCAGCAAGTCCGGGCGCTTGAGCGCGAAGGTCTGGGCGGTCATGCCGCCCATCGACAGCCCGCAGAACACTGTCTTCTCGATGCCGAGCTCGGTGAGGAGCGCAATGGCGTCGTCGGCCAGCATATCCAGCGAATAGGGACCTTCCGGGGCCGCCGAGGCGCCGTGGCCGCGCGTGTCGTAGCGCAGCACGCAATAGTCCCGAAGCGCCGGCATCTGCGCATCCCACATGCGGTGGTTCGCCATCAGCGAATGGGACAGGGTCACGACCGGCCGGGTTTGCGGCCCCTGGATCGAGTAGAAAATATCGGTGCCGTTGACATGGGCAGTCGGCATGGTGCGCGTTCTCCTCCACGCGGAAACGGAACGGCCGCCTCAGCGGCCTCCGGGCGCCGGGCCGGCCTGGTGAAGCGCCATTCGCCAGACGCCGTCCTCCAGCACGAACCCGTTGGTCGCCACCAGAACGCCGCCGGCCAGCCGCTCCACGCAGCTTACCAGAGCGAAACCGTCATAGCACAGCGCGTTCGGCGACAGGCAGACTATGGCCGGCCGTGTGGACGCGCCCAGGATCGCGTCCCAGCTTGCGAGCACGGCTTCGCGCCCGATGATCGCCGCGCCGCCCGGATGGGCGCAAACGACGGGGGCGCGCTCGGCCCAGAGCCTGCGCATCGCATCCCGGTCGCCGTCGTCGAAGGCGCGGTAGAAAGCCTCGTTCGCGGCAAGCACCTCGTCTTCGTGCATGGCTGTCACGTCCTTCCCGGCCCGGGACGGATCGCCCGGTCGCCCGCAAGGTCCGCCGGCTTCAGGAAGAGCAGCGCCAGCGGTCCGAGCGCCATCACCAGAGCTATATGCGCGAAAGCCACGCCCCAGGCCAGCACGCTCTCACCGCCCATAACGTCGAGGATGCCTCCCAGCACCACCGCCCCGACGAAGCCCAGCCCGTAGCCGGTCAACGAGTGTACGGCGAGAGTGGCGCCGCGCCGTTCGGGCTCCGAGGCGCCGATCGTGCCGGCAGTGAGGGCCGCCGAGTCCGCGTAGATCACCATGTTGTAGATGATGCAGAGTACTGCCGCCGCCCAGTAGCCCCAGTGGGAGATGAAACCGGTGGCGCAGGCGAGCGCCATGCACACGCTCATCGCAAGCAATACCCAGCGCTGGCGCCCGATGCGAATGGCAAGCTCGTTGCCGGTGAGGCTGCTCGCGGTCCCGAGAAGCTCCATCAGCATGGCGACCACGGTGGGCGCAAACCAGTATTCCGGCCCGAGGCCGGAGCGCATCGCCGCGAAAGTCAGGAACGCAACCGCCCAGGAGCGCACCGCGAACATCTCCCAAGTGTGCACCCCATAGCAGGTGATGTAGGCCATCGCCGAGCGGTTGCGCAGCACATGACGGAAATCGGCCAACGGGTTCGTGCCGGAGGGCGTGGGCTCGCGGCGGGGGAAGAGCACCAGCGCGATCAGGAAAGCGCCTGCCGTACCGGCCGCGCTGACCAGGAAGGCCGCTTCCCAACCGAGCCACCGGTCGATCTCGCCCGCCAGGAAGAAGGAGAGCGAGCCGCCCGTGCCCATCGCGGCCGCGTGAAAGGCCACGCCGCGCGACCGCATCCGCCCTTCCAGCTCATCGGTCAACACCCTGAGCCCGACCATGTAGGTCCCCGCCCAGCCGAAGCCGGCAATCGCGCGGAAAATCATGCCTGTGACGAAATCATGGGCCACATAGGCCATGCCCAGATGGCTGACCGTGCTGGCGAAGACGCCGATCAGGTAGATCCGACGGGCCTGGAACCGGTCGGTCGCCGTCACCAGCACCAGCACCGAGAGCGCATAGACGCCGAAGATGATGCCGGACATCAAACCGCCCTGGGTGTTGCTCATCCCCCACTCATCCCGGAGAACGGGAAGAAGGCCGTTGAATGTGGTGGAGCCCATCATTCCGATGAACTGGGCGACGCAGACCGTGACGATGAGGGCCGTCGTGTTCATCGGGCAGGCACGCTACCTGCGGGCCGAGTTGCGGTCTGCCGCGGAGGCATTCACGCGAGGCCCGCCTTCTCGCGTTCCCGCTGGCGCAGGTCGCGGCGGCGGATCTTGCCGGTGGCGGTCATCGGCAACTCGCCCACGAACTCGACCGCGCGGGGATATTCATGTGCGGAAAGGCGCTCGCGGACATGGGAGCGGAGCACGGCCTCCAGCACCTCTGTCGGCTCCTCGCCTTCGCGCAGCACCACGAAGGCCTTCACGATGTCGCCGCGCACCGGATCCGGCGCGCCGACTGCCGCAGCCATGGCGACTGCCGGATGGCCCATCAGGCATTCCTCGATCTCGCCGGGGCCGATGCGGTAGCCGGCCGAGGAGATCACGTCGTCCTCCCGTCCGACGAAGCGGAAGGCACCGTCCTCATCCTGCACGCCGAGATCGCCGGTCAGCAGCCACTCGCCGTTGAACTTGGCCGCCGTCGCGTCGGGGTCCTGCCAGTAGCCGAGGAACATCACCGGGTCCGGGCGACGCACGGCGATCTCGCCCGACTCGCCGGGCGGCAGCGGGTTGCCGCCGCCGTCCAGCACCGCGACCTCATGGCCGGGTATCGCCCGGCCGAGCCATCCCGGTCGAACAGAAAACAGGCTCGCGCAATTGCCGATCACCAGGTTGCATTCCGTCTGGCCGTAGAACTCGTTGATCGTGAGGCCGAACACATCCCGACCCCAGCCGAGCAGCTCCTCGCCCAGGCTCTCGCCGCCGCTGCCGATGCTGCGCATGGCAAGGCCGGGCGTGCGCTGCGCGGCGTCCGACGCCTGGCGCATCATCTTGAGCGCCGTCGGCGGCAAGAAGGCGTTGCGCACACCGTAGCGCGCGATCAGTGCGAACGCCTCGTCCGGGTCGAACTTGCCCGCACGCGAGGCCAGCACCGGCACGCCCGCCGCCCAGGCCGGCAGCAGCACGTCCAGCAGCCCGCCGGCCCACGCCCAGTCCGCCGGCGTCCAGAACAGGTCCCCCGGTTGCGGAAAGAACTCCTGCGGCAGTGCCACGCCCGGCAGATGCCCCGGCAGCACCCGGTGGCCGTGCAGCGCGCCCTTGGGCGGCCCGGTCGTGCCGGAGGTGTAGATCAGCAGAGCCGGGTCGTCGGGGCCGGTATCGGCCATCTCAAAGCGGTCCGAGCCGCGCTCCAGCACCTCCCAGAAGGCCTCCGCGATCACCGTCGAGAGGTCCGGCAGGTCGAGCGCGGCCACTTTTTCGCGGCCTTCCGCATCCGTAATCAGCGCCTTCGCGCCGGAATGGCGGAGCCTGTACGACAGCGCCTCCTCGCCAAACAGCGTGAACAGCGGCAGCGCCACCGCCCCAAGCTTGTAGGCGGCGAGATGGGCTAGCCCGGTCTCCACGCCCTGCCCCAGCAGCACGGCAACCCGGTCGCCGCGCCCGATGCCGGCGGCGGCAAGTGCATTGGCAAGCCGGTTGGATAGCCGGGAAAGTTCCCGAAATGACCAGAGGCGCGGCTCGCCGCCCGCCGGGTCCGGGCAGATCATCGCCGGGCGGGTGCTGCCCACATGCCGCTCGCAGGCATGCTCGGCCATGTTGTAGCGGACCGGCACCTGCCAGCGGAATGCTGCCCGGACCGCCTCCCAGCTCTCGCGGCGTTCGACGATCATGCCGGTGCCGGCTCCAGGTCCAACCGCAGGATCTCGCCGGCGAACTCCGGAGCGGCTGCCGGAAAGCGCCGCACGAGTTCCGGGTCGTGGCCGGGAATCAGATGGTCGCGGGAGAGCGCACGGTCCTGCAGCGTCCGGTAACCCTCCAGCATTTCGCGCAGGTCGTAGAAGACGCGGAAGGGCCGCACCTGCTCCATTTCCTCGTAGAGATGCACGGCATCCGAGGCGACGATCACCGGCCCGCGCCGCGTCGCCACCTCCAGCGCGATCTGCCCGCGCGAATGGCCGCCGATCAGAATCTGCGAGAGGCCGGGCGCAAGCTCGCCGTCCCCGTCGTAGAAACGGCACTGCCCGTCATAGTTCAGCCCCACCAGTGTGAGCGTATTGCGCTTGCCGTACATCTTCAGCGCCGGATGGGTCACGTCGCGCCCGGTGACCGTCAACATCTCCCGGTCCTGGATATGGAACATCGCCTGCGGGAAGGCTTCCAGATTGCCGACATGGTCGTAGTGGCAATGGGTGACGATGACGTCAGATACTGTGCCCGGGTCGATGCCGAGCCGGCGCAAGCCGTCTGCCGGGTCGTAAAGCGTGTCGTGGCCCAGCCGGTCGCCGACGCGCACCGCATAGCCGCAATCGACCACCCAGACGCGCCCGCCGCCCCGGATGACCCAGAAATAGAAGTCGAGGCCGGGCGCCTGTATCGCCGGGTCGCCGTCGATATACATCTCGCTCTCCGGGCGGAAATCCTCCCGCCCGTAGCGCAGGCCGTAGATCTCGTATTCCGGGGTCATGTGCGCTCCTCTCGCGGGCCAGCATAGCGCGCGCCGGGCGCGAGGCGTATAAGCCGCGCGGCCCATGTCCGACACTGCCGCCCCCGCGAGCCCTGGCGCCGCGCAGCCGGAATACAGCGAGCTTCAGCGTTGGCTGACGCTGGTGACGGTGACGCTCGCCACCACGCTCTATGCGATGACCGTGACGATCGCCAATGTCGCGCTGCCCAAGATGCAAGGGACCTTCGGCGCGACGCAGGACGAGATCGCCTGGGTGGTCACCTTCAACATCATCGCGACGGCCGTGATGACGCCGGCCACCGGCTGGCTCGCCGAGAAGGTCGGGCGGCGCAATGTGATGGTCTGGGGTATCGCGATCTTCACGGTGGTCTCCGCGGCATGCGGGCTCGCCGAGAGCCTGGAACAACTGGTCTTCTTCCGCATCCTGCAGGGCCTCGCCGGCGCGCCGCTGGTGCCCGTGAGCCAGGCCATCGTGATGACGATCTTCCCGCGCGAGCGCCACGGGACCGCGCTCGCGGTCTGGGGGATCGGCGTCACCATCGGGCCGATCATCGCACCAACGCTCGGCGGCTATGTCACCGAACTCTACAACTGGCGGTGGATCTTCTTCCTGCTGGTGCCGGTGGGCATGGTCGCCTTCCTGTGTGCCGCGGCCTTCGTGCGCCGCCGCGCGCAGCGCCATCCGACGACGCTCGACTGGACGGGCTTTATCGCGCTCTCGCTCGCCATCGCCTCGCTGCAGCTGATGCTCGACCGGGGCGAGCGGCTCGGCTGGTTCAACCACAACGAGATCATCCTGGAGGCGTTCGTCGCCTGCCTCGCCTTCTACGTGTTCGTCGCCCACATCTTCACGACCGACCGGCCCTTCCTGCAGCCGCGCATTCTCACCAACCGCAATTTCGTCATCGGGCTGGCGCTCACCTTCGTGTTCGGCCTGCTCAACTTCACACCGATGGTGCTGTTCCCATCGCTTCTGCAGGGCCTGCGCGGCTATCCTGACGGCATCATCGGCTACCTGCTGGCGATCCGCGGCCTCGGCACGCTTTGCGGCTTCCTGTTCATCATGTTCTACGGCCAGCGGATCGACCCGCGCCTGCTGCTGCTCGCCGGCTTCCTTACGCAGGGCATTTCCGGACTCGCGATGGCGCAGTTCGATATCAATCTAACCACCTTCGGCGTCGCCTGGACCTCGATGCTGCAGGGCTTCGGCGTCGGGCTGATCTGGGTGCCGCTTTCCATCGCGACCTTCTGGACGCTTGCGCCCAGGGACATGACCGAAGGCACTGCGCTCTTCCACCTGATGCGCAATATCGGCTCGTCGATCCACATCTCGCTGTCTGTGGCGCTGGTGATCCACACTGCGAAGATGAGCTATTCGGAGCTTTCGAGCTTCGTCACGCCTTACAATGACGCGCTCGGCCGCGCCGCATCGGAAGGGCCGTGGAGCCTGGAGGGCGGGGCCGGCATGGCGGCGCTGGTCCGCGAGATCGGCCGCCAGGCGCAGATGATCGGCTACGTCAACGCCTTCTACTTCTTCGCCGCCACCGCGTTCGTCTGCGTCCCCCTCCTCCTGTTCGTCCGTAAACCGACAGCTGCCACGGCGGGTTAGAGCACCTCATCGCCGCGCGAGACGGTCTCGCCGTAGCGGGAGAGGGAGGGCGGCTTGAGACCGGCATAGGCGCGCTCGACGGCGTCGGCCGTGGCGCGGTTCTCGCGCTCGAAAAGGCTGTTGCCCAACAGGTCGCTTTCCACCAGCAGCGGGCCGAAGCGGCTGACTTCCAGCACCCAGACCGCCTGCGCGATGCCGAGATCCTCCAGCCAGTGCGCCGCCTGCACGCGCGTGACGCCGCGCCCGAGCAGTGCGCCGGTGCCGTAGCCGACCGTGGTGAGATAGACCGCACCGTTCGGCACGAAGAGGTCGCGGTAGTCGGCCTCGGACATGCCGCCCTTGCCGACGATCACCTTCGCGCCCGAAATCTCGAAGAAGCGCTCCATGAAGCGCGAAAAGCGGAAGCTCGCCGTCGCCGTCACCGCGCCGAGGTTCAGGCTGCCGTCCTCGCGCACGCTCGCTGCCGGCGAGCAGTGGAAGTTCACATTGCTGAGCGCCTTGAGATCGACCGGCGGCGCCATGCCCTCGTCCACCACCCGGCGGTAGAGCCCCTCGCGGCCGGTATAGATCACGCCATCCAGATAGACGATGTCGCCGATGGCGAGCTCTTTCAGCGCCTCCGGCGAGACCGGCGTGCTCAGGCGGTGCGTGCGAGGGGCTGCTGCCACCCGACCGTCTCCCGGCGCATATAGGGCGTGAACCAGCGCGGATCGCTGCGGTATTCGACCTCGCCGCTGGCATGGACCCGCGCGGTCGCCCGGCGCGAGGAGAGGCAGAAGCAATGCACGCTCATCGGCATGCCGCCAGTGTGCGTGTAACCGACCTCGACATGGCAATCGATCACCATGGAGGAGCCGACGAAGCCCATCGGCCCCATGCCGATATTGTTGCCGAGATCCTTGAGCTCCGCCTCCAGCTTGGCGATCCCCGGGTCGGGATTGGGCTCGCCGACGGGGCGGAGACACGCCGCCTGCTTGCCGAGCGTCATCGAAGTGTCCTTCGACCCGCCGAGCCCGATGCCGACAATGGCCGGCTGGCAGGCAAGCCCGCGCCGCCCGAACTGCACCAGCGTGTCGAGGAAGAAGCGCTTGATGCCGTCGATGCCGTCGGCCGGGAACAGCATGCGGTAGTCCGTGCCGAACAGCCCGCCCTTGTGGACGGTGGTGAGCTCGATCCAGTCCGCGTCCGGCTCGAAGCTGTATTCGATCTCCGGCGCGTTGATGCCGACATTGTTGTCGTGGTCGGTGCGCCAGAGCGGATGCACGCGGTTCGGGCGGAGCGGCACGGTCCGCGTCGCCTCGGCCGTGGCAGACCGGATAGCCTCCTCCAGCGCGACGAACCCGCCTTCCGGCCGCGCCTCGTTGCCGGTCTTCACATAGAAGCGCGGCACGCCGGTGTCGGCGCACATGGCACGGCGGTCGGCCTCCGCCGCCTCCCAGTTCTCCAGCATCGCCTCCAGCACGAAACGCGACAGCTCGTGCTGCTCGCGCTCCAGCATGCCGCGAATGCCGTCGCGATAGTCGCGCGGGATTTCGATTGCCGCGCGCGCCATGATCTCTGAGGCGGCTTCGCGCAGCAGGTCTCGGGCGATCTCGGACATGGCCGTCCGAATAGGCCC
>Ga0209020_1003258_pt1 | contig 11439 bp, 11 predicted proteins | sample PinacodermBB_FD_187298 | JGI IMG/M metagenome (GOLD analysis project Ga0209020, IMG submission 187298) | Host-associated microbial community of the marine sponge Aplysina aerophoba from Gulf of Piran - sponge pinacoderm, lysed by bead... | ecosystem: Host-associated > Porifera > Sponge >...
GCCACAGTGTGCTCCACCGCGGCCCTGCCGAGCCGGCCCGTGAAGGCGTTGGCATTGCCGGAGTTGACCACGATTGCCCGGGCGCGTCCGCCGGCCAGCGCCTCCCGGCACCACTCGACCGGCGCCGAGGCGGTAAGCGAGCGGGTGAGCGTGCCGGCAATGGTCGTGCCGGGAGCGAGCTCGGCCAGCAGCAGGTCGTCGCGGCCCTTGTAGCGGATGCCGGCATTGGTCGTGGCGACGCGGACGCCGCTTATTTCCGGCAATTCCGGGAAGCGCCCGGGCGCCAAAGGAGAAATCGTGTTCATTGCGATTCCGCTGTTCCGTCGGGATTCAGGAGTTCGATCTCCGTGCCGGCGCGAAGCGTGCCCAGATGCTCCTGGAGGATGCGCTCGCTGAGCTGGCGTGCGAGCGGTCCCCGCACCTGGAGGAATTTCGGCGCCGGGGGCCGTTCGCTCCCGTGCAGCAGGATGACGTGCCAGCCGAACTCGGTCTTGACCGGCTCTGCCGTGTAGGAGCCCGGCTCCAGCGCAAGCGCGGCTTTCTCGAAGGCCGGGATCATGGCGCCCTTGCCGAAGGCGCCGAGATCGCCGCCGCGCGACTTGCTCGGTCCTATGGAGTGCTGTTCGGCGAGCGCGGCGAAGTCGCCGCCCTTGTCGAGCTCGGCGATCACGGCGCGGGCGGCGGCCTCATCCGAAACCAGGATGTGGCTCGCCCTTATCTCCAGCTTGCCCTTTCCGTCGGGATAGGTCTCGTCGTAGAGCGCCCTTATCCGGGCGTCGTCGATCCGGGTCTGAAGGTAGTCGATCATGTAGTACTGGGTGAGAAGCGTGCGGCGCTGGCGGGTAAGCTCCCGCTGGAATTCCGGGCGCTGGTCGAACTTGGCGGCCTCGGCGGCGGCGTAGATCAGAATGCTGTCGATGACGCGCTCGCGCGCCGTCCGGAAGACGATCGAGGGCGGCGCACCCTGCATGGACTGGGCAATCTCGGCCGCCTGCCGGTCCACATCCGACTTGTAGACGGGGACGCCGTCCACCTTGGCGACCACCGGATCCCCGGTCTGGGCGAAAGCGAGCGCGGGGGCCAGCACGGCCGCGAGCACGAGAAGGAGCAGACGCATGGAGCAAGCGGCCTTGGTTTCGGGCAGGTAAGGGATTGTCGGCAGCATGGACATCGAGCAGGCCGAGGTCAACGCCGCGGGCGTCCTGGCGTCGGAATTGCAGGATAGGCAACGGCCTCACGCCGGGCTAGGTTTGTGCCGTTCCGGTCGGGGACGGAGCGCGGGTTGCGAGGGAAGAGGAGGCGGGCGCCATGCCGCTGACGCAACAACAGGTCGAGCATTTCAACGAAAGCGGCTATCTGGTGCTGCCGGGATGCCTGCCGGCGGACCTGCTGGAGGAATTGCGCCGCGAGGCAGATCTTGCCGTCGACGGCGCGCACGGTCTGGAAGCGTCCGATGCGCGCTACGACCTGGAGGACAGCCACCGGCCCGATGCGCCGCGTGTCAGGCGGCTCAAGACGCCTTTCGAACACTGGCCCTTCTTCGACCGGCTGATGCGCTCGGCCGCCGTGCTCGATGTCGTGGAGCCGCTGCTCGGTCCTGATATCCGCATTCACAACAGCAAACTCAACATGAAGTCGGCGCATTTCGGTGCGCCGGTGGAGTGGCACCAGGACTGGGCTTTCTATCCCCACACCAACGATACCGGGCTCGCGGTCGGCATCTATCTGGACGATGTGGACGAGGACAATGGCCCGATGATGGCGGTGCCGGGCTCGCACCGTGGCCCGGTCTTCGATCATCACAGCGAGGGCGCGTTCTGCGGCGGCATCGACCCCGGACAGCACGACGTCGGCCATGAGCGCGCCGTGCCGATGATGGGGCCGGCGGGCACGATCACCCTGCACCATGTGCGCGCCGTCCATGGCTCCGCACTCAACCGCTCGAACCGCCCGCGCCGGCTGCTTCTCTACAGCTATTTCGCCGCCGACGCCTGGCCGCTGATGGGCCTTGAGGGCGCGACGCTTGAGGAGTTCGACAAGCGCATCTGCCGGGGACGGCCGACGCTCGAACCGCGCCTGGAGCCCGCTCCCGTGCGCATGCCGCTGCCGATCGCGCCGAAGCAGGGCTCGATCTACGAGAACCAGAAGACGCTTTCGGGCCGGTTCTTCGAACAGTTCGAGGAAGTCGCCTGAGACGAACGGAGGCGTGCGCCCCTTGACCGAACGGTTCTGCAATCTCGACCGGCTGCTGCGCCTGATGGACAGCCGGGGGGTCGATGCCGTGCTCGCGGCTTCGCCCAATAATGTCTACTGGCTCTCCGGCTTCAACCTGCCGGCGCACAAGTCCGACGAGCCGCGCCCGCTGGCGGTGCTGCTGGCCCGCGAGGCTCCCGAGGCGCCGATCATGGTGCTGCCCGACTTCTATCTGGGCGCCGCCGCGGCCCGGTCGGGCTGGATCGAGGACATCCGCCCCTTTCGGGCAATCCTGCTGCCCTTCGACCAGCCGTCGCGCGGTAGGGCGGACCTCGACCGCTTTGTCGCCCCGCAGGACCGGCCGGGCTGGTTCGGGGGAGCTGCGGACCGCTATGCGCCGGACATGGCGGCCGCGCTCGACCGCGCCATCGCCGATCTGGGCCTCGCCGGAAAGCGCATCGCGGCGGACGAGCCGAGGCTGGCCGCGCGCCTCTCCGGCGTCGATGTCGAGGACGGCTACGGCCTGCTGATGTCGGCACGCAGCATCAAGACACCCGCTGAGGCGGAGCTGATGCGCGCCGCGACGGCCGTCAACCGCGCCGCCATCGAGGAGAGCATCGGCGCCTGGACGCCCGGCATGACCTGGCGCGACTTGCGCGCTGCCTACCACGCGGCGGCGCTTGCGCGCGGCGGTTTCGTCCACGATCCGGGCGCGATGGTGCTGGCGAACGGCTCCGACAGCCCCGTCCCGGTCATCGCGTCGGAGACGCAGGACTACGAGCTCGAACCCGGCATGCGCATCATGTTCGATTGCCACGGCACGAAGGACCGCTATTGCTGGGACGGCGGCAAGACCTGGATTGTCGGCTCCGAAGGCGCGGACGCCGCGCGCCCGCTGGCCGAGGCGACGGCGGACGTCATGGCGGAGATCGAGGCCCTCATGGTCCCCGGCGCGCGCATTTCCGCCCTGCAGGCGGCAGGCCGCGCGGTCTATCGCAAGCACGGGCTTTCGCTCGCCGAGGATGCGCTGATCTTCTTCCACGGGCTCGGCCTCAGCCATCTCGACCAGGAGGTCGATGCCGAGGGCGCCGTCACCGGCGATTTTGCGGTGGAGGCCGGCATGGCGATCGCGACTCACATCTACTATCCGGGCGACCGGCGCGAGCGCATGTGGCTGGAGGATATCGCGTTCGTCGGTGAGGCCGGTCCGGCGGAGTCGATCTTCGGCTGGGACTTTCTCCCGCACGGCCTGGACGGGTGATCGACCGCTTCCCAAGCGTGCGTTTCGTGGTGAGGCGCGGCCGGTTGCTGGTCTGGGCGGCGGGCGCGCTCCCGGTGCTGGCCGCCTTCCTCGGCATAGGGATCGAGGGCTGGCACTGGTTCTGGATGGCGGTTGGGCTGCTGACCGGCGTCTGCATGGCTTTCGTCACCCGTCTGCTCGTCGAGTTGACTGTCATCATCGCCGACATGCTGCTGCCTGAGTGAGCGGGAGCGGCCTCATCGTTGTCGGCGGCGGCCTCGCCGGCCTGACCGCTGCCAACCGGGCCGCCGAGGGCGGGCTCTCCGTTCTGGTGCTGGAGCGCGGAGAGGAGCCGGATTACTTCTGCAATTCGCGCATTGCCGGCGGCCTGCTGCATGTCGCCTTCAAGGACATGACCCGCGAAGCGGAGGAAATCCAGGCCGCCGTGCGCGAGGCTGTCGGCGTAGGGGAGGGGGCGGCAACCGCGCTGGCGCCGCTTCTGGCGGAGGATGCCGGCAAGGTGCTGGCATGGCTGCGCGCGGAAGGCGGGGCCTTCGTGCGCGGCGGCGCGCTCGAATTCATGCGCTGGGTGATGGCCCCGCCCCGCCGCCGGCGCGGCGGGCTCGACTGGAAGAGGCGCGGGCCGGATGCGCTGCTGCGCCGGCTTGCCCGGAACCTTGCGGCGCGCGGCGGCGAACTGCGACTCGGCTGCCCGGCGGAAGCGCTGGCGGTGGAGGAGGGCAGGGTCGCTGGCGTCAAGACCGCCGCCGGAACCGAGCGGGCGCGCTTCGTGACGATCGCGGACGGCGGCTTCCAGGACAATCCGGTTCTGGTGCGCCGCCACCTCTCGCCCGGGCCCGAGCGGTTGTTCAGGCGCGGGGCCGGTGCCGGGCGGGGTGACGGCATCGCCATGGCGGAGGCGGCAGGCGCGGCCACGGTCGGCATGGGCCGCTTCTATGGCCATCTGCTCGGGCTGGACGCCTTCGAAAACGACAGGCTCTGGCCCTATCCGACGCTGGATTCGCTGGCCGCCGTCTCGCTGCTTGCGGACGGCGGCGGCCGGCGGTTCTGCGACGAGGGCCTGGGCGGCGTGTTCATGGCGAACGAGCTTGCGCGGCTGGACGACCCGGAAGGCGCGGCGGTCGTCTTCGACGACCGGCAGTGGCGCGAGGACGCCGCCGACAACCGCTATCCGCCCGCGCTCAACCCGAGCTTCCCGTCGGCGGGCGGGCGGGTGTTCGAGGCCCCGACGATAGAGCGCCTGGCGCAGGACCTCTCCATGCCGGCCCTCGCCGAGACCGTGGAAGCGCACAATGCCGGGCAACACATGCCGGCCCGCACGGTGAGTCGTTTCCTGGCGAAGCCGATAGCGGAGCCGCCCTTCCGCGCAATCCGCGCCGCCGCCGGCATCACCTACAGCATGGGCGGGCTCGCCATCGACCGCGAGGCGCGGGTGCTCGACGCGGAACAGCGGCCGATACCCGGCCTGTTCGCCGCCGGTTCCGCCACCGGCGGCATGGAAGGGGGCCCCCGAGCCGCCTATCTGGGCGGCCTCGCCAAGGCCGTCGCCACCGGCCTGCGCGCCGCCGACGCCATGCTGGCGGAGGGGCGGTAGGGGGCGGTTACGGGGTCTCGCGCTCCAGGCGGTACCATTCGCCCGGGTCGTTCCCGAACGGGAACATCACATGCTCGATGAAGGCCGGACGCTCCGACAGGCGCGCATACCATGACGCGATCTGCGGGAAGGCCGGCCGTTCGATTTCAAGGTTCAGATACCGATGGACGAGCGCCCCGAACGGGATGTCCGCCATCGTGAAACGATCGCCGACGACGTGGCCGGTCCGGGCGAGGTGTTTGTCCAGAATGGCGAGGCCGGTTTCGGTCTGCGCTTGCAGCTCCCCGATCTTCCTGCGGTCGCGAACCGCCGGCTCGGTCCTGACAAGGGCCCATGTCAGGTCGATACAGGGCGGGTAGAGCGTCGTCTTGTGCCAGTCCATCCACTGGTCCGCGAGCGCATATCCCTCCTCGGATCGGGGCAGCAACGCGCCTTGCCCGTCATAGCGCCTGCACAGGTAGCGGACGATGGCGTTCGATTCCCACAGCACGAAATCCCCGTCCCTGAGGGTGGGGATCCTCCCGTTCGGGTTCATCGCCAGATATTCGGGGGTCCGGGTGCCGCCGAAGGAGCCCCCCGTATCGTGGCGGATGTACGGGATTTCGAGTTCGCCGACAGTCCACATGACCGGCAGGACATTGCTGGCGTTCCGTCGCCCGAACACCTCGATCCTGTTCTGCGCAGTCATGTTGTCGAAGGACCTGCCGGCGGTCAGGCGAACCGGCAGGCGTCGTCGAAATCGAGCCTCGGATGGCGCGGGAACAGCACCGTTTCGTCGCCGTGGCCGATATTGCAGAGGAAGTTCGCCTTCACGCTCGTCCCGGCGAAGAAAGCGGCGGTCGCGATGCCCTTGTCGAAGCCCGACATGGCGCCGATGTCGAAGCCGAGCGAGCGGGCCGCGATCATGAAATAGGCGCCCTGCAAGGTGGCGTTGCGGAACCCGGCCTCCTCGGCCGCCTCCGGGTCGTCCCGGTAGAGGTTGGCCATGAAGTCGTCATGCGGGAAGAGGTAGTCCATGCGCTCGAAAAAGCGCACGTCGTAGCCGATGACGGCCGTTGCCGGCGCCGCCATCGTCTTGTCCAGATTGCCCGAGGAGAGCGCCGGCGCGAGCTTCGCCTTGGCCTCCTGCGAGCGGACGAAGACGAAGCGGGCGGGGGACATGTTGGCGCTGGTCGGCCCCCATTTCATCAGTTCGTAGATGCGGTGGATGTCGTCGTCGGTCACCGGGCGGTCGCGCCAGGCATTGTGGGTGCGGGCCTTGCGGAAAATCAGGTCCAGGGCGGCATCGTCGAGCATCGACTGGCTCCGTCTGCGGAAGGCGCTAAACTCCCGGCTCCCGTTCCCGCCGTCAAGGAATCCATGACGCATGCGCGCCGCCGTCTGCTCCGCCTGGGGCGAGGTCGAGAGCCTCGAAGTCCGCGACATGCCAGCGCCGGAGCCCGGCGAGGGCGAGGTTGCGATCCGCGTTGCCGCCGCCGGCGTCAACTTCGCCGACGCCATCATGATCGCCGGCAACTACCAGACCCGGCCCGAGCATCCCTTCGCGCCGGGGTTGGAGGTCGCAGGCGAGGTGACGGCGGTCGGGCCCGGCTGCGAGCGGCTCGTCCTCGGCGACCGCGTCATGGCGATCCTCTGGTGGGGCGGCTATGCCGAAACCGCGATTGCCAGGGAGACGGAGGCCTTCCTTGTACCGGAGGGCATGACGGACATCGAGGCTGCCGCCTTCCCGACCGCCTGGGTTTCGTCCCATGTCGCGATCCGCTGGCAGGCAGACCTCAGGCCCGGCGAGACCATGCTGGTGCTGGGCGCCGCAGGCGGCGTCGGCCTGGCGGCGGTCGAGTGCGGCAAGGCGCTCGGTGCGCGGGTGATCGCGGCGGCGAGCAGCCCGGAGCGCCTCGCGCTCGCCGCCCGGCACGGCGCGGACGAGGGCATCGACTACAGCGCGGAGAGCCTGAAGGAGCGCGTCGGCGCATTGACGGACGGGCGCGGGGTGGATGTGGTTTACGACCCGGTGGGCGGCCCCTTATTCGACGAAGCGCTGTCCTCGCTGGCCTGGGGTGGGCGCATCCTGCTGATCGGCTTCGTCGCGGGCGTACCGCGCATCCCGGCCAACCGCCTGCTGGTCAAGCATCGCTCGGCCATGGGCTCGTCCATGCGCTATTTCCGCCGCGAGCGCCCCGACCTGCTGCTGCGCAGCATGGAGGAACTGGCCGCCTGGTACGGCGAAGGCAAGGTGGTCCCTCGCGTGACCGAAACCTGGGGCCTGGAAGACGTCCCCAAGGCCATCCGCCGCCTGACGGAGCGTCAGGCCACCGGCAAGGTGGTGGTGACGCTCTGAGGAGCTGCGTTTCAGTCGATAGCCGCAGTCCGGGCAGAGGTCGGGGCGGCCGCCGAGTCAGCAGTGCCCTTCAGCCTGTAGCGGTACACCGCGGCGCTTTCCAGCACGCGCTGGATGTAGTTGCGGGTTTCGGCGAAGGGCACCAGCTCGATCCAGTCGATGGGATCGACCTTGCCGCTGCGCGGGTCGCCATAAGTGCGCAGCCATTCCCCGACGCGGTTCGGCCCGGCATTGTAGGCCGCGAGCGCGAGCGTGCGGTCGCCGCCAAAGGTCTCGAGCAGTTCCGCCAGATAGGTGCTGCCGAGCGCGATGTTGTAGGCCGGGTCCTCTCGCAGCCGCGAGCGGCTGTAGGCCATGCCGAGTTCGCGTGAGACCTGCCGCGCGGTGGCCGGCATCAGCTGCATCAGGCCCATTGCCCCGGACCGGCTGACCGCCTGCGGGTCCAGCTCGCTTTCCTGCCGCGCAAGGCCTAGCAGCAAGGGCAAGTCCGGAGCGCCGGACACACGGTCGAGATCGTCCGAACCGAAGGCCAGGGGATAGGCCTCTGCAATCAGCGGAACGCCGTTCCGCCATGCCCGCTTCGCCGCTCCGACCGAAATATGCGGTGCCCCGTATGCCAGCCCCAACCGGCTGACAAGCAGATGCTCGCCGGGCGTGCGCGCGCGGCGGCTCAGATGGGTCGCGAAGGTCCGCATGGTCTCGAAATCGCCGGCCTCGCCGAGAATGCGCACTGCCTGCACGAGCGTACGCGCCTCGAAGCTTTCGCGCTCTTCCGGAGCGACGACCGGCGCCGCGTCCGGCAAACGGCTGCCCACCGAAAGGACCTTGGCGGCCAATTGCCCGTAGAACGTGGTCGGATGGCCGGCCGCGCGCCGGAACCACTTGGCCGCCAGGTTCGTGTCGCCGGATGCCTTTGCGGCGCGCCCAGACCAGTAGGCGGCGCGGGCGCGGCTGATCGGGAAACGCACGCGCTCGTACATGGCCTGGAAGTGCTTCGCGGCGGCTTCGGGCCGGTTCAGGAAACGCAGGGCCAGCCAGCCGGCCAGCCATTCCGCTTCCGAGAACGGGCCGCCCGCGGTCTGTCCGTGCCGCGAAGCGATGGTGTAAGCCTCGTCGAACAGGCCGCGCTTTATCGCCTCCCGGATCTGGTAGCTTTGCTCGAACCACCATTTGCCGGGGCGACCGAGTTCCGCCGGCGGGTCGAGGAGCAGTGCCCGCGCGCCGGCGTCCTTGCCCTTGAGCCGGCGCCAGCGGACCCGCTCGAACACGAGGCCCGGATGGCTCCGCAGTTCGTGCGGCACTTGCCGGATCGCCCAGTCCACGCCGCGCCGGCGCCCCATCAGCCGAAGCCGCGCCTCCGCAAGCCGCTGCTCGGCCTTGCCGGTATGCCGGAGCAGGCGCCGGGCCGCGCTGCGGCGCTCGTCCCAGAGCAGCCGGTCGAGCCGGCGGTTATGGTCTTCGGCGCCGAGGGCTCGCCGGTGCCTCTTCAGGAAGCGCCGCTCGAGGTCCTCTGGAAAATCGCCTTCGATCCAGGCTTCGCGGAGGAGACGGCGCCCGGCATCGGCCTCCCCGTCTGCGACCGAGGCTTCCGCGAGGCGCTGCTTGCCCGGGCCGGTCAGCGGCGGGAAGCGGGCAAACCAGGCGCGCGCGGCCGGGTCCGGATATGTCTCCGGCATCAGCTCCTCGGCACGCCGGATGAGCGTCGCACGGCCCGGCCAGTCCGGATGGGCTTCCAGAAACGACTCAATTTCGGCGAACGATATGTCGGCATCCAGGCTCCGGAGCCGGTGCCACTCGATCACGGCCGAGGCGAGGGGATGCCCGGCCCGTTTCGCGCCTTGGGCGGCCTGTTCCCACTTGCCGCGCGCGGCGGCGTCAAGTGCAGCCCGGAACGTCCGCCACTGGGTCTCGTCCAGAATGCCGTTCGCGACCTTCCGCTCGGCATGCGCCACGCTTGGCACGGGTGGCGGCGGCGCGTCCGAGTCCGCCGACGAGCATGCGGTCGAGAGCGCCAGGGCGCAGCCAGCCAGCGCCGCCCCGATTGCCGCTCGGACAAGACCCCCTCGCATTCGCCCAATCCATTCTGCTGCCGGGCCGCGCCGGCGCGAATCGTTCACAGTATGCCGGATACGACATATCGCGGCCGCGCAAAAGGCATTCGCTGCCAACTGCGATTAAAGGAAGTTCGCGTCACAGCGGCCGGCGGGCGCGGAGAGCGGTGGTGAGAGTGCCGTCATCCAGATAGTCGAGTGCGCCGCCGACCGGCACGCCGTGAGCGAGCCGCGTCACGGACACGCCGCAGCCGCTGAGGCGCTCCGCCAGATAGTGCGCGGTGGTCTGCCCCTCGACGGTGGCGCCGGTCGCCAGCACCACCTCCGCAACGCCCTCGTCGCGCGCGCGCGCGACGAGGGCGGCGACGCCGAGCTCTTCCGGCCCGACGCCGTCGAGCGCCGAGAGCACCCCGCCCAGCACATGGTAACGGCCGCGGAACGCACCTGTCCGTTCCAGCGCCCAGAGGTCGGAGACATCCTCGACGACGCACAGCGCGGACATGTCGCGCCCCGGATCGGCGCAGACGCCGCAAGGATCCGACGTGTCGAGATTACGGCATTCGGAGCAGGTGGCGATGGATTCCGCAGCCGCCTCCAGCACGCGGGCGAGCGGCATCATCAACCCCTCGCGCCGCTTGACGAGATGCAGCGCGGCGCGGCGCGCCGACCGGGGTCCGAGCCCCGGCAGGCGGGCGAGCAGGCGGATCAGCGTCTCCAGGTCGCCGGGCGGCATGTCAGAACGGGAGGCTGAAGCCGGGCGGAAGCTCCAGCCCTCCGGTAAGCCGGCGCATCTCCTCGCGTGCATGGGCCTCGGCCTTGGTCCGCGCATCGTTGAAGCCGGCCGTAATCAGGTCTTCCATGACCTCGGCCTCGGCCGGGTCGATCAGGCTCGGGTCGATCCTGAGCCCGAGCAGTTCGCCCTTGGCGTTCATGCGCACTTCGACCATGCCCGCGGCCGCCTTGCCGACGACCTCGTGGGCGGCCAGCGCCTCCTGCATTTCGGCCATCTTCTGCTGCATTTCCTGGGCCTGCTTCATCATGCTGGCGAGGTTTTTCATCGGTCGTCGTCCTGTTCCTCGGGGGCCTCGGGCAGCGCCTCGCCCGGCTGGATCGGGCGTATATCGGCGATTGCGGCGTCGGGGAAGATTTCCAGCGTCTGCTGTGCAAGCGGGTGTTGCCTGGCGCGCTCGAACAGGTCGCGCCGCGCGTCCTCATGCTGTTCCGCCAGCGTGGCCCCGCCGCCGTCTTCCACCGCGGACACCGTCCAGGGCCGGCCGGTCCAGTGGCTGAGGCGTGCGCCGACATCGGCGGCGAGCGAAGGCGGGGCTTTCTCGCCCAGCCTGAGCGCAATATGCCCCGGCTCGAAGGAGACGAGATGCGCGTCCCGGACCAGATGCGAATACAGCCGCGGCTCGCGCCGCTCCTCGAACAGCGCCACGACGGCGTTGAAGTCGGGAAGCTCGACAGGCTCCGGAGGCGGTGGCGGCGGCCTCTCCGGCGTGTCTTCGGCCGGCCGGGCGGGTTCCCCGGCCATGGCAGCGGCCAAATCGTCTTCGGTCGGCGGCGGCGGCTCCGGAGGAGGGACGGGAGCCGGTGCCGGTTCGCTTCTCTCCCGCACAGGGGCCGGTGCGGGCGGCGGCTCGCGTCTTTCTTGCACAGGGGCCGGCGCGGGAGGCGGCTCGCTCCTGCGTTGCGGCGTTGGAACCGCTGCGACCGGCTCGCCGGAGCGGAGACTTGCAATCGCCTCTGCCGGCGTCGGCAGCCCCGCGGCATAGGCGATGCGCAGCAGCACCATCTCGAAGGCGGGCTTGGCGGCCGGCGCCGCGTTCACTTCCTGGATGCCTTTCAGCACAAGCTGCCAGACGCGCGTCAGCGCCGGCATGGACAGCGAGTCGGCGAGTTTGCGTCCGCGCACCCGCTCCGCTTCCGGCAGTGCGGCGTCCACCGCCTCCGCGGGCAGGACCCTGGCGCGGGTCAGCCGGTGCACCAGTTCCGCCATGTC
>Ga0209020_1003266_pt1 | contig 11418 bp, 8 predicted proteins | sample PinacodermBB_FD_187298 | JGI IMG/M metagenome (GOLD analysis project Ga0209020, IMG submission 187298) | Host-associated microbial community of the marine sponge Aplysina aerophoba from Gulf of Piran - sponge pinacoderm, lysed by bead... | ecosystem: Host-associated > Porifera > Sponge >...
CCGCCGCCACAGGATCCCCCACGTGCCGGACCTTGTCCACCGCCACGATAGTCTGGTCCTTGAACACCGGGCCGTAGTAGGGCTCGATGCCGGTGCCCTGGACCACGTCGTCCTTGGTGTAGACCGCCACCACTCCGGGCACCTTGAGGGCCTCGGACGCGTCCACGTAGCGGATCCACGCGTGCGCAACCGGGCTGCGAAGAACGACCCCCTCCAGGACCCCGGGCATCTTCATGTCCGCCAGGTACGCGGCCCGGCCCGTGAGCTTGGCCTGGTAGTCCAGACGCTGTCCGTCCTGTGCGCTCCGCGGCCTCTCGCTTATCGCCATGACATGCTCCTCTGGAACCTCACGTCAAGTGTTCCTATGCCTGGGCCACGCTGCGGAGGGCCTGCATGATCTCCTGGTAGCAACCGCAGCGGCAGAAGCTGCCGCCCATGTAGCTCTTGATCTGTTCGTCGTCCGGATGGGGGTTCTCGTCCAGCATGGCCTTGGCCGTGAGCAGGAAGCCCGAGGTGCAGTAGCCGCACTGCAACGCCCCGAACTTCATGAACGACTCCTGCAACGGGTGCAGCCGGTCGCCTTCGGCCAACCCCTCCACGGTGGTGACCTTGCGGCCGCCGGCGTCCACCGCCAGCACCGAGCAGGCGCTCACCGGCTTGCCGTCCACCAGCAGCGTGCAAGCGCCGCAAACCTGTATGTCGCACCCCAGCTTGGCGCCGGTGAGGCCCAGCTCTTCCCGGACCACGTCCAGCAGCGTGCGCCAAGGCTCCACCTCCACCTGGCAGGACGTGCCGTTGACCTCCATGGTGATGGCTTTCTTCATGCCGCCGATCCCCTAGCCTGTTGGTGAACCTTGCGGGCAAGACGCCGCACCAGCGCCGCCACCATCTCGCGTTTGTAACGCTCCGAGCCGCGCAGGTCGTCCATCGGGTTGCATTCCTCGGCCGCGCTACGGGCCGCCTGTTCGAGATTCTCGTCCGTCAGCCGTTGGCCTTCCAGCGCCGCCTCCGCTCCGCGCGCCCGCATGGGCGTGGGGGCGACGCAGCCGAGCCCGATGCGGACGCCACCGCAGGTGCCGTCGTCCGGGTCCACCGCCATCCGCACGGCCACGCCGATGCAGGGCTTGTCCACCACCGAGCTGCTGGAGAACCGGACGTAGTCCACCGCGCTGTGAGCCGGCAGCGGCGGAATCACCACGTGGGTCAGCACCTCGTCGTCCTGCAACTGGGTCTCGTAGTAGTCCACGAAGACATCTTCCAGCGGCAGGGTGCGTCCGCCCGAGGTATTGGCGATGCGCACGGTGGCATCCAGGGTGATGAACACGCACGGCAGGTCGGTCAGCGGCTCCCCCGAGGCGATGTTGCCGCCCACCGTGGCCATGTTGCGCACCCGGATGTTGGCCACGTCGTGCTCCAGCTCGCACAACACCGGCAGGCGCTCCGCCAGCAGGCTCGAAGTCTCGATGTCGTGATGGGTGACGAGCGCGCCGATGACCAGGTCGTCGCCGGACGCCTCGATGCGCCGCAGCTCGTCGATCTTCTTGATGTTGATCAGCGCCTCCGGCTGGAGGAAGCCCTGCTTGAGCAGGATCGTCAGCGAGCTGCCGCCGGCGAACACGCGCGCTTCGCCGCCGTATTGCTTCAGCAGTCCGCAGGCTTCGGCCACGGTGCCGGGTTCCAGGTATTCGAAGTGTTTCATGATCGCCGGGAAACGTGGTTAACGGTTTCGGGTTTCACGGGCTGCCGGCCCGTGGCGGTCCTTCGACTTCGCTTCGCTACGCCTGTCCTGAGCCTTGTCGAAGGGCTCAGGACGAACGGAACTTAGCATTGTGCCACCGCTCCTGAGCGTAGCGACGCTTCCCGTTCGTCCTGAGCGTAGCGAAGCGAAGTCGAAGGACGCCATGCATCACCGACGCCTCAGATATAGTCCACTTTGTCGACTCCGGGCACCAGGATCTTCCGATAATACTCGTTGTCGTTGAGCGGCATGGTGGCATCGATGCCCCACACTGCGGTGGTGCGCGGCGCCGGCGCGGAAGGATCCAGCGTCGACATGGCCAGGTTGGGGACGATGATGATGTCCTTGTCCGGCTGGACCCGGGTGTTGATGGCCCATTCCACGTCCACCGGATCGTGCACGTTGATGTCCTCGTCCACCACCACCACCCGCTTGAAGCCCGCGCCGGTGGCCAGCAGCGCCAGGATGACGTTACGGGCTTCGGCGTCGTGGCGCTTGCGCATGGAAACCACCGCATGGTGCCGGAAGGTGCCGCCGGCGCTGACGCTGAAGTCCTTCACCTCCGGGGTGATGGTGGACACCGTGCGGTAGACCAGCGCCGCGTTGGCGCACTCGATCAGCGTGTGGTTCTCGGTCACCGGCATGCCCGTGAGGCAGGTCTGGTAGATCGGGTCCTTGCGCATGGTGATGGCGGTGACCTGGATCACCGGCGCCTGCTTGCTCTCGCTGTAGGTCCCGGGATACTCGCCGTAAGGGCCGTCCGACACCCGCTCGCCGGGTATGGTCACCCCCTCGATCACCACCTCCGCGTGGGCCGGCACGTCCACATCGATAGTGTCGCACTTGGTCAACTGCACCGGCGCGCCGCGCAAGCCGCCGGATACCGCAAACTCGTCCACCCCGTACGGCACCCGCGCCTGGGAACCGATGATGATGGCCGGGTCGACGCCGATGGCCGTGGCCACTTCCAGCCCCTCGCCCCGGTCTTCGGCCTTGAGGATCATGCGGCCCAGGTGGTGGTCCGGCGGCGCCCACAGGGACAGCTTGTCCTTGCCCAGCCGCAGCATGCGGTGAATGGATACGTTGGCAATGCGGGTGTCCGGATCCTTGCCGATCTGCACGCCGATGGTGACGTAGGCGCCGCAGTCCTTCTCGGAATGCACCGCGATGGGAATCTTGTCGAGGTCGATGTCGTCGCCGGTCCAGCGGACCTCCTTGACCGGACCCGTCGGCACCATCTCCGAGGGGATCCGCTGGTCCTCGAGGGTCAGATAGCGCTCCAGCAGCTTGTCCTCGGTGACTCCCAGCCCCAGGGCCACCAGCCGGCGGGTGGCGTAGAGCGCCCCGAGCACACGCCAGTCGGGATGGCCCTTGACGTTGTTGTACAACAGCGCGGGCCCGCCGATGTCGGAACTCTTGCGGATGCCGGCGGCAATCTCGAAGCGGGTATCCACCTCCCGATTCACCTCCAGCAACTGGTCCTCGCGCTCCAGCACGTCAAGGAATTCTCTCAGGTCTTGATGCAATGCAGTTCCCCCGGTTTGGCGATTTCGCAGAAGTCTAATTACCAAATGGTCCCGGGGGAGTCTAACGGTTTGACAACAGCGGCGCGACAGAGTAGGCAAACACGTCTCTGCCCGGCCGACAGGCCCTTGAAGTTGTCTGCTAGCCTTTCGGTGGCCGCCGGCGTCACCCCGAAACAACTCAAGGGGAAGAGGACGCGGAACCGGCATGATCACGATCCGGGAACTACGCAAGGAATTCATCGTCACCGACGGCAAGGTCGCCGCCATCAAGCGCCTGGACCTCGACGTGGACGAGGGCGAGTTTTTCGTCATCGTCGGCGCCAGCGGCTCGGGCAAGACCACGCTGCTCCGGTGCGTGGCCGGACTGGAGACTCCGAACGGCGGCGAGATCCGCATCGCCGACCGCACCGTGTTCGGGGACGACCCGCCGGTTTGGGTGCCGCCCCAGGACCGGAACTTCGGCATGGTGTTCCAGTCCTACGCCGTGTGGCCGCACCTGACCGTGTATGACAACGTCGCCCTGCCCTTGCGCGAAGGCGCCCAGAAGATCCCCCGGGAGCAAATCGACCACCGCGTGCGGGAAGCGCTGCACATGGTGCAGCTCGACGAGCAGACCAGCCGTCCGTCCACGCTCCTGAGCGGCGGCCAGCAGCAGCGGGTGGCGCTGGCCCGGGCCATCGCCGTGAACCCCAACGTGCTGCTCATGGACGAACCCCTGAGCAACCTGGACGCGCGCCTGCGCGAAGACGTGCGCGGGCGCATCCGGGATTTGGCCAAGCAGCTTGGCGCCACCGTCCTCTACGTCACCCACGACCAGGTCGAGGCCATGGCCATGGCCGACAAGATCGCGCTCATGAGCCTGGGCGAGCTGCTCCAGTACGGTGCGCCCATGGAACTCTACCGCAATCCCAACTGCGCCGAGGTGGCCGAGTTCTTCGGCTCGGTGAACTGGCTTCCCGGCCGGCGCGTGGACGCCGACATGGTGGAGACCGGCATCGGCCGGTTCCGGATCTCCGGCGAAGCCGATGCCAGCGGGGACGTGCTGGTGGGATTCAGACCCGAGTGCATCGAGTTCGCCGAGGCGGCCGGCGAGACCGCCGAGAATGCGTTCGGCGCGCGGCTGACCTCCAGCATCTTCCTGGGCGACCAGTTCGTCTACGACGCGACCGCCAACGACGCCAGGCTCACGGGCAAGAGCCGCGCCGTCCCGACGACGCACGGAGATGCGCTCATGCTCCGCGTACCGCCCGGCGAAGTCATGGTATTCGCGGCCGACGAGAAGAACACGGCCTTCGTGAACTCGGTCAAGGACTGAACCCGCGCGCTTGCAACCACCGAACGAACGGTACTACTTAGTGTCTACAGAGTGTCGAAATCTTAGCGCCAAAGGAGAAAATCAATGTCAAACCTCAAACACAGCTCCCGGTGGGCCGTTGTCCTCGGTGCGGCTCTTTGCTCCCTGTTCCTGGTCGCTGGAGCCTACGCGGCCGACGCCCCCAAGACCCTGGAAGAACTGGTGGCGGGCGCGAAGAAGGAAACCACCCTCAAAGCCATGTGGTCTTCCCGCAGCCTCAGCGGCAGCAAGGGCTTTGCCCAAATCGTCGGCGCCATGAACAAGAAGTACGGCACCAACATCAAGCCGCAGTTCACCCCGGGCCCCAGCATGACCAAGATGATCGGCAGGCTCACCCGGGAGAAGAAAGCCGGGCAGCCGGCCAGCACGGACGTTCTCTGGAACAACTCGGGCGGCATGCTGAATTCGACCAAGACGGGGCTGACCCGGTCGATGAACTGGATGGCCTATCTGGACCGGCCGATGATCAAGGATGAAGGCTTCGACCCCTTGGCCCCCAATGGCATCGGGCTGGCCTCGGCGTCCACCCTGGTCGGGATCATGTACAACAGCGACGTGGTCAAGGGCGACGACATTCCCAAGAGCATGAACGACGTGCTCCATCCCAAGTGGAAGGGCAAGATCGCGTCCACGCCCTATGCCGCGGGACTTCGTGAGTTCGCCACGCAAAGCCTGCTGGGCAGAGAAGTCATGATCGACTACGCCAAGAAGCTGTCCAAGCACGTCGGCGGCCTCATCCGCTGCGGCACGGTCGACCGCCTCACCAGCGGCGAGTTCGCCATGCTGGTGTTCAGCTGCGGCGACCAGTACGTGAATCAGGCCAAGCGTGACGGACTGCCCCTGGGCTACTCGGTGGTCAACGAAGCCGTGGTGTCGCACACCCGTTACGGCGCCGTGCCGGTGCACTCCTCCGCGCCCAATGCCGCGGCCCTGTTCATCGCCTACCTGCACTCCAAGGAAGGCCAGAAATGGATGTGGGAGGTCAACGGCTTCGACTTCCATCTCTATCCCGAGTCCAATGAACGGAAGATCCTGGCGGACGCCCGCGCCCGTGGGGCCAAGGTGGCGGTCAACTCGCCGCAGTGGCTTGACAGTCAGAAGGACTACCGCAAGACCCGGAAAGAGATTGAGAAGATCCTGCAACAAAAGTAGCGGACAGTAGCGGACCTTCTCCCAGTCAGCGATGGCGGGCCGCCGCGCAGGGCGGCCCGCCCGTTCCTCCACGGACAGGCCCCCTGGACTGCCGGGCCCGGCAACCGCAAGAGCCGGCCCCGCCACGGGCCTGTGAACCTCGATACGCGGCGCCCTTATGGAAGCTGTCCTGAGACGACCGTTGTTCCGTGCGCTCCGCCCCAAGGCATCACCCGTGATGTTGGGGCTGGCCATCGTGCCCATGTTCGTGATCCTGGTGCTGTCGTCCGTGCTGGTGTGGATCAGCTTCCAGACCGGCATGCTGGGAACGGCTCAGGCCACCTACACGTACCAGAACTACCTGGAAATCCTGGGCGACCCGTTCGTCGCCGAGGTCACCTACAACACCCTGATCTTCACCGTGGCCACGACCCTGGTGGCGCTGACCATCGGCCTGCCCATCGCCTGGCTCACCGAACGCACCACCCTGCCGGGCAAGGGGCTGGTCTATACCATCATGACCCTCGGCCTGCTGATCCCGGGCATCTACACGGCCATGGGGTGGACCTTCCTGGCGCACCAGCGCATCGGCTTCCTCAACCGCTGGCTGGTGAGCCTGTTCGGGCTGGAAACAGGCCCAATCAACATCGCCACCCCGGTGGGCATGGGCTTCGTCCAGGGCCTCAGCCTGGCGGCGCTGGCGTTCATCCTGACGGCCCAGATGTTCCGGGCCATGAACCCGTCCCTGGAGGAAGCCGCCAAGATCCACGGCATGAGCTTTTTCGCCACCATGCGCCGGGTGACCCTGCCACTGGCGTTTCCGGCGATTCTCGCCGCCGTCATCTACATGGCCACCATCGCCATCGCCACCTTCGACATCCCGGCCATCATCGGACTCGGCAACCGCGTGTACATGCTCAGCACCTTCGTCTACCTCAAGACCAATCCCGGCGACGACGAGTTCCCCGAGCACGGCATCACCGCGGCCCTGGGCGTGCTGATGATCGGGGTCGCGTTGCTGCTCACCTGGTGGTACAGCTCGGTGCTGCGCCAGGGCCACCGCTACGAGGTGGTGACCGGCAAGGGCTACCGCCCGACCCTCCTCGATTTGGGCAACTGGGGGCTGGTGGGCTGGGCCTTCATCGGACTCTATATCCTCGCCTCGAAGCTGGTTCCGCTGTTGCTGATCGCCTACGTCGCGGTGACCCCCTACCTGGCGCCCCCGTCCTGGACCATGCTCAACCGGGCGTCGCTGGCGGCGTTCTACAACGTCGACTGGAGCCTGGTGTGGCGCGGCCTCGAGAACACCGTGCTGCTGGTGGCCGTGGTGCCCACCGTGACGCTGGTGGTGGCCTTCGCCATCTCCTGGCTGATCGTGCGCTCGGGCTCGCGCTACCGCTACGCCCTCGAGTTCGGGGCTTTCCTCCCCCATGCGCTGCCCGAGGTCATCCTCGCCATCGCCGCGCTGCTGGTGTCGCTGTTCGTGGTCAAGGGCTTCCTGCCGCTTTACGGCTCGGTGTGGCTCATCGCCATCGTCTACATGGTCTCCCGGCTGGCCTTCGCCACCCGGGCGCTCAACAGCTCCCTGCTGCAGATTCACAAGGAGCTCGAGGAGGCCGCCTATACCGCGGGGCTGTCCGCGGTGCGAACCTCCTGGAGGATCCTGGTGCCGCTGCTCCGGCCGACGATCCTGTCGGTGTGGATCTGGTCGGCCATCCTGGTGTACCGGGAGCTCACGGTGGCGGTGTTCCTCATCAGCCACGACAACATCACCCTCCCGGCGGTGATCTGGAGCTACTGGTTCTCCGGCGCCACCAACCTGGCGGCGGCCGTCACCCTGGTGATGACGGCGGTGCTGACGCCATTGATCCTGGTCTTCTGGTGGTTCGGCCGGCGCTCCCTCATGCCTGAATCGTAGCCGGATGCCGGGGGCGTCGAAGGGCATGGGGCCGTCCGGGCATCTCCCCGCGAAGAACACTCCGTCATGACGAAACCGAAAATCGTTGGCACTTCCGTTCCGCGGGCCGAGGGGCCGGACAAGGTCACCGGGCGCACCCGGTATGCCGCCGACATCCCGCGCGCAGGGCTGCTCTGGGGCAAGATTCTCCGAAGCCCGCATCCTCACGCCCGCATCCGCGGCATCGACGCAAGCCGGGCCAGAAAGGCGCCCGGGGTCCGGGCCGTGGTCACCGGCCGGGACGTCCCGAACCACTTCATGGGCAAGCAGATCCGGGACCTGCCGGTGCTGTGCTGGGACCGGGTGCGGTATGTCGGCGACCGGGTGGCGGCGGTGGCGGCGGAAACCCCCGAGGCGGCGGAGGCCGCACTGGGCCTCATCGACGTCGACTATGAAGTCCTTCCGGCGGTGTTCGATCCGGTTGCCGCCACCGAGCCCGAAGCGCCGCTGCTCCACGACGACGTCGCCGGCTACGACGGTGCGCCTCAAGAGCGCCTGGCCACGGACGTGCGCAACGGACTCACCCGCCTGACCTGGAGCAAGGGGGACGTGGAGCGGGGATTCCGCGAGGCGGATGTGGTGCTGGAGCACACCTTTCGAATACCCGCGCGCCATCAGGGCTACCTGGAGCCCCATGCCGGGCTCCTTTCCATCGATCCGGACGGCCGCATCCAGGTCTGGGCATCAACCAAGGACCCCTTCCGCACCCGCCGGATGCTGGCCGACACCATCGGCGTCGAGCATGCCCGCGTTCGCGTCCATTCCGTGAACGTGGGCGGGGAGTTCGGCGGCAAGGGCGACGCCCGGGACCTGCCGGCGGCGTTTTTCCTGGCCCGCGAGTCGGGACGGCCGGTGAAGATCGTCATGACCTACGCCGAAGAACTGACCGCCAGCAACCCGGACGAGGCCACGGTGATAACCGTCCGCACCGGCGTGAAGCGCGACGGCCGCATCGTCGCGCGCCGTCTCAAGGCATGGCACGCGGGCGGCGCCTACGGCGGCCTCAAGGCCAGCGCCTCCTTCGCCACCTGGCACTACGCCGGCGGCCTCTACCGGGTGGAAAACGCCTCGTTCGAGTTCCTGCAGATCTACACCAACACCACTCCCGGGGGTTATTACCGGAGCCCCGGCTCCATCCCCACCTTCTTCGCGCTGGAGTCGCACACCGACATCATCGCCCGGGAACTGGGCATGGATCCCGGCGAATTCCGGCTGCGGAACGTGCTGCGCGACAACGAGGAGGACGCCATCGGCAAGCGCCTCCCCGGACTGCAGGTCCACTCGGTGCTGGCGCGGGCCCTGGAGGCAGCGGACTGGCGCGCGCCCCGGCCCGGCCCCAACCACGGCCGGGGGGTGGCCATCTACGGGCGGCACATCTCCGGCGGCGAGACCGGCATCGCCGTAACGGCCGAGGCCGACGGGAGCCTCACCGTACTCAGCCCCACGGTGGACCAGGGAACCGGAACCCACACGATCCTGCGCCAGCTCGTGGCCGAGCAGATGCAGTTGGCGCTGGAACAGGTGCGAGCGGTGACGGGCGACACCGACACGGTCCCGTACGACACCGGCGCCCGCGCCAGCCGGGTGACCTACGTCGCCGGTCTTGCCGTGGAGCGCGCCTGCAATGAACTGCGCGACAAGCTCGCGGCCCACGCCGCGCGCATGCTGGAGTGCGACCCCGTGGACGTGGCCTACGCGGAGGGCGCCTTTTCGCTGCGCACGGATCCGGGGCAGAGCCTCTCCCTGGCGCAGGTGGCGGCCCGGCATCCGGACGACCGTACCGTGACCGTGGAAGAAGACTTCCGCTACCCGGACGAGACCACCTACGTGTGCGCACAGGTGGCGGAAGTGGAGGTGGACCCCGAGACCGGCGCCACCCGCGTCGAGCGCATCGTCACCGCCCACGACGTGGGCACGGTCATCAACCCCGTCACCCACCAGGGCCAGATCGACGGGGGCGTCATCATGGGCCTGGGCCAGGCCGTGATGGAAGAGATCACGCTGGACAACGGCAAGGTGGCCAACGCCAACCTGGGCGACTACAAGCTCCCGGGCATCCGCGACATCCCGCGCCTGGAAACCGTGCTGGTGGACTCGGAGGGCGGGCTCGCGCCCCACGGCGCCAAGGCCATCGGCGAGTTCGCCAACAACAACCCCCCGGCGGCCATCGCCAACGCCGTGGCCGACGCGGTCGGCGTGCGCCTGTTCGAGATTCCGGTGACCGCGGAGAAAGTGTACAGTGGCCTGCGAGAACGGGACGGGGACCGCGGCGGGCACGAGTCGGACGGCTGAACCGGTCGCGGCCCGTCCCGCAGCCAAGGGAGGATCGACATGCTGGAAGGAAAAGTGGTCGTGGTGACGGGCGGCGGCAAGGGCATCGGACGCCACGCCGCGCTGACATTCGCACGGGAGAAGGCCAAGGTCGTCATCATCGACGTGAGCCAGGAATGGCTGGACAAGACCGGCCCCGAGCTGGGAGAGCTGACCGACGCCCTCGGCATCAACGCGGACGTGCGCGACGAGAAGGCCGTCCGACGGGCGTTCGAAGAGGTGGTGCACCGATTCGGGCAGATCGACGTGCTGGTGAACGATGCCGCCATCGTGCCGCACTTCGCCTGGGGCATCCCCCGGTGGCCACTGATCCAGGACATGGACGTGGACTTCTGGGACCGGGTGATCCAGACCAACCTGGGCGGCACCTTCCTGTGTTCGAAACACGCCCTGGCGCACATGGCGCCGCGGCGCTCCGGCCACATCATCAATCTCTACGGCGGCGGCGGGATTTCGCCGGGCGGCGCCTGCGCCTACGTGGTCACCAAGGACGCCATCTGGACCTTCAGCCGGTACCTGGCCGAAGAGGTGCGGGAGTCCAACATCTGCGTGGTGACCTTCTCCCCCCGGGTTCCCATCGTCACCGAGGGAGCGCCCGAGGACGCCTTCACGCGGCTCCCGACCCCGGAGGTGCTGGGCCAGGGGTTCGTGCTCTCGGCGCAGGTGCCCATGGACGATTCGGGCAAATGTTTCTACTACGAGGACGGCAAGCTCGTCCCCTCCAGGGACGGGCGGTACGACGAGTAGCGGGGAGGTCTTCGAGCTCGTGAAAGGCAAGTTCCAGCGGCATCGTGTTGCCAGGGATCCGGCCAGCGAAAGACCATGAGAAAATCCGAACAGAAGAAACGTGCCGAAACCTTCGCCGCGATGCACGAAGGCAATGAACTTCTCGTCCTGCCCAATGCCTGGGATGCCATCAGTGCGTGTGTCCTGGTGGAAGCAGGTTTCGCCGCCGTGGCGACCACCAGCGGCGGCTGTGCGTTCGCACTCGGATATCGCGACGGCGAAAACATCTCTTTGCGGGAGATGGCCGGTGCGGTGCGCCGTATCGCCAACGCCGTGCCCGTTCCGGTCTCGGCGGATATGGAGGCGGGTTACGGTCCCGCGCCGGAGAACGTAGCGGAAACGACACGCCGGACCCTCGGAGCCGGCGCGGTCGGGATGAACATCGAGGACAGCGACAAGCGCAACCCGGGACATCTTATCGAGTTCGGCGTCGCGGTGGAACGCATCCGCGCGGCCCGCGCGGTCGCCGATTCGGCGGGCATTCCGATGGTCATCAATGCCCGCACCGACGGATTTCACCATGGTGACGGCGAGGACGTGTTTTCCGAGACGGTCCGCCGCGCCAACGCCTACCTGCAGGCCGGCGCCCGTTGTG
>Ga0209020_1003270_pt1 | contig 11401 bp, 3 predicted proteins | sample PinacodermBB_FD_187298 | JGI IMG/M metagenome (GOLD analysis project Ga0209020, IMG submission 187298) | Host-associated microbial community of the marine sponge Aplysina aerophoba from Gulf of Piran - sponge pinacoderm, lysed by bead... | ecosystem: Host-associated > Porifera > Sponge >...
CCCGCCTCGGACGCCACATGCGCGGCAATGTCCTTCTTCCTCATCCCGGACTCCCTGTCCCAAACCCGCAGAATACCACCCGGTCGCCCGATCCGACCGGAAATCAGGGTGTCCCGGACTGCGCTGCGGCGGCAGCAGCCCGGACGATCCCCTTGCGGACAGCACAGGCGCGCACGGGACGATGGAATTACGGGCAGGCGAAACCTGCCGGAGGAGCTTCTTCCCGGACGCCTCGCAGGAACGCGGCATGTTCCCTTGACCTCGTCATAACGGACGAATAGCGTCCCTTCCGAGACACGATGTCCCTGCCCACGCGCCTCGTGAAGGGAGATACGGTGGTCCGATCGCTCACAGTCAGGAACTTCACCGTCTTCGAGGAAGTCGACCATAGTGGGGGCAATGAACAACAGGCATCGCAGGACACTTTCGGCCGTATTCGCGAACCCTGCCCCAAGAACACTGGAGTGGAGCGAGATCGAAAGCCTGTTGATCGCTGCGGGCGCTCGCCCGATCGAGGGACGCGGGTCACGGGTGCGGTTCGAGAAGGACGGCGAGATCGAGACCTTTCACAGGCCGCATCCTTCCCGTGAAGCCAAGCGGTATCAGGTGCGCGCGGCGCGAAGCTTTCTTCTGAGGATCGGAGTCAGTCCATGTCCGGAACGATGAACTACAAGGGGTATGCAGCCCGGATAGACTATGACGACGAGGATGCGGTCTTCATCGGCAGGATCGCGGGCATTCGTGACGGCGTGGGATTTCATGCCGATACGGTTGCCGGCCTCCGCGCGGCTTTCGAGGAAGCGGTAGAGGATTATGTCGAGACATGCGGCAGGGTGGGCAGGGAGCCACAGAAGCCGTGCTCCGGGACGGTCCGGCTCCAGATTGACCCCGACCTGCACAGCCGTGCCATGCTTGCGGCCGATCTGGCGGGAAAGAGCCTGGACCGGTGGGCCGAAGAGGTCCTGGCGCAGGCGGTATGACGGGCGCCTGGCGGCGCTGCGGTATCAGCCTTCGCCGAACCGGAACCCGCGGACCCTGGGAAAGCTGTCGACATAGTCCCAGGTCTCGTCTTCGGTGCCGAGCCAACTGACGAGAATGGCGGAACCGTCCTGCCAGGTCACCTTCAGGCTGTTGCTGCCGGGAAGGGCGCCGTATTCGACGACACGGCTTGCGGGCCCGAGCGCGATGCGTTCGTCCAGGCTGTCCTTCATCCACCGCGCCTCGACGTCTTGCCAGAAGTGGGTTTCGGCTTCGTATTTTGCGACGAAGCGGTCTGCGGCCGGCGCGTTGGCCGGGAGTCCGGACCCGGCGCTCACGCCGACATCCCCATGCCGCGCTCGCGCATCTGCTGGCGCTCGCCGATCGCCACGGCCTCGCGGGCCCAGATTTCCTCGCTGATGTGCGACATGCCGGCGGCCAGGGCCGGAGGCAGCCCGGAGGCCAGGCGGTGCGTGGAGACCTTTTGCTTGGCCTGGACCGCGTCATCGACATAGAGCCGGAAGAGGGCGAGGGTTTCCTTCGGCCAGGCGCGGCTCCAGCGGGCGAGTTCGGCAACGACGGCGGGATCGCGCTCGTCCTCGGGCACCAGGGCGCGCCCCATGAGGCCGGCATAGTGCTCCGGATCAAGCCTCTGATCGACGGGACCGGGCCCGTCGATCAGCGGGATCTCGATCCTGTGCGGCGGCAGCTCGGCCGAGCGGGCGGTCTTGCGGATGGCGCGCAGTTCGGCCGCAATGTCTGTCAGGTCCAGCCGGCGGCGGTCGATATGTTCGCGGTGCCCGGCATCGTCGATCCCGAACCAGTTCTCGAACGTCCTGACGATCTGCGTGGCGCGGAGTTCCCACTTGCGGTAGTCGGGGTCGGTGTCGAAGAGGACGGTCCCCTCGACATGCGGACCGCGCTGCTCCATCAGCGCCTCGTATTGCGCCAGTTGCTCGCGGCCGCGCACGACGGCGGTGTCGATTTCGCCCCGGAGGCGGCTCTCGCTGTCGAGCAGGGCCTTGAAGTTGGTCAGGAAGCTGCGCTCGTTGCCCGTCAGGTGCGGGGTCGCCAGGATGCGGTCGATATCCGGGCGGAGCTCCTCGATGCCGGGCCGGTAGATGAGCACGCCGTCGCCGGCGTCCTTGGCGGCCTCTTTCCATGTCTCGTAGATGCGTTTGAACTCACGGTCCACGGCGAGCGGCGGATCGATGACGGCCTCGCTGACGAGCAGGCCGTCCGGTTCGGAATCCATGTCGCGGATTTCGATGGGGTGTTCGGCCTTGCGGGCGCTGTCGAGCAGCATATGGGCGGCGCGGTCCCTGTCGGGGTCGGCGCCGAAATTCCAGAGCGTGTCGGGCGGCACGCCGAGCAGCAGGGCGTCGCGCTTGCGGAGCTGGGACGCGCTGTAGCGCTTTGGCCGGTGGGTCACGCAGGGGACGCCGTGCATGGCGGCCCATTTTGCGGCGTGCAGGCCGGCGCCCTCCCGGTCGATGCAGTGGAGCACCAGCGGCGTCTCCGGGTTCCTGGCGCGCTCATGGTTGAGCTCCTGCGCAATGCGCTGTGCATGCTCGTCTCCAAGCGCGCGCCCGCCGACGATGGCGAGGTGCCGGCCCTCGGGCGCCAGGCTCTCGGCCCTGCGCCGGTCGCGGGCGCGCCTCAGGCGCTCCATGAGCCATTCGCCGGCGTTCTGCGTCTCGGACGGCGTCCAGACATTCGCCTGCCTGTTCGTTTTCGTTGCGAGGCGCCGATCGGCATGGTTCGCAAGTTCGCCCATGTATTTCGCTGCCGCCTGACGGTGGCGAAAGCCCTCTGCGTTCTTGCCCTTGTTGACCGTGCGCTGGACGCTGGCGGTGAGCTCGCGCGCCAGTTCCCGGAAGACGCCGGCGAAGCGCGAGAGGAGCTTCTCCCGGTCTTCCCCGGAGACGTGATCGACCGGAGAAGCCGCTTCCAGATGGCCCAAGGCGTCGTCGATCAGCTGCCCGTGGGCCGCGCGGAGTTCCTGCTCCCGCCCGCGAACGGCGTCCGGGGTTTCGGCGCCGTCGAGATGTTGCGTGCGCAGGCGGTCGCGTTCCTTGAACTCGCGGCGCATGTCGATGCGCACGGCCTCCGAGAAGGTGGAGGCCGTGCGGGCCATCAGGTCGAGGCGGCGGGCCCGGACCCCGAGCGCGAGATAGGCGTCGTCCTTTTCCCGGGTTTCGGCGTCGGTGCGCATGTACTCATAGGCGTCGCCGGCCTCCGGCGTATCGGCCGCGCCGCGCGCCAGCGCCGCCGTCTCCTCGGGCGAGCCCGGCGCGTGGGCGAGACCGAGGCCGGAGCGCTCGCGGGTCTCGGCGGCGAGAATGTCGTCCACCCAGCGGTGCTGGGCGGCGAAGAGGCTTGCCGCCTTGCTGACGAGCCGGTTCGACTCCGTGGCGAGCGGGCCTTCCCTGGCCAGCCGCCAGACGGAGACCATGACGGCGAGCGCCCTTTTCTGGGCCTCTGCCGCGTCCGTGCCTGTATCCGGACCGTGCTCTTCGCGCATGTCGGCGAGCGTCTTGTCCGCCAGCACCGCATGGAACCGGTCGGCCGCCGCTTCCATCGCCGCGATGCGCATGGCGGCCTCCCGGCCTTCGGGCGTCGCGGCGCCGCCGGCGGGCATTTCCTCCCGGAGGCCGTCGATCTGTCCCTGAAGGCGGTCGAGGCCGCTCTCGAGCTGGTCGGGAGTGAGAGCGTGGAGGCGCTCGTCGGTGGCGCGGTCCGCTTCACGCGTATCGTGCAGCTCGGCGAGGGCGTCGCGCGGCAGCATGGCGATGTCGAAATCGCGAAGCATGCCGCGGACACGGGAAAGGGCCCGGTCGCGCCGCAGGTCGCGCCGCCGGCGCTTGTCGTCGTCGGCTGCCGGGGTTCTTTCCCTGGTTCGGGTCTGCGCAGGATCGGGTCTGCGCTCCTGCTGCTGGCGGGAGACCGGCCCTTGCTGCAGCTGCTGAAGCTTCTCCCATGCAACTTCCATGGTCATGGAGCCGAGGTTCAGGACGGGAATGCCCCATTCCCGGGCAATGCGGATCCCCATCGCGGTGCCTCCCCGGAGCCGCCCTCCTTCGGTCCAGCAGACGACGGCGTCCACGGGCCGGTCGAGGTCGGGACCGAGCAGTATGGCGACATTGCGAGCGTGGAGCTTTCGGACGTGCTCATCCTTCTCGTGCCACCAGGGATGGAGTTCCCCGGCGATCTTCATGCATTCCTGCTCGCGCTCCGGGGTGAGGACATGGCAGTCGGGTCCTGTCAGGCCGTTGTGTCGCGGTTTCGGAAGCCAGATGGTTCGCCGTTCGACCGGTGTCCCCGCGGCAAAGGCAGAATCGGCGCCGCGTGCGCCGCCCGAGGAAAGGTGCCAGCCCGCGTCGGCCATCCGGCGCGCCAGGGCGGTCATGTCGGCCAGCACTGGATCGGGCGTTTGCCGTGAGCCGATCCCGGCCCAGCGAAAGATGCGGGGCTCGGTATTGGCCGGGGATTCCTCGACCTGGTTAGACTCGACGGAGCGGGTTTCCGACCGGGCGAGGTTTGCATTCGCCCGGGCGGCTGCGCTGGCGGGCACATCGCCGTGGCGCTGCGCCGGGAGCGGCGCGGTTCGGTCCCGGGTGTTTGCGGCGGCGGTTTCGGCAGGCGAGGCCGGGACGCTGCCGGCGATCGCTTCCAGTTTGGATGTGGTGTCGTCGTCGTCGATGGCGAGGACGAAATCGATATGCGGGCGCATGTCGGGGGACGCGCGGAGTTGTTCCAGCGCATCGAGGGTTTGTCTGCCGGCGTCTCGCCAGACGCTGAAACCCGGGTGATCGGAAAGGGACTGGCCGTCCTGTGCCGCTTCGGCGGTCAGGGCTTCGAGATGGCTGTGATTCCGGGAGACCTCGATGACGAAGTCGGACACCCGCGCCCGGCGGTCGTCGAGCTCGCGCAGTGTCGAGGCCAGACTGGCGAGTTTTTCATCGTAGGCGGCGTCCGCCTCAGGGTCGGGGTTGTCGCGTGCATAGCGGACGTCTTCGCGGAAGTCCTCGAAGGCTTCCAGGTAGGCAAGCAGGTGGAGTTGACCGTCTGCATCCCGCCAGAGGTCGCGATAGGAGAAGGCGAGGTCCGCGTGCGTGTTATGGCTTGCAGAGGCGGAGTTCATGAAGAAGGCGTGGAGGTCGGGATCGATGGCCGCGGCCGGATCCCGGCGAACATCGGGTGGACGTGACCCGGCGTCGGCGGAAGGCGGAAGCGGGCCGGCATCGGACCGGGACGCGGCGAGGGCGCGGGCCGGGAGGGATTTCTGGAATTCCGGCGTGCCCCGCATCGTGCCGGGGAGAAGGCGGTAGCCGCGTTGCCAGCCGCAGAGCGCGGCGCCTGCGCACCGGACCGCGGGCGGCAGGTCGGGCAGGCTGGTGCTCCAGGTGCTGAAGGGGACAGGCCCCGGCCGCAGCAGGGCAAGCTGGATGGCGAGGCCCGGGCCGTTCTGGAGCGCCTCTCCGGAGGACAGGCGGTCTTCGTGTGCGAGGAGCCGAAAGGTCCGGTCGAGCCACGCCCCGGCGGTCGGATTCGGCGCGTCCCGGGAGGCGGCGTCGGCGATTCTCGCGGCAAGTTCGGAAGGGGCGGCGCTGTCGCTGTCCCGGTCCCACAGCATGCAGGCGACGGCTGCCCGCCAGAGGCGCGCCTCGTCGTCGGAAGGCGGAGCGGCGTCGGTCCGGGACAGCCAGGGAAATTCCAGCCAGGACGCCCCGAGATCGGCCGCGCCGGCCGCGGCGGCGGCCGCATCTCCGTCGAAGGCGAGATCGAGAAGCCCGGTCCAGGGTTCGGTGTCCGGAGCGGCCCAGGCGGCCATCGCCATGGCGCCCTGGATGGCGTTGATCTGCTCGGGAAGCTCGAGGGACGGGACCTGGTGCGCGTCCGGCATGCGGTCCGTCGGCGGGTTGACGGGGGCGTGGCTGACTTCGATCTCGATGGCCGGCAGGACGAACTCGGAGAGGCGGTGAGCGGCAGCAACGAGCTCCGCCTTGTGTTCCCGGGAGGCGACTTCGATCTTCGTGACCGCTGACATGGGGAGCGGCGCGCGCCAGCGCACGGTCCGGACGTCGGCGCCTTCGCGCGTGGTATCGGCGCCCTGCCCGAGGTCGCGCCAGGACTCGTCGAAGGGAATCAGTCCGGGATCGAAGGTGAGACGGACCGGGATCGAGCCGCTCGCGGCGGAACGGCCTTCGGCGACGAAGCTCTCATGCCCGAGAAGGAGGCCTGCGCCCGGGCGCGGATGCAGCCAGCCGTCCTGGCCGGCCTGGAAGAGGCGCTCGGCGTTGGTCGCGAGACCGAGCCAGCGGGCCTCGGCGTTGGCCGGCTCGGGAGCGTCGGCAGGATCGCTTCCGTCGGGTGCAGCGGACCGGATCGCGGTTTCCTCGGCCTGCGAAGGCGAACGAGCGCGCACGCTGCGAAACTCGATGCCCCTTTCCCTGGCGAGGGCGAGGAAGCGCCTGTGAGCGTTGCCGCCGCCGAAATCGAGAATCAGGTCGGGCTTCATCGCGATCCAGCCGTCGTCGCGGCCGTGGATGTCGTAGCGGCCGTTCTCCGCGTCCCAGCTCGCCGGATGGGGGATCAACGGAATGCGGCGCGCCGCAGCCCAGCGCCGGACGGCGGGATCGACGCCCTGCAGGCGGGACTTGCCGCCGCCGTCCTGCAGGCGGGCGGCGTAATGCAGGACCATTCCGGGAATTCTCTCGTGCAGACGCTCGAGCGCGGCCTCGACCGTCTCCCGGCTCGTGTCGGGATCGAGTTCGGCGCCGCCCGCGATCACGACATGCGGGCCGTCCAGCGGCAGCGGCGAGGGATGGCCGAGCTGCGCGGCGCGGTGCGTTGCCGCGTAATGCTCGCCGGTCAGGCCCGCATGGGCCGGGGTGCGTGGCCCGCCGGCGGCCGTCATGGCCGGGTCCTGGCGGTTCCATTCCTCTTCCGTGGTCTCGAGATAGAGCGCGGCCGCCCCGTCGGTCGCGCGGGCCAGCAGTTCGGTCCGGCGCACGAACGAGAGCGTTTCCTCGTCGAAGGCTGCGACGGCCGCGGCGTCGCCGCCCGCCTGCAGCGCCGGGTGGTCGGGCATGCGGTTCATGGCCTCCGCGGACGTCTGTTCGGCGGTGGCGTCGAACAGGCGGACCAGCCGCCAGGCGCCCGCCGCGCGCTCGTCCTGCAGCTGCGTGCCGTCCGGATAGACCAGCGAGAGCGCCCGGAACATGCCTGCGAGCGCTACGGCGGTATCCTCGCCTCCGTCGTTGCCGGCAAGCTCCAGCTCCGCGAGCGGCGCCGGGGCCTCGTGTCCGAGGGCGGCGGCCCGCAGCTTCGCGCGTTTTTCCGCTTGCTCCTCCATCGCTTCGCGCACGCGCGTCAGCGCGTCCGGAGCCGGCTGCCACGCGCCCCGGGCCTCGAGGAAGGCCTCCGCGTCGATCTGGGCCCCGAGCCCCTGTTCGGAGCCCTGCATGTCGAGGCTGCCATGCCGGACCAGCCAGGGGCGTTCGACGACCTCGCCATAGCGCGTGAGGGCGTGGTACAGCGCGCCGCGGAGAACGTCGATCTGGTGCTGTATGCCTTCGGCCTGATCGGCCCGGAGAAACTCCTCGTCGCCGGCGTCGTCATCGGCGCGGGCGTCCGGATCGCGCTCTTCCTCCCGTTCCGGCTGGCGGGGCTTCAGGCGGCCGGCCAGCCGTGCTTCCAGGCGCCCGACATGGCTGCGGAGATATTCGACGGCGTTCCACAGAAGGCGGCCGCGGTCCGGCGCGAGAAGCGCCTCCTCGGGACAGAGGCGCCGGACGATCGAGGCGAACAGCAGATCGACGCCGACGCGCGCGGCTTCGATGTCGCCGGGTTCGCGCCCGTCATATTCGCGGGAGCTCGGCCTGGCGCCGGGCGTCAAATGGTCGATGATCCCGGCCGTGCCGGCAGCTATGCCATCGGAGCCGTCGATGTCGGACATGGCAGCGTCTCCCATACCGGTCGATAACCGTCGAACCGCGCCGATTCGGCACGGGATCGCAGTTTGCCACAGGCAGGGGGATGCCTCCAGTTGAAGAGGCCCGGAGGACACCGGCTTCCCGGTCAGCGCAAAGCGGACGTTCCGGCGCGGCCGCCGGCGGGATCGTCGTCAGCGGCGGTCTTCAGGTTCGTCTCTTCGAAAGGAAGGCGACTCCCGGGCTGGCGACCGGGCCGACGCGGTCACATTGACCGTCCGCGTCCCCGCGTGAGCTCCTGCTGCAACGCCAGGACCTTGGCGTAGCGCTTGTAAACTTCCTCGGAGAGATTGGCGAAGCCTACTGCGAGCCCGGGAGGGAGGTCGCGCGCGAGGTCCCGGATGGAGACGTTCAGGCGCCTGCGTTCGGCGTCGTCGACGAACGCGCGGAAAGCGGCGAGCGTCTGCTTCGGCCAGGCGCGGTTCCAGCGGGCGAGCTCGAACAGGGCATCGCGGTCGCGCTCGTCCCGGGGCCTGAGCGCGTCGGGAAGGAGCGCCTTCACGCGCCTGGCGTCGAAGCGCTGGTCTTCCATGCCGGACCGGCCTGCGTCCGGGATTTCGATCCGGTGCGGCTTGGCCTGCGGATCGAGGCCCGCTCTCTGGACTGCGGCCAGTTCCCCGTGGACGTCGGCAATATCGATCCGGCGCCGGTCCACATGGTCGGCATATTGCGGATCGTCTCCCGTGAGCCAGGTCTCGAAGGTCTTCAGCAGCGAGCTGTTGTGGCGCGTCCAGATGAGGAATTCGTCGTTGTCGTCGGCGAGCGATATGGGCATGCCTTCCGCCTTCTTGCGGCGGCGTTCGTCCTTGATCCTGGCCGGGTCCCAGTGGGGGCGGAGGTCCGGATCGTCCTCGGGCGTCCGCCGCATCCAGCCCAGCAGGCCGCGCCTGGCGGGTTTGGCCGGTTCGCGCCCGCGCCTGGCCTCTTCCGCCTCGCGTTCGCGGTGACGGTCGAGGATGGCGGTGTAGTCCCGAAGGTCGTTCCTGGCGCGCTCGATGGTGCGGTCGACCTCGTCCCGGACAAGGATATCGGCCCGGATGACGGTCTTGCAGTCCTCCAGGACGAGCCGAGCCTGAGGGGAAAGATGCGGGTTCGCCAGCAGGCGGTCGATGTCGGGCCCCAGCTCCTCGATGCCGGGCGTGTAGATGACGGCCTTGCCGTCCGCCTCCTTCTGCGCCCGGTCGAGAATGCCCAGGATGCGCCGGCATTCGTCGTCGAGGAGCGCGGCCGGGCTGGAGGCCCAGCCTTGATCGGTCACGGTGATGCCGGCGTCGGCCCGGGCCTGGCGGTGAGCGTCCAGCAGGTCCTGGAAGGCCTCCTTGTCCCCGGCGGGCAGCAGGTCGTGCGAGGCGAGCTTTTCGAGAGTGGCCATATGCGCGGCAAGGCGCCGGGTCGGGAGGGTCGAACCGGGGACGGCGGCCTCCCGTTCCGTGACGATACGCTCTTCCTCGAAGAGGTCGTCGACGAACCGTCGATAGACATCGATCCGGAAGGACTTGTCAGCGGCGAAGGTCCGTAAGGCCTGGAGATCGAAGCGGGGCTGCGGGAGGCCGGGCGGCAGGTCGCGCAGTATCCCGGCAAGCGCCTCGGTCCGGACCGACAGGCGAAGGAGGCGGTTGAAATTGTAGTAACTTCTGGCATGCCAGTCGATGCGCCGGTCGGTGTCGGTCATGTGCTCCCGGCAAATGTTTTTCACCTGGCTGGCGAGGTGGGAAAGGTGTGATTCGATATGATCGCGCCATTTCTGCGCGCGAGCGGGGTCGCCGCCCTCCAGCTGCCCGGCCAGGGCGGTCGTGCGGGCGATGATGTCGCCGTGGTCCGGCAAGTCGAGCGGTGTCAGGTTGTCGTAATAATTGCCGGGCCTGATCTCCTGCCAGGCCTTGCCGAGGGCGCGTTCCTCGGCCCTCATCGCGGCAGCCCTGTCGGACAGCCACTGCCCGTCCGTGCGGTTGACGCCGGCGGCCTCACGCGCCGTCTCCCAGGATTTCAGCAGGTCCAGGAATTCATGGCGCTCTTCTCGTCCTTCCCTGGACCCGGCAACCGCCTTGAGGTTTCCCATGTGGTCGCGGAGACGCCGGGTCGGCAGGGCGGAGCCGGGCAGCAGGGTCTCGCGCTCCCGGATCGCGGTGTCCTCGGCCCGTGTGGACCGCAGCAGCATGTCGGAGGCCTCCGGCGTGTCCGGCGTGGCGCCCAGCCAGTCCCACCATTTGCCTCTGGCGATGCCGGGGACGACAAAATCGTCGGGGATATCTGCAAGGGCAATCGTGAGTCTGGCGGCGCGGCTCCGGAGACGGTCATATTGCCGGAGTTCCGCATGGCGCCATCCCGGCGAGGCGGTCGGCATGCGGACCGCCGACCGGGCCTTCTCCAGCGCCGCGTCCATCTCCTGCAAATGCCGGGCCAGGTAGGTCGCCTGCTTCCTCGCGGTATCGGCGTCGAGCGAGGGGTCCGTAGCCTGTCTGACGGCGAGATCGATCAGCAATGTGTGGTCGCGATGGTCGAGCGCGGCCAGCGGGTGGTCGCGTTTCGCCTCGTTCAGTGCGCGCCAGCCTTCGCGGAGCTGGCGGCCGGTCCCGATCCTGTCTTCAATTTGCACGTCGGTCGGCCAGGGCGCGTCGGTGCGCGTGACGCCGGCCTCCTTGCGCGCCTCGCGGTGCCGCCGGACGAGGCGGCGGAGCAGGGTCGGTCCGTTTTCGGTAAGGCCTTCGAGACGCGTCGCGCCGTTCACCGCGGCCATGTGGTCCGCTAGGCGCCGGGTCGGCAGGGTGGAGCCGGGGAGCCGTTCTTCCCTGCGCCGCATGAGCCTGTCTTCGGCGACGATCCCGTCGATCAGGCGGCGAAGGACGTTCTGATAGGCCGGCGCGCTGTCGATGCGCCGGCGCCAGAGCCTGCGCTCGGCCTTGCGGTCGCCCGCCAACGCGGCGCCGTCATCGAGCGCGGCCAGGAACGCTTGCGCCTGGCGCATGAGGACGCCATAGCCGGAGACGCTCTGCGGCGAGAGGGCCTCGCCGGTGTCCTGCCGCAGCGGCGTCGCCTTTTTCCAGGCCTGCGTCAGTTCGGCGCCGACGGCGGCATAATGGCCGTCGAGGAACGACCGCCAGCCGCGCGCGGTATCGCGGTCGAGTTCCCTGTCGGTCGCAAGTTCGACCGTCCGGCGCAGCAGCCCCGCGTGCTCCGCGTCTTCGAGGAATGCGAGCGGCTCCTGGCCGGTGCGGGACCGAAGCTCGGTCCAGTCCCGCTCGAGGGCCTCGGAGCGGCCCCGGACTTGCGCCTGCTTCTCCGCCTCTGCCGCCAGTCTCGCATCGTCAGCCGTGAGGGTCTCGCTCCATCGGCGCTGCATGCTGCGGCCGAGGCCCGCGAAGGCGTCGTAGCCGAGGCCGGAGACGCGGGGATGGTGCTTGCCGTCCTCGCTGCCGCGCGTGCGGCTG
>Ga0209020_1003272_pt1 | contig 11390 bp, 9 predicted proteins | sample PinacodermBB_FD_187298 | JGI IMG/M metagenome (GOLD analysis project Ga0209020, IMG submission 187298) | Host-associated microbial community of the marine sponge Aplysina aerophoba from Gulf of Piran - sponge pinacoderm, lysed by bead... | ecosystem: Host-associated > Porifera > Sponge >...
CTCCATGCGTAAACCCGGCGATACCCAAAACCATCATGCCCGCTAAACTCCACCCCTTTATATCTCTTCTCTCAAACCCCAGTCCGACAGGCTGCTAGGAGTTGGTCAGCACGACCCTTCCGGTGCTCCTGCGGCTTGCCACCAGGTCCAGGGCCGCGTTGGCCTCGCTGAGGGGAAATTGGGCGTTCACCACCATTCTCAGCCGCTTCGAGCGCAGGTAGCCAAGCACCGCATCGCCGGCGGGCCGCAGTGCTTCCGGCCTTGTGTAGCGATGCCCGCCGGTACTGTATCCGATGGCGGATTTGTTTCCGGCGTGAAGAAGATCGGTTGGAATCTGACCGGCACTCCCACTCGACTTGCCGCAGGCGACAATGCGCCCCCAGGGGGCCAGGCAGGCAAGGCTCTGCTCCGTAACCGAACCCCCTATCGAATCGAGAATCAGATCGGCGCCCTTACCCCCCGTGATGGACATGACCCGGGATGAGAGGTCTTCCGTCCGATACAGGATGACGTGATCGCAGCCGAGGCTACGGGCCAAGTCGGCCTTGGATTCGTCACCGACGGTGCCGATCACCGTGCCCGCGCCGAGCAGCTTGGCCAACTGGCAGGTGGTTGTCCCCACGCCGCCCGCCGCCGCGTGAATCAACACCGATTCGCCCGCCGCCAGGCGCCCCGCCTTCGTGAGCAGGTTGTATGACGTGACGCCGTTGGTCGGGAAGGCCGCGGCCGAGATGAGGTCGATCTCGGCCGGCAGCGACCAGGTTATGGCAGCGGGAGCCACGACGATGTCGGCGTAGGTCCCGGTGAGCGAGATCGCCGCCACCCGCTCGCCGACGCGGAAACCGGCCGTCCCGGGGCCCAGGGCGGCCAATGTGCCGACGACGTCGTGTCCCGGAATGACCGGCGGCTTGCGAGGGGTATGGTAGTTGCCCCGGCGCATCTCGATGTCGCCGAAACTGGCGGCCGTTCCCTCCATGCGGATCGCCACCTGCCCCTCACCCGCAACGGGGTCGGGAACATCTTCCAGTACCAGCTCTCCGCGTCCATTCCTCTGAACAACGACCATCGCTTTCATGTCCGACACCTCATCGCAGCTATGTCGATGGTTGTGGAAAGGGCTCGCCCAACAGGAATACCGAGGGGTTCCGGCCCATGGAGGGGCTCGCTTTCCGTCAACCCGATGTTCGAGCCTCCAGCGTTGACATCGTCCCGCGCACGATCTTGTCCGGGGTCACGCTGATCTCGCGCTCCAGGCTCAAGTTGTAGGGGATCGGCACCTCGGCCGTGGCCACACGGCCAACGGGCGCCTTCAGATACGACAAGGCCGCTTCCGCCAGCGTGGCCGCGATTTCGGCGTTGACGCCGAAGCTCTTGTGGCACTCGTCGATGACCACGGCGTGTCCGGTCTTTCTTACGGAGTCGACCACGGTCGCCGCGTCGAGAGGCGCCAGCGTCCGGAGATCGATCACTTCGGCGGAAACGCCGTGATCCGCGGCCAGGGCGTCCGCTGCCTCGAGGGCCCTCGACACGGTCACGGAATGCGCGATCAGGGTTATGTCATGTCCGGCCCGGCTGATGCGGGCGGACCCCACGGGCAGCATCGGCGACGCCGGATCGACCTCGTCCTCGGACAGGAGCAAATCGGTGTGCGTGAAGAAGACCGTCGGGTTCCGGCTCTTGAGCAGGCACCACTTGAGCAGCCCATAGGCATCGCCGGCGGTCGCCGGCACAAAGAGCTGCAGCCCCGGGACGTTGCCCAGCATCGCCTGCAACCGGTGCGAATGCTGGGACGAACCGCCGCCCCGGAGCCCGCCCAGCGCGTAGTACGTCACCGGTGCGATAGACCGTCCTCCGGTGGTGTAGTGAACGTTGGGGGCCTCGTTCACGATCGGGGGGAAGCCATGCAGCATGAAACTGGCGATGTTGAAACTCAGAAGCGGCCGGCCGCCGGCCAGGGCGGCGCCGGCCGCGGCGCCGGCGAGGCCGAATTCCGCGATGGGCACACTCATGAAAATCCGCTCCGCATGGCGGTCCAGCACGTCGGCGAATGCCTCGTTTTCCTGCGCGGTGAAGTGGCCCCCCATGCGGGAGCCCATCATTATGACTCCAGGATCGGCCGCCATGGCTTCGTCGATGGCGGCCGCCAAGCCCTGCAGGTACGACATCTTCATGACGAGGTCTCCTGCCCGGCCCAGACATCCCGGTAAGCGCTGTCGGGCGGCGGATGCGGGCTGCCGATGGCGGACTCCATGGCCTCATCGATCCGCGCGGCGATGGCGGCATCGATCCGGGTCGCCTCGTCGCGGGAGATGGCTCCCTGGGCCACGAGCCTGCCAACGAAACCCATCAGCGGATCGCTGTCCCGGCTCCAGGCGGCCAGCTCCTCCGGCGGTTGACCGTCGTCCCAGGCCCAGCCGAGGTCGGTTTCCGCCCCCGCCAGCTCCGGCCACAGGGCTCGGTTGCCCGGATAGCGCGTGGTACGGACCTCCACGAAATACGGGGCGAGGTTGCGCCGCACCGTGCCGACCACCTCTGTCATCAGGTCGGACAGCCCTTCCACGTCCGCGCCGTCGATGGTGGCGCAGGGGATGCCGAAAGCGGACGGAATGTCGGCGAGGCGTCTGGCCAGAAACGTGGAGGGCTGCGTGGTGTCGAGCCCTCGCAACTCGGCCGGCACGCCATTGTTCTCGCAAACACAAACCAGCGGCACCTGCCACAGAGCGGCCAGGTTGATGCCCTCGTAGAATGCCCCCTCCTCCATGACCCCGTCACCGAAGAAGGCGATGACGACGCCGGGCCGGCGCTGCTGCTTGTGGACCAGGGCCGCGCCCACCGCCAACGGGACGACGCATCCGACGAGCGAGGTCGTCCACGGCATCCCCAGCTCGGGAGCGATCATGTGCAGCGTTCCGCCCTTGCCGTTGGTGTTGCCGCCCACGCGGCCCAACTGCTCCGCGAACATCCATCCCGGATCGGCCCCGCGGGCGATCAGGTGGCCGTTGCTCCGGTGGTTGGTAAAGAGCACATCATGCTCCTCGGCGGCGCGGCAGACCGCAACCGCCGTGGCTTCCTGCCCGATGGAGACGTGAAAGTGGCACGGCAGAAGGTGCCGCCGGTGCAGGCGCAGCATGCCTTCCTCGAAGCGCCGGATCAGGAGCATTCGTTCGAAGCTGTCCTTCATGGACTCGAGTGCGGACAATGTCTTTCCTCCCGTTCGAATTGACAGCGGAGACGAAGCGGGGCCGACCCCGCCGGGCCGCAGGCCTGGCGTCGACGCTCGCACGTCGACGCCAGGGACCCGCAACCTCCTTGCCTGTACATCTCCGGGACGCGAAACAAATCGAGTCCGATCATCCTACTTCATCCAACCCCGCTCCTTGTAGTACTTGGCGGCACCCGGATGATAGGTGACGCCGAAGTCGGTGGCGGTGCTCTCGACCTTCACCAGCTTGAGCCCCGGGTCCGCCAGTTTCAGGTCTTCCCATTTTTCCACCAGGGTCTTCGCCAGGCTGTAGGCCTTGTCATCCGAAACATCCTTGCTCATGACCAGCACGCGCGGCACGGACAGGGTTTGGAAATCCGCATCCACGCCGGGGTAAAGCCCCTTGGGCAGCACGAGCGGAACGATGCCCGGGTTGATCTTCCGAAGCTCCTGCTTCTTCTCATCGGATATCCGCAGGAGATTGATGGGACGGTTGAGCGAGGCGTTCAGGATGAGCGAGTCCGGAACCGGCCCCATCCACAGCATCGCATCGACGTGGCCGTCCTTGAACAGGTTGACCGCGTCGGGTTTGGACACCGTTTCGGCCTTGGAGAGGCTCTTGAGCGTCATTCCGTGAACCTTCAGCACCAGCAGATTGATGGCATGGGCGGCAAATCTCTTCGGCTTGACATAGACGCGCTTGCCGGCGAGCTCTTCAAGCTTGGTGAGCCCCGACCGCTTGTAGGCCAGGAACTGGAAGGCTTGCGGGTCGAGCGATGCCAGGGCACGGACATCCGGATGCGGTCCCGGAAAGGGCGGCCTGCCCTTTATGCCGTCCACGGCGGCGCTGGAGAGCGTCATGCCGACATGAGCCTTGGCCGTGCCGGTGGCCACCACCGATCCGACGCCACCGCCCGGCGCCAGGCTGACATTGAGTCCGGGAATGTTTTTCTTCCACACCTCCGCGAGCGCCACCGAAAGCGGATAGAACGAACTGCCCGGGCCGGAGGTGGCCAGGAAGAAATCAACCTTCTTGGCGCTCTGCGCGGCCGCGGACGGGATGCCGGAGAACACGACACAAATCGAGATCAGCACGGTCGCGGCGAAGAGCGCCGCCGATTTCCGTTTGGTCATGACACTTCCTCCTTGATTTGGACGGTCAGCGGATACGGACCGTGTTGTTGAATGCATTCCAAAGGGCCTGGATATTGTCCTCCTTTCTCATTTCGTGACACCTGGATCAACGTCATACTCGCGGTCCGGGCGCGCCGCACGCACGTCGTCGTCCCGGACGCGCTTGTACTGGCTCGCCAACACGACTGCGATCAGCGCAAGGCCGATGATATCGGACCAGATTCCCGGGAAAATGCTCAGAAGGGCGCCACCCAACGCCACCAGGCGTTCATACCAGCGCATATGCGTCAGCCAGTACGCCGACGCCGCGACCGACACCACGTAGACCCCGATCACGGCGGACGGTATGGCGATGGCGATGTCCTGCCAGGAGCCGATCAACAGCAATTCCGGCGAGTATGCAAACATGAACGGGACCACGAAGCCCGATGCGCACAGCTTGACCGCGGCATAGCCCGTCTTGTTCAGGTCGGCCCGGGCGAGCCCCGCGGCCGCGTATGCGGTCACCGCCACGGGAGGGGTGACCTGGGCCAGCACGCCGAAATAGAAGCCGAAGAAGTGCGCCTGCGGCACCGCGAGACCGACTTTGAGCAACCCCGGTATGATCAGCGCCACCAGCAGCAGATAGACCGCCGACGTGTTCATGGTCATTCCGAGGACCATGGCGCCCAGGAACGCAAGCAGCAGGGACGCCAACAGATTGCCGACGCTGAGGTCCACCATCAGGGAAGAGAGCTTGATCCCCAGCCCCGTCAAACCGACGATTCCGACGATGATTCCCACCGCCGCCGTCGCCATTGCCACCCCGAGAATGTCGCGGCTCGATGCCACCAGGGCGTCCACCAGCGCCCGCCAGTTCATGCGGGTGGCGCTGTGCAAATAGGCGAGAAGAAACAAGGCGATGATCGAGACCGTTATCGAGTACATCAGCGAGCGGTTCTCGACGATCAGCCATATCAGGATTCCGATGGGCACCAGCAAATGAAGATATTTCGGAACCTGCGATTTCCAGTCCGGCAGTTCGTCGCTCGCGAGGCCCTTGAGCCGCAGCTTCTTGGCCTCCAGGTCGACGGTGACGAAGATGCCCAGGAAGAAGAGGATCGCCGGAAATATCGCGTACTGCATGATGGTGACGTAGGGAATCCTGGCAAACTCGGCCATCAGGAAGGCAGCCGCTCCCATGATCGGCGGCATGATCTGGCCGCCCGTCGAGGCCGAGGCCTCGACCCCGGCGGAAAAATGATCCGAGTAGCCGGACCGCTTCATCAGCGGGATGGTGAAATTGCCAGTGGTCAGCGCATTCGCCGTGGCGCTGCCATTGATGGTGCCGAAGAGCGCGCTGGAAATGATCGCAACTTTCGCCGGCCCGCCCCGTGTGCGCCCCGCGACGCCCATGGCGAAGTCCGTCAGGAACCCGCCGAAACCCGTGGCGTTCATGATGCGTCCGAAGATGATGAACAGCGGCAGGAACGTGGCCGAGATGCCCAGCGCCAGGCCGAACATGCCGGCCAGCGAAAGGTATTGATTGTCGATAAAGACTTCGTAGCCGAGCGCCGCATAGCCGATGCCGTCGGACGGGAAATACGGGCCGACGATGTAGTAGACGATGAACACGGAAACGACGATGGCCAGAGGCATCCCGAGCGTTCTTCGCACGCCTTCGAGAACAACCGATATCAGGCAAATGCCGAGAGCCGTCTCGGTCAAGGTGGCCGGTGTCAACATGGAGATGCGTTCCTGGGTCAGATACTCGCTATTCCAATAGAGATAGCCCATCGACATGATCGCGAGCACCAGGAAAATGTAATTGGAGACGCCCGGCGTGTCCTTGGCCCCCTTTTTCGCGGGATAAATCAGGAAAACCAGCACCAGGGCGACCCCCAAATGAATGCTGCGTTGCAGCATCGCATTCAGAGTGCCGAACACACCCGTGTAGAGGTGGAAAAGGGCGAGGAATAACGACAAGCCGGCGATCAAGAGCCCGATGAAGGTCGGATCGCCGGAGGTTTCAGATCCGTCTTGGGTTTCCTTCACGCCTGTGACTCTCCCGGCCCGTCGTGCATGAGCCATGCCGGCGGACTCTATCACGGGCATTGGACTGGCGCCAGAAGTATGGCGACCCGGCGAGGCAGCCGGGCAAGACCTTCAAGGGCTTGACAGACGCCATGCTCATGGAGCAGACGGTGTGGTTGCAGCGGGTTGGAAGGAGGTTGGAGATGAGCGAACTGGCGACCATGAGGACCGATGTGGTGGGAAGCCTGTTGCGGCCTGAGCGGCTCAAGCAGGCACGGCGCCGTTTCGAGGCCGGCGACGTGGATGCCGCCGGACTACGGCAGGTGGAGGACGAGGAGATCCGCGCGGCGGTGGCGTTGCAGGAGAGTCTGGGCCTGGGGGTGGTGACCGACGGCGAGTTCCGCAGGCTGAATTTTCAGGACAGCTTCGGCGCCTGCGTGGAAGGGTTTCGCTCGGGGGCGGCCCGCATGGAGATCCTGGAACGCCAGTCCCATGGCGGAACGGCGCTGCGGCGCTGGGACGTTCAGCGCGACGTGAACCCCCAGGTGCCCGTCTGGCACCGGCTGCCGGCGGTGGAGCGCCTGCGCCTGGCGCGGAACCTGCCGCTGGAAGAATACCGCTACCTCGGCACCGTGACCCGCACCCCCGCCAAGGTGGCGCTGGTGGGTCCCGACCGCATCAGCCAACGCTTCGACCACGAGAACTCGCGTGACATCTATCCCAAAGTGGAGGATTTCCTTGACGATGTCGTGGCTATCGAGAAGGCCATGGTGGCGGGCTTGGTGGGGGCCGGCTGCCGCTACATCCAGATCGACGCGCCGGGCTACACGGCCTACGTCGACGAGCCGTCGCTGGAGGCTATGCGGCAGCGGGGGGAGGACCCGGACGCCAGCCTGGAGCGGTCCATCGCCGCCGACAACCGGATCCTCGAAGCCTTCGGCGACGCCGTCTCCGGGATCCATCTCTGCCGCGGCAACCAGCGAAGCATGTGGCACCGGGAGGGCTCCTACGACGCGGTGGCGGAACAGTTGTTCGCCGGGCTGAAGCACCGCCGGCTGCTACTGGAGTACGACACCGAACGGGCCGGCGGATTCGAACCGTTGCGGTTCGTCCGCAGGGGCACGGTAGTGGTGCTGGGGCTGGTGAGCACCAAGGTGCCGGAGCTGGAGAGCGTGGACGATCTGAGCCGGCGCATCGACGACGCCTCCCGGTTTCTGCCGCTGGAGCAGTTGGCCGTCAGCCCCCAGTGCGGCTTCTCTTCGGACGTGGTGGGTAATCTTGTGACCCCCGACGACCAGAAACGGAAGCTCGAACGGGTCGTGGAGACCGCGCGGCAGGTTTGGGGGTAGGGCGGCAGGATATAGTCGGAAAGGTGTGACGATCCGACACGGGGGGCGGGTTTCAAACCCACCCCCCGGGGGAAATGAGAGCGAGCCCATGGGCGATTCGACGACGTTTCCGAGCTTTCTCGGCGGCCGGGTGATCATCAGGGTCGGCGACATCACGCAGGAGGCGGTGGACGCGGTGGTGAACGCGGCCAACGGCACGCTGCTGGGCGGCGGCGGCGTGGACGGAGCGATCCACCGAGCGGGCGGGCCGGCCATCCTGGAGGAATGCAGGAACCTCCGGGCCACACGCTACCCGGACGGCCTTCCCACCGGCGGCGCGGTCCTGACAACGGCGGGCAGGATGCCGGCGCGCCACGTCATCCACACCGTGGGGCCGGTTTACGGTAGTGGCGGCCCGGACAAGGCCGAGATGCTGTCCCGGTGCTACCGCAACTCCCTCGCCATTGCCGCCGAGGCGGGCCTGGTCACGGTGGCCTTTCCGGCCATCTCCACCGGCATTTACGGCTACCCGATGGATGAGGCGGCCGCGGTTTCGTCCCGGGCCATACAGGACTCGCTTCGTGCCAGCCCCTCGATCCAGGAGGTCCGGCTGGTGTTCTTTTTGCCCGGTGACGCGCAGGTGTTCCTGCGCCACCAGGCTTTCGACGCGGAGGAAGACTAGCCGTTGAAAAAGCGCCCTTCGACTTCGCTTCGCTGGCGCTCCGCTACGCTCAGGACGAACGGAAGTCCGTTGAAGCGTCCTTCGGCCTCGCTCCACTACGCTCAGGACGAACGGAAATTTGGGGCCCTCGCCCGGTTCGGATGAGAATCAGGTCCTCGCCGTTCGTCCTGAGCGTAGCGAAGTCGAAGGACATTCCACTGACACCTACGGAGACATGACACCATGAAGATCACAGCCATCAAGACCCGGCGGCTCTCGAACATTCCCCTGGATCTCCCGTTCCACGAACGCCGGACCGCCTCCGTGGACCTGGTGTGGGTGGAGACCGACCAGGGCCTCACCGGCACCGCCGAGATCGGCCACGGTCCGGGGTCCGCCATCCTGCGGTTCATCGAGTCGGACCTGACCCCCTTCCTGCTGGGCCGGGACCCGCTGGAGAACGAGCGGCTCATGCACGAGATGCGCTGGCGCTTCAACCCACGGGCCGAGCCCGGGGTGTGGAACGCCGCGGTGAGCGCCATCGACGTGGCCCTGTGGGACATCAGGGGCAAGCTCTACGGGCTGCCGGTATGGCGCTTGCTGGGAGGTGCGCAGAAGTCCGTCCCCAGCTACTTCACCTTCGGCGTCCGGAGCTACGGCCGGGAGGCCCTGGTGGAGGCCGCGCGGCACTGGGTGGAACGCGGCCACAAGCGCCTCAAGCTGATGGTCGGGCGGGTCAACGTCCACGGCGACATCGACATGCGCGGGGCCAGCGGCGCCCACCGCGAGGACGATCCCTCGGAGGACGAACGCCGGGTCCGGGCGGTTCGCGAAGCGGTGGGGGACGAGGTGGAGCTTATGGTGGACGCCGCCTGCCTGTTGCGCTACGACGCGGCGCTCCGCTGGTGCAAGCGGCTGGAGCCCTACAACCTCATGTGGTTCGAGGAGCCCATCCTGCGGAACGACCCGGCCAAGCTGGCGGCGTTGCGGCGCCAGACGTCGATCCCCATCGCCGCCGGCCAATGGGAAGATTTCTACGGGCTGGCGGGGCTGGTGCGGGCCGAGGCCGTGGATTTCATCAACATCCAGGTGGGGTCCGTGGGCGGCTTCACCATGGGGATGAAGGCAACGGCGCTGGCGCAGGCCTTCGACCTCCCCATCGGCAACGGCGCCTACTACGACATGAACCTGCACGCGGCCGTGCCCAACGGCTGGCGCACCGAGTTCCACGTGAACGACTGGCACATGGCGAAGGCCCTCTACAAGGACCCGCCCGAGCCCGAGGACGGCTGGGTGACGCTGCCCGAAACCCCCGGCCACGGCATGGTCCTGAACGACGACGCGGTGCGGGAATACGGCGGGGGTTGAGCCGCTCCCGGGGAGCGGAAAGCGGGAGGAGAATCGTCATGTCACAACTCGAAGGAAAGGTCGCACTGGTGACCGGGTTCGGCTCGGGCCTGGGGCGCGCCATCGCGGTGGCGTTCGCCCGGGAGGGCTGCGCGGTGGCGGGGACCTCCACCACCGCCAGCAAGGGCGAGGAGACGTTGGGACTGATTCATTCCGCCGGCGGCGCCGCCATGTTCACGGCCGCCGACGTCCGGCATCACGACGAGATGAGAAAGGTCGTGGTGGCGGTGGTGGAACGCTACGGCGGCCTCGACATCGTGGTCCACAGCGCCGGCGTCCGCACCAACGGCGCGGTGACGGAGATCACCGAGGAGGACTGGGACCGGACCCTCGACACCAACCTCAAGGGCGTCTTCAACGTGTGCCGCCACGCCATCCCGGAGATGGCCAGGCGCGGCGGCGGCGTCATCATCAACATCGCCGCCCGCTCCGGGATGATGGGGCAGGCGGGGCGCGCCGCCTACTGCGCCTCCAAGGGCGGAATGGTCCGGTTGACCGAAGCCATGGCCGAGGACCACGCCCGCCAGAACATCCGGGTCAACTGTATCTGCCCCGGCCCCAACCGGACTCCCATGGTGGACACTTCGACGCCGGAAAAGGTCGCCCGCTACGCCGACCGGGTGCCGCTGGGGCGCATCGGAGAGCCCGAGGACATAGCCCGGGCCGCGCTCTATCTGGCGTCGGACGCCGCCTCCCACGTGACCGCCGCGATCCTGCCGGTGGACGGCGGCATGCGCCTTACCGGGGCGTGAAATCCGGGTCCGAAAACCCCGTCCGGAGGCCGTATTTCGAGATAGAATCCTGCCTCGAATGTCAAGCGGAATGCCCCCGATTATGGGTTGACCCCTCACCGGGGATGGTCTAAGACAGCTACTTCAAAAACGCACGAGAAGAGGAATGAAGTATGACGGCAGACACTTTGACCGTGACCGATAACCGGACGGGCACCTCCTACGAGATCCCCATCGAGAATGGTGCCATCAATGCTTTTCACCTTCGGCAGATCAAGACTACCGAGGGCGATTTCGGCCTGATGAGCTATGACCCGGGCTTCCTGAACACCGCCTCTTGCCATAGCCGCATCACCTACATCGACGGCGACGTGGGGATCCTGCGCTATCGGGGATACCCCATCGAGCAGTTGGCGGAGGAAAGCACCTACCTGGAGACCACCTACCTGATCTTCCACGGCGAGCTGCCCACGGCAGCGGAACTGGAAGACTGGAGTTGGAGCATCTCTCACCACACGCTGCTGCACGAGAACATCAAGAAGTTCATCGACGGTTTCAAGTACGACGCCCACCCCATGGGAATGCTGATCAGCTCCATTGCGGCGCTCTCGACCTTCTACCCCGACGCCAAGCAGATCGCCGACCCGGAATCCCAGCGCCGGCAGGTCTTTCGCCTGATGGGCAAGATTCCCACCCTGGCGGCATTCGTCTACCGCCACAGCATGGGGTTACCCTATGCCTATCCGGACAACGATCTCAGCTACACCGGCAACTTCCTCAACATGCTGTACAAGATGACCGAGCTCAAGTATTCGCCCAATCCGGTGCTGGAGAAGGCGCTGGACGTGCTCTTCATCCTGCACGCGGACCACGAGCAGAACTGCAGCACCAACGCCATGCGCAACGTCGGCAGC
>Ga0209020_1003273_pt1 | contig 11385 bp, 15 predicted proteins | sample PinacodermBB_FD_187298 | JGI IMG/M metagenome (GOLD analysis project Ga0209020, IMG submission 187298) | Host-associated microbial community of the marine sponge Aplysina aerophoba from Gulf of Piran - sponge pinacoderm, lysed by bead... | ecosystem: Host-associated > Porifera > Sponge >...
TCGCTTCGCTACGCTCAGGACGAACGGCCCGATTTCCTCAGGACCGTTCGTCCTGAGCCCTTCGACAGGTTCAGGACAGGCTTCGCGAAGCGAAGTCGAAGAACGCTATCCGGCCGTTGCGTTGAAGCCCCAAGAGAGTCAAGATGGACCTTGAGGAGGCACCATGATCGATCTGTACACTTGGAGAACCCCCAACGGCCGCAAGGTCTCCGTCATGCTGGAAGAATTGGAGTTGTCCTACAACGTCCATCTCATCAACATCGGCAAGGACGAGCAGTTCGCGCCCGACTTCCTGGCCATCAGCCCCAACAACAAGATACCGGCTATCGTCGACCAGGACGGTCCCGGCGGCGGCCCCTACAGCCTGTTCGAGTCCGGGGCTATCCTGCTGTACCTTTCGGAGAAGGCCGGCGGCCGGTTCCTGCCCGAGGAATCCCGGGCCCGCTTCGACGTGATGCAGTGGCTCATGTTCCAGATGGGCGGGGTCGGCCCGATGTTCGGCCAGGCGCACCATTTCATCGGCGCCAAGGAGCAGGTCCCCTATGGCATCGACCGGTACAAGAACGAAACCCGCCGCCTCTACGGAGTGATGGAGAAACGCCTGTCCGACCACGAGTACCTGGCGGGCGAATATTCGGTCGCCGATATCGCCACCTACCCTTGGGTAGGCCGGCACGAGAGACACCAGGTGGATCTGGCCGACTTCCCGCAGGTCAAGCGCTGGTTCGACACGATCGGCGCCCGCCCCGCGGCACAGCGCGGCATGCAGGTGCCGCCGGACGCGTAGAGCAGAGGAGCCCCGCGCCGAACCCTCCGGAAACCGTTTGACAGGCCGCGCGCGGCCATGTCAGAAAGCCAGCACACGGCTCCCGTCTTTGATGCATGCGCACACAGACCCAAGGTACCGTGGGACTTCCCTTGTACGCCCCCGTAGCTCAGTAGGATAGAGCACAGGATTCCTAATCCTGGTGTCGTGAGTTCGAGTCTCGCCGGGGGCAAACCCACCCCTTCCCGTCAATGCCCGTCAATTCCCCTGAATCCTTCTCAAATCCCTGTAAACAGGGACTATCGTGCATTTCCTGGCCGTTGACAATGCCCGTCTATTCCCGTATATTGTCATCCTGGAATGGGACACAGCATGGGATCAAAGAAAATGAGAGGGACGAAAAATGGGCAAGCTGACACAGACATTTCTTCGATCCGTCACGAAGCCGGGCCGGTACGGCGACGGCGACACGTTGATCTTTCGCGTGGCGCCGGGTGGCACGAAATCGTGGGTGCAGCGGATCAACATCGACGGCAAGCCGCATGATATCGGGCTCGGGCCGTGGCCGCTGGTGTCGATGCGCGAGGCGCGAGACAAGGCGTTCGAGAATCGCCGCACCGTCTACGCCGGCGGCGATCCCCTGGCCGACAAGCGCAAGGCGCGGGTACCCACGTTCCGAGCCGCCGCCGCCGCGACCTTCGCCGCGAACAAGGGCCGGTGGAAGCACTGGAGCACGGCCGCGCACTGGACGGCCGGGATGACCAAGCACGCGTACCCGAAGATCGGCTCCATGCCGGTTGATCGAATCGGGCCGCAGGACGTGTTGCGGGTGCTGTCGCCCTTGTGGACGTCGAAACCCGAGATTGCCCGCAAGCTGCGCCAACGCATCCGGGCCGTCCTGCGCTGGTGCGAAGCGAACGGCTACGTTGATCGGAACGCGGCCGGCGAGGTCCTCGACGGCGCGTTGCCGACGATGCCGCGCGTCCGCGAGCACTTCCGGGCGCTGCCGTATGCGGAGATCCAGGAGGCGCTTGAGACGGTGGACGCTGGCAAGGCGGGAATGTCGGCGCGGCTGTGCTTGCGTTTCGTCGTGTTGACCGCGGTGAGGTCCGGCGAAGCGCGTTTCTCGCAATGGTCCGAGATCGACCTTGAACGGCGCACCTGGACGATACCCGCCGCACGCATGAAGGCAAACGCGGAACATCGCGTCCCGCTGTCGGACGCGGCCCTAGCCGTCCTCGAGGATGCCCGGGCGCTCGACGATGGCTCGGGACTCGTGTTCCCCTCGCCAAGGCGACGCGGGAAGGACTTGTCCAACAACACCATGACGAAGATGCTCCGGGATGTGGGCCTCACGGCCACGGTGCATGGCTTTCGCTCGTCGTTCCGCGACTGGTGCGCCGAGACGGGCAAGCCGCGCGAGATTGCCGAAGCCGCGCTCGCTCACGTGGTCGCCGGCGTCGAGGGCGCATACTTCCGCTCTGACCTGTTCGAGCGGCGGCGAAAGCTGATGGATCAATGGGCAGCGTTCGTGACGGCCACGCCGGCGGGGAAGGTGGTGCAGCTGCGAGGATAAGCAGACAATGTGAAGGGGGCCGAGCCCTGCCAGGCCCGACCCCCCATGGATCACCAGGAGCCGAAGCGCCCGATGAAGCATCACACCTTCACCATAAGACGCTCGGTTTCCCGGTGCAAGGGGAGACCGAATGGAACTCGAAACATACGTCATGCTGGCGACAGTCGCCGCCGCAGCGTTCGCCCTGGGAATGCTCGCGGGAATCGCGCTTCGAGACCTGCAGTACCGGCAGGAGACGCGCAGCGCCGCCGCACGAATGCGGCAGCAGCGGAAGGTCACCGAGGAACTGGAAGGTAGCGATCCGAGGTGGCTCAGCCTTCATTGATACGCTTTCCCGTCGAACAACGAGGGCCGTCCTTTCGCGGGGCGGCCCTTTTTTTTGCCGCCGTCCTGCGCCGACGCCGGCCAGGACGGCAGTTTCGCCGATATCGGGCTGTGGGAGGGCGGGCGACGGCGGGAAAGCGCCGTCAGGGCCGCGTCAGGCGTGCATCAGCGCCGACAGCCGGGCGTCCAAGGCGGGCATATCGACGCTCCTGCCGAAGCCGGCGCCGATCCGGATTGTGTACGGCCCGGCGATCGAGCTCGGCAGGAGCTGAAAGGTCGCGACGCCGGCAGCGTTCGTGATCGCCGACAGCACGGTCGGGTACAACGTTTCCGGCGGATCGCCAAGCGGGTACACAAGCCGCGGGGACAGCATCTCCACCGTCACCGGGATGTTCGGCGAGTCCTGGCCGGTGATCGTCAACAAATCAACGGTCAAGGTGTATGTGGGACTCAACGCCATTCGTTATTCGCTGAAGTGTTCCGCGAGCTCGCGGGCCTCGCGTTGCTCGATGCTTTCGCGGCCGCGGCGAGCCCGACGCCCCCGCTCCAAGGCCGCGTTGTGGCACACATCGCAGCGCGTAACCGTTCCAGGACGCGGCGCGGCGCTGCCACATTCGATGCAGACCCCGGCGTCTCGGCGTTGCGCCTGGTACAGCCGCACGCGCGCCGCGACTCGCTCGCGCGTGACGGGACTGACCACGTATCGCTGCCTCTCTTGGCGGCGGTGCATGACGAGGTGATCCCGGCAGCGGGTACGGCCAGGCTCCACGGCGCGCGCCGGCGAAGGACATTTCGGGCACAGGCCGGCTGATATCCGGCGTTCGCGAAAACTGCGGGAATTCTCCGCGCGGCTCATGACCCGAACCCGCAGACCCGGGCTGCCGCGTCGCGGTCCATGCCGGCGGCGATCAACTGCCGGTACGACTGCGCACGTTCGCGCAACGCGTTCCCCGCCAACCGGCCGAAGTCGAACGCGACCCGCTCGTCCAGCTTGAACGCGATCTCGTCGGCCAGCCGTTCGCCGATGCCCTGCAGGTGGACGGCGAGCTGTCGCCACGCCTCGCGAATCGTGGTGCCGGTGGCCGCCGCTGACAACATCGAAGGATGAATGCCGGCGGCGGCGGCAATCTGGTTGGTGGCGTGATCCAGGCGGCTGTTCAGGCCGGTATCGAGCTTGACGGCATGGCCGCCGAACTGGGTGAACTGGTGTTGCTGCTGCTGGCCGGACACGGAACGCGTCATTGCGATGGCGCGGCCGCGGGCCGTGCGATAAGCCGCGATCACCGACGCCAGCGTGGCTTCATCCTCGAACGCTCCATCCGAGAAGAAGAACCCGTGCGGCGTGTTGGCAACCTCGCCGAGCGCCTTGGTGATGTGCGCCAGGAACCTTGCATCAAGGCCCGCGCGCACGAGCGGCGACACGCCGCGCCACGGTGCGTATGGCGTCGTCTCCAACCTGAAATGCAGCAAGTCAGAACCGCGCCGGCGTTGGCTGGTCGATGTTGAGGGCCCGGAAAATGTCACGGTGTAGAGCCACGACGCGGGATCATGGCTCCCGCCATCGGCGACGGCGTACACCGGAACCGCCGTCAAGCCGTCCATGCCGGACTCGAGCGCTAGGACCGCGTTGCCGGTGAGCAGGAGCTGTCCCGCGATGTACGCCCGGACATTCGGCGTCAGGACCTGCGCCGCCACCGAAGCGGATGGGGAGATCGCGGCGACCGTCAACGCGGTCGACCATGCCCGGAACGCGGTGCCCACTACCGCAAGATCGGCGGGCGATGCCGTCGAGCCCTCGGCCGTCGCCTGCATGCCGGCGACAATCAGCTCGGTGAAGTGCGCGCGATCGTTGCCGTCCATGTCGGCATCGTCCGGCTGCATTTCCCGTTTGGCGAAGAAAGGCCACTTCATTAGGAAAACATCCACCACGGGAACGTGCCGGGATCCCCTTGCACGCCGCTGCCTTCCCGCACGGAAAGGTCGGTCCTGTACGCGCCGGAATCCACGACCGCAAGACCACGAATCACGGCAGCGTCAATGACACGAACGCCGCCCGCGACGTGCTCGCGGTTCGCCACGAATTCGACGGACAGGCCTCGAAGCACTCGCGCCGTCACCAACGCGAGAACGTCATCCGCCTCGCGTGTCTCGGGCAACGTGGCCCGCATGAGCAGCCCGGCGTCCGTGACCTCGAAGGTGAGCGTTTCCGGCTCCCGGGCGAGCGGCAGGTGGCGTTGATGCTGGCGATTGAGAACGGCGTCGCCGGACGTGGTGACGCTGCCGCGTGCGAAGCGTTCACGCATGCGACCAACACGGCCCTCGACCTCGAACGGCAGGGCCAGGCCGGTGAGCACGCGGCCCTCGACCTCATTCAATTCGGCGAAGCGATGTTCGATCCTCATGAACCCTCCATGGGGTGGCGCGGACGGCCCGGCGAAAACCGCCCGCGCCGTATCGGTGGCGGACACCACCCTGGCGGGTGGCGCTGAAAGCTCCGCCGCCGAATATCAGGCCACGTAAGTTACGCGGCCAAAGTTGGACGGCCTCGGCACCTTGAAGCCCCAGAACGTCGCCAGGGTCAAAGCGCATTCGCCCTTCGCCGCGCCGCTGTAAATGTCGCGAATCAGCATGGCGCTGTTCCACATCGCGGCCACGGCTGCGCCCTCGATGCCCCGTCGCCGGCCGACGAAGGCCGCGATGTCATCCGCCGCGGTCGCTTCCTCGATATCGCCCCGAACCATCCACGACAGCCCGGCGTCCCGAAGATACTTCGCCAGCGTTTGCGGCGCCCCGCTCGCCCCGGTGATGTTCTCGGAAAGCCACAACCGAGCCGCACCGACCGCAGCCACCACGCCCAGGTCCTCGATGCCGGACGCGTGCTTGCCATCGACCATCGTGGCGAAGGCCGCGAGCGTGCCCTCACCTTTGGCTTTGTTCGCTTGTGTGACGGTGGATTCCTCGACGCCCGCGAGCGTCTGGAGTCCGACGATATCGGCCCGGTCTTCGTTGGCGCCGACGTCGCCGATGAAAACGCTTCTGTCGATGCCTTCGGCCAGCGCCATGCCCAGGTCCCGCCGCAACGCATCTTCGAGCCCGGGGATTCGATAGGAATCCTCATCGCTGAACACCAGGCGCACGGTGTTCCGCGTCGGCTTGATTTCGGTCACTCCGACCGTCCAGGCCGCATCGGCCGCAGCCTCGCGCCGCCCGCGTTGCGCGGCGCTGGCACCGGCCGTGGTGACCGGATAGGACGCGACGCCCGGCGCAACGGATCGAAACGTGATGCCGACCCGCGCCGCCGCGGTTTCGCTGAACAGCCGGTCGAGCCAGCTTTGCTGCATGGCTCCCGCATCGACGTCCGTGGTGGCCCGCCGTTCGACACGCGGGGCCAGCAGCTCTAGCGGGAACCGATTGCCCGGCATCCCGAGCGCCTGATTGAATTCCAGGGCCGCGCCTTCGGCCGCCCGCTGCTCCAGCGCCGCGCCCACGTAATCGCGAACGCTGACGCGGCCGCGAAGCTCACGAACCTCGGCGCTCTCACCGTCGTTGTGGACCTGCGAACTGCGCAACGCCTCGTCGCGTTCCTCTTCGGCGATGGCTTCGCGCAGTTCGGTTTCGCTGGTCTGATATTCGCTGTCCAGGGCCTCGGCCTCGGCGCGAATCTCGGCGGTTTGCTCCGCCTCGGGCAGCTTCGCGATCTCGGCGCGGCGGCTCCTGATATGGGACCGGCGGATTTCGATTTTGAGCCTCTTGGTCATGGCTTCTGCCTCCTTGGGGTGGGGTTTTGCTGGTTCAAGCTCCGGATTAACACATCGGCGAGCACCTCAAGCTTGCTCGGTACCCGGCGACGTTTTCGCAGACGGCGCATAGAGTTACGGCTGTCGCGGCGCTGTTTCTCGGGGTCTCTGATGGGCATGAGGATTAACGAAAGTGTGACGCATTTATTTCCGCGTGCGAGACTACGTGTTGCAGTTGAGCAACCGGGTACCGGATGCAGGGGCTCAAGTCTTGCGCTCGATGACGAAGTCGCCGAGCGTGAGCTTCGTCTTGTGGCCGTGCGCCTTCCAGCCGCGTTCGACCACGCCGACAGCGCCGAAGAACTGCTCGACCGTCACGGCGTCGTCGGTCGGCTTGCGCAGCGACTCTTCCACCTCGAGCCCGACGCCCAGCAGCCGTTCGACCACCTCGTACAGTGCCTCGTCTCCGGCCGCGTCGCGCACTCGCTTCACCAGGTCGCCATCGAGCCTCACGTTGAATTGCTGATTGCTCATGTCCATCGCTCCATAGGAATTCTCAATCATGATGATAGCTAAAAGCTATCACGTCGGGCGCGACGGTGCAACAAAAAGGACCGCTCACCCGGCAAGGGCAAGCGGTCCTTGATCCAAAACGCTGACGGGTGATTCAGTCTTTCGGCTTCCGTTCGGCGGTGACAACGGCCACGCGTTCGCACTTCGCGACGATCTCCGCAACCGGGTCGCCGACATAATGCAGCGTCTTGTCGGCGTAGACGGCGCAGCCTTCGCTGGACGTCAGCGGCATCTTTGAGGCGGGACTTATTGAGTTGTCTCCCTACATATCAAAATCAAGTTGTTTCGGTCCGGGGGTTACTTCAATCACTTCAAGGACCTCATAGTTGTTGCTTGAACACGCCTTCATTGAACCGTTCATCAAGAATCGCCGCATAAATGAGATTGCCGCCGAAAACAAACTGCCACCGCTTGTGCTCCTCAAAAACAGCAGCTCGTAGTTCAAGGATCGCCTCGAAGGTCTGCGGCGGTACAGGACTGTCGGTTAGACCGACCTCATCAAGATCAATGTCAAAATAACCATCTCTAACCTCAGTGTCGTCTATTGATACCACCGGGGTCCCGGTTTCATCGCGAACCTCGAACTCGGTGATACCGTCAGATTTCAGAGGCTGTGTTATGTCACGGCTCGCCTTACGGACATTAACATCGTGTGCGAGGGCGGCTACCTGTGTTGGAATCGTGATAGTGTTATTGTCGCCCGCTACCGTTATCGCCACCTGACCATCAGGCGTTGGTTCTTCGGCGGCTATTCGACGGCCCTTCTTCCACTTCAAAAATTGCCACAGCCCTATTACCCCCCCACCAAGGGGAGTACCAACCAGCCCCAGCCATTCTAGAATCTCTTTGACATTTGCTACATGAGGGTTTGCGACCAGCGTACTCATTTGCTCATACACCAGCTGTAGGCTGATATTGAAACATCCCTCACCTGTCCCCTTCACGTTGACGCTCAGCGATGATTCGTCGCCGTTGACCACGCGGTTTGCTTCGACACATAGATTCCCTATGGCGAGGAGTGCCGGACCCAGGTCACGGACATCCATCACATGCTCTGCCAAAGCAGGGCCATCGTAGACGATTCCGAACTCGGCTCTTTCTTCGGTTTTTGCCATGGCGATCCTGTACCCCACCTAATCATGGGGAGTCAACTCAATAGGTCCCTTTGAGACCGTCCAGCCTTCGTCTGGCAACAGGCCGCTCGTTCGATGAGCGCGGCCTTCTGGCGCAGCAGCTTCGCCGTGTCCCTGACCAGCTCCCGGTGGGTCGAGCGCAACGCCGCGAGCACCGATTCCCCGTACTCGATGCGGGCCTCACAGGTCGGCAACCGCTCCCGGAGCAGCAGGCCCTCCTTGAGCGCGTCGCGCTTGGCTTCGAGCGCGGTAATGCGTTCGCGCAGGGCCTCGCGGTCCTCGGAGAAACCCGACTCATCGGGCGGGTTTCCTGTGGATAACTTCGGCGTCGCCTCGGCTTCCAGGAGCGCCCGCATGGACAGCCCCTCGGGGTTCCTGCCCTCGTCGGTCAGCTCCACGAAACGCATGAGCTTTTGGGCAGCGCGTTCGCGGATGCCGGCGGCTTCAAGAAACGGCAGCCACTCGCCGCGTTTGGCCACCCGGCGAGCTCGCACCAGGATCCTCCCCATGGTGTCCGCGCTTCGCGCCGTCGCGTCCCGGAACGCCCGGGCCAGGTCGCCCAACGTCGGGCTCAATCGTGTTTCGGTCATCGTGTCCTCCTGCTCCGTGGTCGGCTCGGGTTGTTGGGAATGTGACATCGATAACAAAGAGCCTCCTGTCATCGGACCCCCCACCCCCCATATAAGCTGTGTACACCGCGCCGGCCCCGGCTCCCGGATCAACGCGTTCGCCAGCGGCGACGGCCGCAACGGGTTCCGGCTCGACCTCGGGGAACCCGTGTTCCTCGAACCAGTCCCACCCCTCTTGGCCGCCCATGTAGGCCCAGGCGTCCTCGCCGTATCGGCGTATGCTTTCGATGCGGTCGCGGTTGGCGTGACGGAATCGCGTGACGTGGGAATGAGCGCGATGGCCCAGGGCAGCGGCGACGCGCCGGTCAGACAGCCCCTCTCGGCTAGAAGCCGGAGCATCTTCTGCTGTCGCTTCGCGTGCTGGCGTTGTGCGAGCAGGCCGCAGTGACCGTATTGGCGAGCGAGCCCGCCGCGCACCTGGGCGCTGTGATCGGTGGTGGCCCATGCGGGCCGGGTATGTCGGTCGGTGCAATCGCGCGACTTGTAGGCGCTGATCGTTCGTGACCAGTGGAAGGAATCGTGAGAAGTGCCCCCGGCGGTGGGATTCTTCCCTGTTGACTCTCGGGACTCGGTTCGATAGGTTTCCAGCATGGCGATGCCGCGCCGTCGTCCGTGAGTGCTCTATACACTGCACGGGAAACAGGGCCGGCCCTTCGGGGTCGGCCTTTTTTGCGTGGTGATTCAGGCTGCGGCTTCGCCGGTCGCCCGTGGTCTGGATTCGAGCCAGGCCGTGATCTCGCCCGCGCGCCATCGCACGGCTCCGGTCGGCCCGTCGCTGATCTTGAGTGGCAGGGGAAACGTTCCGTTCCGCATTTTTCTGTAGATGGTAGTGGTGCTTAGATCGACGATTTGCTCGACCTCATGGCGCGTCAGCAGGGTGCGTGGCATGGTGCTCTCCCGTAGTAACGGGTGCGTGGCGGGGCGCGTGGCAACAGGATATGCGATGGCCTCGAATCCCGGGGCTGGGGAGGCACCTATAATCGTTTGGATGACCCTGCCTTCAAGGAATGTTACCTCAACAACCGGCAACAAACAACAAGGGCCGTCGAATCGCCCGCGTCGCCGATCACCATCCCCCGCCCGGAGCCGAACTGCGCGCGCGAATCGAAACGGCTGGGTCGAGAAATGGGACAGGATTCCGTGCCGGATCAGAAAATCTCAATAAAATCAGCTAGTTAGTTAGTCTATTCGAGTCTCGCCGGGGGCACTTTCCTTCAGGATCCAAGCGGGTTCTAACCGAGCAACGGATTGCGCGTCGGAACGCTTGGAAAGCGGCTGAAGTCACGGTCGGCTGTCCACAGCTCGGTGACGCCGTGGCTCACACACATCGTGGCTATCCTGGCATCATGAACCATGGGGCCCTTCACTTGACCTGCCAAAACCTGCCGTTTCAGTAAGTCCCAGTGTTCAGCACTTTCGTGCAAAAACACGGCAACGGGGGATTCAAGCCAAACATCGACTTGATCAACGGCCTCGGTGATGCTCGCGGCGGATCGTAGATCCTGGGGTGGGTCGCAATGGTCATAAACTCGTGAACGCACGGCCAGGGTACGCCCCATGCCACGCGTCCCTCCGCCAGGGACTCGATGCAGGACTTGGCTCGCTCATGCCACTCCGAATCCGCGCGGTGGGCGTAGACAAGGATGTTGGTGTCCGTCGCGATCAACTTCCCCGGCCTTTGTAAACCGCATCCCTGATGCGCGACCAGTCCGCATCATGGAATTCGGCCTGCAAACCCCGCCCGCCGACGCTCGCGTCGCGGAGCTTGAAGCCGCTCCGTTGGCGATCCACGCGCATGACCTCGCGTAATCCCCGCTCGACCAACGAACGCAACGTAATCTTGTGCTCGGCGGCATAGGTCTTCGCTGCATTGGCGAGCTCATCCGATAGTTCAATCGTGGTCTTCATGGTTGGTTCCCGTATTGGCCGATATGGGTACCCAATCGAAACATCCCTGTGATCGCAATGAAACTCAAGGTACGCTGGCAGGAACCGGTTATAGGAGGTTCTCACACCGCTGGCCGCGGGCGGTATCAGTTTCTGATAGTTGGCAAGTCTCGTTCAATGCCCGGGCTCCCTCTTTCAGCAACCCAAGCGTTTCAGTCGGCCACTGCATCCAGATAAGCTTGACGACAATCGGCCAGCAGCGTGTCCGTGTCCTCCGCGAGCATGAGCCCCAACTCGACCAGAGCGTCGATCTCCGCTCGCACCTGTCGGAGATAGTCGTCAAGGTCTCGGTAGCGCTCTTCCAGGGACAACCGCGGGTCGCCGCTCGCCTCGCGTTCGGCGCGGGTCCGGGGGAAGGGGATGGAAGAACCCAGCAGGCCCGCCAGTTCGCCTTCGGCCAACTCCTTGGACTGGAGATTCCATCCGGTGTAGGTGGCGAGTGGGACGGTGATCCAAGGGAGGCGGATTCCGGCGATGTCGTTGCCGTCGGCGTCCACCGCGGGCACGAGGACGGTGTAGCCGGCGCCGTCGGGCGGCGGCTTCGGGCGGGCGTCGATAACGCCGTGGGCGAGGCCTTCGCCGTAATCCAGGAAGAGCTGACGGTTGTGGAGCCCGGTGCAGCCCCCCTCGGGAATGGCCGGGAAGCCGTTGCGCAGGCTTACCGGGTCGACCTGCGTGCCGTCCACGTTGCGCGGGATCT
>Ga0209020_1003276_pt1 | contig 11368 bp, 9 predicted proteins | sample PinacodermBB_FD_187298 | JGI IMG/M metagenome (GOLD analysis project Ga0209020, IMG submission 187298) | Host-associated microbial community of the marine sponge Aplysina aerophoba from Gulf of Piran - sponge pinacoderm, lysed by bead... | ecosystem: Host-associated > Porifera > Sponge >...
AGCCAAACCCGTGTTTACAGCACTCTGACACCCCAGTTTCGAAGTCCTGCCCGTGTCTACTGCCGTTTCTGCGTCCAGACCAAGTGAAGTTCCGGCTAGAGTCACCGAAGAGATTGAAGTGGTTAATGCAGTTCAGGCTGCTATAGACAGGCTCCTCACCCGAACGAACGCCTACGTTGGCCAGCGACGAAATCAGACTCCGCCTGCTGGCTGTAGCTACGACCTCGAGCAACAAGCGCCACCTAACGAGGAGTCTCTAGACACGGGCCTTTCGCTGGTGTGGTTTCTACTGGAGGCCTTAGGGGAGCATGCTTCGCTCTTCTGGAAGGCACTGCAGCCTCAGGTCGAAGTGATTGCACCCGCCACGTGTGTGAGGGTGATGCTCGAAGCGAGTGCGCGGATACAGTGGATTCTCGACGGGACGATCGATGCACGGGAGAGAGTGGGACGAGTGTACGCCCTCCAATACCAAGAGCTTGAACAGGACCTGAAGTTCCTGTCGGCGCACAAAGGCCGTAGCGCCCTAGAGGATCGCCATAGGGTGCAAGCTAGGATGTGCAAGATCACGGCTGATGCAAGCAGAGACGGCTACCGAACCCTGCGGTCCAAGAAGGGCACGAGGAAGCAGATCGGAATCGGCGTTCCTGTACCGAAGACGACTGACTTGATCCGAGAGTCGATTGACCAAGAGGTTCCGTATCGGCTACTGTCGGGACTGGTCCACACTCGGGTTCTTTCGCTGCGTCGGTGGTGCTATGAGACGTTACCTGATCCGCAGGGTCCTGGTGGCTCTGCGGTCAAGAGACTTCCGCCGGACAAGATGGCACTGTTGGGAGCACTAGCCGCTTTCTGTATCAAGGACTCCGTAGAGACGATCGCTCGCTATCTCGGCTGGGACCTAGTGCAACTCCGAGAGATCACGAATGAGGCGGCAACGAGCCTCAATGTAGTGATGAAGGAGGTCGTAGGACCGCATCCCGCATCCGACATGCAATAGGGTTCCGAATCCGTCAGTTGGTGCCTGTGTCGTCACCACCGTTGATCCGTTCGCCAACTACAACACCTCAATCGCAGGAATCCGGTTGTCGACGATCCGTTGGAACTCACTCACGTTGCCAGTGACCTGCCAAGTGTCGCCACGGCGCGGTACCCGGTGCTCAGCCCGCGAGCACCTCTACGAGCTCGGCGATGACCCGTAGTTCGTCGTCTTTCGCACCAGAGATCACGATCGATTCGAACTCCGGGTTGGCGGGTTCAAGGGTGATCCTCTCGTGGCGCCAGGACTCGCCGCGCTTCTCTTTCTCGCTTCTGTAGCGCTTGACGGTGTAGTGCTGCCCTGTCTCCGGGTCGGTGGCGTCGCGAAGCTGGACCAAGACGCTCTTGCCCTGCCGGGAGCCCTCCACGGGCCCCCGGAAGAGGCACCAGGAGCCGTCCGGGATGGCGGGCTCCATAGACCTGCCGACGACTTGGGCTACGAACATGCCTGGGCGCAACCTGTGGCTCGACCGGACTTCGACCCACTCGAATCCGGCGTCCTCCTCGACGAGCTGCTGGGCACTGAAGCTGCCGGCTGCCGCCTTGAGCGGCACGAGCGGCACGCAGGTGCCGTAGCGGTCCTCGGGCTCTGGCTCGACCGTCCGTGGCCGGAAGGGCAGAACCTCCGCCGCTTCCTCCGGGCCCGTGCGTGCTGCCGCCCGCGGCTCGAAGGCTGCGGGCCAACCGCCGTGGGCCTCGATGACCTCGTCGATCTTGGCCATGATCCGGATCGTCTCGTTCAGGGCGACGACGATTCTCTGGTAGTGGGCGATGTCCTCGTCCGAGAGCGTGCGTCCCTTCCGATCCTTGAGCCACTTGTGGCAGACCTGATAGCCGCCGATTTGGAAGTCCCAGACAGCCTCGGGCACTCCGTGGAACCCGATCGTGCCGGACTGCGTCGCGCGGTGCCCCTGGCGAAGGAGAGTCTTTTTGGCATCGAGCCAGACTGTACCGGCTGACCAGCCGACCCGGCCGACCTCCGGGTTCCTGTGCCCTGCATAGTCTGTATTGGTCTCGTCGAGCTTAGGGGACTCGAGCAGGTGGAGGGCCAGCAAATCATGGCCAGCCGTACTCAGATCTCGAAAGAGGTCTACATCCTTGGGCGGCGGTACTCGTGGGAATTCGAGATTGAGATGCGCCTCGTACCGGCTGCGGTAGCCCGGGCTGTGGAGTAGGGCGTAGAGCCAGGCAAGCACGTCTTCGGGGCCGAAAGTCGTCCGCAGGTCGCCGCGGCCGTCGGTAACGAAGCGAAAGTCGTTGGCGCGGGCGAGGTCGTCGACAAACCCTGGATCCAGGTTGGGTCTGCGGCCGCTCTTCCCCTTGGGCCACGGGCTGAACAGTGCTGCGTCCGCCTTACCGATTCCGGGATAGAGGTAGAGCGGTAGCTGGTAGTTCACTTCCTTCAAAGAGGCCGTGTGATGTTGAATCATCTCTCGGCTGGCGAAAACATGGCTGAAACCCGAGCCAATCTCGACGGCTCGTGTCACGCCGATTGACAGATTCTCGCCCGCAAGCAGATGCGGCATCGCTTCCTCGGTGCGAGGCCAGTCGACCATCCACGGGACATAGTAGATCTCCCGAGTATCGAAAGGGCGATAGAGCAGCGGCGCGTACCGTTCATCCCAAAGGTCGTCCTCACGCACCTTCTTGCGAGCGGCAGGTAGCTTCCAACCGCGTGAGTCCCCGGCCGGGTACTTCTTCGAGCCCTTCCCGGCGAAGTACTTCTCGCGGATTGCGTCGTCCGACAGCGACTTCGAACGCAGGTCGAGGATCCGACTCCTGATGGCCTCCCGGTCGATGTCGACCACGAAGTGGTCCCGTGCCGTGACGATTCCCGTCACGTTGACGGCCATCACACCGTTGATCGAGGGCCAGTCCGGGTAGGCGCCAGCGGACGCGGCATCGAAGGGCTCAAGCAGGTAGAAGGGCTTTCCGGGCTCCAATCGCGTCCAGTCGACGTTCGCTGCGTCTTGTTGCTGGAGCCACGCGTACTTGTGCGAGCGGTCGCCCCAGAGATCTCGGTGGCGAATGGCGTGGCTTGGCCCCTCGTCGGCGGGAGGGAGGTTCGTAAAGAGTCCGACGGCGACGCCCTGCTGGATGTCGAAGACGTTGGCGTCGCTGCCGCCACCGGGCGGAGCCTCCTTCTTCTTCACGTTTCCGTGAAGGTCTAGGACACTGATTCGACGGAAAGACTGCATTAGTGACCAGCGCATCCCGCGGAAGGTGGGGTTGTCGAGGTAGCCGTGGTTAGTGATGTAGCCGTGAACGCCGGCCCCCGCGTCGTCGAGCAGCCACTGGGAGAGGCGAATGAACTTCACGTAATCGTCCTGGAGCCATACCTTCTTTTCGCCGAGCGGCTTGTTGTCAACCTGGTAGTAGCTTCTCGTTCGCCCACCGCCAGGCCGTCGGCCTTTCAGGAGACCGTCGATCCACGGCCCCTTGTTGGCCGAGATGCCTGAATAGGGAGGATTCCCGATGACGACAGTGAAGCGCTGTTCCCGCTTGATTTGATTGACCGCGCGGGCCTCGTGCGCCAATGCCGGCAGGAAGTCGAAGGCAAACTGATCCTTACCGGGGGGTTCGAGGGCATTCGTCAGGTAGACCTGCGCTCGAACGTCCTTCTCGAAGCGGTAGCCGGTCTCGTGGAGTTTCAGGCCGATCTTGAGGTGTGCGATGGCGTAGGGTGCCATCATGAGTTCGTAGCCGTGCAGCCGTGGCAGCAGATGCTCCGGGACGTAGTCGTTCCAGAGTCTCTCTATGGTCCTTTCGCCGTGGTGTTGAGTCGTCCACTTCTGGACCATCGTTTTGTGGATGAGGTCAATCGTCTCGACCAGGAAGGTGCCGGTACCCGTAGCCGGGTCCAGGAGCTGGATGAATGCTTGATCTGGCGAGGCCTTCCGGGATCGTCAGGCCATCGTGGCGTTGGGCCATCTCGCCCCATGTGGTGGTGTCGGCGAGGCCGTCCGTGAGGCCGAGCTCCCTGCGCAGGAGCCGGTCCACCGAGCGCACGATGAAGGAAACGACGGGGCGCGGAGTGTAGAAGACGCCGCGTTCCACTTTCTTCTTCTTGTCGTAGTCGGCGAGGAAGTGTTCGTAGAAGTGGATGACCGGGTCTTCCTGCGGGTTCCTGTCGCCGAAATCCCTGACCACGTCCTCCATGATCGCGTCGTTGAGGAGTTCCACGACTTCGGAGACACCCAGTTCGTCGAAGTCGAGATCTGGGCCACCGGTGCCGCGCCTCCCGCCCGCCTTGAGGAAGGAAGCCAGCAAGTCCCGCAGGAACGGGTTTGTCCTCATATGGGAGGCGAAGTCGTCTGCGGTGGCCCGTTCCGGATCGGTGATGCGTGCGGAGAGGAGGCCGTACGCGATTGTTTGGGCGTACATGTCGGCGAAGCCACCTTCGTCCAGGTCGTGAACGAGGGCGGTCCGGAACGCCTCCATGAGCTGCGTCAGGCGTCCCGACTCGTTCTCGACGGAGAGCACCGCTATGACCCTGTCCCGGATGGCTTTGGCTAGTTCGGCGAGGCGCCCGGACGCTCAGGAAGCGTGCGTCAGCCAACAGCGCCGCGAGCGGCTTCGCTGAACGACGAGTCGGCGGAAGATCTCGTCGGTGACGAGGATCTCTTGGGCTTCTCCCATGTTCTCCGCGGCGCCCGCTCCGTGTGGCCCCACGCGGCTGCGGAACGCCCTCTCCATCTGGTTGAAGTGCGCTCGCATGTGGTTTATCCCGAGAGTACGTGCGAAATAGGCTTCGTCGCGACGGGTGAAGAGCTCAGCCATGTGGCGGAAGTCGGTCAACCGGTTGTTGATAGGTGTCGCTGTCAGCAAGAACACGGTCTTGGGACGCTTGGTGTCGTCGAGCAGGTCGAACAACTGGTAGTAGCGCGACGGTTCGACTCCTTGGTCGGGGTCGCCTCGCCGGCCGGGATTGCGGAAGTGGTGCGCCTCGTCGATGACGACGACGTCGGCCAGTTCCGAGATGCGCCGGAACCGCTCCGGAAAGTCCTTCTTGCGCCCGAGATCGGTGTGGCTGAAGACGGCCAGGTTGCTGAAGTCGGCGCCGCCGCCGATGTGCGGAAGCCACCGGCGAAGATGGGGTCGCCAGACCGCTTCCTTTGCGGCCTTCGGCGCGAACAGAGCAACGCGCTTGCCCTCGTGGAGGATGAGTCGCTCGATCAGCATCAGGCCGACGAAGGTCTTGCCGAGACCCACCCCATCACAGAGGAACGCTCCGCCGTGTTGCCGGGCAATCTTCATTAGCGCCCAGTAGGCCTCCTTCTGGTAGCGGTCGAGTTGAGGGAACATGCGTGAGCGCGTCTCGTCCCACTCGGTCGCCGTTAGTTCGTGGCCTTTGAAGAACTCCTGCAGGGCCTTCGCATAGACGTCGAACGGCGAGTACAGATGGGTGTGTCGAGCGATTGTCCCGATGACGGCTTCACTGACCTCAGTTGCTTCGTCCCAGTGCGTCTCGAACCAGTCCTGAAGTTGAGCAACCTGACCGCCGCTTTGTACCTGGACATTCAGCTCGACGTTGTTCGTCAGGCCCGGCCGTGTGAAGTTACTGGAGCCCACCAGCGCCTGGGCGCCCATGACCTCCAACTTGGCATGGGTGATGTAGGCCTTGGCGTGAAACTTGGCCTTGTCGTAGGCGCGGCACTCGATTTGCCCCGAGCGGATCGCCGCCAGGATCGCCGGAACGCCCTTCAGGAAGGGGTTGGGCTCCTTGGCCTCTTCGACGCTCTCGTCGAGCTTGGCGACCGCTTGCGACTGAACCGCGTCGAGGATCGTCCTTCGAGTGCGGGCGGTGGTTTCCGCTCCCATCAGGATCCTGATCTTGTCGAGCCCCTGCCACTCTTCGTCCAGGGCGAGCAGAGCGCCGATCTCGAAGTAGCCGGTGGCGATGTCGAAGGCCTTGGAGATTGGAGCCCACTCCTGCAGGTAGCGAAGCCCGGTCCAACCGGAGACGCTGTTGTCGACGATGAAGAGGTCGCGGCCCTTGGCGTCAGCGGTCATGGCGCCACCGCTCCAGCGTTGTGCTGGGCGGCGCCTCGTGTGGGGGCTTGGCTCACGACGCGACTCTTGCTTGCTACGTTACCGAACGCGGCGGATACCGGAGCGGTCGATCTGGTTTGCTGACGGTGGTCGGAACGAGGAGCTTCACCGTCAGACCGAAATGACGTGAAGGAAGGAGCGTTCGTCGGTCGACACGAGTCCTTCGATGCCACTGTCCAGCGTGGCCAGCCGTCCGCTCCGCCGTATGGCCGCGGCAAGCAGCATGGCGTCCGTGACTTGCCGGTACCCCTGTAGTCGGTTGGCGATGGTCCCTGGCAGTTCGGCGATGGACCAGTCCAGCGGCCAGAACTCATGAGACCCCAGTCGGGTCAGTCTTCCAAGCAGAGCGATGGCGTCGAGCGGCGTGATCGTGTGCCGTACGGCCGCCGGGTTGCAGGATACACGGACGAAACCAGCCTCCGTCAAGGAACAGGTCGCCCAGCCGTCCTCGCGATGCTGCCCGAACCAAGACCTGGCGGCGGCGTGGTGCACATGGTTGGGCCAGGCGAGAGCGACGAGGACATTGACGTCCAGCAACGCGGTCACGGCCAGTCGGCCAGTGATCGGTACACGTCCTCGTTCGTGATGGCCTCTGCATCGGCGCGGATGGCGAATACCGTGTCGTCTTCACCCTCTCGGACGGGAACGGCGCTCCTGAATCCGCGCCGAGCCAGTTCCGACAGGGCGCTGCCCAGGCTGCTGCCTTTGCGAGCGGCCAGTGCCTTGGCCACTGCCAGCACGTCATCGTCGACTGTCAGTGTGGTCCGCATGAGAGCATCCTAGCATCAGAGCATCACGAGCAGCGAGGGTTGATGGCTTGATCCCACCTGTACAATCACTCCGTGAACGAGACGCTGAAGGCTGGGCAGCGTTCAGGGAAGCGGGCCTTACCAAGGCTCGACATCACGACGCAGAAGGTGCGCGCGGAAATGCTCGCGCTGCAGGCCGAGATTCGGTCCCTCCGTGCGGACATTCGCCGGCGGCTCTGGGTGGTGGCGGCTGTTGTCGTAGGTGCCAACGTGACGCTGATCAAGTTGCTTCCTTGAGCGGATTCCGGCGACGTTCCACAAGCCCGTACCACAACGGCAGCACGCTGCAGGCTCGGAAGATCGACGGCAGTGTTCCTTCGAGATTCTCGCCAAGCTCGGCCGGTTCCCGGTGGCCGACCTGTACGAACTGAGACTGGTGGCCGACGGCAAACGGTAGGTCTGCGGTCGTCGCGTCTGCCCGGCGGAGATCACTGAAGAACGAAGAAGGAGAGAGGAGGGTGAGAGACATATGGGTCGTGCGCGCAGGTGGTGGAGGTGTTTTGGCGGAGGAGTTCAGGGAGAAGGAAATCGCCGCGATTGACTACAGCTTCGCGGAGGACCTTCAGGCCTTCCCTTCAAGGGACGACATTCTCGCGGCGTTGAAGCAGCGGTACCCAACCATGAGGCAAGGCCGATTGGTCAACTGGGCCGTTCAGCTTCACAAGCTCGCACAGGTGATTCGTACCGGTGATCTGATCCTGACGCCGATCCGGGAGACCCGGGAGATCATCTTCGGGACCTGTGATGGTGCGTACGAGTTCCGGCCCGAGGAGACGCTTCCGCATACCCGACGGGTCTCGTGGAAGGGGCGGGTTTCTCGCGACGAGTTGACGGCAGCGGCGAGGAACGCTGCCGGTAGCGCGCTGACACTCTTCTCGATGAATGAGCATCGCGAGGAGATAGAGGCACTCGTGAGGAGTGACTACCGAGGTGACGGACCCCCTTCGGGGTCGGACGATGAGTCCTCCGCGTTCGAGTTCTACGAGAACGTTCGCGGTCAGGCCGAGGAGTTGATCTCGGACCGGGTCGTACGAATGGATCCGTTCGAGTTTGAGGAAGTCGTGGCGGCGCTTCTTCGGGCCATGGGCTACCACGCGAATCGCACCGTGGATGGGCCTGACCGAGGCGTCGATGTGATCGCTCAGTCGGATGCCCTTGGACTCGAGGCGCCGCGCATCAAGGTTCAGGTCAAGCAGCGGAACCAAAAAGCGAACGTAGCCGAGGTGCGCAGTCTTGTTGGAACGCTTCGCGCTCCGGAGAGTGGGCTCTTTGTTTCGACGGGCGGATTCTCTCGCGAGGCGCTCTACGAAGCGGAGCGAGCTCCACAGGGTGTAGCCGTGAGAACGCTGGATCGCGAAGAGTTCATCGGCCTCTTGACGAGGTACTACGAGAAGCTGGAGCCTGAGGCTCGGGCGAGGATTCCGTTGAAGAAAGTGTTCATCCCGGTCGAGTAGGTGAACTGAGTCGCTGGGCCGGGCGGCAATCGGTACTACCAGCGCGGTCGCGTGCTGACGTAGGCCGGGTCGTCCGTCAGTTGGACGACCTCGCCCGTCTCGATCTCGATCTTCCAGATCTCCCAGTTCCCGGAGCGGTCCGACTCGAAGACGATCCAGCGGCCGTCGCGGGAGAACCAGGGATGGCCGTCGTTCGCGTCGGACACGGTCAGGCGGCGCTGGTTCGAGCCGTCGATGTCGGCGAGGAAGATGTCGTCGGTCGGTCCGGTCTGGTTCGTCTGCCAGGCGATCGTCCGCCCGTCGGGTGACACGGCGGGCCGGCGATGGCGGTGCTCGCGGTCGGTGAGCGCGGTGTAGGTGCCCTGGCCGTAGCCGTCGAAGCGGACGATCGCGATCTCCATCCGTCGCTCGCCGTTCTCGGGCTCGCTCTCGGCCTGGAACACGACGGCGCGCTGGAGACCGACGCCGTTGCCGACGTCGAGCGCTGTCGTGTTCGCGGCATCGAGCTGGCGTCGGTCGCCGAACTCGGTGATCAGCCCCTTGTTGAAGCCGTCGCCCTCAGGACAGTTCCGGGCGTAGGTGAGCTGCCGGGTGATCGGCGAGATGCTCGCGTGGTGCACGGCGCAGCCTTCGACCTCCCGCAGCACTTCGCGCTCGCCGGTCAGAAGGTCCTCGCGGAAGATCCGGGCGCCCGCCTCGACGCCGGCCTCCGCGTCGGTGAACTCGGCGTAGACCACGCTCTTGAGGTCGTAGGTCAACGAGGGGTGGTCCAGATGCTGAGGGACGCCCTTGCGCACCAGACGAACTCCGCCGCCGTCTCCCTCCATGATCCAGATGTCGGCGCCGCCGTAGAAACCGGGGACGGTGGGCGTGGCGCCGGTGTTCGCGAAGCGCTGAAAGACGATTGGGGCGGAGAACTCAGGCCCCGCCGCCGCCGCCGACGAAGTGTCGGCGTCCTCGCCCGATGGAGGCGGCCCGTCGGCGCCACAGCCGAGCGCCGTCGCCGCGAAGGCCACGGACGCGACGACGGCGGCCCGCGAAGGGCTCACTGCCCGGCGGGGCCCGCCGGGGTCGCCGCCTTGGCGGCACCGCTGTCCGCGGCGACGTAGTCGATGAAGCCGATCAGCATCTCGTCGGTCGAGTCGGCGCCCCAGGTGACGTCCACGGTCGGATCCGGGTTGGACGGGTTCTCGGCCGAGTTGTCGAACGAAGCCCGCACCTCGATCCGCGTGCCGGCGGGTAGCCGGAGCGGCTCGGCCAGGTCGTAGGACGTCTGCCAGTTGAAGTCGTAGCGGCTGACGCTGAGAAGCTCCCTCTGCTCGCCGCTTGGCAGGAAGGCGGTGTAGGTCATCGACTTGCCGCGGTAGTGCATGTGGGGCGTGAAAGAGCGGACCACGACGTCCCGGTCGAAGACGTGGGTCGCTTGCGCCCGGTAGTCCGCTTCGCCGGCCGGGATGTTGAACGTGTTGTTCACGATCCAGAGGTTGACCAGCTCCCTCTCGACCTCTTCCGGCTCCGCGAACCAGAGGGCGACGCGGGTTCTGTCGGTCGCCGCGTTGCCGGTCGGGTGATAGTGGAAGTCGCCGATCAGGTCGCTGCCCTTCGGCAGCAGGCGGCCGGTTCCGGGAGGGAAGTGCTGTGGCCTGATGCCAGCGCCCCAGGCGCCGACCCAGCCTTCCTGGACCGGGTTGTTCGTACCGGCCCGCCAGAGGATGAAGTGGTGAAGCACCGTGCGATCGCCGGCCTGGACTTCGATGGCACGGATCCAGCGGTCCTCGTCGAACCCGGTCTTGATCGGGATGTCGAGGAACTCGTCCGGTCCCTCGGCGGCTACCTCGTGGGGATCGAACTCGTACACCCAGTCCGGCTCGCCGAACGTCCACTCGCTGGCCTTCTCCGGCTCCGCGTAGACGGGCTCGTCGCCCTCGCCGCGGGGCGCGCCGTTTGCCGCCCAATGGGTGATCGCCGCGATCTCGTCATCACTCAGGCTGATGTCGTTCGCCCAGGGCCCGTACCCCGGGTCGGCGTCCCAGGGCGGCATGTCGCGGTGCTCGACCGCGCGGGCGATCGAGCGGGCCCAGGGCCGCACTTCGCGATAGGTGCGCAGCGACATCGGTCCGATCTCGTCGGGCTGATGGCATGAGACGCAGTTCGCGTGGAGGATCGGCGCCACGTCGTCGACGAAGGTGGGTTGGTCGAGGTTGAGGCCGGCGGCGATGGCCGGCGCCAGAAGGAGGACGGCCGTCGAGGCGGCTACGAGGCGAATCTGGCGGGGGGCTCGGTCCATTGGGTGCACTCCGGAACTGTTCAAAAGGGAGTCGGATTGTACCCGGGACGCCCCCCGCCCTCTTCCTACCCGGTCGGCAGGGTGGACGGCGTCTCGTTCTCGGCCGGCGTACCGATCACCTCGCCCGGTCCCATGTGCATCCGCAGCGTGCCGTCTTCCTGGAGGGAACCCTTGAGCTGCATCGTGTTGCCGGGCGTCTGCGCGGTGGCGGTCACGTTGTTGCCGTCCCAGACGATGTCGACGATCGGCGCCGGCAACGCCAGCGTGCCGAACTGGACGAACCAGCCGCCCGTAGCGCCATCGCGCGGCAGCAGCATTGCGGTCGGCTCGGGCCCCGATCCCGGCTGCCGGGTGATGTCGAATCGCCACGCCTGTCCCGGATGGGTCTTGGCCAGTTCTGCCAGCTTGGAAACCACGGCGCTCACCGGCTTCGGGCTGAGGCCTTCGGCGGCCACGTAATCGACGAAGCCGATCAGCATCTCGTCGGTCGACTCGTTGCCCCAGGTGACGTCCACGGTCGGATCCGGGTTGAACGGGTTGTCCGCCGAGTTGTCCCAGTGGGCCGTGACCTCGATCCTGGTGCCTGCCGGCAGCTCGACCGGCTCCTCGAACTCGTAGAACGTTTGCCAGTTGAAGTCGAAGCGGCTGACCCTGAGGAGTTCCCGCTCCTCGCCGTCGGGCAGGTATGCGATGTACTTCATGTCCTTGCCGCGGTAGTGCATGTGCGGGGC
>Ga0209020_1003288_pt1 | contig 11329 bp, 7 predicted proteins | sample PinacodermBB_FD_187298 | JGI IMG/M metagenome (GOLD analysis project Ga0209020, IMG submission 187298) | Host-associated microbial community of the marine sponge Aplysina aerophoba from Gulf of Piran - sponge pinacoderm, lysed by bead... | ecosystem: Host-associated > Porifera > Sponge >...
GGCCTGGCCGACCTGGGTCTTGCTGACGCTGATCTGCTCGGTGCCCGGCAGGTGGCCCTTGACCTCGATCAGGTAGTGCAGATGGTTGGCAGGATCATAAGACAACACGTCAAAACCAGGGTTGCTGTGCTCCTGTTGCTCAGGCCGGCAGCCCAGCGCCCTCGCAGCCTTCATCACCGCGGCCACGGCACGGCGGTCGGATTCCATCTTGTCGGCGGTGGCATCAGGAACAGGCGGGCACCCCAGCAGATGGTCGAGTACACCCTGCGGAACCACGAGCGCGGCCCCAACAACTGTCGGCGGGCCGTTATGGAGATTCTCTTCCAAAGCAAGGTCGGCGCGGCGTTGCGCCAGACGAGCCTCCAGTTCCTCAGCCCGGGCCCGCGCCCTCCCCGAGTTCAAACGAGGCTTACCCCCGGCGAGTTCTTGGGCCTTGATCTCCTCGGCTCGCAGGTCCCAGTAGCGGACCTCGGCCTCCAACCGCTCCCGCACCGCCTCGGCAACTCGGGCAACCCGGCTGTTGACAACCGCCCGAACCTCCTCAAAGTGCGGCGTGGCCATCTGCTCGATCGCCCAATCACGCGCACCGACCTCGGCCGAATGGCCCGCCCAATCGAGATCAAGATGCCCATCGAGCAGGTCCGCCTGATCCTCGTTCAGAGGCGCATAGTTCAGATACGGCTGACCGCCCGGATCACGAACGTCGCCGTGCCGGTCTATCTCCACATACTGAACTCGCCGAGACACCACCCGCCGACTCCCATGAACCAGGCGCCCATCGGTGATCGAATGGTCGAGGAACACCAGCAACCGGGGCTCCACCGACGAATCCCGGGGGTCAACCAGAATCGCCCCGCGCTGGAGAGTCCCGCCGTGGTCGGCAGAAACCTTGCGAAGCACCGCCGTGAGCAGCGGACTCCCCGGCGACACCAGTTCAGCCGGAACTCCAACCCCGCGACGAGCACTCGGTCCACCAGAACCAGCACGAGACCCATCACCGTCAATGTGGGGTGAAGCGTTCAGCAAACCTTCGCTGTGAAGCCTCCCAGAACGAGACCCATCACCCATGGTGTGGGCCTTGTCGAACGTCACCCGATGGTAACGGTCATGCACCGGCCCGAGCGCAGGGTCCGCCGCGGCACGAACCGCCACCGGCACACGGGTGATCTCGAAGCGGCCATGCTCACGGCACGTGATCCGCCCGCCGTAGCGGCGCAGCGCGGTCGAGAAGAACGTCTGCACGAACCACGGCAACAACTTGCGGGCCTTCGCCTTCGCCATCGTCCGACGGATGTCATCGTTGTCAGCCGCATCCGCAAGACCCGACAGCAATGCCCGCTCCTCCAACACGCCGTTGAGCTGGGTTCCGATGTCGCCGTCGATCACCTCGGCCATCCAGGCCGCCTGCGCCGGATCAGCGTCAGAACGAATGGCCCGCATCAACAGGTCCCGCAGCGAAACATTGATCTGCGAGTCGCCGAGCACGTCATACACCTGATCGCCGAACACCCCCTGCTGCTGCTCGATCTTCTCGAACAGCCGCTCAAACACCTGACCCTCCCGAGTCTCATGAGCGACCAGGTTCCACATGTGGCAGGGCCGATTCTGGCCGATTCGATGGATGCGCCCGAATCGCTGCTCAATACGGTTCGGGTTCCAAGGCAGGTCGTAGTTGACCATCAAGTTGGCGACCTGCAAGTTGACACCCTCACCAGCCGCATCGGTGGCCACCATCACCTGCACCGTCGGGTCCACCCGGAAACGGTCCTGAATCACCCTGCGGTCATGGCGCTTGATCCCGCCGTGGATGACGACAACCGCCTCAGGACGGCCCAACTCAGCGGTGATCCTTTCCTCCAAATAGGTGAGCGTTTCTTGTGTTCAGAGAACACGATCAACTTGGGAACGGTCTCGTCCGCACCGGAGACCGCACCGGAGACCGCGCCGGAAACCCCGCCGGAGACCCCACGGGAGACCCCGCCGGTGCCGCTGCCGCTGAAGTCGGCCCCGACCTCGAAGCGGCCGGTACACAGCAAATCTCGGAGCTGCACCCATTTGGTGTCCTCACGGCTTGAGCGGACCCCGTCGGCCAGCTCAACCAACGCTTCCAGTTCCGCAACCTCTGCGGCGAGCTCATCGGCAGTGACCGAAGCAGTGGCAGCGTCGATCACCCGATCCTCCAACTCCTCGAACTCATCGTCGCTGTAGTCGTCGAAATCAAGGTCCTCCAGGTCGGCGATGCGCACACCACGCGGCAGATCAACGACAGGAACCGGGTCACCCGACGAAGCCAGGCGACGCAGTTCCGACTCCTGCTCGCCCAAACGATCGCGGCGGCGACGCAACGAGTGATAGATCGCCGCAGGCGACGAAGCCAACCGGCGCTGAAGACCCGCCAGGGCGAACCCGACCATGATCCCACGACGGTCGCCGCCCTCCTGCATCCGCAGAGCCCGGTTCATTCCCGTCCGCACATAGTTCGTGACCGCCTCATACAACTCGGCTTCCGGCACCGAGAGTTCGTAGTTCAAGCTGTGCGCATGACGCTGAGGGAACAAGCGACGACCCTCGAAAGTGCGCAGGTTCTCCTTCACGATCCGGCGCATCACCTGTGATGTGTCGGGCATTGCCCCCCGTTCATCACCGGCGCCGCGCTTTCGCAACTGGCCTTCGAACATGTCGGGATCAACCAGAGTCATGAACGCCAGGAAGTCGTCGTCCTTGCCGTTGTGAGGGGTGGCCGTCAGCAACAGCAGATGCCGAGTGCGCTCCCGCAGCGCCTCACCGAGGATGAACCGTTTCGTGCGGCGCAGTTCCCCGCCATAACGGTTCGCCGACATCTTGTGGGCCTCATCAACAATCACCAGGTCCCACTGCGAACCCTTGACCCGCTCAAGCATGTCTTCCGAGCGGGAAAGCTGGTCCAGCCGGGCGATCAGGAGGTTCTTCTCCACGAACGGGTTGCCCGTGCGGGAATCCTCGACAGCGCCACGCGACATCAACTCGAACGACAGTCCGAACTTCTCCCACAGCTCGTCTTGCCACTGCTCCACCAAGCTCCCCGGCGCCACGATCAGGCAACGAACCACATCGCCACGCAACATCAACTCGCGGATCAACAACCCCGACATGATGGTCTTGCCCGCACCCGGGTCGTCCGCCAGCACGAACCGCAGGGGCCGCAGCTCGAGCATCCGGTTGTAGACCGCATCTATCTGGTGCGGGTAGGGCTCGATGTTGGACGTGTCGACCGCAGCGAACGGGTCGGCCAGGTGCGCCTGCTGCAACCGTTGCGCCTCCGCGGCGAGCTTGAACAACTCACCGTCGGCATCGAAGCTCCATCGCCGCTGCTTCGGCTCGCCGAAACCCTCCAGGTCGGTCGCTCCGATGATCCGGTCGCCCAACCGTCCATCACCGGTGCGGTAGGTGAGGGTCGCTGAACTCGGCCCGTGCATCTCCACGGCCACCACCGTCACATGGCCGTCAGCCACCACCCCCTCCAGCCGCATGCCCGCAACCAGACCGTCGAACGCAAGGGTCACGGTATTGCCACCTCACCCTCGCCCCATGAACTCACGGGTCACCCCCCTGATTCGACCAGCGCGAAGCATATACCTTACCCGCCTGGTCGTTTATTCAGCTTGGAACGTCGGCAAGCTCTATCGGCGGCGGGCTTTTGAGCCTCGACAAACAGTTCGGCATGGAGGCCGCCGACCCCAGCAGACACCGCGGCGCAAACCCCGACCAATCCCGCACCAACAGCGCCCGGCCACAACACCACATATTCGGTAGTCTCCTATGCTAGGGCCGATCGGGCCTAAGAATCGGGCGGTTGATCATGACGGTGCCGCCGGCGGTAAGAATGTGAACATGATGTCGGTGTTGGCTCTCCAGTTTCGTCCTTTCCGTAGGATCAAGCCTGCATATAGCAGTCGGTTGAGGTCACGACTCAGGGTTCGGGGGCCGGTTAGGGCGTAGAGCGCCGCTAGATCGGGGTTCAGGCGGATCAGATCGTCTCGAGGCACGGCGGTGGACGACGGCATAGCCAGAACAAGGGCGCGTTGTCGGTCGCTGGCTTTGCTTGTCGGAAAGCGATCCATTGTCTCATTCACATGATTACTCCAAGAGACAGCCAATTGCTGTGAACGCACGAGGTCGATCTGCTCTCTCAGGCCGTCCACCAACCCCTGAGAGGCGTACGACACGAAACTGCCGGTCGAACCCGACTGGATAGCGCCAGCCAGTTCCCGGTAGTACCGGTCGCGGGTCAGGTTGTAGTGGTTGGACAGCAGGTGTGCAGCCAACAGAGGCACCTGCCCAGACCGGGCTAGGAGCTTGAACTCCAGCAAGCGGGCGGTGCGCCCGTTGCCGTCTCCAAACGGATGTATCTAGGCGAGATAGAGATGAGCGAAGACCGCCTGGGCGACCGTCAGCGCGAAATCCGTCTCGGGATCATCAGAAGTGAAGATGTCACTTTCGAGCCACGCAGCCAGTCGCTGAGTCAGGTAGCGGCAGTCCTGCGCCGGTGCCCCACGGTAATTCCCGACCACGACCGAATGATGCCGGAACTCTCCCGGCCGAACTTTGGCCGCGTTTTCGATGCCGTCGAGAACACGACGGTTGTATTCGCAGATCAGATCAGAGGTGACAGGACCGAGCGTCCCGTTCGCTATGCGCGTGTCGATGTCGGTGAGGGCATCAAGAACATTGTGCACCTCTCGCTCTTGGTATGCCCGTGAGGGAGGCGCGGCGTACTCCCCACGGTAAATCCCGGCGACCTGATCCGCATTGAGCGTGTTTCCCTCGATGGCCGTGGTGGCTTGGGCACCCTTGATCAGCGCGACTTCGTTCAAGTGCTGCGCGACCCTCGGGATCAACGGAGTGCTGGAGATCTGCTCGCAGATCGCGCGCGCTTCACCCAGCAGCATCCAGGTTCGCGGCGGCAGTCTGTTCACGTCCGTAGCGTCGAACGTGATCCACGGATGCGACTCTTCGTAGTCCCGCATTAGTGGAACGCTACTAACATGCCTTACTTTGTCCACGAATTTGTCTGAACTATTGTGTGTTGGTGAGCGTGTCGGCTTGACGCGTCAGCCCAACCCCGCCCTCCATGTTTCCGCGCAGACTCTTTTTGTTTGCGGAAATTTTATGTTTCCAGCAGGCGTTAGCACAGCACCTGATGACAGAACAGGGCGGCTCCGGCTGCGGAGACACTGATTATGGGGCGAGGGCGGCTTATGGGGCGAGGGCGGTGATGGGGACGATGGAGATGCCGTCGGGGTGTTCGTAGGCGTAGCCGGTGGCGGTGATGATGACGAGGCGGGACGGCGTGCCGCTGCGGTTGGGGTCGACTTTGTGCTGGAGGCGGCGCAGGGTGTGGATGCCTTCATTGATGCCCTTCTCGCTTCCGAGTTTGACTTCGGCGGCAATCCAGCGGCCATCGGGGTGTTTGATAATCACGTCGACTTCAAGGCCGTCGCTGTCACGATAATGAGACAGATCAAGATTGTTGGCCTGTCCGTAGATCCGTAGATCCCGAACGACCAGCGACTCAAACAGCAGTCCGGCATACAGCCGGTTCTGCATGACAGTCTCGAAGGTCGAACCCAGTGCGGCCACTGCCAGAGACGGGTCGATGAAGTGGCGTTTCGGTGCTTTCCGCAGTTGGGCCCGCGAGGTGATGTGCGGTTTCCACGCACGCAGATTTTCAACCACGAACAAGCGTTCCAGGGCTGCGATGTAGGACGCCACCGTACGGCGGTCAACGATGCCGTCCTCGTCGGCGGTGTCCTTGGCCAATGTGGCGAAGCTCGCCTCGGAGGCGATGTTTCGTCCGAGTGAAGCCAGCAGTTTTCGGACCCCGGCAGGGTTGCGGGCCACACCGTCCACTCTTGAGATGTCAGTTCGGCTGATCTCATTCAGGTAGCCGCGTGTGGCCCGGAGTGCAGATGGCACGTCGGCATCGAGCAGCCTCGGCCATCCGCCGCGACAGGCCGCTTCGATGACTTCGCCGAGTTTGAGCCCGCGGTCTCGTGCAGCGCATCTCCCCGGTTGGAAAAGACCTGCCAATGAGATGTTACCATCAGAATGGCCGGATTCGAGCAGGCTCATCGGACGCATCATCACTCGTAGTACCCGCCCAGCACCCGAGTGGCGGGTGATGTCGTCAGGAGGGTCGGCAGAGCCGGTCAGAATGAATTGGCCTGACCTGACGCGCTGGTCGCACGCCCGGCGCATCGGGTTCCAGATCTCGGGTACTAGTTGCCACTCGTCGAGCAGCCTTGGGGTATCTCCCTCCAGCAGCACAGCCGGGTCCAGGTTCGATGCCAGCAAGGCGCTCGCGGTCGCGTCGAGCAGGACTTCGCTGCGGGCAAATCTCTTGCCGGTCCACGTCTTTCCGCAAGCTCGGGCCCCCTCCACCAGCACAGCCGGTGAGGCCGCGAGTGCGGCTTCCACCTCGGCATCGACCACCCGTGGCTGGTACCCGTCAGGGGTCAGATTCTGCGCCACAAGCACCTCCAAAAGCGATGGTCAGTCAGGATCATACCTCCAAGTGCCTGTTTATTGGCACTTCACACGCCTGTTTATGGAGACTCCGCGTTCTACCAACTGGATCTGCAACGTCCGGCGTGACCGGCACGGAGAATGCATCTTGCGTTTGCTCGCGGCATGTGCTTGCCGCATCTTTGCCGGGTAGCGGGTTTGTCGGCAGTTCCTGCGTATTGTCGTTCTCGTTCGGCGAACCAGACGACCGACTCGTGGGCCATGACGGGCCCGAAACGGATTGAGCCGTCGGGTTCGTGGGTGATGCAGCCGACGTTCAACAGACGGTTGTCCGCTCGCGAGATCGACGATGCGCTGATACGGCCGCCGATTCGACCAGCGATTTGTTGCGGACTCGCGTGGCCGCCCGACTCCGATAGTGCTCGCAGGATTGCCTGCTCGTGCTCGTTGAGTGTGTGCCAGGTCGGGCTGAAGACACGTTGATGCATGTCTCGGTCGGTCTCGTTGATCGCCTGGTCGGCCGCGGTCTCGCTGACGGGGGAGTGTGGGGCATCGGCAACGGTCCACGCGTAGTATCCCAGCAGTTGCATTCGAAACGGCAGCGCGCCGGTGGCCTCGGCGAGGTCGCTCAGCGCGTGTCCGTCGAACTCGCCGCCAGCATCTCGCACGGTCTTGGAGAGGCACTTCATCGCGTCGGCTCTCGTGAGCGGCGGCATGTCGAAGCTCTGGCAACGCTGAAAGAACGTCATCTTCTTGTCCTCAAGCAGCGTGTGTTTCATCTCGGCGAGGCCTGCGCCGACGAAAGCGAGTGGCCGCTGCTCGCGTTTGGTGATGTGCTGCAGGTCAGATGACAGGCGCCGGAGTTCTTCGATGCCGCCGCTGTGGAGTTCGTCGACTGTCAACAAAACGGCCGAACCGTTCGCCGCTGCATGTTCGGCTAGGGTCGTCAACTGCCGGCGGATACCCCATTTCGCCTCAATCGATCTTACTACCTGTCGCTGCCATTCAGCACCGAGAACACGCACGCCGGTCGTGGTCGTGTCGGTTCCGCCTCTCGGCGCGGCGGTCAGCGTCTCGTTTTCGTCGCGAGCCCATTCGATGCGTTCCTCGAGCCGTTCGGCGATGTTGGATGTGCTCGCGTCCAGAGGAAGAACCAGCCACCCAGCTTTGTAGGCAACATCTTCGATCATGTTGAGCGTCACCGTCTTGCCGGAACCGCGTGGCCCAAGCAGCACCGAGGTGAAGCGTGGATCTCGCGGCCCGGCACCGAGTCCAGACCTCACATCGCGAAGCATGTCATCGCGCCCGACGTAGGAGTGAGGGGGTTGTCCGAAGTCAGGCGTGAAGAGGTTTTGCTGGGCTGCCTCGTTGTCGCCCAATAGATTGTTCATACCCAAGACGATAACACAATCTGAACCACAATCTCACAAACTGAAGCACTAACTCACAATCTGAAGCACAATCTCACAACCTGAAGCACGACGCTGCAGCTAACGGTGCCGTAGACGGCGACCCCTTCGGAATGCACGGTTCGGCGGTTGATGTTCAGACAAGAGGGGCGGACTGGTTCGCCTTGAACTCGGGGGGCTTGGCGCGTGTCCCCGTGCTTTTCGGCAGCGCACCACCCTTGTCGAGTGCGTCGCGGGTGATCTGATCGTTGGCGAGCACTGCATCCAGAAGCGTTTCCTGAGCGGGACGCTCAGCGACGAGCAGGGTGAGGATGTGGAGCAGGTCGATCAGGTCTTCGGTGTAGTGGGTTGGCCACGACACCGGGTTTAGTTCATCAAGCGGTGAGGTTTTCTTGCCGCCGGGTTCGTGACGACGGTACGTGAACCAGGATTCGAGCACGTTCATGGTGGCGGTGCTGTATGCGAATACCTCCTCAGCGACGTTGGCGATGGTTCCCTTTGCAGGGTTGCCGTTGGTGTGTCCGGTGATGCTGAGCGTTTGGTTGGCGCCGTCGTAGGTGAGTTCCTCGGCTTCGGTGGGGACAGGTGTCAGCAAACTGGGACCGTTCGTCGCGCGCGGACGTCCCGGCGGCGCGCCGCGAGCGGCGCAGCGCCGCCCAAAGGTGCTCAGATAGAGGATTCGGCGGCCGAGCCTTACGGCGCCGGCGAACAGTTCCGGGTCTTTGGTGAGCGGCACTCGCAGTGTCTTGGCGTTGACTAGTTCGCCGCGGAACGTGTCGGTGAAACCGGGATGTGCCGCGACTGCTGCGATGTAGGCGAACAAATCTTCGCCGGTCACCGGTCTTGCGAAGACGCTGGAGAGGTAGCTGAGAGTGGCGGGTGCGGTGTTGGCGGTGGAGGCTTTCGGGTCGCGCCACAGAGGATGGATGCGACCCGCCCTGGAGCCGGCGAGGTAGTCCATGTCGGGGATGTGCGCGCTGAACGAGACGATCTGAGCGTCGCATTTGGCGATAACTGGTCTGGTGCTTGCGGTGTGGAGCGCTGGCACCGCCAAGTGAATCTGCGAATCGCTGTGGGCCGCCCACAGCGATGGGTTCGGTCGGTTGATGAGCCGTTTGTCGCGTATGGCATACTGGCGGTCGAAACTGCGGTAGCCGTACTCGACCGTTTCAGCGGTTGGGGGTTGCCGCCTCTGGAGGGGTCCCGGTTTAGGGCATTTCGCGGTGAGGTTGTCGGTCAGGTCGGTGTGAACGGTGCGGTCCCGTTCGTGTTGGTCGAGGTGATCGGTCATTTTGTCGGTGGTGGGTTGCGCTAGCAGATCCGTGTAGCGGTCTTGGAGGATGTTGCGGTCTGGCGCGACGGGCCAAGTGCGCCCGATCATCGTTCCGTTCCCGTGCCAGGGCAGTAGGTTCTCGACTGTGGGCATTTGCTGCCATTGCTGCGACGCGGGCGGGGTCAGCGGGCTTCGAACGCCTAGTGCCCCCAGTGGGATCGGTTCCCATCGAGAGTCGTAGAGGTCCGTCAGGGTGGCGATGTGCGCGAACTTGGAGTTGCGGGTACCGGCGGGAACCCTGTGGTATCGGACCTCGCTGGTGCGGTGATATTCAGGGACGCGAACCGCGGTGACGATGGCGACGGGTTGACGCATCGCCTCGAACACCTGCGTTCTCGCGGATGCCTGGTGCCCCTCGGGAGACAGGTCGAGGATCCAGATGTGGCTGCACCAGTCGAGGAGCCACGACCGCATCTGCTGGAACCCGTCACCGTCAAGCCATCCGGTAGGCGCGATGAACGAGACGATCCCGGCTTGGTCGTTCTTGTCGCCGCCGGCGTTCTCAAAGACCTTCCATGCTGCCCATCGCCAGAAATAGACGTACAGGTTCGACAGGTTCTTGGCGTGAGCACCGACACCCCACGCGGTCGGGGGTTGCCAATCGTGGAGTTTCGTTTTTGCGACCCAACTGGTCTGCGGCGCGCCGACAAGGTACGGCGGGTTGCCGATCACGACCTTGACCGGGGTGTCTCGCTTGATCTGGTCGGCTCGTTGACGGGACTCGTTGATCGGCTTCATGAACATTGACTGCTGTCCTACGTTGGCTTCAGGGTCGGCGAGGGTGTCTGTCAGGTAGATCGCCGGTTCTGTTGGATTGAGGTTCGGGTCGTGTGCCTTGAGCAACTCGACGAGACGAAGTTGCGCCACGGCGTACGGGCACGCTTGTATCTCGAATCCGATCACCCGTTGCGCGAGCGCCTCGTTCATCACGGTCGCAGTTTGTCCTGTACCAACGTTGGCGCTCACGGTGTCAGCGATCCGATCCAACACACCAACCAGGAACGTGCCGGTACCCAGTGCTGGGTCGACGACGGTCACGTTGTTGCTGGCGTAACCGTTGGGCAGGTCGAAGAGGTCCACGAGGATCCTGTCGGTGAACCTGGTCATCCACTCGACAACCTGTTTTGGCGTGTAGTAGGAGCCGGACAGTTTGCGAAGGTCCGGGTCGTAGTCGGCAAGGAACGTGTCGTAGAAGTCCATCCAGTCGTCGCTGCCCCCGGACGAGCGGATTGCGGTCCAGTCCAGCGCTGCCGCCAACGCGACCAGCGAATCCAGAGATGCCGCCAGAGCGTACCGAATCTTCGGGTCGGACGTCAACAGCATCAGTGCCTTGCCGAGCACACCCCTCTCCAACCCGAGACGGTCGGCCACATGGAAAAGCAACATCCCTAGGCGGTCAAAGCTGTCTGGGTCGACATCAAGGCTCATCTTGATCCCGAGCCCACTGGCCGCAAGCAGCGCGAAAGCGACCGTCTGTGTGTACGCGTCGATGAATTCGTCATCTGCAATCTCTGGGAACAGAACGTCACGCCAGTCGTCGGTCAGGGTCTTCAAGGTCTCCTCGGGGAGTGCACCGACATCGGCGCGCAATGCGCGGCAGCGCCGTGCTGTCTGACGCGCGAGCTGCTGGGTTGAGGTGATGAGCGGAGGGTTCCGGTCGCGCGTCGGCGCGGTCAGCGTCTCCTCGTTGAACTGGGCAGCCTGCCCGCTCGCACGCGCAGCCTCCGCGAACGTTGTGACGGCAGACGACAAATTTGAGATTGACCCTCCGGGAGACATCGTTGAATTATAACGCAACACTGTGACACGCCGGCAAGCTCTATTGGTGGTTGCGACAGAGCATAGTGTAGACGTGTTGTGCTGGTTTCCAGTTGTGGAGTTTGCGGGGCATTTGGTTGAGATTGTCTCGGTTGAGCAACTGGCACTGCTCGCGGATGTCGGAGATTTTTGGGTGTCGCGCTCTTTGGAGGATCTGGCCGATGTCCAAGGAGTGGGTGTCGTCGACCGGATCGATGACCTAAGGGACGAGACCATCTCCGAAGAGGAAGCAAACGCTTTTCTTGCTGCGCTCGGGTTGTGACCT
>Ga0209020_1003289_pt1 | contig 11328 bp, 9 predicted proteins | sample PinacodermBB_FD_187298 | JGI IMG/M metagenome (GOLD analysis project Ga0209020, IMG submission 187298) | Host-associated microbial community of the marine sponge Aplysina aerophoba from Gulf of Piran - sponge pinacoderm, lysed by bead... | ecosystem: Host-associated > Porifera > Sponge >...
ACCAGAACCCCAAACCCTTCACCTGGCACCGCACCGCCGACGACATCCTCGCAACCCTCGCCAAATACCTCACACGAATTAACGGCTCAGGACACTAGCGGCTCACGCGGGCTAGACCTCCGACCATGAGCGATGAGATCTCGCTGGCACGATGCGACGCTGCGAGTTGGCGAATGCCCTGCTCATCCAGTCCGCAGGAGGTCGCGCGCCATCCACTGGAGGCAGCGGCGGTGGCAAGCATCTCCAGCGCGCTGTCGATGCGCTCGTCTTCGGGACGTGCCGGGAAGTCCTCGGGCGCCCAACTCAGATCGTCGAGCAGAAGACGCTGCGCGACCAACGCGGCCGCGCCTCCAAAGCCTGCTGATACGTACAGGGGTTGCCGAGCCTCGACAGCAACGATCGCCTCCTCGAGAACTCCAGGCATCGCGCCGGCGAAGCCTGACAGCTTCCCACCGATTACGACTCGGGCGTCGGTGATTGTCACCATGTGGCGGCGCAGCGAACTGTAGGCTTGGGCGGCGTCAGCCTCAGCGAGGGGGTCCGGATCGTGAGACTTGGTTTTCAGGATCCCCTTGATCTCACGACCTTCTTGGTCGAGGCATATGATTCGGCCCCGCGTGCCGAGCGTGCGATCTATGTCATCAAGTTCGTCGTAGGAGAGCTTGTGATGTTCGGGCGCTGCAAGACACAGGGTAAGCGCCTCTTCATGGTCACGGCCGTACCGACGGATCTCGTGCATCAAGTACTGGGTAAACCCCGAGGGCTTCACCCTCCCCCCGTACACGAGACAGCCGCCCGCGATGAGCACGGCGCGAGCGATCTCGCCAACGGCTTGTTCGGCATGCGCAGAGGAAAGCCCAAGCCGGCTCAGGTCGTCGCTGTCCGAGACCGAGATGCCGACCCGAGTTCCTCGCAGCGCATCCCTCGGGGAAAGTCCATTCACGCCCATCAAGGCTCCCGTTTAGACCGGCTCATGTAGGTTCGCGGCGTGACGACGTCGATCGCGTCCCGCACTCCTGCCACCTCGAACAGTTCACTCAGGGTGCCGGCTTCTTCCGGTCCCAGCGGCGGGTCGGGATGCATGATCACAAGGGGACCCTCTTCAATCGCGCGCTGTCGGTTCTCAAGCAGCCACGGGAGCAGTGTGACGGGCTCCGGCGCGTGCAGCGGAGTCCAGTCAAACCCAAGCTCCTCAAGCACTCCTTGCTGAAAGCCCCATAGTGCTCGTGTGAGTGCTGCATCCACAAGCAGATCGAGAGCCTGTTCAACGCTCGACTGCCTTACGCCCTCATCAGCTTCGCGGTAACCCACAGCGGGGACGTGATCCATGAGGAACGACCCACGCTCCTCAGCCCGACACACACCGTTGAGCGTCACGATCGGCATACCGGCCCGCTTCGCGACCAGGAACTCGCGCTGACACCAATCCCGACTCGCGTATAGATCGGTGCGAACGGCCAGCAGAGCGCTTGAAGCAGCGTGGGATCGAAGCTCTTGTTCCCAATCCGTCCCCGGCTGCAGATCAGCAGAATCAAAATACGCCTGGAGATGCGTCTCCGCGATCGTCCTACGAACACGCCCAACTAGCTCGTCTACGTAGTCCGGCTCCTCCTCAACGGGATGGCGCTTCGTGTGGCTGATGAAGACCCGCAGTCGTTCACCGAATGGATCACCCATGAGTTGAGCAACAGCCTGAGCGAGATCACGGCACAGCACGGCTTGATCTTCACAACTTGCGGGAGCCAAGGCCTGCAGACTCCCAATCTCGCCGTCGAAGCTGCTCTCCACCGCTCCCTGCAGCCGAACGGGAAACACTCCAACGGTCTCCGCCCCGGCCTCCGCAGCAGTGTGAATGCTCTCCAAGTAACCCTGCCAACCCGAGTCCTGCGCGACGGCTCGCGCAAGCCGCACACCAAGGACCGGGACGATTGCCGTAATCCGGGCGTGAGGGAGCTGATAGGGCAGCGGCACTTGGCATGGTAAGGGCCGCGGTGCGTCCGAGCCCCGCCGCCAAGGCGTAGAACGCTCGTAAACGTCCACTGCCCCACCCACGAGACCCGAATACGGTGCACCTCGGAAGTGCTCCAGGAGCCAGGAGGCGATCTGCTCGCCCTCCCGATCCTCGGGGTGCCAGACGACATAGACCTCAAGGATTGGTGGCAGCACTCCACCATCGTACTGAGTTCCCCCTGCTGGCTCGACACCGCGATCAAGAGGTGGTCATGCCCGCGGCGCGGGAGAACGCGCAGCAGGGACGTCCGGGTGACGGCCGAGTTGCGGCGGCGTGTGCACCACAGACGCGACAATGCGTCTCCCGCGCCGGTGGGGCATCGTTGAGATTCGGGCCTACAGACGAGGGCGACCTCTCTCCCGTAGCAGAGCCAGCAGGGTTCAGGCTGCGCCGATTGATCTAGCACGCCGCGAATTCGGTCCCGGCGTGCTGGGCATGGCTCCACCCGCGTGCTATGGACGCACCACAGGGATCGTGTTGCACCGCGACCCAGCTAGCACCACTTGCGGGACCATGCCGCTGCCTTGGGCAGACACCGCACACGGCAATCGGCGAGCCGGTTGGGAAACTGCTGGAAAACCACGCCGTTGAGTCATTCTACTAGAAATCGAGACATGAACTTGTACCCAGATGCCGCTTCACAGCCCGCGGGCAGGCCCGACGAGAATCGCTCACGTGGCTGCGCCACCACGACGTCTCGAGTCAGCCCCGGTCCTAGCCGCTAACCACCACAACATGACCGCGTGTCTGTCACACCCTGTCCCTAAGCTTCGCAATGAAGAACCTAGGAGACCCCATGAGCGAGACCCACAACCTGTTCATCAGCCATCGCCACGAGGACGATGCGCTCGTTAACGGCCTGAAGGACCTTCTGAAGGATAAGGGCGTAACGATCCGCGACGCGTCAATCACCAGCGACCGCCCGAACCAAGCCCGGAACCCCGACTACATCAAGACTCAGATCCTGGCCCCGGGCATCAAGTGGGCTGGCACACTCGTAGTCCTCATCACACCGGACACCAAGAACCACAACTGGGTCGACTGGGAGATCAAGTACGCCAACAAGAACGACAAGCGCATCATCGGCGTATGGGCGCCGGGCTCAGCAGGCTGCGAGATCCCAGAACCACTGGAGAAGTACGCCGACGCCATCGTTGGCTGGAACTCAGAGAGAATCCTGGGGGCCATTAACGGAACCCGGACCTTTGAAGACTCCGACGGCCGCCCCCGGCTTCCACAGCCGATCAACCGGATCGGCTGCTAGAGACGTGCCAAGGCTCTATACGTACATTGTGCGACACGACATCGGCTTCGCCCCGAATCCCTTCTACGGCATCTGCACGCTTGCAACGTGCAAACCCGATATACGCGATAACGCGGGAATCGGAGACTGGGTCGCAGGTGTCGGTTCGAAGCAGAAGGGTCAGCAGGGGAGGCTCGTCTTTGCCATGCGCGTCGAGGAGGCCCTATCCTACGACGAGTATTGGACTGACCCTAGATTCCAGAACAAGAAGCCGAATAGGGCTGGCAGCCTCAAGCAGAGATACGGCGACAACATCTACCACCGCTCACCCTGCGAGGCTTCGTGGATACAGGAGGACGGCCGCCACAGCCTCGAAGACGGCTCCCCGAACATGGATCATGTTCAGCGCGACACCAGTGCCCCTAGGGTTCTGCTATCCGAGACTTTTGTATACTACGGGAACAGCGCTGTCGAGATACCCGATGCGTTCCGCGACTGGCAGGGCTTCGATATTTGCCCCACCGGACCAGGCTACAAACGTAATTTCCCAGAGGAGTTGAGGGATGCCTTCACGACCTGGCTCGAAGGGCAAGTTCATCTGGGCATCGATGGAGAACCTCTCGACTGGCAATAGTACGCAAATGCCGCACTCACATCACAACCTCCGACACCCGATTGAATAAAGGGACGACCAGATACTATAGGCCAGACCCGAATGGAGAAACTCATGGTCAAGCGAAACGTCTTTCTCACACATCACCATGATGATCAGAAGGAGGTCTACGACTTTTTTGCTTCCTTCGGCGATTGGTTCAATTCAATGCGCGTTTTGGGGGTGTCAGATGACGACGATTTCGTAGATAGTGACAACACCGACTATGTCCTTAGACGTATTCGCGAGAAGTATGTGTACGGCACGTCAGCCACCATTGCGTTGATCGGAAGATGTTCATGGGCTCGCAAGTACATTGACTGGGAAATCGCCGCCACACTACGGAATAATCCGAACGACCCCCGTGGTGCCCTACTCGCCGTACAACTCCCCTGCATCGACGGACGGAATGATATCACATTGCCGAAACGCCTCGAAATGAATCGCCGCTACGACAGCAACGCTCAACGAGAGCTGGGGTTTGCGTCATATCACCGGTATCCAAACTCTGGATCCTCACTGGCGCAATGGGTTGAGGACGCAATAGTCCGCCGCGACAACAGAGAACCTGTTCCTGGCTCGACAACTAACCTGCGCCAGAGGAACAGCCCATGCTGAGAGTCTCCGAACGTGTCGAGTAGGGGCCCTGTGCTGCAATGGCTGTCGCAGGCGAGTTGGCTCCCTATCACTTGAGTCTGCACGATGTGTACTCTCGATTGCTGGTGTTCCGAGTCAGGGAATCTTGCCCAAATCGTCGGGGCCTGGGTTCGGGGGTCGGGTCGGTCAGGTAGGTGTCGAGCGGTTGCCGCCACGACAGGGAACCGTGGGGAGTGGTCGGTGTTCAACCGGTGACGAGGGCGGTGCTTGAGGGGGCAAGGTCTATGCCGCCGGGAGACTCTTCGCGGTAGAGATGTTCGCATCTTGGGCGCTCGATCCACCATTCGGCGACGCCGCCGACGTGCGGGCCGCGGCGATGGGTATGCGCGTCGGCGAGCTGGCCCCGGCGGCGAACCAGCGGGCCAGCGTGGCGGATTTCACGGCCGGTCGTTGTCGGCGACACCCGCGGGCAGCAGGAGCTCGCCGGTTCCTTGGTCGGCGTAGTGCTCGGCGAGCGAACGTCCCCCTACAGCGCCTACCGCGGCCCCGGCGCTGTTGCGTAGCGCTCGGGCTGCGGAGTCAACCTGTGTGCGCTAGCTGGTGATCTTCGGCGAGTTGGCGGAGTGTGCGGGGCGGGTCGGCATCATTTAGTAGGACCCAGTAGTCCCAGCCGTCGGAGCGCTCGTCGCCGTCGGCTCGGGCCGCCCGCAGCGGCGAGTCGTAGACATGCTCATCTAGCGCTATGAGGGCGTCGTCTGTGATCTCCGCGATTGTGTCGTCGCGCTCCGGGTCGGCGGGGATCAGCAGATCTCCGGCTTTGAGCAGGCCGACGGCGACTAGCTCGCTGAGGGTGGCGGTTTCGGCTGTGTCCTCTTCCGGCGGCGCAGGGCCAGCGAGTTCAAGGTTCGGCTTGTAGTGGGGGTCTGACAGCCGCCGGAAGCCCGCTTCGGTGACCTGTGCCATCGCGCGGCGGCGCTTGTCGAGGAACTCGTCGTATTCCATCGAATCCCAGCCGTCGGGGAGCGCGTGCCAGAACCGTTGGTTCTCGAGCACCTCGCCGGTGATGTTGCGTTCGGCGGCCAGCGCCGGCCAGTACTCCTTGGGTGGCCGGTTCGAGATGACCTTGTTGGTCGCAGAGTCCGTCGGGGCGAAGTTGGCTACCTGGTTGATGCGCTTTGTAGTGGTGATGCCCTGGCTCTTGAGGTGCGCTCTGGGAAACAGGTGGTGCGCTTCCACGCCCGTGGCTGTGCCCGCTGATGGGTCCATCCAGACCCATGCCTTCTCGTTGATCGCGAATAGGTCAGCGTCGAGGATGTTGAGCGCCGCGAGGTACGCCTTGTACGCGGGCGCGACCGCTGTCGATGAAGTGATGAACTCGTCGGGCAGCCGGATCCTCCAGAAGTCGCGTGTGAGTACCGTCGCTATCACGCCCTCGACAATTGCGATGAAGTCCTCTGGGTTGTGCGAGTCGAGGTCTTTGAAGCGCGCCAAGTCTTCTTCCATGCTGCTCTCTGGCGAGTTCGTGTAGCGGCCGGTGGTCTGGGCCATGAAGAACCACTTCGCCATGAGACCGCTCAGTGCCGCCTTGTCGACGTTGAATCTGGTCGAGCCGATCAGCCACAGGGCGTACGTGTAGATCACGGTGTTGTCGGACGTGATCATCTTCTTCGACCGGAACCCGGCTTTCGCCAGCACGTGGAGGAAACCATCCCAGTTCGCTGGCCTCAGCACTTCGCGTTGAGCTGCTTTCAATAGCTTGAGTTCGCGGTCGCGCAAGCGCTCGTCGATCTCCCTGGTCTGGGGGTCGCGTCCGCGTAGCGCGTTGTATGCGTTCCGCAGTCGGGCGCGGTCCTGGCCGACAGCCACGACTGCTCTGAGCATCCTTCCCGGCTCGGGTGTGATGTAGTGGTTCTTCGGTGTCCACGAGACGTGTTCGCCGTCGTATAGCGACGCGGTGTCGGGTGTGAGCCGAGAGTGGCGCGAGAAGCGCTCCAACTCCTCGCGGCCTTCGTCCCAGAAGACGCTGAGCCAGGTCAAGATGAAGTCTGCCTGAGTCAGGTTGACCCCCTCGGAGTTGATCCTGACGAACACGTCGGCCACCTTCTCCCGCTCAGTGTCTGCTTGCAGTTCGACCACGGTGAACGAGTAGTCCTGGATGCCGTGGAGCCGCGTGAATACCGCCTCGATCTCCTCTTCGTCCGCCTCGCTGAGGTCGTGCCCCTCCCTGTATCGCCTCAGGAAGGCCTTCTTTGCCTGGAACGGGCTCTTGAACACGAAGGAGATGTCCGGAACCCACTCCCGGCTCTTCACCAGAGCCGCGCTCTGAACCTCGAACCGCTCGGTGAGCGGGTTGAACGCGATCTTGATGGACTCGCTGCGGTACTCGTCATCGACCACCGGCTCGCCGGTCATCACGGCGTACAGACTGGTCAGGCGCTGCTGACCGTCGACGATCTTGGCCGCCGCTGTCTTGGTCTTCGTTCCAGCGCCGATCGCTTGGGCGTCGTCGTCGCCGGCCGAGTTCCAGAACATCAACTCGCCCACCGGGTAGCCGCGGTAGATCGAGTCCACCAGGTCGCGGACCTTGACCTTCTCCCACACGAAGGGCCGCTGGATATCTGGAAGACGCAGCGCGCCGGATTGCACTGCCGCGACGAGGTTCTGTGCAGTCCAGGGCACAGGCTTGAACATGTCGCTCACTTCAGATCCACCTATCCCTCGCGCCGCCCGCCGGTCGGCTGAATCGGCAATCCTAGCCAGCCGCCGCGAGGACAGGTCCCCCTCAACTCCTCGCCCGACTGTTGGTCAAGGCTGCGTGGTGAGGATGGCGTGGCCGAGCTCGGCGACTGATGCGAGGTCGTCCTGAGTGAGTGAGGCGTCGGAGGAGAGCGAGTGTGTACCGGAGGTCCTGTCCGGGAGAGAACCGCTTGACCAGCGTGGCAGCTAGCCAACTGCACAGTTCTTCGCTGTGCGCCTCGATCTCATCGGCGACCGCGCCTATGTCGCTGTTTCGCCCCGCAGGACGACTCGTTCACCAGGCACGGACAATCCCCTCGGGATGCCAGTCGGACAACGTTTCGAGTCCGCGTGCTTTGTCCTGGGCGATGTCGAGGGCGGCGACGATGTGGTTGACGACAGGCCACCGCCGCCCGGATGTCTCGGAGTGATCGAAGCGTTGACGGCAGACCATCCGTACAGGCGCCACCGCTACGGTGCAGGCCCGGTCAGCGGCATCGATGACGCCACCGAGCAACGACCGCGCAGCACGTAGTTCGGCCTGGGAGGGGACGTAGAAGTCCGGCGGGTAGTCGCCGCGGGCCACGATGGGCATGCCCCACGAGGCCGCTGCGAGCGTGTCGGTGAGTGCCCAGCCGGTGGTGCTGTGGATGTCGTCGAGGCCGAGGCCGAGCCGAGTTGCATTCCGACCTGGTGTCGGGTCGGGCAGGCCGGCCAGCGGTACGGGGCGCCGCCGCCACACGCTCAGCAACTCGTGGAACAGATCTGGACGCGTCGGTTCGCCGGCAGAGGTCAGGAGGCCTGCTGAGCGAAGGCCGTTCATGGCAGCGGACACTGCGCTGGGCGCCCGGGCCAGCAGCCGCGCGAGTTCGCGCACGCCGTGGCGTTGATCCGGCGTGAGAAGGCATCCAATCGCCACCTCTTTGGCAACCTGGCTCTGCAGTGGCCCAACCGGTGCGGAGAGTGTGCCCGTGGTGGCGGGTAGCCGAGTGTCGATGATCAGCGGTGGTTCGACAATTCGCAGCTCTCCCCGCATGTCGAAGAAATTCACGCCGCGGCGACGCAGCACCCGTTTCGCGTCAGAAGCGATGCGCTGCGCCACCACGATCAGCGGCCGGTGACGATCACGGAGGCTCCGAGCGAGTTGATCGCCATGTGCCGCGGTGACAACCGTCTTGACCTCGGCGTCGAACTCCCGCCCCTCGACGTCAACGGTGAAGTCGGATCCAGACAGATCGCGGTCGTTCTCGCCATAGGAGACGGCAGCTGCGATCCCCAGACCTGCTAGTGCGTTAGCCAGTGCTTCCGCGGCCTCTCTCTCGATATCAGTTGGGGCTCTCCGCGGCATGAGTGAAGCATAACGTTGCCTGTACGTGTATACAAGAACAAAGAACACCAGGGCGCCGCGACATCGAATGACAACCTCCGCCGAACGTATCTCGGCAGTCGAGCGTCGGCGGCCAGAACTTGGCAACCACTGACTTGGTTTGCGAACTGTGGCGCACCGGCGCGGGTTTGTCGAAGCCCGGTCAGTTGCGTCGCTGCGGACTCTGTGGGGGTGATGGGGAGGCGGGCTGGTGCGAGTGTGGCGCGAGATGAACCTGCTGGCGGTATCCGTCGAGCGCGAAGGGATTCAGGAACTCGTTTCCCCAGTGCTGGGAGCGTTCGGCGGCGGTGAGTTCGGCGCGGTCGCAGGCGGTGTGCCATTCGTTGCGGATCACGTCGATCTGGTGGTCGATGATGCTCGTGGCGTCGCTGCGTGACAGGTGGTAGGTGCTCGCATGATCGAGGCAGCCTCTCACCTGGCTGAGCTGCTCTCCTGACGGCCCGTAGGCCATCGCCTGCTCGGCCTCTTGGCCGGCGCGAGGCTGCGGGCACACGTCGTAGACCGGCGTCAGGCTCAACGTGGTCCCGTCCCAGAAGGCCGCATGATTGCGCGGGTGATCATCGGTGTTGCCGACCAGTACGTTGAAGGTGATGCGGGCGAACAGTTCACGCAGCGTCCTCCTCGGTTCAGCGAAACGGTGCCGGATCTCCGTCGCGAGGGCGGGGTAGGTGCCGTAGCGTCCGGCGATCCCGTCGGCGTCGTGCAGTCCGAGGATCGTGAGCGCGGACACCATCAGACGCCGACCGCCGCCGGCGGGGCGATCGAATCGCTCGATGAGCAACACCGGCTGTCCGGCGGCGCGGCGTAGCTCCACGACCGGCGTGTCGAGACCGGCGCGGGCGGCCAGGTCCATGGCGACATGCTCGCCCTGGGTGATCGGCGCCGAGTCGGTCACCGACGGGAACTTGGCGAGCCAGTGGCTATCGCCGTCGCTCAGCAGCATCTTCGGCCGCGCGCCGCCGGCTGAGGTGCCGTGCAGGAGAGTCCGGTGCAGCGGCTCGGAGAGTGCCGCTCCGCGTTCAACGCGTTCGGCCGCCTCGGCGAGTTCCCCGAGACTGGGGGCCTCGCCGGCGCGGGGTTCGTAGCTTGTCGCCGAGCGTTGCATATCGAGGGCGCCGATCCGGTCCGAAGCCGACTCGAGTAGGTAGCCGAGCAGCGAGAAGCCGCCGGGCTCCACCATTCGCCGCCGCTCGATGACGCGCCGACCCCAGGCGTCGGGGCCCGCGTCGGCGATGCAGCCGGCGATCTCGCCGTTCGCGGGCATGATCGCCCCGGCGCGCAGCGGCAACTCCGGCGCATACAGCGCGACACGATCCGGCCGGGCCAGGTAGCTGCGCCCGTAGGCGAAGGCGACTATGCCGTCGTGGTCCACCAAGCGGCCGGCCGGCACCGGGTGCGCAGCATCAGGGAGCCACACCCACACGAACGCTTCGGCCGGGTGGCGCTCCCCGTTAGAAGTCATCGTCGATCGTGAGCGGACGGACCACGGCGGGCAGCAGCGCGAGGCGCGCCGCTACGGCATCGCCCTCCAAGGCGCGCCGCGCCGGCTCATCGTGGAACAGCGCAACCCCCACCAGCACCGCCGCCTCGAAAGCAGTCCCGATCGCGACCGTCGCGTCGCCGCGTTCAACTTTGCGGATCGTCGTCGGCGACACGCCGACGCGCTCCGCCAGGCCCTCAACGGTCCAGCGGCGCTGCCGGCGCCCCAAGCGGACGCGATCCCCCAACAGTCCCAGCGCCTCGCCAGCCACTGGCGACAACACTCTAGTTCCTGCCATATCGTCAATATAATAGTGTTCAAATAGAGACCACAGCAGAATACTGGTGAATATGTGCTGGCAATGTGCGCCTGCAACGTGTTCGCCCCGCGCTGGTGGCACACCCCGCGTTCGGATTGCCTCCGCCGCCGTCCTCCGCGCAGTCCCTCGCCTTACCTAGAGAGGGATGTCCGAACCCTCCCCGTCGCCGCCACCGAGCGCGCGATCGCTGCGAGGGTTGTGGCGACGAACGCGGGCAGCAGCGAGGCCAGGCAGCCGGGACGTTCGGCTACTTCCTCCGGTCTGATGTATTCGAGGATCTTGTCCTTGCGTTTCCACTGGTGAGAGCGCAGTCGTTCGAGTTGCGCGCCGATGCGGCGCAGGTCCTCATTGGTGGCGTGCGCGAATGCCTCCTCGTTGTGAAAGAGCCCGGCCTTGGTCAAGTTGCCGGAACCGACGAGCATGGCCTCGATGGAGCCGGCGTGTCCGCGACGTCGGCGACTCTCGGACATCACGGCCCAGACCTTGAGATGTGCCTCGCGCCCGGGCCGGTTGTCTCGGGCTCTCTGATACCAGGTGAGGACCTGCACGTCGCCGCGGCGCAGGAACCGGATTGCCGTGCGGCGGTCCTTGTCCGACATCTCCTTGAAGTGGTTCGGCCGGACGTTCCCGATCAACAAGGTGACGGGACGGTCACCGGCCCGGTCGGCCAACCAGGCGATGCCGGCGACACTGGCGTACCCCACCGCCACGAATAGTTCGCCGCGCGGGTGTGCCCGAAGGAAGTCCTCGATGAGCGCAGAAGCAGAGCGACCATCCGAACCTCGTCCGTTCACGACGCCGGACCCTAGTGTCCTGAGCCGTTAGTCCGTTGGTGTGGGGGTTGGGTGTGTCATGCTGGTGGCGGCGAGTGGGCGGTGATCGGAGACGGTCATGGCCGATGTT
>Ga0209020_1003301_pt1 | contig 11286 bp, 9 predicted proteins | sample PinacodermBB_FD_187298 | JGI IMG/M metagenome (GOLD analysis project Ga0209020, IMG submission 187298) | Host-associated microbial community of the marine sponge Aplysina aerophoba from Gulf of Piran - sponge pinacoderm, lysed by bead... | ecosystem: Host-associated > Porifera > Sponge >...
GTGGAGCTCCACTGTGACGCCGACACCGGCGAGATCCGCATCGACAAGGTGTGGATCGCCCACGACTGCGGCCGGGCCTTCAACCCCTTGTGGGTCCAGGGACAGGTGGAGGGAAGCGTGTACATGGCCCTGGGCGAGGTGTTGATGGAGGAGCAGATATTCCGAAAATCGGGGGTCCACAAGATTCCTTCCATCCTGGAGTACAAGAGTCCCACCACCCTGGAGACGCCGCCCATCGAGACCATCCTGGTGGAGACCGACGACCCCGAAGGCCCCTTCGGCGCCAAGGAAGCCGGCCAGGGTCCCTTGCTGCCGGTGATTCCCGCCGTATCCAACGCCGTTTACGATGCCGTGGGCGTGCGCATACATGAGATTCCCGTGACCCCGGACAAGATCCTGCGGGCGCTGGACCAACGGCTCAAGGCGCCCACGGTGCCGGACTTCGCCTTCCCCACGCCCATTCGCTGGGCCCCGGGCCAGGGGGTGGAAGTGCCGCAAAAGAGCTGAGGCCATGCTGCGACTTCCGGACTTCACCTATATCAGGCCACGGACCCTGGCGGAGGCGGCGAGGGTGCTGGGAGACCTGGGCCCGGAGGCCATGGCCGTGGCCGGGGGCACCGATGTCTATCCCAAGATGAAGCGGGGGCAGTTCACGCCGCGCTATCTGGTCTCGCTGAGCCGCATCGAAGAGCACCGGGGCATACGGCGGGAGGAGGGCCGCGGGCTGTGGGTGGGCGCGGGCGAGACCCTGAGCGCGGTGGCCCGCCATGAAGGTGTCGGCCGGTGGTTTCCGGCATTGGCGGCCGCGGCCGGCCTGGTGTCGACGCTTCAGCTCCGGAACGCCGGCACCATCGGCGGCAACCTGTTCGTCGATACCCGCTGCAACTACTACGACCAGTCGTTTTTCTGGCGCCAGGCGGTGGGCTTCTGCCTCAAGAAGGACGGGGACATCTGCCTGGTGGCCCCGAAGAGCCGGGTCTGCCTGGCCATCTGTTCCTCGGACACCGCGCCGGTGCTCAGCAGCCTGAACGCGGAAGCCGTTCTCGTCAGCGGCCAGGGCAGCCGCCGGGTGCCGCTGGATACCCTGTACCGGGACGACGGCATCGACTATCTCGCCAAGCGGCCCGATGAATTGTTGCAGGGCGTGTGGATCCCGGAGGCGTCCTTCGGTTGGCGCAACGTCTACCTCAAGCTGCGTCGCAGGGGCTCCTTCGACTTTCCCGTGCTGGGGGTGGCGGCGGCCGTTCGGATCGGCGCGTCGGGAGCCTGCGAGGGCGCCAAGGTGGTGCTCACCGCGGTGGCGTCGGCGCCGAAGGTGGTTGGGGATGCGCCCCGGGTCTTGTGTGGCAAGTCCGTGGATGCGGCTGCCATCGAGGAGGCCGCGGAGTTGGCCATGCGCGTATCCCATCCCCTGGACAATGCCGACATGGATTACTGGTATCGGAAGCGCATGACCCGGGTCTACGTCACGCGCGCGCTGCAGCAACTGGCCGCCGCCGGCCAAACCGCCGGCGCCCCGGATGCGTCCACGCGAGCCGGAAAGGGAAGTCATGGCGGAACCTGCTGAACTGGAAGCGAGGCTCACGAGCCTGGAGAACCACCTTCGTACGGAGAACCCCATTCTCCTGAGCGCGGTCCGGAGTTTCCGGAAACTGGACGCCATCTCGCGCCGGTTGGGGTTCCTGGAGGCCGGCGAGTCCCACGCCACGCGTATCCCGTGGTGGCCCCTGGTGGCCATCCTGGGGACCTATTCGTCGGGCAAGTCGACGTTCATCAATGATTTCCTGGGACAGCCGGTGCAGCCCACGGGGAACCAGGCCGTGGATGACCGGTTCTCGGTGCTGTGTTTCGGCAAGGAGGAGGAGGTGCGCGTGCTTCCGGGGGTGGCCCTGGATGCCGACCCGCGCTTTCCGTTCTACAAGATGAGCCGGGCCATCGAGGAGATCAGCGCCGGCGAGGGAAGCCGCATCGATGCCTACCTCCAGCTCAAGGCGTGCTCCAGCGAGGTGCTTCGAGGCAAGATCTTCATTGACTCGCCGGGCTTCGACGCGGACCAGCAGCGGACCGCGACGTTGCGGGTCACCGACCGCATCATCGACCTGTCGGATCTCGTGCTGGTGTTCTTCGACGCCAGGCACCCCGAGCCCGGTACCATGCAGGATACGCTGCAGCACCTGGTGGCGGAAACCATTCACCGGACCGATTCCAGCAAGTTCCTCTACGTGTTGAACCAGATGGACCACACGGCCCGGGAGAACAACCCGGAGGACATCGTGGGCTCCTGGCAGCGGGCGCTGGCGCAGAAGGGACTCACGGCCGGGCGTTTTTACTGCATCTACAGTCCCGGCGCGGCCATCACCATCGAGGACGAGGCCTTGCGCACACGCTACGAGCAGAAGCGCGATGTCGATCTGGCCGAGATCCACGGACGGATGCGGCAGGTGGAAGTGGACCGGGCCTACCGCGTCATGGGAGTGCTCGAGCACAGCGCCCGGGACATCGAGCTGCGGCTGGTGCCGCGCCTGCTGGAGATGATCTCGGAATGGCGCCGCCGGGTCCGGTGGCTGGACGGCATCGCCTTCGGCTCGCTCTTCCTCGTCGTCCTGGTGTGGACCCTGTGGACCGGGGAATGGAACGGCTTTCAGTTCACGCATCCGTTCTGGTCGGCCTTGGGCAGCCAACCGGCATGGGGCTATACCGTGCTGGCGGTGGGCGCCCTGGTGGCGGGCTATGTCCACCATTCCTTCCGGCGATTCGTCGCCAACCGGGTCCTGAAAGAGGTCGGACGGGAACTGGGAGGCGCCCGTGACGGCGAGGTTATGGCCGCTCTTGCGGCCGGTTTTCGCAAGAACACGCGTCCGTTCCGGAACGTGTTCGCGGGCCGTCCGTCCGGCTGGAACCAGCGCACCCGCCAGCAACTCTCGCAGGTGATCACCGAGGCCAACGGCTACGTCCAGGCGTTGAACGACCGGTTCGCCAATCCAGGCGGGACCATGGACGCTCCGCCGCCGGTAGCCGCGCCGCCCGCGGACGATCCTCCCGCCCAACCCGCGGCGTGAACGCCCTTCGACTTCGCTTCGCTACGCTCAGGACGAACGGTTAGAAGGACTTGCGTCCGTTCGTCCTGAGCGTAGCGAAGCGAAGTCGAAGGGCGCATTCAAACGATCAGACGGCCCTCAGGTTTTTTCCGAAGCAGCCCCCACCACCCGTTGGGGCCGGGCCGGTTGTTCCGGCGGGGTGAATTCCCGGCCGACGATGCCGGACGAGACGACGAACTTGAAGGCTTCCTCCACGTTGTAGTCGGTTTTGATGACCTCGTCCTCCGGAACCAGGACAAGAAAGCCGGAGGTGGGGTTCGGGGTGGTCGGTACGAACACGGACAGCAACGTGTCCGACGAGGAGACGTTGAAGGTGTCGGGCCGGCGGGTTGCCACCAGCCCCATCATCCACACCCCCTGTCTGGGGTACTCCAGCAGCACCACCTGCTGGAAGCTCCGGTGGGGGCCGTGGAGAGTCTCCACCATCTGCTTGACGGCGCCGTAGATGGGGCTCACCAACGGCAGGCGCATGACCAGTTGGTTGAGCGCCGCTATGATGCGCCGGCCCACGATGTTGGTGCCGAACAGCCCTATGCAAAAGATCAGCAGCAGGACGATGAGCAGGTTGATGAACGGGACCAGCGGCATCAGCCAGGAAAGTTCATCCAACTCGAAGAAGGCCAGGAAGCCCACAAGAATGGGGGTGCCCGCGTTGCTGAGCAGGTTGAAAAGGAACGCGATGAGGATATAGGTGACGAACAACGGGATCAGGATCAGGATCCCGGTGATCATCGCGTTTCGTAGAAAATGAGTCTTTCTGGCTTGCATGGCGGGTTGGTGCGAGAGTGATGGGTCAAAGGATACGTCAACCCTCCACCGCTGGCAAGGGGTCCCGGCCCGGCCCTGTCCGTGCTGTTGACATTGGGTTCTAACTCATTTTAAGTTCAGGAAAATCGCTGCCCATTTTCACAGCACAGGAGGGGATGCCTTGACGTTTTTGAACGATGCCACCGACGCTTTGGAATTTTCCCCGCCGCCCCCCGAAGCCCGCAACGGCAATGGCCGGAACGAGACCGTGGCCGGACTGGAAGAACATCGGCCGGAGGCATGCTTCGGCCTTGCCGACTACGAGGCGGTCATCGGCAGGTCACGGGTGGACGAGCTCAGGCGTCTGGCCGAGCCGCTGACGGGTCACGGTTGGGTGAATGTGAACTCCACGGCGGTAGGCGGCGGCGTGGCCGAGATGCTCCGTAGCGCCGTGCCCCTGGCCCGGCTGTTGGGGGTCGATGCCCGGTGGTGCACCATTCGCGGCAACCGCGAGTTCTTCCAGGTTACCAAGAAGTTCCACAATCTGCTTCAGGGAGCCGGGTCGCCCATTTCTCTTGACGAGATCTTCGGCGCCTACCTCGATACCATCGACGAGAACGCCTGCAACACCTTCATCGCCGCGGACCTTACCGTCATCCACGATCCGCAGCCCGCGGCCATGATCATGAACGCGCCGATTCTCGGCAACGTGATCTGGCGCTGTCATATCGATACGTCGGCTCCCGACAGGACCGTTTGGCGGTTCCTGCTGCCCTACATCAACCACTGTGATGGGGCGGTCTTCACCATGCCCGAGTTCGTGGGGCCCGGCCTCAAGATTCCGGTGTACGAGATCATGCCGTGCATCGACCCGCTGGCGGCGAAGAACCGGCACTACACCCGGACCGAAGCACTGGATGTCCTGGACCCGTTGTTCAAGGCCCACGATGTGGATCCCGAACGGCCCATCTTCGCGGCCATCTCCCGTTACGACCGCCACAAGAACCAGGGCACGATACTGAAGGCCTTCCAGCGCCTGGTCGAGGCCCGACATTGGGACCCGAAACCCTACCTCGTGTTCATCGGGAATACCGCCTCCGACGACCCGGAGGGGGATGAGGTGTTGAACGAGTTGAAGCAGCAGGCCGACGGCGACCCGGATGTTCGTTTCTGGGTCAACGTCGAGGACAACGACCGCGTCGTGGGCGCCTTGATGCGCATCGCCCGGGGATTCGTCCACGTGTCCACCCGGGAAGGTTTCGGGTTGGTGGTGACCGAGGCCCTTTGGCAGGGCGCCCCGGTGATCGGATCCCGGGCAGGCGGCATCAAGCGCCAGATCATCGACGGCGTGACCGGGTACCTCGTGGATCCGCTGGACACCGACGCCATCGCTGCGCACATGGCGGCGGTGCTGGACGATCCCGACGCGGCCGAGGCCCTGGGCCGGCAGGGACGGGAGCACGTTCGCCGAAATTTCCTGTTGCCGGAGCTGGTCAAACGGTATCTGATCCTCATGCGGTACCACTCCCGGGTCAGCTCTGAGCTGCCTTCGTTCCGGCATGACGATCTTACCCATAGCGATATCATTCATGCGTTTCGCAGGCCTCATCCACGGCTACCCGATTGGCGCAGGTCCCCCGATAGGGCATAGACGGTCGATTGGGCGCGGTTTTTTCTTTACAATCCGGTAAAGCTCGATTATTATTATTGATAATTGTGGTACTTGCGCCCAGTCAAACAAATGGGCATGGAAAGGGAGAGGCATGGCAGCAACGAAGATGACTCAGGCTCAGATCGTGACGGATCTGGCAGCCAAGTGCGACCTCAACAAACGCGTCGCGAAGGATTTTCTGGACAACCTGGCGGCGCTCGCCGTCAAAGAGGTAAAGAAGAGCGGGGTCTTCATCGTGCCGGGCATTGGCCGGCTCGTGAAGACCAACAGGAAAGCCCGCATGGGGCGCAATCCCGCTACCGGGCAGGCGATCAAGATACCCGCGAAAAGGGTGGTCAAGTTTCGCATCGCCAAGGCCTGCAAGGACGCCATCGTCCCGCCCAAGAAACCTCGAACCACCACCTGAGGAGCGTAGGGTTGGAGGCCGTGGGGGGAGCGGCCTCCAACCCCCGCCACGGCAGCCTGCCGGACTTGGTGTAGGCTCGAAGGATGGGGGGCGAGTCCGAACGGGGCAGGGTGATGGCGGTCTATCACCTGAAGGGCGGTGTCGGCAAGACGGCCACCACCGTCAATCTGGCCTATCTCAGCGCGGCGTCAGGACTCAGGACGCTGGTTTGCGATCTGGACCCGCAGAGTTCGGCGACCTACTACTTTCGCGTCAAGCCCAGGCTTAAAAACGCCAGGAAAGTCTACCTCAAGGGGCGCGCGAGGATCTCCGACAACATCAAGGGAACCGACTACGACCGTCTCGACCTGTTGCCGGCGGACTGGTCGCACCGGCATCTTGCGTCCGCTTTGGGTCAGGTGAAGCGCTCCAGGAAACGGTTGCGGGAGATTCTCGCCCCGTTCCGGGACGAGTACGACCTGATCCTGCTGGACAGCCCTGCTACCGCCGCCTTGCTGGCCGAGAGTATCTTCGTGGCGGCGGACCTGCTGCTGGTGCCGGTGGTGCCGTCGACGCTGGCGGCCCGCGCCTATACCAACCTGCGGGTCTTCATCCGGCGCAAGGCTTACGACGAAGACAAGGTCTTGGCGTTCTTCTCCATGGTGGAAGCGCGCAAGAAGATGCACCGGACGACCATGGCCGCCATGAAGGTCGAGTTCCCGAGGTGGTTGAGGACCACCATCCCTTACGCCGCGGACGTCGAGAGCATGGGGCTGGCGCGGGCGCCGTTGCCGGCCTTCCAGCCCGCCGGCCGGGCGACAAAGCGCTATCGGGAGTTGTGGGAGGAGTTGGCCGGGTTGATGCGTGACCGAAGCGAGTAGATCTGTAGACGGATGACGACGCATTCACAGACACCGGAGATCCCGGAGCTGACGTTCGATGTGCCCCAGGGTCGGGCCGGTCAGCGGTTGGTGCATGAGCTGTGCCAAGCCTACGAGCTTCATGAAGGCCCCCGGCACAGCCGGGAAACCGTCTATCTCGACACCTTCGACGGGCGCCTCTTCGCCCAATCGCGGGCTCTGTGGAGCTCCGGGGGAATGCTTCATCTCCAATCCCTGGACCGGCCCGACCCGCCGGACCGCGTCGGCCTCGAAGGGCTTCCGGTGTTCGCGGAGAGGCTGCCGCCCGGGGGGCTGAGGGACGGGCTGCTCCCGCTCACCAGGAACCGGGCGCTGCTCAGGCTCTTTTCGGTACGGTCGGAGGTCAGCACCTGGAGCCGGTGGAATCGCGACCAAAAGACGATTCTGCGGGTCTCGGTGAGTGACGACGAAGCGTCGGACGGGAAGCAGACGGCACCGCTGGGACGCTGTGTCGTGGTCCGGCAGGTCCGGGGCTACAAGAAGATCTTCCGGGAAGTCCTTGAGTGGTGGGAGAAGCGGGTTGCACGGGTGGACGTCGCCGCCCGCTATCGACGGGCGATCGAGACCCTGGGCCTGGACCCCCTGCGCACCTCGGCCATGCCCAGGGTGAGGATCGACGCCGCCATGACCGCCGCCGATGCCGTACGCTCCATGATTCGCGGCCAGTACCTGGTGGCTCGCGGCAACCAGGAGGGTATCCTCAACGATACCGACGCCGAGTTTCTGCACGATTTCCGGGTGGCTGTCCGGCGCGCCCGGTCCTTTCTGGGACAACTCCGGGACGTGTTCGAGCCGGAGCCCGCGGCCAGGCTCAGGAAGGGTCTTTCATGGCTGGGCAAGTCCACCAATGTGCCGAGGGACCTGGACGTGTATCTGCTCGAGCAGGACGACTACCGGCGCATGCTCTCGGGAGCCTTGGCGGAGGACATCATCCCGCTGTTCGATTTCGCCGCGCGGGAGCGGGAAGCGGCTCATCGCGTGTTGGTCGAGGTCATGGCGTCCGGTGGCTATGACCGCGCGATGCGGCGTTGGCGCTCGGGCTTCGAGGACGAACCCGGCCTCGGCGTGGGCGCGCGAGGCTCGGAGCCCGTCCTGTCACTGGTGGGAGCACGCGTGGCCCGGAAATGCCGGGCGGTCCTGGAGCAGGGGTTCCGGCTCCGGGACCAAACGGACCCCGACGCCTTCCACTCCCTCCGCATCGAGTGCAAGCAGCTCCGCTACCTGATGGAGATTCTGGCGGATTTGGTGCCCGAGGCCAAGAGCGTGGTCCAGCGGTTGAAGAAGCTCCAGGACGCGCTGGGCAGGATCCAGGATCTCACGGTGCACGAGGCCCGGACCCAGGAGTTCGCCCAGGCCATGACCGCCGCCGGGGACGGCCGCGTGCTGCCTGCCGTCGAGGTGCTGGTGTCACGCATGCGGGTGGAGAGGGATCGGGCATGCGCCAGGGTGCCGCGGTTGTTTGCCCGGTTCAGCCAAAGCCTCCGGGAAACCGAACCCCCTTACGCGATCCTGTTGCCGTGGTTGCGGCGAATGCAGGACAATCAAGCCTGAGGGAACAAGGCCGCGCCGATGATGCCGGCGGCGTTGCCCATGCGTGCGGCTTCCACCCGGCAGCCCACGCCCTGGAGGTAGGGGAAGAATTTCTCCGGTTTCTTGCTGACCCCTCCACCAATGATGAACAGGTCGACTCCGAGCAGGTATTCCACGTGGACGAGGTAGTCGTTGAGCCGTGCCGCCCATTTCTTCCAGCTCAGGCCGCGGTTCGTGCGTACGCTGGCGGCGGCCCGTTTTTCCGACACCTTGCCGCGCATTTCGAGATGGCCGAGCTCGGTGTCGGGCAGGAGGACGCCGTCACGGAAGACGGCCGATCCGATGCCGGTTCCCAGGGTGATGACCAATACGGTTCCGGTCACGTCCCGCCCGGCGCCGAACCGGAACTCCGCCAGTCCCGCGGCGTCGGCGTCGTTGCCGATGGCCACCCGCGCCACTCCCAGTTGAGCCCGGAGCTGGCCCGCCAGGTCGTAGCCGACCCAGGATGAATCGAGGTTCGGGGCCCGTTGAACCCGGCCGCTCTTGACCAGCCCGGGGAAGCCGCAACCCACCGGTCCTTGCCATTGCAGTTGCCGCTGCAGCTCCTGGATAGCTTTCATGACGGCCGCCGGCGTCGCCGGTTGGGGCGTGGGCAGCCGTATGCGTTCCGTCGTCATGGCTCCGCTTTGGGTGTCCACCAGCGCTGCCTTGACCCCGGTGCCGCCGATGTCGATGCCCATGACCCTGTTTTCGTCGCTCATCGTCTCCCCGGTTGCCGCGCGCCGCCGCGGCTATTCATGAAGTTCTTAATCGTCTATCATCATGGAAGCACAGGTAGAATTCAACACCCGGCCCGCGGCTCCTGGACGCGCATGCTCAACGTTCTCACCAGTCTCGTGACCGTCCTGGCCCTTACCGTGGCCACGGTTTTCACCTTCCACAAGCTGAGGCTCCCCACGGTCATCGGGTTTCTGGCGGTGGGTGTCATCATGGGCCCTCACGGCTTCACCGTGATCGGGCACGGCGCCGAGATCGAGATCCTGGCGGAAATCGGCATCGTCCTGCTGCTGTTCTCCATCGGGCTGGAATTTTCCTTCGAGCGGTTCCTTTCGGTGAAGGGGCTGATCATCGCGGGGGGGCTGCTGCAGGTGGGCCTCACCGTCCTGATCGTGACCGCGGCCGGCCTCTACCTGGGGTATCCGCCGGGCCTCAGCTTCTTCTTCGGCATGCTCGCCTCCCTCAGCAGCACCGCCATCGTGCTCAAGATCTATAGCGACCGCGACGAACTGTCGGCCCTCCACGGCCGGCTCGCCATCGGCGTCCTGCTGCTCCAGGACATCATCGCCGTGCCCATGATGCTGTCGGTGCCGGTGCTTGGGGAAACCGAGGCGTTTTCCCTCCAGGTGGTGGGTCTCACGCTGGGCAAAGCCGTGTTGGCGGTGGCCCTGATCTTCACCGCGTCGCGCTTCATCGTGCCGTGGTTCCTGCACCAGGTGGCCCGCCTGCGGAACCCGGAGATCTTCCTCCTGTGCGTGCTGCTCATCTGTCTGGGCACCGCATGGCTGGCTTTCCAGTCCGGCATCTCCCTGGCCCTGGGGGCATTCGTCGCCGGTCTCCTGATCTCCGATTCGGAGTACAGCCACCAGGTGATCGCCGACATCCGTCCGCTGAGGGACAGTTTCGCGGGGATCTTTTTCATTTCCCTGGGAATGCAGGTGGAAGTCGGTTTCGTGGGCGAGGAACTTTCCCTCATCGCCACCGCATGGCTGCTGCTGGTGCTGATCAAGGGCGGCCTCATCGTCGCGATTTTCTCGTTTCTGCAGCGTTCGTTCCGCCTCGGGCTGCTGTTGGGTCTCACGCTGGCCCAGGTCGGCGAGTTCTCGCTCATCCTCGCCCGCATGGGCGGGGCGTTCCAACTCCTCTCACCGGACCAGGAACAGCTCTTTCTCGCCACCTCGATTCTCAGCATGCTGGTAACCCCCCTGCTGATCCTTGGCGGAGGCCGGCTGGGATTCGCGTTGCAGCGCGGCGATACGGCCGAAACGCCGTCCGCCGGCGACCTCACCGGGCACGTCATGATCGTGGGCTACGGGCTCAACGGGCGCAATCTGGCCCGGGTCCTGCGGGAGGTGGACATCCCTCACAGGATCCTGGACCTGAACCCCCAGGTGGCGAGCGATGCCCGGGACCAGGGGGAAAAGATCGACTTCGGCGACGCCACCCGTCCCTCGGTCCTCAGCGGAACGGGGGTGGAGCGCGCGCGTGTGCTGGTGGTGGCCATCAGCGACCCCACGGCGACGTCGCGCATCGTTTGGCACGCGCGGCGGTTGAATCCCGACATCTACATCATCGTCCGGACACGATACGTGGCCGAGATCCCGCGGCTTACCCGCCTGGGCGCCAACGAGGTCATACCGGAGGAGTTCGAGACTTCGGTGGAGATCTTCGCGCGGGTGCTGCAGGAGTACCACGTACCGCGCAACGTCATTACCTTGCAGGTGGAACTCGTGCGCCGGGAAGGCTACGGCATGTTGCGCGGCTTGAGGCTGGAAGGGAAGAGTCTGGCCCGGTTCAACCAGTTTCTCACCGGCGCTACCGCCGATACCTTCCTGGTGCAGGAGGATGCCCCGGGCGTGCACTATACCATCGGGGAGTTGAAGGACCACTTCCAGGGCAGGACCAGCGTCCTGGCGCTGGTCCGGGACGGGGTGTCGGTGGAGAGCCCGCCCATGGACTACGGATTGCGGCCAAGAGACATCCTGGTGCTGCTCGGGAGCCATGCCGACCTGGACCGGGCGGTGCAGCTTCTCACCGCGCCGGCCCTGGATGAGGATGAAGGCTAGGAGCCTGTGGGATGTTTGTGCCCTTCGACTTCGCTTCGCTACGCTCAGGGCGAACGGTTAAGTTAAGGGAATCCTGACAAGACCCCGTTCG
>Ga0209020_1003302_pt1 | contig 11279 bp, 8 predicted proteins | sample PinacodermBB_FD_187298 | JGI IMG/M metagenome (GOLD analysis project Ga0209020, IMG submission 187298) | Host-associated microbial community of the marine sponge Aplysina aerophoba from Gulf of Piran - sponge pinacoderm, lysed by bead... | ecosystem: Host-associated > Porifera > Sponge >...
GACGGTTTCGCGGTCGGACGGTCCGCCTGCGCCGGCGGTGTCGGCGATGAGTGTTCGGGTCGAGGCCGCGGCACCCTCGTTGCGGGCCAGTGACGAGATTAACGCAAGCATCTTCAACGGATCGTGGGTAACTTTGACTCCGTCTATGTCAAGCATTGCGACATCCCGCAGGTAGTCGGCCATCCGGTCGCCGGCATCGGTCGGGTCCAAGGCAACAAAACGGGGGAACCCTCCCCGGCATACCAACGCGGCCACCCGCTGCAGGTCGGGTTCCGGTGCGTCGGCTCGGCAGGGCCCCCCGTCTAGCAGTCCACGTAACGAGATGCTGCCGGTCGAGTCGCGCGACTCGAACAGCGACATCGGACGCATCCGCAGCCTCGCCACTCTCCCTGCTCCGCTGTGGTCTGTGAGGGCGTGTGTCGGGCGAATCGACCCGGCGAGAATGAATTGGCCGTTGCGCGCGCGGTCGTCACAGGCGTGGCGCATTGCGTTCCATAGGCCATCGGCCAGGTGCCATTCGTCTAGCAACCGCGGGGTGTCGCCGGCGAGAAACGCGGCAGGGTCGGCTTCCAGTCGGATCTGGGTTGTCGGCAGTTCGTCGAAGCGGACGACGCTGTTGGCGAAGCGCCTGCTCGTCCACGTCTTCCCGCAGGCCCTCGGGCCTTCCACCACCACCGCAGGCGCTGATCTGAGGCAACGCTCCATCTGTCGGTCGACGATCCTCGTCAGATAGCCGTCTGGAGCGGTCGTTCCCAAATGCATACCGCAAATTGTACCCTCTCCACCCCGCAAAATATACCCTCTTCACCCCGCAAAATATACCCTCTTCACCCCGCAAAATATACCGTCTTCACCCCGCAAAATATACCCTCTCCACCCTCGCCACCCGGAACCGCCAGAACCGACGGGTGCGAGAACGCCCGCCGAGGCCTCAGCGTTGCGCCTGCAACGCGAGGAGCAGCGACTCGGCCTCGGAACGGTCTTTGGTCCGGCGCATCGGGGGCAGAGCCGCAAGCAGCCTCCAGCGATAGTTGCGTGAGTGCGCCAGGCGGGGGTCGAGCACGGCCACCACGCCGCAGTCGGTGGCCGAACGGATAAGTCGCCCCGCACCCTGGGCCAGCATGATCGCGGCCCTCGGCAGGTCAACGGTCCCAAACGCGTTGGGGCCGACCCGCTCGCGGCGTGCCGACAGCACGGGATCGTCGGGTCGAGGGAAGGGGAGCCGGTCGATTATCACCAGGCTGCAGGTCGAACCGACCGCGTCTATGCCCTGCCAGTACGACATCGTGGCGAACAGACAGGCCTCCTCGTTCTCTGTGAACTCCTTGAGAAGCTGCGCCTTGGAGCCCTCGCCCTGTGTCAACACCGGCCACGGAACCCGCGACGAGATGCGCGCCGAGGCTTCGGTCATCGCCGCCCAACTCGTGAACAACGCCAGGGTCCTTCCCCCGGCCGCGTTGATCAGGGACTCGATCTCCCGATGCTGCGCCTCCCGGTGTCCCGGCTTGCGGGGGCCGGGGAGGTCGGCAGCGCAGTAAAGCAGAGCGTTCGACTCGTAGTCGAAGGGACTGCCGACATCGACTTCCACAGTGCTGTCGGGAAGCCCGAACTGCGATGCGGCATCGGCGGGCATCGTCGCGGATGTCAGGACCCCGCCACGCTGCGACCACAGGTTCTCAGAGAGGATCTTGTTGATCGCCAGTGGCGTGGACACAAGGCTGGGATTGTGGGCCGGTCCGTCCACCCACAACACTTCGTCGTCAACCGCCCATCGGAGAAAGCCGATGTCGTCGAGCAGCGAGGTGACCAACTGGCGTGCCCGGACGGTCCGGTTCGACACGTCGCTGGGAGCATCGGTTGGCACCCCGCGAAGCTCTGCCAACAGATCGCTGAGGCGCCCCGCGACAAGATCGAGCGTGCTGCCGAGGTCCGCCGGGGGGCCGTCGGGCAGACGCCGGCCCACCAACGGGCCCAGACCTTCCCGCAGGGCCTCTGCCGCGTCGCTGACTTTCGCGGAGGCGGCCGAGTCGGCGACCACTGCCCTGACCGCAGAGGCGGCGGTCGCCAGACGGGCCGGGCTCAGGTAGCGGCCCGCGGCATCGGCCATGACGTCCTCAAGTTGGTGGGCCTCGTCGATGATCACCGTGTCGTGCTCTGGGAGGATGCCCCCCACCGCGACGTCGATCGCATACAGGTGCAAGTTGACGATCAGAACGTCGGCAGCGGCGGCCCGACGCCACGCCCTCTCCGCAAAGCACTCTTCACCTGCACTGCAGCGGGCGGCGCCAGGGCACTCCTGACGGCCAACACTCACCTGTTGCCAAGCGCGGTCGCCTATGTCGGCCAACTCGGACCGGTCACCGGTGGCGCTGCGGTCTGCGAACGAGCGGAGTTTCTTGAGGCTCTGCTCGTCGAGCCCGTCGTGGTCGAGCCCCACCCTGAGGGTCTGGTCTGACTCCGCTTCGGAGAGGCGCTGCAGGCAGAGATAGTTGGAGCGGCCTTTCAGGACGGCGAATTCGATCGGCGCGGATAGCCGGCTCGACACCAACGGCAGGTCCTTGCCGGCCAGTTGGTCCTGCAGCGCTTTGGTCGCAGTGGCCACCACCACCTTCTGGCCCGACACGACGATGGGCACCAGGTAGGCGAGCGATTTCCCGGTGCCCGTGCCCGCCTGCACGACAACATGGCCGTCGCTCGCCAGAGCGTCGGCGACCGCAGCGGCCATCTCGACCTGTCCCGAGCGCTGCTCACCGCCACCGGGCAGACCGGAGGTGACCTCGGCGAGCAGTTCAACAGCAGTCTCGGTGATGTTCATCGCAGGTGAGCTTTCGTGCGTCGCCAACAATCTCAGACCCCCTACCATAGGCACCCCTTCGGACTGTTCTTTCAGAACCGGCCGCAGGGTTCGTTCGGCGGTCGATTAGCGGGGCGCTACGACCCGATAGGTTCTACGGGGTGCCAGCCGGTCTGCTCGATCTGAATCGGATACCCCGTCACATCGCCTGTGTGATGGACGGCAACGGCCGCTGGGCCCAGGCGCGGGGTCTGCCCCGTACCGAGGGCCACCGTGCCGGCGAACACTCTTTGTTCGACGTCGTCAATGCCTGCCTCGAAATCGGGGTCGAGTGGCTCACGGTGTATGCCTTCAGCACCGAGAACTGGAAGCGACCCCGCGATGAGGTGCGGTTCCTGATCAACTTCAACGAGGAGATCCTGTTGCGTCGACGCGATGAGCTCAACGAACAGGGTGTGCGCATCCGCTTCGTCGGCCGTCGCGACCGGCGGGTTCCCAAACGCCTGATACGGCGCATGGACGAGGCGTCGGAGTTGACGCAGAAGAACCGCAAGCTCACGTTCACGATTGCGTTCAACTACGGCGGGCGCGCCGAGATAGTCGACGCGGTGCGTCGGATAGCGGCCTCGGGCACAGCTCCCGAGAAGATCACCGAATCGACCATCGCCCAAAATCTCTACGACCCCGAGATGCCCGACCCGGACCTGGTCATCCGCACGTCCGGTGAGTACCGCATCTCCAACTTCCTGTTGTGGCAACTGGCCTACAGCGAGTTGGTGTTCACCGACACTCCGTGGCCGGAGTTCCAACGCCGAGAGTTCTTTGCGGCCGTCAGGGAGTTCCAAGACCGCGACCGCCGTTTCGGCGGTGTCGATGGTGGCGGCGGCGACGGCGTTGATGGTGGCGGCGGCGACGGCGTTGATGGTGGCGGGCACGGCGGCCGTTGAGATGAGCCTCTACCGGGACCAGGCCGTGGTGTTGCGATCCTGGAAGCTCGGCGAGGCTGACCGGATCGTCAGTCTCCACACTTACGACAACGGCAAGGTCCGCGGCGTCGCCAAAGGGGTCCGACGAACAAAGTCCAAGTTCGGGGCTCGGCTTGAACCGTTGAGCCATGTGTCGATACAGCTCTACCGGGGACGCAGCGACCTCGACACCATCACCCAGGTGGAGACGATCTCGCGGTTCGTCTCGCTGCGCGGCGACCCGCAGCGTTTCGCCCGTGCCCAGGCGCTGCTCGAGGCGGTTGAGGGGGTCGCACAGGACCGCGAACCGGACCGGCCGCTCCATGTCATGCTGGTCAAGGCTCTCGGAACCCTCGCCGCACGCGACAGCGGCCTGGTGGTCGCCGCCTTCTTCTTGAAGCTCCTCGCCCATGAGGGGCTGCAGCCGCAACTCGACGTCTGCTACCGGTGCGGCACGCCGAGCGAACTCGTGGCCTTCGACCTCGACGAGGGGGGAGTGCTGTGTCGGCAGTGCCGTCGCGGGCGCCCCGTCTCGGCGGAGGCTGTCGAGCTGATGAGGCGGATCCTCAGCGGCGGACTCCGCAGCGTGCTCGCCGAGGAGTCGACTTCACCGTCGGGCTCGTCAACGGAAGTCGAAGCGCTGGCGACCGCTCTGCTGGAGCACCACCTAGAGCGCCGACTGCGCTCCATTGCCGTGCTGGACCAGACCTGAGCCGCCCCGAGCCGCCCTGGGTCGGTTGAGACTCGGGTCGACTTGTTGATGTGGTCGGTGTCGGCCGCCGCGGGCCGCCTCGGGTCGGTTGGGACTCGGGTCGGCCTGTTGATGTGGTCGGTGTCGGCCGCCGCGGGCCGCCCCGGGTCGGTTGGGACTCGGGTCGGCCTGTTGATGTGATCGGTGTCGGCCGCTCTGAGCCGCCCCTGGGCCGGTTGCGCGAGTTACTGACTGATGGGGATCCAGCGCCGCTGAGACTCGTCCCATTCCATCCAGGCCTGAAGTTCGTGGTCCCATTGGATGTAGGTGTCGCGCGCCGCATCCCAGGCCGGCGCGTCCACCCCTGGTTGTGATGCCTGCTCACCGGCGAGTTGCCCCTCGGCTGTCTCTTTGGTCTGTTCGTAGATTGGTTCGATTCGATCTCGATCTGAAGCGTCTGCACCAGGTTGGGTGCCGTGGGCGGCCGGCCCGGCGGTGTGCGCGGCCGCGGCAGGACCAGTGACCGGCATCTCGGTGGCGGGCGGCCCCGTGACCGGCGCGGCGGTGTGCGCGGTTGCGGCAGGATCGGTTGTGGGCGCGTCGGTGGTTGGCGCGGCGGCGGTTGGATCGGTTGTGGGCGCGGTGGTGTTTGGCGCGGTGGTGTGCGCGTCGGTGGTTGGCGCGGCGGTGTGCGCGGCGGTGTGCGCGTCGGTGTGCGCGTCGGTGTGCGCGTCGGTGGTGGGCGCGGCGGTGAGCGCGGTTGCGGCAGGATCGGTGGTGTGCGCGGTGGTGGCGGGCGCGGTGGTGTGCGCGTCGGCGGCCGTCGCGGCTGCGGCAGGATCGGTGGTGGGCGGCTCGGTGGCGGACGGCTCGGTGGCTGGTGCCCGTGTGTGCGGCGGGTCGGCGGGCGGACTCCAGAGGCCAGGGAGTGCTGCGGTCGCCATGGCGGCTTCGTTGACCCCGGGCACCAGCGTGGGAATGCCGACGTATTTCTTGTCGACGACTAGGGTCTTCGCCGCGAAGTCGCCGACCCGACGGTGTCCCCTCGAGACCAGGGAGAAGATCAGCCCGGTCAGCGGTACCGGCAAGAACCAGGGGAAGGCGTCCACGACCCACAAGACCCAGCGCAGGAGATGCTTGTGGACTCCCGCCCGGTTGAACGTGTTGCGGTCGACGACCCGGATGCCCGCCGCGAGCTTGCCCAAAGAACCACCGGTTATCGCGGCGACGACCACGAGGTTCAAAGCCGAGGCGACGATCCCCCAGAGGGCTATATCGGCGAACCTGCCGCTCTCGAGCACGAAAACTAACGAAAGGTCCAAGCAGACGTCGCCGTTGCCCAGCTCGTCGTAGTAGACACAGATCTGGTCGGCGATCCGGGAGTCTTCGACGTCTTCAAGCGTGGACGACGAAAGGAACGCCGCCACGAACACCGCGAACACGATGATGAAATCGACCGCGAAGGCGACGCAACGACGACCGAACACCGCGGTCGGATCACCAACCGGGGGATCGTTGGTTCGCATGGACTCCATATCAGCGCGCCTCCGCTAGCCTCTCGGCCATGGCTGACCCAGAACTCCTCGACGAGCCAGCACTGTTCGACAAGATAGTGAACCTATCCAAGCGCCGTGGATTTGTCTTCCAGTCAGCGGAGATCTACGGCGGTTTTCGTTCTGCATACGACTACGGCCCGCTCGGGGTCTTGCTGTTGCGCAACGTCAAGGATGCCTGGTGGCGCTCGATGGTCCAGCACCGCCACGACGTGGTCGGCCTCGACGCCTCGATCCTCTCCCCACCCCAGGTCTGGGAGGCGAGCGGTCACCTCGCCAACTTCTCGGACCCGCTCGTCGACTGCACCAACTGCAACGCCCGTCACCGCCAGGATAAACTCACCGACCCCGAGACCTGTCCAAGCTGCGGAACCAGCGGGCACCTCACCGAGGCCCGCCAGTTCAACCTGATGTTCAAGACCCACGCCGGGCCGATGGCCGACTCCACCGCGGAGGTCTACCTGCGCCCCGAGACAGCCCAGGGAATCTTCACCAACTTCGCCAACGTGCTGCAGACCAGCCGCAAGAAGCCGCCGTTCGGCATCGCCCAGATCGGGAAATCGTTCCGCAACGAGATCACCCCGGGGAACTTCGTCTTCCGAACCCGCGAGTTCGAGCAGATGGAGATGGAGTTCTTCGTTCCACCCGATGAGGCCGGCCATTGGTTCAACTACTGGTGCGACCAGAGGCTCGACTGGTACTTGGACTTGGGCATTCCCCAAGCCGACATCCGCCTGCGTCCCCACGGCACCGACGAACTGAGCCACTACTCGTCGGGAACTTCAGACCTGGAGTACCGCTTCCCGTGGGGTTGGGACGAACTCGAGGGCATAGCCGATCGAGGTGATTTCGACCTCAGCGTCCATGCCGCACACTCCGGGGAGCGTCTGGAGTATTTCGACCAGGCGAACAACCGGCACTACGTGCCCCATGTCATCGAGCCGGCGGCAGGGGCCACCCGGGCGGCAATGGCGTTCCTGATGGCCGCCTACCAAACCGAGACGGTCAACGACAGCACCCGCACGGTGCTGCGCCTCGATGCCAGGCTCGCGCCGTACAAGGTTGCGGTCCTGCCGCTGTCCAACAAGGACACGCTCACATCGACGGCCCAGGAGGTCTTCGAGATCGTCAAGCTTCGCTGGATGGCCGACTACGACCAGACGCAGTCGATCGGAAAACGCTACGCCCGCCAGGATGAGATCGGCACGCCCTGCTGCGTGACCGTCGACTTCGACAGCCTCGAGGATCGCGCCGTCACCGTGCGTGAACGCGACACGCGTGAACAACAGCGGGTCTCGATCGACCAGCTCGAGGGGTTCCTCGCGGCGCGCCTCGACTGAGTTGCTCCCGGCGCGCCCCCTATTGGCGGGCGCCGGTTTCGGCTAGCTTGCGGATCGATGGGTATTCACCATGACGACATCGCCAAGGTGCGAACCGCGGCCGATCTGGTCGCGCTGATCGGCGAGCACACCGACATCAAGCGTTCAGGCCGCAACTGGATGGCCCGCTGCCCCCTCCATGGCGAACGCACGCCTTCGCTCTCGGTCAGCTCCGAGAAGGGCGTCTACTACTGTTTCGGCTGTGAGCGCAGCGGTGACGCGATCACCTTCGTCGAAGAGATCGAGAAACTGGACTTCGTCGGAGCGGTCGAGTCGCTCGCGTCGCGCTACGGCGTGCAGTTGCGCTACACGACCCAGAGCGAGGGGACCACTCGGGCGCGCAAACGACGATTGCTCGACGCGGTGGCCGAGGCAGCCGAGTTCTACCACCAGAGGCTGCTCAACGGTGCCGATGCTGGCGCGGCCCGGGGCTATCTGCGCTCGCGAGGCTATGACCGCGCGGTGGTCAGCAAGCACAAGCTCGGTTGGGCACCCGACAACTGGGACGACCTGGCCCGACACCTCAAGCTGAACGCAGCCGACCTGACCGACAGCGGCCTCGGTTTCGTCAACAGCGCGGACCGGGTGCAAGACGCCTTCCGTGCCCGGATCATGTTCCCGATCGCCGACGAGCGGGGTGATTTCACCGGTTTCGGCGGCCGTATCCTTCCGGGTGCAGAGGGCCCCAAGTACAAGAACACGATCGGCGACGCCGCGGTCTACGACAAGAGCAAGCTGCTCTACGGGCTGCACACCCACCGCGAGGGCATCGTCAAGGAGGGTGAAGCCATCATCTGCGAGGGCTACACCGACGTGATCGGATTCGCCGGCGCCAACATCCTGCGAGCTGTGGCAACTTGTGGCACAGCGCTGACAGAAGAGCACATCAAGCTGCTCAAGAGATTCTCGGCCGATCGCCTGGTGCTCGCATTCGACACCGACTCGGCTGGTCTCGCAGCGGCCGAACGCGTCTACGAATGGGAACAGCGCTTCGAACTCGATGTGCGGGTGGCCGACCTGCCACCCGGCGTCGATCCCGACGACGTAGCCCGGAAGGACCCGGAGAGGTTGGCCGCCGCAGTCCAAGACGCCATTCCCTACATGCGGTTCCGTATGGAGAGAGCCCTGGCAGCCGCTGTTCTGTCTAGTCCAGAGGGCCGGGCCCGTGCCGCGCAGCGTGCCGTCGACGTCGTCGCTGAACATCCCAACGAACTCGTCCGCGACCCGTACCTCGTGGAGATCGCCGACCGTTGCCGGGTCGAGGCAGCGAGTCTGCGGGAGCTCGCCTCCAAGCCCCGCCGACAACCGGCCGCGGCGAGGAGCCGCGGCCGACACGGTGCCCAGGAAGCGATGGAGCGCGAGGTCCCCAATGCGCCCGACGACGGCGGTCACGCTCCCCAGCGCCAACCGAGACTCACCGACTCGAAGGCTGCGGCGCCGGAGGACGAAGCGATCCGCCTCGTTATCGAACGCCCGGGCGAGGCCGCGCGCCTGCACGCCAACCTGTTCGGTCACAGCGTGCGTCAAGAAGCCTTCCAGGCGCTGAGGGACCATGGATTCGACGGGGCTCTGGAGCGTTGCGGACCGCAGGCCGCCAATCTGCTGCGGCGATTGGCCGTTGAGGGTTTCGACGCTGACCGTGACGATGTCCTCGCCGGCATCGCCCGCCTCGCCGGTCGCAGGACGCTCGACGGTATCGGCCGCGGCCTGCGCCGGCTCGGCGCGACCGACGAAGTGGCGGTCGAGGTGAGCCGCTCAGGCACCTGGCTCAAAGCGGAGTTGGAGAAGCTCCATGACCCAAGCACCCGCCGAAGCGCGGTCAACGGTCTGCTGCCATGGTTGATCAGGCACGCAGAATGGAGGGCAAGGTAGGCTTGTCTCGATTGATGTCCATCAATAGCCGTCTTGTTGCGGTATCATCTCCAGTGCCGATCCGGGGTAGCTCAGCTGGCAGAGCGCTCGGCTGTTAACCGAATTGTCGTGGGTTCGATCCCCACCCCCGGAGCTGACGAAGCCAGCCGCACGCAGTGTGCGGTCTGCTTCGCCGTTCACGGATTGCGTCATCGTGAGGTTGATGCGGCAAATCTGTTGGCCAGGTTGATGAGCCGTGCTCGGATGTCGGTGCTTTCGGCGGTCAAGTCCACTGTGGCGAAGTGAATCCTGTGCCCTTGGATCACTGCGTACTCGTCGACTTCCTCGCTCACGCAAGGATGCAGCAACAGTCCCGAGGAGTCGAGGGATCTGGGGTCATGGTCGCTCTCTTGGGACCTCAGGTAGGCGTACATCTGGTAGATGTGGCCGCTCTTCAGGGTCAGCTCCCGGTGTTTGCCCGACTTCAAGATGCTGGTGAACTTGGTGTCGATGACTGTGCGGCTGCGGCGACCGTGCTCATCTGGCGGGCACTGAAGGACGATGTCGGTCTGCATCTGCGGCATGATCGCGTCGATCCTCGAAGTCTTGTCCCCGATCGGCCATTTGATCCGCTGACCGGCGTTGACGGACCAGCCGCGGGGACCGAGAACCGTGCTGTAGAAACCTCCCACCGCCGCCTCGAACAGACGTCTGGCCCACACCTCGTCCCGGTCGGGTGCGACCAGATGGGCGCTTCCGGGATCCTCGGTGGGCAGACTCAGCTTGAGGGCCAACTCCGCTGCTGCGAGCATCTGGCGATCCTCGGTGTTGGCTCGGCGCGCGGCGAGAGTGTTGCGGAGGCTTCGTGAACGGATGCCCGCTGAGGGCTCATCGCCCACGCTGGCTTGGTCGAGAGCCGCGGCGAGCCTGCGGCATCGCCTTGCGAGTCCCTGCTCCTTGACGGAAGCGCGCAACTTGTTGAGGGCTGCCTTCACGAGACGGTTCTGTGGGGTGTCGGTGGTCAACTCATCGAAGGAGCAGGCGACTCTGCCCTTCTGTAACAGGCTGCGCCGCTCGGTGCGCAGGGCGTCGATGCGACCTCGCACTCGGGTCAGGTCAGCCTCGCTGCGTTGGAAGTCGTGGGTCAGGTTGCGCCTGATCCGGCGCTCGACCGCCCCGGTCAGTATCTCCGCGATCAGATCGGGAAGGTCGTCGGGATTCTCCTCGGCGCGGTACCGCTGCCTGCTCGGAAGCTCCCTGTAGAGCCTCGATGCATACAGCATCAACAACCAGATGTTCCTTACCGGGATCTTGCCGATAATCCCCGAGACCGCTGGCGCCGACGTCAACGGTCGAGTCCCTTGAGCAAGTCCTCCTTGGCGGAACGGGCCCTGTCGGCGGCATCGAACCAGTACTCCTCCAAGAGCGGTCCGATCTCGGTCTCCACTACTTGCGTGAACCAGCCGACAGGGTCGGTGATTGCCGTGTCTGCGCTGGGTGTCACGACGCTGTGGCCGATCCGGAACTGCGGGCCGAGCAGTGGCTCGCCGGCAATGTTCTGGTTCAACGCCGTCAGCCGCTGCCCGACATCGTCGAGGAACTCCGCATCCAAACCATTCTGCTCAGTTACCCAGCGGTGCCAGGCATCCCCGAAGGTCGGCGCCAAGTCCACGAAGGCGAACCGTCGCCGCAGCGCAAGGTCGACTAGGGCGAGCGATCGGTCAGCGATGTTCATGGTGCCGACCACGAAGAGATTGCCTGGAATATGCACCCGCTCGCCGCTGCGTCGGGGATAGCTGAGCTCCAACGCTTCGTCGGCATTGCGTTTATCGGCCTCCAGCAAAGTGAGCATCTCCCCGAATATCTGGGCCGGATTCCCCCGATTGATCTCTTCGATCACGACCACATGGTCTCGTGCGGGGTCGTTCGCGGCATCCTCGACCGCACGCAGAAACGGTCCGTCCAGCAGTTTGAGCCGTCCTTCGCTGTCGCCGCTCGGCCGCCAGCCTCTCACGAAGTCCTCATATGACAGGTTCGGGTGGAACT
>Ga0209020_1003303_pt1 | contig 11278 bp, 12 predicted proteins | sample PinacodermBB_FD_187298 | JGI IMG/M metagenome (GOLD analysis project Ga0209020, IMG submission 187298) | Host-associated microbial community of the marine sponge Aplysina aerophoba from Gulf of Piran - sponge pinacoderm, lysed by bead... | ecosystem: Host-associated > Porifera > Sponge >...
CCGCCGCCCCGGGCGAGGAGCTCAAGGCCGAAACCGTGCCGGTGCGCATCGAGGAGGACTATGTCGTCGTCGAGACCTGAGGCGGTAGGGCAGCCTACATCCAGTTTTCGACAGCCAGTCCTTCGAACGCCCGGAAGTCGGCGACGTTCGACGTCACCAGAGTCAGCCCGTTGGCGTGCGCTATCGCAGCGATCTGGCCGTCCACGAAGGGCGGTGTCCTGCCGGCAGCGGTCAACCGCGCACGCTCCCGAGCATGCCAGTCGGCTGCCTGCCAGTCATAGTCCAGGACCGGGAAGCTCGGCAGCACCACATCTTCGATATAGCGCTCTATTGCCTCTCGACGGCGCGACGGCGCGAGCCTCGAACAGCCGAACCGCAACTCGTGCCAGACCGGAGCAGGGATCGCGATCTCGCCTTCATGTTCGTGCAGTCGCCGGATGACCCCTGCGGCGAGCCGTGGCCGCAAGGGCTCCGACACGGTATTGGTGTCGAGGAGATACTTCACTGGGCGGCTATAGCCTTACCTCGCGGCCGGCTGTTTTCTCACGTACATCGGCGAACAACTCGTCGGGGTCCAAGGCAAGTCCCTCAAGCCCAACATTGCTTGCAAACTCCCGGTAAGCATCGCCGAAGGTCCGCCGCCGCGACGAGAGCCGCTCGAACTCGCGGCATCCGATCAGAACCGCCACCGGCTCGCCCCGACGGGTAAGCTCCACCGCCTTTCCATTCTCCGCATCGCGAATCAGAGTCGAGAGGTTGCGCCGCGCTTCAGCGATAGAATGCCGCTCCGTCATCGGCCCTCCTTCATGTCTATCTGTATGTACATAGTGGGCAATGCCGCAACGAAGAGAAGCCCCGAACCTGTCGTCAGGTTCAGGCAAGCTCGCGAACAGCGTTTGCAACCCGGACGATAGCGGCGAGGCTTCGCTCCACATCGTCGTCGGCGGTGGCCCATGACGAGACGCTGATACGCATCGCGGCCCGGCCGTTCCACCGGGTGCCGCCGCACCAGCAGGTCCCGTCGCGCTGCACGCCGCGGATGACCTCCCCGGTCGTCCGGTCGTCGCCGAACGCGACGAGCACCTGGTTCAGCACCACGTCGTTGAGGATTTCGAAGCCGGCGTCCCCCAGCCCGGCCGCGAAGCGCCGCGCCTGGCGGCAGTTGCGCTCGACCAGCTCCGCCAGCCCGTCGCGGCCGAGCGACGCCAGCGCCGCCCAGACTTCGACGCCGCGCATGCGCCGGCTGGTCTCCGGCGTGAACTCGAACGGCTCCCGGTTCTCCGGGTCGGGCAGATAGTCCGCCTGCACCGACATCGCGCCGCGCAACGCACCGGCGTCCCGCACGATGGCGAGGCCGCTGTCATACGGCACGTTGAGCCATTTGTGCGCATCGGCCGCCCAGGAGTCGGCGCGCTCGATGCCCTGCACCAGCGCCGCGAACTCCGGGGATATCCTTGCCCAGAGGCCGAAGGCGCCGTCCACATGGACCCGGACGTCATCGGCGCGCACCGCCTCGCATATCGCGCCCACCGGATCGAACGCGCCGGTGTTCACATTCCCCGCTTGCGTGCAGACGATAGCCGGACCGTCGAGGTCGGGCAGCGCATCCACGCGCATGCGGCCCTGACCGTCCGCCGGCACCCGGACCACCCGGTCCCGCCCGAGCCCGAGCATGCCCAGCGCCTTGAACAGCGTGGCGTGCGCCTCTTCTCCCACCACGACGGTGATTTCGGGAGCCGCATGGAGCCCGTCCCGGTCCACGTCATGGCCGTGCGCGAGCAGGACGGCGCGGCGGTCGGCGGCGAGCGCGGCGAAGTTCGCCATCGTCGCGCCGGTGACGAACGCGGTCCCCGCATCCGCCGGCAGGTCGAGCGCCTCCAGCACCCACCGCGCTGCGACCCGCTCGACCGCGGCGCCGACCGGCGAGCTCACTTCGCTGAAGGCGTTCTGGTCCCACGCGGCCGCCAGCCAGTTCGCCGCCAGCGGGGCCGGCAGGACGCCCCCGGTCACGAAGCCGAAATAGCGCGGGCCCGCGCTCGCAACCGCGCCCTGCTCCCCGATTTCGTCGAGCCGGGAGAGAATCGCAGACGCCGGCAACCCCTCCTTCGGCAGCGACCCGCCCAGCGCCGCCGCCAGCTCCCCCGCCCCGCGCAATGCGGCCACAGGGCGTTCGGGAAGCGAGTCCAGAAACCGGGCCGCGCGCCGGACCGTCTCGTCCAGCAACTCCCGCATGCCGTTCATGCCGCATCCGCTCCCGGTGTGCGTGGAATCGCGCGCCCCTGCGTGCCCGAGGCGCCGTAAAACAGCCTGCCCATCATATCCGCAGGCGAGTCGCCGCGACAGCTCTCAACCGGGTCAGGAAGCGGCGAACTCCAGGCTCACCCTGAGGCCGGGTGGGCTCCCGCCGGGCGCGGCATCGGCCAGCACCAGGCGGGCGTTGTGCCGGCGGGCGGCGGCGGCGGCGAGCGCCAGGCCGAGCCCGTTGCCGGGCAGGTGGCGGCTCGGGTCGAGGCGCACGAAGCGTTCAAGCACGCGCTCCCGGTCTTCCGGCGCGATACCGGGGCCGCTGTCGGCCACGGCCACGCCGGATGGGCCGACGGTCACCGAGACCTGGCCGCCTTCCGGCGTGTATTTGACCGCATTGTCGATGAGGTTGGAGAGCGCCTGGGCCAGCAGTTCCGGCTGACCCTGGATTTCCGGCGGGTCCCCGTCCTTCGCGAATTCGAGCCCGATGCCGCGCTCCGCCGCCGAGGGTTGATGAAGCTCGACCAGATCTTCCCCGAGCCCGGCCAGATCGACAGGAAGGGTCGGGGCGGGGCCGGAATCCGCCCGCGCGATGGCAAGCAGGGTGTTGAAGGTGTCCATGAGTTCCCGGACCTCGGCGACCGTGCGCTCCAGCGCGTCCCGGTAGGCGCCGGCCTCGGCGGGCCCCCGCAGCACGTCCTCCAGCCGCGCATGCAGGCGCGCCAGCGGCCGGCGGAGGTCGTGGGCGACATTGTCCGTCACTTCGCGCAGCTCGTTCATCAGCAGCTCGATGCGCGCCAGCATCCGGTTCACGCTCGTCGCGAGGTCGTCGAACTCATCGCCGCGCCCCGTCACCTGCACCCGGCGCGACAGGTCCCCGTCCTGCATGATCCGCCGCCCGGTTTCGTCCACCGCCTCCGCCCGACGGCGCAGGTCGCGGGAAACGAGCGTGCCGGCCGCAAGCCCCGCCAGCAGGATCAACCCCCCGGCCGCCGTGCCGAACACGACGATCCGGCGGCTGAGCGCGATTTCCTCGTCGATGTCGTGAGCGACCAGAAGCCGGAATCCGCCGGGGAGGTTGGCGACATAAGCGCGAGCCGTGTGCCGGTGGGAAGGCTCGCCGTCATGCGCGCGGCGATAGTGGAAATCGTGCCACCGGCCGGGCTGTTGCGCTGCCTCCGGCCATGATGCGAGGTTGCCGGCCGCCTTGCGCCCGCGGCGGTCCACCAGCAGGTAAAGCGACCGGCCCTCGCGCCTGCTTCGCCCGTCTATGACGGCGCTGAGCCGGAGCGGCCCGAACGCCCGGTAATGCTCCGCCAGCCCTTCCAGTTCCGCCCGCACGATCTGCCGGCTCTCCTCCTGCAGCGCCTGCAGGGACTCGCTGTAGAGAAAGCGGAAGCCGGCGAAGCCGAAGACCCCCAGCACGGCCAGATAGACCAGCGTCAGCCGGAAGGCCGAGGTGCGCAGCAGGTCAGTCGGGCGCAAGGCGGTATCCGACTCCCCTGACGGTATGCAGCAGCGGCCGGTCGAAGCCCTTGTCGATCTTGGCCCTCAGCCGCGAAATCTGGGCGTCGATCACATTGGTTCCCGGATCGAAGCGGATATCCCAGACCTCCTCCAGCAGCATCGTCCGCGTGACCACGCGCCCGGCATGTTCGGCCAGCACTTCAAGCAGGCGGAACTCCTTGGGCTTGAGCGGCACCGGCAGTGGCTTTCCCGCCCGGTAAACCCGGCGCTCAAGACGGTGGATTTCCAGATCGCCGATGGCGATGTCGGTCTCGGCCGCGGCCGGAGCGCGCCGCCGGGCGAGCGCCTCGATGCGCGCGCGCAACTCCGCAAAGGCGAACGGCTTGGCCAGATAATCGTCCCCTCCGGCGTCCAGCCCCTTCACCCGGTTGCCGACGCTGCCGAGCGCGGTGAGGAACAGGACCGGCGTGCGGTCGCCGGCCGCGCGCAGTTCCCGGACCAGGGTAAGGCCGTCCAGCTCCGGCAGCATCCGGTCCACCACCAGCACATCGAAATCGCCTTCGAGCGCGATCTCCAGCCCGTCGCGCCCGTCTTCCGCGGTTTCGACGCGATGTCCCTCTTCGCGCAGGCCCTTGGCCGTATAGGCCGCCGTCTCGCTTTCGTCTTCGACGATGAGGATGTTGAGCATGGCGCCGTAATCCTAACACGGAGTTGGCAAGGGAAAGAGCCGGACGCCCGCCGGGGGGAGGAGAAACCGGCGGGCGTCCGGGGGCGGGGTCAGGCCGTGCCGAGCGGCAATGCCACGAACCGGTCCCGGTTCTCCCGCCTGAGGAGCATGACGACCGCCTTGCGCCCGGCGGTCTTGAGCTCGGCGACGATCCCGTCCACGTCGGCGGGCGTCTCGACGGCGCGCCGGTCCACCGACAGCAGCACATCGCCCTTCTTCACGCCCTTGCGGGCTGCGGGGCTGCCGGGCGCGACATCCGCGACCACAACCTTGCCGTCCGCCTTGCCGAGATCGAGCCCGGCGAAACCGCCGGCCGGGGCGGCGGCCTCGGCGGTCCGGTCGCCTGCAGGCATGGCGGCAAGCGTCACCTCGGCGCTCGCTTCCGCGCCGTCCCGCCAGAACCCGAGCGCCACGGTCTCGCCCGGGTCCCGCTCGGCGATCATGCGCGGCAGGCGGCGCATCTCGCCGATGCGCTTGCCGTCCACCTCCAGGATCACGTCGCCGGGCTGGATGCCCGCGCCCGCCGCCGGCCCGGAGGGATCGACCGACGCCACCAGCGCGCCTTCGGGCTTTTCGAGGCCGAGGCCGGCCGCAAGGTCGTCGCCGACATGCTGGATGTGCACGCCGAGGCGCCCGCGCTCGACCGCGCCGCTTGCCTTCAGCTCCGCCACGATGTCGCCTGCAAGCGCAGCCGGAACGGCGAAGCCGATGCCGACGCTGCCGCCATTCGGCGAGAAGATCGCCGTGTTCACGCCGATCACTTCGCCCTGGAGGTTGAAGGTCGGGCCGCCGGAATTGCCGCGGTTGATCGGGGCGGAAATCTGGAGGAAGTCGTCATAAGGACCGGCTCCGATCTGGCGCCCGCGCGCCGAGACGATACCGGCCGTGGCGGAATGGCCGAGGCCGAAGGGGTTGCCGACAGCCACGACCCAGTCGCCGACCCGCACTTGCCCGGAGTCCGCGAATGCGACATGCGGCAGCGCCTCCTCCGCCTCGACCTTCAGGAGCGCGAGGTCGGTTTTCGGGTCTGCGCCGACGAGGCGGGCGGGCAGCTTCCGCTTGTCGTGGAAAGTGACAGCGATCTCCTTCGCGCCCGCCACGACATGATGGTTGGTGACGATGTGGCCGTCAGCCGAGATGACGAAGCCGGAGCCCACGCCCGTTGCCGGCTGCCACTCGCGCCATTTCTCCGGCCAGGGCGCGCGATCGCCGAAGAAGCGGCGCATGAACTCCTGCGGGCCGGCAGGCATCTCCGCCTTGACGCTCTTTTCGACGCGGATATTCACCACGGCGGGCGTCACCCGTTCGATGGTCCCGGCGAGGCTCGGCAGCGCAGCCGCTGCGGCATCGGGCGGCCCGGAGCTCTGGAGCGCACCCACATGGTAGGCGCCGCCGGCCGCAAGCGCGCCGCCGAGCAGGATCGCGGCGAGCGCGCGCCGGGCCGGCGGACGAACGAACAGTCTGGTTTGCATGAAGTCTTCCCTTCTGCTGACGGTGCGGCGCAAGCCGCGTTCCGCAGAAGATAGGGGGCCCGCCTTACCGGGACCTTGCCGCCGCCTTACGATCCGGCAAGGAAACGGGCCAGCAGGCGCCGGGCGGCTGCGGCAGGCGCGGCGCGGCCGGCTTCCACCTCATGCTCCAGCTTTTCCGCAAGTTCGCGCAGACCCTCATCGCGCCGGACGGCCGACAGCGCGCCTTCGGAAACCTCGTTCCACATCCACGCCCTGGCCTGCCGAGTCCGGCGTTCCTCCAGCCCGCCGCCCAGCGCCTCACGGAAGGCCGCGACCGTCTCCCAGGCCTCCGCGATCCCCTCCCCGGTCAGCGCCGAGCAGGTTTGCACCCGCGCTGTCCAGCCGGGCACGGCCGGACGCAACAGGTGCATCGCCGCGTCATAGTCAGCCGCCGTCCGCCGCGCCTGCGCGGCAAGCTCGCCGTCCGCCTTGTTGACCAGCACCATGTCGGCAAGCTCGACAATGCCGCGCTTGATGCCCTGCAGCTCGTCGCCTCCGGCCGGCAGCAGCATGAGAAGGAACATGTCCACCATGTCGGCAACGGCCGTTTCCGACTGGCCGACCCCGACCGTCTCCACCAGCACCACGTCGAACCCGGCAGCCTCGCAGGCGAGCATCGCCTCCCGCGTGCGCCGTGCTACGCCGCCAAGCGTCTCGCCGGCCGGCGAGGGACGGATGAAGGCGGCGCCGTCCCGCGCGAGCGCCTCCATGCGCGTCTTGTCTCCGAGGATGGAGCCGCCCGAGCGCTTCGAGCTCGGATCGACCGCAAGCACGGCGACCCGGTGCCCTGCGTCGATGACATGCCGACCGAACGACTCGATGAAGGTCGATTTGCCGACCCCCGGCGCACCGCTGATGCCGAGCCGCACCGAGCGGCCGGCTTCCGGCAGCAGCATCTCCAGAAGCGCATCGGCCCGGTCCCGATGGTCGGGACGCGAGGACTCGATCAGCGTGATCGCGCGCGCCAGCGCCCGGCGTTCACCCGACAGCACGGCCGCCGCAAGGCGGGAAGGGTCGTTCTCCTCCATGCGTCCCGCAGCCGCAGCGCCGCTCAGGCGGCGAGCGCCGCGCCGCGCACCAGGCCCAGGATTTCGGCGGCGGCAGCCGGGATATTGGTGCCGGGCCCATACACCGCGGACACGCCGGCCTCCTTCAGGAACGCATAGTCGCGCGTGGGAATCACGCCGCCGCAGACGACGAGAATGTCGCCGCCGCCCTCCGCCTTCAGCGCCTCGATGAGCTCCGGCACCAGCGTGCGGTGGCCGGCCGCCTGGGTCGAGATGCCGACAACATGCACATCGTTCTCGACCGCCTGGCGGGCTGCTTCCGCCGGGGTCTGGAACAGCGCGCCCACATCCACGTCGAAGCCGATATCGGCAAATGCCGTCGCGATGACCTTGGCGCCCCGGTCATGCCCGTCCTGCCCCATCTTGCAGACCAGCATGCGCGGCCGCCGGCCTTCCGCCTCGGCGAAGCGGGCAATGTCCGCGCGGATCTTCTCGAAGCCGGCATCGCCCTCATAGGCCGAGGCATACACGCCCGAGACGGACTGGATCGCCGCCCGGTGCCGGCCCCACACCGCTTCCATGGCATCGGAGACCTCGCCGACCGTGGCCCTCGCCCGCATCGCCTCGACCGAAAGCGCCAGCAGGTTGCCCTCACCGGACCCCGCAGCAGCCGTGATGGCGTCGAGCGCCGCCCGGCAGGCCGCCTCGTCGCGCGAGGCGCGAATATCCGACAGCCGCACCATCTGCATCTCCCGGACCCTGGCATTGTCGATGTCGAGGATTTCGACCTCGCTCTCTTCCGTCGGCCGGTATTTATTGACGCCTACCACCACCTCCTCGCCGCGGTCGATACGCGCCTGCCGCCGGGCCGCGGCCTCCTCGATGCGCAGTTTCGGCATGCCGGCCTCGACGGCGCGCGTCATGCCGCCCAGTTCCTCGACCTCGCCGATCAGTTTCATCGCCTCCGCCGCCAGCGAGCGCGTCAGGCTCTCGACATAGTAGCTGCCGCCAAGCGGATCGACCGTGCGCGCGATGCCGGCCTCCTCGGCCAGGATGAGCTGCGTGTTGCGCGCGATCCGGGCGGAGAAGGGCGTCGGCAACGCAATGGCCTCGTCGAGTGCATTGGTGTGGAGCGACTGGGTGCCGCCGAGCGTGGCCGCCAGCGCCTCGATCGTGGTGCGGACGACATTGTTGTAGGGGTCTTTCTCGGCGAGGCTCACGCCCGAGGTCTGGCAATGGGTGCGCAACGCCATCGACATCGGGTTCTTCGGCTCGAATTGCGCCATCAGTTCGGCCCACAGCATCCGGGCCGCGCGCAGCTTGGCCACCTCCATGAAAAAGTCCATGCCAATGCAGAAAAAGAACGAGAGCCTGGGTGCGAAGGCGTCGATATCGAGCCCGCGCGAGAGCGCCGCGCGGACATAGTCGAGGCCGTCGGCCAGCGTGAAAGCCAGCTCCTGCGTGCAGGTCGCACCCGCTTCCTGCATGTGGTAGCCGCTGATCGAGATCGAGTTGAAGCGCGGCATGCGCTCGGCCGTATGCGCGATGATGTCGGCCACGATGCGCATGGAAGGCTCGGGCGGGTAGATATAGGTATTGCGGACCATGAACTCCTTGAGGATGTCGTTCTGGATCGTGCCGGAGAGCTCCGCCTGCGACACGCCCTGTTCCTCGCCGGCGACGATATAGCCCGCAAGCACCGGCAGCACCGCGCCGTTCATGGTCATCGACACGCTCATTTCGCCCAGCGGGATGCCGTCGAAGAGGAGCTTCATGTCCTCGACGGAATCGATGGCCACACCCGCCTTGCCGACATCGCCGGAGACGCGGGAATGGTCGCTGTCATAGCCGCGGTGCGTGGCGAGATCGAAGGCAACCGAGAGGCCCTTCTGCCCGGCGGCGAGATTGGCGCGGTAGAAGGCGTTGGACTCCTCCGCCGTCGAGAAACCCGCATATTGCCGGATGGTCCAGGGCCGGTTGGTGTACATGGTGGCGCGCGGGCCGCGCAGGAAGGGCGCAATGCCGGGCAGCGAGCCAAGATGCTCCATCTCCTCCAGGTCGGCCGCCGTGTAGAGCGGCTTCACCGGTATGCCTTCCGGGGTCTCGCGCACCAGCTCGTCCGGCGAGCGGCCCCGTAGGTCCTTCTGCGCCAGCGCCTGCCAGTCTTCGAGAGACGGGCTCGGGAAATCGGTCATGGCAGCCTCTCCGTTCCGTCCGGCGGGAAGGCCATTTTACAGCGACTCGGCGGCAGGGCGGGAGTCCGCCTGTCCGGCGTCAGTCCGCCCCTTCGACCGCGACGAATTCGCCGATGCCGGCATGCTCCCTGAGCGCCCTGATCTCGGTGTATTCGGGCGAGTTGTAGAACTCCTTCGCCCGTTCGAGCGAGGGGAATTCGATGATGACCATCCGGTCCTGGAATTCCGGCCCCTCGAGCGTCACGGCCTCGCCGCCCCGCGCGATGAAACGTCCGCCGAAGGAAGCGACGCAATCGGGCGTGCGGGCGGCATAGCGCTTGTACCGCTCGGGATCGGTCACCTTCATCCGGACGACGATATAGGCGCTCATCGGGGGCTTCTCCTTCTTGCTGGCGGACTTCGATTGGCCTCCACTCTACCGCAGCTCCGGTTCAGGGGACATGAGCCCGGGGCACCATGTCCGTGCCGGCCTCGCGGTCGGTCAGGGCCGGGTAGCGGCGCGGGCGGAAGAGCTGGTAATGCCACCATTCGCGCATGTAGAAGTCCCAGCCTGCGGCGCTCATCAGGCCGAGGAGGAGCGCGCGGTTGCGCTGCGCTTCCGGGGAGACGGCCGTCGAGCCGTGGTGCGAGGCCGGCGTCAGGTCGTCGAAGCCTGTGCCCATGTCGAGCGGCGCGCCATCCCCGCCGGTCAGCGTCAGATCGACGGCGACGCCGCGCGTGTGGATGCCGCCCCGACGCGGGTCGCTGATATATTCGGGGTCGGGGATGGCGCGCCAGAGCGCCCATTGCGCCTCCAGCGGCCGAAAGGCGTCGAAGAGCAGGAGACCCAGCCCCTGCGCCCGCGAGAGTTCCGCCGCCCGGACCAGCGCCGCCTCCGCCTCCGGCACGAGCCAGGCGCCCGGGCGGGCATAGATGGGCTTGCCTGCGACATTGTCCGCCCGCGCATAGGCGATGTCGAAGGCGACGCCGTGGCGCTCCGGCGATATTTCGACAAGCATGGCGACAGACTCTACCGGCGTCTCACCGGACCGCACCGGGTTCGAGGAAGATCAGGACGATCCCGGCCGCGATCATGCCGGCTCCGGCGAATTGGCGCCACCCGAAGGCTTCGCCGAAGACGACCGCCGAAGCGATCGTTGCGATTGCGACGGTGCCCGCGACGATCACCGGAATCGCCACCCCGGCCCGCATGGGCCTGTCCAGGCCTATCCCGCCGAAGAGGTAGAAATATCCGATCTCCGCAGCCCCGATGCACAGGCCGGCCAGCACGGCCCAGAAATACGCCCTCGGCGCGAGCGAGAAGACATGGCCGCCCTGCGCCGCCAGAAATCCCAGAAACAGGACCGAGGTCGAAAGAGCCGCCACTTGCAGGCAAACGGTTGCCAGCACGGTGGTCGTCGCGGTCGCCGGGACATGGCCTCCCGACAGCTTGATGAGAAGGTTGTAGCCCGCGTAGAGCAGCGTCACCGCAGCCAGAAGCATCGCAGCGACCATGAGCGCTCTCCATCCGGTTTCTCTCAGGGCCGGCCGGATCGTTCAGGCGGCCTTGGCCCTGCCGTAGCTGTCCATCGCGGCCAGTGTCTCGTCCAGCGACCGGCGGGCGCCGGTCTGCAGATATTCCATCGCCCGCAATGCAGCTTCATGCGCTTCCGGGCCGGACCCCGCAACGCAATCCTCGATCACGCGGCAGAAATAGTCGCCCTGATGGCCGTCGACGAAGGTGTGCCAGAAACACACGGGCATTTTCGGTTGTAGGCATTGGCGGAGCGCTTGCGTTCCCTCGTAGGAAGGGACAGTATAGCAATAAGTTGGGGGAACGACAAGGCCGTAAGGCAAGAGAACTGCCTTGTATGAATGGCAAACCTGTGTTCCACCAATTTGCATCGTGGGGAGTTTCGATGGCATATAATGCACCGCGCCGGGGCTTTTCCGGGGATCCAAAGGTCATGAATTGCTTTCTGTAGTAGTGCTCATATGAATGAACCATGGGTTTCGACTATATGGAACTGTATATAACCGGACCTGGATGCAGCTCACGGAGGGACCGATGCAGGATGGCGGCAATGGCGAAAAGCGCAAGGCGCGCTGCATCATGGCGACCGACACGGAATGGCGGCGCATCGCCGA
>Ga0209020_1003317_pt1 | contig 11215 bp, 10 predicted proteins | sample PinacodermBB_FD_187298 | JGI IMG/M metagenome (GOLD analysis project Ga0209020, IMG submission 187298) | Host-associated microbial community of the marine sponge Aplysina aerophoba from Gulf of Piran - sponge pinacoderm, lysed by bead... | ecosystem: Host-associated > Porifera > Sponge >...
GGTGAGTCAGACCCGCCCCGGACTGAGGAGCCCTAACAGTATGAGTGTTACAAGGAGCCCGCGGGCTGCGTAGTTGTCATAGTTGGTGAACCCGTGAGCGACGCGTCGTAGGACCTGGAGGAGGTTGTTGATCCCCTCGAGTGGTCCGTTGGATGCTCGTCTGCCGGGATGGTAGGCGAGTATTTCTTGGCCCCAGGCGATGATCTTGTCCACGACGTCGTGGTATTCGCGGTGTCTGGCCGCTGTCGTAGAGATCGGCGAACCGCTCCAGGGCTTGGTTGGCGGCTTCGAGGTCGCCGGCTTCGTAGATCTGGTAGAGCTCTTGGAGCGCGTCCCAGGCGACTTTCAGTCGGGGATAGGCTTCGAAGAGCCGACCCAGATGCGCTTGGTGAGCGTCTGTGAGATGATCCGCTCGGCGTAGGAGGGTGAACCGGGCTCGGAACAGGTCAGGCTCGTATGCGGGGGGTGTCTGGTCGGGGTCGCGGCGTTGGAGCTCTCTGCATACCAGGGTGAGCCCTTCGGTGAACCAGCGGACCACATGGAACCGGTCCAACACGTGGCGGGCGTCGGGCAGGTATTGGTTGATGGCCGCCCGATACGGGCGTGACCCGTCGGAGACGACTATCTCCACCCCTCGGCACCAGTCCGGTCCCTGATCCCGAAAGAACCTGGCCAAAGACCCTTTCCCACGTCCTGGGATCATCGCCAACACCTCACCTGTGTCACCGGAGGCGACCACGGTCACATAGCGGTGACGGCGGCGGATGGACGTCTCATCCACCAACAACACACGACACCGCCGCGCGCGGCGACGTTTCTCAACCCGAGCCGCCTCGGCGCGGACCAATCCCATGATCCGATGCCATCCCACCCCGTGATGGCGGGCCACCGCCCGAATCGACATCACCCTGGCGTCTCGGACCAGGCGGCGAGAAAACCGCCGCGTCAACCCACCCACGAACTGGGCGTGGCCTTCGAGATGGCGCTCGTCGCAGTTCCCACACCAGAACCGGCGACGACGCCACACCAACGTCGTGCGGCGGCCCGACACCGCCAGATCACGGACCCGCTTAGACCGCCTGTCCCACACACGATGACACTTGAACCCGCACTGCGGACACCTTGACCACTCCCGGGCCGACTCCACCCCCACCACCAGGCGGTCAACAGAATCGACCCAGACCTCCCTCACCCGCACACCTGACAGGTGCAGACGAACCGTCATAACATCAGACATCGAGGCCTCCTCGAATCGGCGAACTGGACTTCACCGATTCCAGCGAGGCCTCACCCCCAAACCAAGGACTTCACCCCCACCCACCCACGTTTCCGCGCAGGGCCAATCATGTACATTAGATGTACAGTTAGTATGATGGCTGTCAGTTAGCTGTAGTGATCACTTAATAGGGTTGATAGCCGTCAGACGATGACTTTCGAGCTAGGATAGGATGGGTACCGTCATGCGTGCGATCATCGGCTGGATCCTTGGGGGAACGCTGCTCGCCGTCACGGTGTTGGGCGCCGTTGCGGCTCAAAACGTCCGGGAGGTCGCGACCTGGATGGTGATCGGCGTCTCCATTGCGGCCGGGCTGGGCGCGATGATCATGTCGGCCGAGTCGGCGCCGACGCGTGACGGAGCAGGAATACTGCTTGCGATCTTGCGACCCATGTTGTCGGTCGCGGCAGGCGTGGTCACCCTCCTGAGCACCATGGTCGCCGGCTGCAACGATGTGGACGGGGTTCCGAGCTGGGAGCGCTGCCACACATGGTTGGGCAACCCGACCGTCGACTGGCCGGGAGCGCCTCTATTCGCACTGGCGCTCGCTCTAGGCGTCGGCTATCTCGTCTGGTGGCTCTTCGGGAAGGTGTTCCTGAAACGGCAGTGACCCCGTGTTCGAGGCTCCGGTAACCCGCCCGGCCTGCCAGGGGTAGCATCACCGGGGAATCGGGCGCCGGGTTCCTTTCAGGAGGTACGACAGATGCAGGGCGAGATGGTAGAGCTTGGCTTCGAGCAGTCGCGGCGCCTCCTCGAGAGCTCCAAGAAGGTTATCCCCGGGGGGGTGAACAGCAACGTCCGGATGGGTGAACAGCCCCACCCCATCTTCTTCGAGTCGGCGGAGGGCCCTTACCTGTTCGATGCTGACGGGAACAGGTTGATCGACTACGTGATGGGCCAGGGCCCCATGCTCCTCGGGCACCGGCCCGGCTTCGTGCTCGAAGCGGTCGAGCACCAGCTGACACAGGGCATCCTCTACGGCGGCCAGCACGAACTCGAAGTCGAAGTGGCACGCCTCATAACCCGGATGGTGCCCTCCGCCGAGATGGTGCGCTTCAACATGACCGGCACCGAGGCGGTCCAGGCCGCCCTCCGGATCGCCCGGGCCACCACCGGCCGCCACCTGGTGGTCAAGTTCGAGGGGCACTATCACGGCTGGGCCGACAGCGTTCTCTTCAATGTGGGCAGCGAGTCGGGTCCAGGCGCGGAGGGCCCGGGCCTCGGGACCGTGCCGGAGTCGGCGGGCATGGCGCCGGAGGCGGGCTCGTCCCTGATCGTCGCGCCCTGGAACGACGCGGACGCGCTGGAAGAGGTGCTGGCATCGGTCGGGGACTCGGTGGCAGCGGTCATCATGGAGCCGGTCATGGCCAACAGCGGGGTGGCGGAACCGGCACCCGGCTACCTGGAGGCGGTGCGCGACCTGTGCAACCGCCACGGAATCATTCTCATCTTCGACGAGGTCATCACGGGTTTCCGGGCCGGCCTGGGTGGCGCTCAGGGCCGTTATGGCGTGACCCCTGACCTCACCACCATGGGGAAGGCCCTCGCGTCGGGCTTCCCGGTTGGCTGCGTGGCAGGCCGGCGGGAGATCATGGAGATCGTCAGCACCGGGACCGTCACCCATGCCGGCACGTTCAACGCCTCCCCCATCAGCATGGCCGCCGCCCGAGCAGCTCTCGAACACCTCTACCTGGGAGGTAGCGAGTTCTACGACACGCTGGAGGCGCGGGGCCGCCGTCTCATGCAGGATCTCCGTGGGGTGATCGAGGACCGTGGCGTGCCTTGCCTGGTGCAGGGTCTGCCCACCGTCTTCAACCTGATGTTCACCGAGCTGACCGAGGTGAGGGACCACCGCGAGGTCCTCCTGACCGACAAGGCCCGGCGGGCGGCCTTCCAATCGCATCTGGCCGCAGCCGGGGTGCGGATCTCCGGGCTCGGCAACCTGTTCCTGTCCAGCGCCCACACCGGGGACGTCATCGACAGCACGGTGGAGCGCTTCGACCAGGCCCTTCGTTCGTTTCTGTCCGAGTGACACCCGGCGAAGTAATCCCGCCCCTGCCTGACGAAGCAGCGGTCCAGACCGTCCTTGGGCAGATTCCGGCCGCCGAACTCGGCACGACCCTGGTCCACGAGCACCTTCTGGTTGACATCCGCTGCAACTGGCGCCCGGACGACGATCCCACCATCGCCTTCCGGCCGGTAACGACGGACCGCCTGGGCCGCATCCGGGCCAACCCGTTCGCATGCCGGGACAACCTGGTGGTGGACGAGCCCCATGTCCTGGCCGAGGAACTCAAGCGCTACCGCGATGCCGGCGGTGACTCGATCGTGGACGCCACCCCGCCCGGCCTGGGCCGCGATGCCCGCGTCCTGGAATGGCTGGCAGCGGAGTCCGGGGTGAACATCGTGGCCGGATGCGGCTTCTACGTGGAGGCCACCCATCCGGCCTGCCTGCATAAATGGTCGGTGGAGGACATCGCCGGGGAGATGATCCGGGACCTCACCGAGGGCATGGATGGCACCGGTGTCAAGGCCGGAGTGATCGGAGAGCTGGGTGTCACCCGGTACCCGATGGGACCGGCCGAACGCAAGGTGTTCCAGGCTGCCGCCCTGGCCCAGCAGGAGGTGGGCTGCGCCATCATCGCTCACTCCGCCGCCGGCGCCGACTCGCCTCTGGAGGTGATCGAAGTCCTGTCGGACGCCGGGGCCGAGATGAGCCAGGTGGTCCAGAGCCACCTCGACGACCGGTTCCGCGCCGACCTGGACCTGTACCGCCGAGCCGGGGAGCTGGGCGCCGGCTTCGGCCTCGACACCTTCGGGCGGGAGCTCTACTACTCGATGCGCGAGTCCTGGCTCGCGTCGGATGAGGAGCGCGTGGACGCCCTGATCATGCTCATCGAAGCCGGAATGACCGAACATGTCTTCCCGGCCCAGGACATCTGTTTCAAGCACGAGTTGGCCGCCTACGGCGGTCACGGCTACGACCACTTCCTCCGCGACATCGTCCCTCGCCTCGCGGCCCGAGGCGTTTCCGGTGCGGATCTGGACACACTCCTGCGGAAGAACCCCGCCCGCCTGCTGGCCGGACCCTCCGGCGCCCACGACTGCGCGTAGTACAGTCGCGAACATGAGTGATACCACTGACAAAGACGTTCTGAGCCTGGTGGCGTGGGTACGGGCCGAGCCCGGCGGCGAGGACGCGGTCCGGGAGGCGCTGGTGGGCTTCGTTGCCCCCACTCTCGAGGAGGAGGGTTGCATCGACTACCAGCTACACGCCGTCAACGATGATCCCGGTCTCTTCTACTTCGTCGAGTACTGGCGGAGCGAGGAAGATCTGGAACGCCACATCGCCTCGCCCCACATCCGGGAGGGTGGCGCCGCGGTGAGACACCTGATCCAGGAGAGCGGCGAGATGAGGATGACCCAGATCGCCTGAGCGATCCTCTTCTCCGGCCGCCGGCCGAGCGCCGCGGCTGGTTCAGCGCCGGGTGGTGATGGCCACCTGCTCGACCAGGAGATCGGCGGTGACGGTACGCCGGGCCGCCAGATCGGATGCCGCCCGTCCGTGCCAGTAGGCGGCCGACCGGGCCGCCTCCGCGCCGTCCCCTCCGGCGGCCCAGAACGCCCCGATCATTCCCGCCAGCACGTCCCCCGTGCCGATGGTGGCGAGCTCGGGACCGCCCGAGTCGACCAGCCAACGTTCCGCGCCCATGACGAATGTGGGAGCGCCCTTCAGCAACACGGTGGCTCCCGTGTCCCCGGCCAATCGGGCCGCCTCCTGGTAATTGGCCGCCCGCCCCGACAGGCGTTGGAATTCTCCGGCGTGCGGGGTGATGACGATATCTCCCCGGCGGGCCAGTTCTCCCGCATCGCCGAGAGCGTTCAGGGCGTCGGCGTCGGCCACCACCGGCCCCCGCCAACCTTGGAGTAGCCCGCCGACCAGGGCGCCCAGATCGGGAGCTGAACCGAGGCCGGGCCCGATGATCACGAGATCGAAGCGCTGGGCGAGTCCCAGCAACTCGGGAAGGTCGGCCGCCGATAGCGAGCGGCCCGATCCGATCGCCCGAGTCATGATCTCGGGGGCCCGGACCTTCTCCTCGACCGTGGGGGGACAGGCGATCATCACCGCCCCGGCGCCGGCGCGCAGCGCAGACCGGGCGGTCAGGGTGGCGGCCCCGTCCAGACCATCCGAGCCGCCCACCACCAGGACCGAGCCCGCCGACCACTTGTGCGCTGTGCGGGACCGCACTGGCAACGGGGCATCCTCCTCCTCGCACAGCCACATCTCCGGCGCCACATCCGGCAGGCCTATGTCGGCCACCACGACATCGCCGCACCGGTCGGGGCCGGAGCCGACCAGGTGCCCCACCCGGTATCCGTGAAAGGTGACCGTAGCCCGGGCGTAGGGTGTCCCTCCAGCCGCTTCCCCGGTGGTTGCGTCCAACCCGGACGGCACATCGACCGCCAACCACGGCACGCCGGCTCCCCCACCGGGGCCGGGCTGCGTCCACGATGAGAGGTCGGGGGGCTCGCCCCGGAAGCCCGCTCCGAACAGGGCGTCGATCACCATGTCGGCGGGCCTGGTATCCGACCAGCACCGAACCCGCGCCCCTTCCCGCCGGGCCAGCTCGCGGGCACACAGCGCCGGATCCGTGCGCGGCTCGGCCAGCGGATAGACGTCCACCGCTATCCCCCTCCCCGCCAGGTACCGGGCAGCGACGTACCCGTCACCCCCGTTGTTGCCGGGACCGGCCAGCACCGCCACCCTCGATCCGTAGCCGGCCCCTAGAGCAACCGCCTGCAAGGCGACCGCCAGACCGGCCCGGTCAAGCAGGGTGCGAGGATCTGCGGTGGCCAGCGCATCCTGGCGCCGGGATTGTTCAGCCGTGAGAACCGGAATCATCAAGCAGAACTGTATCGCCTGCCCGCACGGGCGGGGGCGATCGAACACGGAACAGGGATCGGGACCGCGTAATATCGGAGGCGTGCCGGTGTCCTCTTACATAAAGACGGACGTGATTGCAGAGGGAAGGAAAGGCATGACCATTGTCCTGGCGACCTACACGACGGCCCCCGGCAAGGACGGCGAAGTGGCCGACTTGCTGAGGAGCTACACGGCTCTGGTGCTCGAGGAGCCGGGTTGCCTCGCGTTCGAGGTCTACAGAAGCGTGGACGACCGGCGCCGGTTCCTGCTGCTGGAGAAGTATGTCGATCGGGCCGCGTTCGCCGCGCACCAAGCCACCGAGCACTTCACCGAGGTGGCGGTCGAACAGATCCGCCCGTTGCTAGACAACCGCAGCGTCGAGATCGTCGACACATGAGCCGGAGGTTTAGACCCACGAAATCACACATCCTCAACCGTTGAGGCTTGCTTGACGGGTCGACAAGTTGCCCCTTAGGATCATCTGGAGTCCGCTCCCACGACAGTTCGAGGCATCACAACCGCATGTCTGACCAAGCACATGGTGTACCGGCCTCTCCTCGTCGCATCAGAATCTCGCTTCCAGGTTCAGGCACTACCGCTATCGCCGATCTCTTGGATGATGATTGTCCCGACACCTGCTCGGCTCTATGGAACCTCCTCCCGCTCCGTCTCAAGGCGACGCATGACATATGGTCGGGACACTTGATACGCTGCCACTTGGAGGGTGACCCCTATCTCGACCCGGAAAACGTTCTCACCTATATTCCCGTACCGGGCGATGTCTTCTATTACTACAGACCGGCTCGCTACTACCGGGGCACACCGTACGGCAGGCTGGAATCCGCCGAAATAGGGATAGTTTACGACCACGACACGAGACCACAGGGTCCGAGGGGACCTGAAGCAGTGAATCTGTTTGCTGAGATATCCTCCGGTCTGGCAGAGCTTCGCAGGGCGTGTGAGGCGATGATATATGAAGGCCAGCAAGAATTGATCATCGAAAGAACGGACGATCCTTGAGAAAGCTGGTTTTCGAACTAGAGGGGATACAGGCGATAGCCGAGTTGCACGACGATATCGTGCCCGACACGTGCGATGCTGTGTGGGAGATACTCCCGGTGGAGGGCATGTCGATCCATGCGAACTGGGCGAGCCGCGAGATCATGTTGCATCTTCAAGGCGACAAGATTCTCAGGCTTCCGCCTGAGGGACCGTCCAGCCACGGGATAGTCGCACCTGGAGACATCGTCTATTTCTGGCGAGCACCCCAGATGTCTCGAGGAAAGCAACTCGCTTACAGTTCGGAGTTCGAGCGGGAGCTTTCGGAATTCGCCATCTTCTATGGCGAGCCGTCCGGCTTGGGTCTAGCGGCAAGTGATCCGGCCAGGGGGGCAGACCCGACTCTTCAAGTCACGACGCTGTTCGCGACCTTAACCGACCTCCCTGCGGACTTCATGAACAAGTGTGAGGAGATCCGCCATAAGGGACTCAAACGGCTGGTTGTGAAGCGATACGAGGAATGATAGGCGGGACCGGATGACAAGGATTCGAATGGCACTCGGAGCGGCTGAGGCCTTCGCCGACCTGGACGAGGTTGCCGCCCCGAGAACAACCGCTTGGCTGCAAGAACTGCTTCCGATAAGGAACCAGGCCATTCACAGCATGGAAAATGGCAGGGAAGTGTATTCCTTGCTTGACACTCAGGGGCCGATCCCGGAAGAGAACCAGACCATATACCAGTGCGTAGGAGATCTATTCGTCTACCACAAACCGGCAATCTTCGTGGAACCGGTGTGGCCGAGGCATGTCCGTACCTTCCTCGTCATCGGGTTCATATACGAGCGAGACAGCGCGATCAGGGGCATGAGCGGACCGCTGGCCACCAACATCGTAGGCCGGATCACCCACGGTATGGATGCCCTGGCTCACGAAGCTCCCCGCATGCGGAAGGAAGGCTTCGGCGAGATCACGATCAGCGTGCTCTGAGCCGGTTGGGCTGGATGCTGGATCTGGTCATCAGCGGCGGACGGGTCGCCGACGGCTCGGGGGGGCCGCTCTACACGGCGGACATCGGAGTCTCCGGTGAGCGGATAGTCCGAGTCGGGAAGATCCAGAGCGGCGAAGGCCGGACGCGCATCGAAGCTACCGGGCTGATCGTGGCTCCCGGCTTTGTCGACGTGCATACCCACTCGGACATCACCATCCTGGTCGACCCGAGGGCCGAGAGCGCGGTCCGCCAAGGTGTGACCACCCAGATCTTCCCGAATTGCGGGATGGGCCTAGCTCCCGCCGTCGGGGATGCGCGGGCGGACATTGCGGAGAAGGTGGGACAGTTCGGCATCGAGGTCGACTGGAAGACAGTGGGCGAGTACTTCGATCGGGTCCGATCCGTGAGTCCTGCCGTCAATGTCGTCCCGATGGTTGCCCAGGGCACGGTCCGGATGGCCGTCATGGGGTTCAGCCAGGCCGAGCCCACCCCGGCCCAGTTGGAGGCTATGAGAGACCACGTCCGTGAGGCTATGCGGAGCGGAGCTCGGGGAATGTGCTCGGGTCTCAGGTACGTTCCCGGCGGATACGCAAGCCGGGGGGAGTTGATAGAGCTTGCCCGGATCGTCAGCGAATACGGGGGCGTATACGCCAGCCACATCCGGAGCGAGGGCGACAACGGCGACTGGTTCGACGCCATCGACGAGGCCCTGGCGATCGGACACGGTGCCCGGGTACGGGTCCAGATCTCCCATCTGAAGGCACTCGGAGCCGATGTGTGGGGTAAGAGCGGAAGAGCTCTCGCGGCAATCGAGAAGGCCCGGGAACAGGGTGTCGACGTCTTGGGCGACCAGTACCCGTACGACGCCACCAGCAGCACCATGTTCGTCCTGTTCCCCCAGTGGTGCCAGGAGGGTGGCGTCGAAGCCTTCCTGTTGCGAACGGCCGATGCCGCGCTGAGGGCGGACATCGAGAGTTCCTTCACCACGTCGCTGGCGTTGCGGGGTGGCGGGGACAGGATGACGGTCTCCGAGTACAGGCCCGACCCCCTGCTGGAGGGTAAGACCCTCGCCCGCATCGCCCAAAAGCACCGACAAGGGGTTTTCGAGACTGCTGTGAGCATGCTCGAGACGTCGAACGGGCGGGTGAGCATGGTGTTCCACACGCTCGAGCGGGACGACATCGAGAGAATCTTCGTGAACCCTCTGGTGATGGTGGCGAGTGACGGGTCGGCTGTCGCCCCCCATGGCAAGCTGGCCGCCGACTACTACCCCCATCCCCGGAATTACGGATGCTTCCCGAAAGTACTCGGGGACTTCGTCCGCGGCCGAAAGCTGTTGCCGGTCGAAGAAGCCGTGCGGAAGATGACCTCCCTGCCCGCCGAGCACTTCGGGCTCGAGCGGCGAGGCCGCATCCGGCCAGGATGGTATGCGGACCTGACCATCTTCGACCCCGACACCGTGGCCGATCGGGCGACCTTCGAGAATCTCGAGTTCCACCACAAGGGATTCTTGCGACCGGGCCGGGTATTCACCACGGAGCAGGTCGAGATGTTGCGTGACGTGGTGGAGAGAGCCCGCGTCCTCCAGCGAGGGAAGGGTGAGGAGTGGAACCTGCTCGATCCCGCCATCTGGCCCGAGGACAGCGTGCTTCCTCCCGAGCCGGGCAAGTCGGTGGGCTTCCTGTTCAACCTCTGGACGTGGGACGAGGACATCCGCATCGTCTCCTTCAACCCGCTCCTAGCGGGGTGGGCGGCCCAGCTGACAGGATCGCGGGAGGTCCGCATCCTGGAGGACAACGCCCTGTTCAAGGATCCGGGCAAGGGCGGCAGCCTCAAGTGGCACCAGGACTACCCGTACTGGCCGCTGGCCCAGCCGAACGCGGTGACCGCCTGGGTCGCGCTCGACGACGTGACCGCCGAGAACGGCGCGATGCAGATGGTGCCCGGCAGTCACGTGATGGGCGAGACGCTCCCCGCCGCCTTCGGGACGGGATCGACATACATGCAGGACCTGCGGCCCCCCACCGTCAGGCCGATCTCCGACCCGAACGAGGCCGGCCTACCGGTGGAGACGATCACGGTGCCCGCCGGGTCGGTATCCATGCACCATTGCCTGACCTGGCACGCCTCGCTACCCAACGTCTCGACCATCCCGCGCCGGGCGATCGTGGTGCGCTTCTTTGCCGACGGCACCCGGTGGTTCGGCAGTAGGCGCTACGAGTTCAACTACTCCGACGACGAGGTGGGAATCGAGATCGGTGAACCGATGGGCGGCAAGTACTTCCCGCTCGTACCGTCTTGACAGCTGCAAGGGAGGTAGGACCATGACCGGGTACCGCTTCAACGGGGGCCGGGTATTGCCGTGCGAGGACGAGACGGTCATCGACCGGGGCTGCGTGGTGACCGAGGACGACCGGGTCGCCTGGGTGGGTGACGCCGACGCCGTACCGCCGGAGTTCATGGCGAACGGCTACGAGGAAGTCGACACCACCGGCTTCACGGTTATGCCGGGGCTGGTCGACGGGCACATGCACATAAGTTTCGGAGAGGCCGAGTCCGAGGAAGAGCTGTCGATCTACACACCCGCCGAATACCGGGCGATCCGCGCCTCGGTCGATGCGGAGAAGGCGCTGCTGGCGGGAGTCACGTCCAGCTGCGACCCGGGGGGGCCGTACGCCGTGGCGGTAGCGGTGCGGGACGCCATCGAAGCCGGTCTCGTGCAGGGACCGCGGATGGCGTGCGCAGGCCGCCAGATCACCACCCAGCAGGGAATCTCGGACGGCTTCCCCAGCTGGATCGGAGTTCCGGAATCGTCGTTCGGAGCGCTGGTGCGCAACCGGGACGAGTTGCTCCAGGAGATCCGCAACGAGGTCAAGGACGGCGTGAACATCATCAAGATCGCCGGATCGGGCAACTCGTCCGACGAGTATGCATCCTTCCGCCTGGAAGAACTCGAGCTGGCCGTCGACGAGTCCCACCGGCTGGGCCGTCCGGTCACCATCCACGCCCGGTCCCGCCAATCGGTCGA
>Ga0209020_1003324_pt1 | contig 11186 bp, 7 predicted proteins | sample PinacodermBB_FD_187298 | JGI IMG/M metagenome (GOLD analysis project Ga0209020, IMG submission 187298) | Host-associated microbial community of the marine sponge Aplysina aerophoba from Gulf of Piran - sponge pinacoderm, lysed by bead... | ecosystem: Host-associated > Porifera > Sponge >...
TGGGGACGGCACCGCCAGGGTGACGATCACGGACGACGACGCCGAGGTCCCCGGCACCCCGCCGCGACTGGATATCGCGGACACGACCGTGCTTGAGGGCCGTACGGCAAGGTTCGCGGTGCGGTTGAGTTCCCCGAGCGCCATGCCGGTGACGGTGGCGTACCGGACGGTGGACGGCACCGCCACGGAGAGTTCGGACTATACGGCGGTGTCGGGGATGCTCAGCTTTGGTGCGGGGACGACCGCCCGGACACTGAGCGTGGACACGCTGCGGGATGAGTTGGTGGAGGGTGACGAGCGGTTCCAGGTGGAGTTGAGCGACGCGGTCGGGGCGACCATCGATGACGGCACCGGCGTGGGAAGGATTACCGATGATCTGGAGCGGTTGTTCAATCCGGTCAACCGGGTGCTCCTCCCGGAGATGGGGCGGGCGCTGGCTTTCACGTCTGTCAGGTGCCGTATCGATCAGGCGTTCTCGGACCTTGCCAGCGGTGCGGCCCAGCCCTTCGCGAAGCTGCCGGCATCACCGACGCCGGCTGCCTTGGGCTGGACCGCCGCCAACTCCATGCCTCTGAGGCTGGCGCAGGCGCTGGCCGGCGCTTCATTCATGGTGCCGTCGAAGAATGGCGTCACGGTGTGGGGTTGTGGAGACTACCGCAGCCTCGCGGGTGATGGCAAAAGCCAGGCGGTCGCGTGGGATGGAGAGGTCTTCAGCGGGCAGTTCGGCATCGAGATGAGGCTGGATACCAGTGGGCTGGCGGGATGGGCCGGGTCCAGATCGGGCGCTTCTTTCGGCACAAAGGGTTTGGCGGGATTCTCCATATCCCAGTCGAGGGCATCCTTCGACTACGGCGCGGGCGGCGGAAACCCCGGGCTTGACAGCGGCCGGTATGACCTGGAACTGACCGGGTTGCATCCCTATCTGGGCTGGTCGATCTCGCCTGACGTCCACCTGTGGGCGACGGTGGGAGTGGCCTGGGGTAAGCTTGGACGCACGGACGATCTCATCGGGGACCTCCGCAAGAGCAGCGCCAGGCTGGATTCTGGCGCGTTGGGAATCAATGCCCGCCTCCTCGCGCGCGGGGCGATGAAACTGAACTTGAAGGGCGAGGCCGCGCTTGCGCGCCTGGATGTGGGGCGCGGCGGCGCGGCGTACGGGTCCGGAATAGACCTGGGGCGTCTGCGGATGAGCTTCCAGGCCATCCGCGAGTATGGGTTCCCGGCCGGTGGCTTCCTCACTCCGTGGGGTGAGTTGGGCGTGCGCCACGACGGTGGCGACGGCGACACCGGCGCCGGCGTGGAACTCGGTGGCGGCCTGCGCTATCGGAATCCGGCGACGGGTTGGACCGCCGAGGGGCACGGCCGGTGGCTTGCGACGCACGCGGGCGGGTTGGAACGCGACGCGGGTTTCCGGGCGCTGTTGCGCTTCGCTCCCGGGGTCGGCGGCCGCGGTCCGTCGGTGACCTTGGGCTCGATCTGGGGTGACCCCGCAAGTGGTGTGCAGCGGATGTGGGACCGCGGCGCATCGGATTCGCTCTTCAACGACACAACGGCGAGATCCCTCGAAGCGCGGCTCGCCTACGGCTTCGGAGCGCTTCGCGGCAGGGGTGTCCTGACCCCTTACGGGGTGATGGGCCTGAACCGCGGAAACGGGCGCCGCTACAGGTTGGGACTGCGCTGGGCCAACGGCCGGTTGGGGACCCTGAATCTGGAGGCCGAACGCCGCGAGCGCCGCGCGGCGACGGATTATGGGATCACTGCCCGCATGGCCGTCGGCTTCTAGCGGCGTTGATTTACACCGGGACTCAATGCCTGCCGGGGATTGCCCGTCGACAGGTGAAGCGAGGAACATGATGCCGGAACGACGAGTCGGCCTTGAAGTGCCCGGGTCCGATGTCCATGAGGTGCTGGGCGACATACGCCAGGCTGAGGCCCTGGGTATCCAAGCGGTGTGGATGACCACCGGCGGCCCAAGGACCGCGGACAACAACATTCGCCGGGATACCCCGAGCATCCTGGCGGCCGCGGCCATGTGCACACGGACCATCCAGTTGGGGACCGCCATCGTGCTGACGTGGCCCCGCCACCCGCTTTCTTTTGTCGAGTATTGCGAGGCCATGGCGCAGCTCGCTCCGGGGCGGTTCCGTCTGGGCGTGGGCCCCGGCAACAAGGCCCCGATCGAGCGCACCTACGGCTTCGCGTTCGAGCGCCCGCTGGGGCACCTCACCGAATACGTGCGGATCGTGCGGGCGGTGTTGCGGGAAGGCGCGGTGGACTTCACCGGACGCTACTACCGCGCGCAGACCGCCGACAACGAGCCGGTGGACGTACCCGTCATGATCTCCGCCGTGCGGCCGAAGTCCTTCGAGCTGGCCGGAGCGTGCACCGACGGCGCCATAAGCTGGTTGTGTCCCGGCGCCTATCTGCGGGACTTCGCGTTGCCGGCCATGGCCGCCGGCGCAAAGAAGTCCGGGCAGCCCCCGCCGCCGCTCATCGCCCACGTAGCGCTGAGCCTCCACGAAGACTGGGACGAGGTCGAAACGGTGGCAAGAGAACGCTTCGACTCGTACATGCGGCGGGACCCTTACGTCGAGATGTACCGCCTGGCCGGCTTCACCGAAGCGGAGGAGCGCGTCTGGAGCACGCCGATGCTGCGGTCGCTGGTGGTATCCGGCGACGAAGCGGAAGCGGAGCGGCGGCTGCGGGAGCTGTTCGCCTTCGGTTCCGGGGAGATCATGGTCAGCGTCTTGCCCGCCGGCAGGGATCCGGATGCGTGCCGGCAGCGGACCCTGAAGTTCCTGGGCGATTTCGCACGCACCCTCTAGGAAAGATCAGACGCCGGGGCAGGTGGCGGTGACGCCGCCGTCCACCGGCAGCATCACGCCGGTGATGTAATCCGCGTCATCCGAGGCCAGGAACAGCGCCGCCTGCGCCACGTCCCACGCCGTGCCGCCCCGTCCCAGCGGGACGATGCCGTCACGGGCCCGGCGATATTCCTCGGCCGAGGTGTACCCCTTGTACTCATAGCTGGGCTTTCCGGCCACCAGACGGCGTGTGAACGGCGTGTCGATGTAGCCCGGCAGCACGCAGTTGGCCCGAATGTGCTTGTCCGCGTACTGCAACGCCAGGTTCTGCGTGAGTTGGTTCACCGCGCCCTTGGCCGCCGAGTAGGAGGCGGTGGGTACGTTGACGTGGCGCATGCTGGCGATGGAAGAGATGTTGACGATGGCGCCGCCGCCCTGGCGGATCATGATGGGAATGACCGCCTTGCAGGTGAGCAGCACGGAGGTCACGTTGCGGGCCAGCACGGCATCCCAGTCGTCCCGCTCGATGTCCAGCACCCACCGCCCCGGCCCCTGGCCGCCCACGTTGTTGTGAAGGATGTCGATCCGGCCGAACGTATCCACGCAGGTGTCCACCATGGCCTTGACGTCCGCCTCCGACGTCACGTCCGCGGCAAAGGCCGCGCACACGCCGCCCTCGGCCTCGATGATCGCCCGGGTTTCCTCCGCCGCCTCCCGCCGATAGTCCACCGCGAACACCTTCGCGCCCTCCCGTGCATAGAGGACGGCGGCGGCCTTGCCGTTTCCCCACCCGGGCTCGATGGACCCGGCGCCAGCCACCAGCGCCACCTTGCCCTTCACGCGGTCGCCTCGTTTGATCGCTTCCATGCGTCATGCCTCCAGGTTGTTCCGAAGTCCCGAGGTTCGGCGACCGTGTGTCAGATATAGTACATGTGCGGCCGCTCGTCCGGCTCGCAAACGTCGGCGAGGGTGACGCCGTCGATGACTTCCTCCATGGCAGCGGTCGCCTGCCTCCAGGTCTCCAGCACCTTTCGGGCCGCCACCGAGTCGGTCGTGTATTTCCGCAGGCTTTCCTCCGGCCCGGTCACGGGGCCGCTCAAGACCTCCAGGACTTCCCGTAGCGGAATCTGGTCCGGCGGCCGCATGAGGTAGTATCCGCCGCCGGGTCCGCGGTTGGCGCGGCAAATGTCCGCCTGTTTCAGGGAGATCATGATCTGGCCCAGGAACTCCTCGGGAATCCCCTTTCTCTCCGCGATCTCCTTCACTTGAATAGGCGTCTTCGCCTCCCATCGACGCGCCAGTTCCTCAAGAGCGAGAATCCCGTAGGTGCCGCGAGAGCTGATTTTCATCGATATGCCTTTGGATATGCCGTCGTAGGCGTCCACCGTATGTCAGGTTGAAAGGACGTTCCCATCTTAGCACCGGTTGACGCCGGGCCACTACCATTTCGCGTACGCTGACACTAGATCAGCGCCGCGATCTCGTCCAGTACCTCGGGGTTGGCCAGGGCCTCGCGGTTTCGCACGGGCTCATGGTTGAGGATGGCTGATACGGCCTTTTCCACTTTCTTGCCGTTCCGCGTCACCGGCACCTGGCTGATCTGTCGCACCATGGCGGGGACATGGCGAGGCGTGGCCTGGGCGCGGATGGCCGAGCGAATGGCCTCGACCGCCTCCGGGCCCAGCGGCTCGTTCGCCACCACGAACAACGCAACCCTGGTTTCGCCATCGAACCGGTAGCCGGCGACGATGCTGTCCTGGACGGACGGCAGCCGTTCGACAATACGATAGATCTCGGCGGTGCCGAACCGGATCCCGGCGGGGTTCAGCGTCGTGTCGCTGCGGCCGTAGATGACAAAGCCCTGCTCCGGGGTCATGGCCAGGTAGTCGCCGTGACGCCACACCTCGGAATAGGTGGAAAAGTAAGTCTCCCGGTACCGGGCGTCACCGGGGTCGTTCCAGAAGCCCAGGGGCATGGAGGGAAACGGCTTCCGGCAGACGAGCTCGCCCCCTTCGTCCACCAGCGCGCGGCCCTCCTCGTCGAAGACGGCCACGTCCACCCCTAAAGCCGGCCCCTGGAGCTGGCCCGGGTACACCGGCGAGATCGGGTTGCCGAGCACGAAGCAGCCGATGATGTCGGTGCCTCCCGAGATCGAGCACACCTGCGTGTCCGGCCTGATGGCCTGGTGAACGTAGTGGAACTGGGATGCCTCCAGCGGCGACCCGGTGGAGAGGAGGGTCCGCATTCCGGCCAGCCGGTACCTTCCCGCGGCCCGGAACCCGGCCTTCTCCAGGGTGGCGAGGAGCTTGGGGCTGGTGCCGAACACGGTGATGCCGTGGTCTTCCGCGAGCCGGAACAGCCGGTCCTCCCCGGGGTAGGTGGGGCTGCCGTCGTACAGCACCACGGTCGCGCCCTGGGCCAGCCCGCTCACCAGCCAGTGCCACATCATCCAGCCGCAAGTGGTGAAGAAGAACACCGTGTCTTCACGGTCCACGTCGGTATGGAGCTTGTGCTCCACGTGGTGCTTGAGGGCGGTGCCGCCGGCGCCGTGTACGATGCACTTGGGTAGTCCCGTGGTGCCGGACGTGTAGAGGATATAGACCGGGTGGTCGAAGGGGAGATCGGCGAAGGTCGTTTCCGTGGCTTCGTCATCGAGAAACGACTCCCAGGGAACGGCCCCGCCGGGCAAGCTCATTCCCGCGCCCGGCACCATGACCCAACGTTCCAGGCTGGGAAGCGAATCCGCCAGCCGTCGGGCCTTTTCCGTGCAATCGTGGATACTGCCGTTGTAGAAGTAGCTGTCGCACGTCAGCAGCACCTTGGGGCGGATCTGGCTGAAGCGGTCGAACACTCCCTGAAAACCGAAATCCGGTGACGTAGCGCTCCACACCGCGCCGAGGGAGGTCGTCGCCAGCATCGCCACGACGGTTTCCACCACGTTCGGCAGATACCCCGCCACGCGGTCTCCCGGTCCGACGCCCATGCGCCGGAGGGCGGATTGGCAGCGGCCGGTGAGCGCATGGAGCTGCCGGAACGTCACCGTGCGGCAATGCCCGGGCTCGTTCTCCTCGATGATGGCGACCCGGTCGTCACGGTGCCGCAGGAGTTGCCGGGCGAAGTTGAATCCGGTTCCGGGAAACCAGACTTCGCGGCCCAGGCGCTCCGCCGGGGGCATGGCGTAGTCCTCCAGCACCGGTCCGGACGGGGTCCGGCCGGTGGCGTCCACCCAGGCCGCTTCCCAGAACTCCTCCAGTCGCGACACGCTCCACTGGTGCAACGCGGCAAAGGAGTCATCAGCGATGTCGTGGGCGTCCCGCAGCCGTTCCCGGAAACGGTACAGGTGGGATTCGCGGATCTGTCGGTCCGTGGGCGACCACAGGGGTGTCATAGGCAACCTCCGGGGAGGCATTCCCAGTCGGCTCAGTTCCCAAGCCGCGTGCCTCGTTCACCGGCGTGTTTGCCGGGCTCGGCGAAGTCACAGAGGCGGTTCTTCATCACGATGGCCCGGTTGGGCAAGTCGAATTCGGTTCTCAGGTCGAAGTAACGGTGCATGATCGAGTTAGGATCGTCGGTGTGGACGGCGCCGAAGAGATGTCCCATCTCGTGAATCAGCGCCACCGCGTCGTGTGTCAGCTCGCGGTCTTCGTACACAAAGGAATCGCCGACGTGGCTGACGATGTAGTTTCCCAGCCCTTGCGTGCAGTTCCCGAAGCGGTCCGCGCGCGCACGTCCTCCCTTGTAGAAATTGAGCGGCTGTTGGGTCAAGCCGATGACGACATCGTGGGGCTCCTTGCCGCCGGCACGCGGATAGGAGCGCTTCAGCCGGTTCATCAGGATGACCGATGACGAGGTGGTCCCGTTGACCTGCCAGGGCTCGGTGGCCTGATGCGCCAGCCGGATGCCGAAGCGCTCCTCGTAGTAGTCCGATGCCGCCCGCAGCAGTTCTTCGGCGGTATCGCGCCAGCGCGGGTCCGCCTGTCGCAATGCCGGATCGGCCACCAGCTTGACCCGCACCACACGCGCGGGACGGACCGTCTTGCCCAGTTGGACGACGCCGCAACCGGCCAGCAGGAAGCTGCTAAAGACGGACCAGATTATCAGGCGGCGCGTCATCATCGGTGAGAAGCTCGACGTCGTCCTGCTCCAGCGGGCCGCTGTAGTAGGATCTTCGGATCTTGCTGACCGGATCGGGGAAGAGGTCCCGGCCAAGGCGGGTGGCCCGCCGCTCCATCTCTCTTATGCTCATGCGATCCGACACCTTGCTGGCCAGGACCACGATGTTCTGTATCTCGTTCAGTACCTGGCCTCGGTTGCCGAACGTGGGGAAGGTGTAGAGTTGGGGAAACACGCGGCTCAGCGTCTTGATGGCGGCACGGACCATGGTGCTGTCCGGTCCCCGCAACGATCCGATGAGATTGATCACCAGCACGCCCTCGGGTGTCAACTTGCTCAGGGCGGTATCGAAGAACTCGCGCGTGATCAGGTGGAAGGGCATGTTGTCCGCGTAGTAGGCGTCCAGCAGGATCAGGTCGAAACGGTGCCCGGTGCGCGCCAGGAACTCGCGGCCGTCGCCGCCGTGGACCCGCTGGCGGGCATCTTCCTGGAAGTGGAAGAACCTGCGGGCCACGTCCACCACGTCGGGATCGATCTCGATGGAGTCGATCTCCATCGCCGGGAACTCCTGGTGGTATTTCTTGGCCATGGAGCCGCCGCCCAGTCCGACGAACAGGGTCTTGGCGGCGTCCGGCCTGAGCGCCAGCCCAAGCGAGGCGAAACGGGAATAGAGCAACTCCAGCGAGGCGGGATCGTGCCGGTCCATGGAACTCTGCAGCGTCCCGTCAAAGTAGAGGTACCGGCGTTCCCGGGTCTCTTCCACCCGGATACGGTGGAAACCCGTGTCCTTTTCGTACAAGGTCGTGGCCCAACCGCGCCCCAGGGGCGCCAGCACTGCCGACATGATGGCTTTCGGTGACACCGCCGACGATTGCCGAAGCCTTCTCCCGCCGTCCGCGAGCCATCCCAGGACACGCTGCATGGCGTTCATGTCGTCCGGCCGGTGGCAGCGGGTTCACAGTTGACTGTAGTAGTAGTCGTCATGGACCAGCGACATGGGCTCCAACAGGTCCTCCGAAATCCCGTCGATGAATTGGGACGGCCGCGAGAACACCATCCCCAGGGAACGATCGTACACGCGCGAGGGATAAGCGAAGAACAGGTTTTCCTTGGCCCGTGTGGCAGCCACGTAAAGCAGTCTCCGTTCCTCCTCCAACTCCTCCAGGCTGTTGGTGTTGTAGTACGAGGGGAACCGTCCCTCCAGCGCCCAGATAACGAACACCGAATGCCATTCCAGGCCCTTGGCGGAATGGACCGTGGACAGGACCAGGGGCCCTTCATCGGGGTCCACCGGAAGGGCTTCGTCCACGCTGGCGGAGGGTGGATCCAGCGCCATGTCGCTCAACAGGCGTTCGATACTCTGGTAGCGCTCGGTCAGCCCCTGGAAGTGTTCCAGGTCCCGCAGCCGTTTGGGGTAGTCGTCGGCGTGCTTGCGCTTGAGGATGGGGAGGTAGTACTGCATCAGGTACTGGGCCATGTCCGCCGGCCGGGTGCGTTCCGAGCACTCGCTCAGGACCTGTCCCAGGGTCTTGAGGCCTTGCTGCGCCCTGCCGCGCGTTTCCATCCGCCGCAGGCTTTGGCCCGGATCCGCTTCGGTCAAGAGCTGTTCGATGAGCTTCCGGCTCATCTGGGGACCCACGCCCTCGAGCAGCATCAGCACCCGGCTCCAGGACACCGCGTCCAGCGGATTGCTGACGACCCGCAGGTGCGCCAGCACGTCCTTGATGTGGGCCGTCTCCATGAACTGGAACCCGCCGCGTTTCACGAACGGGATGTCGTGCCGGGTCAGCTCGATCTCGAGGTCGAATGAATGGAAGCTCGAGCGGAACAGCACCGCCATGTCCCACAGCGGAACGCCTTCCTCCCGCAGCTCCAGCACCCGCTGGCATACGAACCGGGACTGGGTGTGCTCGCTCTCCGCCTGGACCAGAAGCGGCACCTCGCCCTCGCTCTTGCTGCTGAAGAGGTTCTTTTCGTAGCGTTCCGCCGCCCGGGTGATGATCTCGTTGGTGAGCCGCAGAATGGGTTGGGTGCTGCGGTAGTTCTCTTCCAGCGGGATGATGGTGGTTCCCGGAAACTGGTTGGGAAAGTCCATGATGTTGCGGAAGTTGGCGCCGCGGAAAGAGTAGATGCTCTGGGCGTCGTCGCCCACGGCCATGACATTGTCGTGGGTGGAGGCCAGCCGGCGGATGATATCGGATTGCAGCCGGTTGGTGTCCTGGTACTCGTCCACCATGATGAAGCGGAAGCGGTCGGAGAGCCGGTTCCGCAGCTCCTCGTGGTTGTCCAGCAGGTCTTTGAGGTGGGTGAGCAGATCGTCGTAGTCCAGCAGCGACTTCTCGCGCTTGTAGACCTGGTAGCGTTCCGCGATGGTCGACAGCTCCTCCAGGAAATCCGCCAGGTGCGAGTACTCGCGCTCCACCAGCTCGGTGAGGGGCATCTGTTTGTTGCGCGCGAGGCTCTGGATCTCGTTGACGGTCTGTTTCCTGGGAAAGCGCTTTTCCCGCTTGTCGAGGCCCATCTGGGTACGCAGGAGCTGGATCACGTCTTCGCTGTCGGAGCGGTCCATGATGGTGAAGCCCGGGGCCAGTCCGATGAGTGGGCCGTATTGCCGCAGCACCATGTTGCCGAAGGAGTGGAAGGTCCCGCCGGCGATGCGTTCGCAACGCGAGTCGGTCAACAGGCTCGCGCGCTGCAGCATCTCCTCCGCCGCCCGGCGGGTGAAGGTAAGCAGCAGAATCGACCGCGGATCGATGCCCTGCTCGATCAGCCGCGCGACCCGATACACCAGCGTCCGGGTCTTTCCGGTGCCGGCTCCGGCAACCACCAGCAGCGGACCCTCCAGGAACATGGCGGCTTCACACTGCGCCTGGTTGAGTTCCTGGTCGTAGGCGATGCCGGACGTGGTCTGCGACGGAGCGGGCTCCATGCTCCTGAGGACGTATTTGCGCGCCAAGCGTCTTCTCCAGATAGTTGCGGGGCCGGTGGCTTTTCCCGGCATTGCGGAAGCTTGTGTGGCGGAACGCGACGCCAAGCTTCAGGACACCAGCCAAGGTTAACACAACCGGTGTTTCGGCAAAAGTTTGATGTTGCAAACCGCGCGATATGGAACTAAACAGACAAGTATCCTCGCCTGAATGCGATGCATGGTGGCCAGTGTCATGACCGTTGCAGTCCGATTCCGTCGCTTTGTCACGAACCTCGTCCTCGGCTTTTCGCTGCTTTCAGGATTTTCGGTTTCCTTTGCCCAGACCCCCCTGGACGGTGTCGTGGTCTCGAACAACCAGGCCGCCGTCAGGGCCGGTATGGAGATCCTCGAGCTGGGCGGCAATGCCGTTGACGCCGCCGTAGCGACGGCATTTGTCCTGGCGGTGGTGGAGCCGGCGGCGTCGGGCTTGGGCGGGGGCGGAGTGATGGTGCTCTATCAGGCCAAGGAGAAGAAGGCCCACGCGCTGGACTTCACGGAAGTGTCGCCGGCGGCGTCCTCGTCGGGGCTCTATCGGGAGGGGGAAGGCATCCGTCAGGACCGCCTGGAGACCGGAGTATTGGCCGTGGCGGTTCCGGGAACCGTCTTCGGCCTGACCGAGGCGTTGAAGCGATTCGGGAGCCTGCCGTTGGAGGCGGTGCTGGCGCCGGCTATCCACCATGCCGGGGAGGGGTTTCCGGTAACCCGGCGGCTGCGCCGGGTTATCGAGGAGAACCTTCAGACGTTGCGGCAACGCGCCAATTTCTCGCGCATCTTTCTGAAGGCATCCGGGACCCCTCACGACCTGGGAGCGATGATCCGCCAACCGGAGCTGGCGGAGACCCTGAAGACCATCGCCAGAGAGGGCGCGGCGGGCTTTTACGAAGGCGCGGTGGGCCAGTCCATTGCCGCACGGGTCAAGAACGGCGGCGGCGCCGTCACCCTGGACGACCTCAACAGCTACAAGCCGGTGTGGCGTCGCCCCGTCATCGGGAGCTACCGGGACAGGACGGTGATCACGGTACCGCCGCCGAGCGTGGGGGGCTTGGCTCTGGTGGGCCTGTTGGGCGTCATGGAGGGTTATGGCCCGGACCGGTTTCAACACAACTCCGGGGCCTATCTGCACCTGGTCGCGGAAACCACGAAGGCGGGCACCGCGGACCTGCTGAAGTACCTCGGAGACCCGGATTCCAACGAGGTCCCGGTTCAGCGGATCACCTCCCGGGAGCGGGCTGCCGCGGTCCGCAAGCAGATTTCCATGGACGTTGCGGCGCGCCGCAACGTCGTGCTGCCGGCGGGCATGG
>Ga0209020_1003330_pt1 | contig 11159 bp, 19 predicted proteins | sample PinacodermBB_FD_187298 | JGI IMG/M metagenome (GOLD analysis project Ga0209020, IMG submission 187298) | Host-associated microbial community of the marine sponge Aplysina aerophoba from Gulf of Piran - sponge pinacoderm, lysed by bead... | ecosystem: Host-associated > Porifera > Sponge >...
TAACTTCGGCGACGCGCCAGCACACGATTGTCAAAGCGAAGCAGAATGCGTGGGCTGCTCACGAGCGAGTCGTGATGTGGGATGCTATGAGTCGACTCGTCTCGACGACGGCGCACGGCGTGAGAGCGAAAAAGCTCAAGGACAAAATCGTCGAGGTCAATAACTGGCTTGTCCAAATCGCGCCGTGGTCTGGGGTCGGCATCAACAACTCGCCGTCACTGACAGTCAAAGGCAGCCTGCTGGCCGACGCTTGCGCTAGCGAGCAGTGGATGGCTAAGACCGCGCTCAGATTGACCGTAGGATGCATGAGACACGCGCCGGCAGTGGTTGTCGACGGCATCGACATACTGTCGTCCACGCATCGCTACAGCGCGATTGAGACCATTCAGGAAATGGCCAGAGAACAAGGCATCGCCGTCCTGGTTACTGAAACGGTCGCCGGCGAGAGCATTTACGTATGATCGCCATACACGACATCGGGGTAGCGCTGAGAAAGCGCTACCCCGCTAACGCCTGGTTCCTAGGTTTCGAAGTCCGTAATTCGCCCGGCTTTCCGAAAGAGCAGACGAGCGCGGATGCCATCGCGATGAGCTTATGGCCGTCGCACGGCTTCGTAATCCACGGCTTTGAAATAAAAAGGACACGCGCTGACTGGATGAACGAGTTGAAAAAGCCGCGCAAGTCCGAAGTTATCCGCGAGAAATGTGACTTTTGGTGGCTTCTCGCGACGACCAACGTTGCCGAGCCGTCCGAGATTCCCGAAACCTGGGGGTATATCCGATGCAGCGCGAACGGCGCTTTGAGGATAGTCAAGGACGCGCCTAGGAACGAGGCTCGCGGCTCCGAAATAGACCGCGCATTCGTTGCGTCGATGCTGAAGAACACGCTGAACCTGAGCGAAGAGGATATTCGCCAGCGAGTCAGTCGGGAAGTCCGGAAGCAATTGGAATACCAGCTCAAATATAAGCAAAGGTCGCACGACGAAGCATTGCAAAGGATGCAGGAGAAATACGACCGTGATTTGAAGTGGTTTGCAGAGTTTAAAGAGGAAGCCGAGCACATGGTCACGTTTTGGAGCGATCCCCGCACCGAGGCTCGCAGGATAGGATCTGCCATTCAGCTTAGAGAGGCGATGAGAGGCGACATTCCGCAAATAAAAACGAGGGCGAGCAAGATTCTTAAGAACATTGAGAAGCTCGAAGAATCAATTGGGGAAGACTTGAAATAGTGGTGATTCTGCGTCCATATCAAGCCCAGTTGGGACGGGAAATAATAGATGCCTGGCGAGTTGATCCGCGCGTCATGGCGCAAATGGCGACAGGCGGCGGAAAAACCAAGCTGGCTTGCGATCTGATCTCGAAAGCCGTTCACCAATGGGGCAATACCGCCGCCGTAATCGTTCACACGCGGGAGTTGCGCAAGCAATGGGTGGACGACTTGAGAGCGGTCGGCATCGAACCTGGCGTTATCGCAGCCAACGTCGCGCCCAATCCCTATGCTCGATGCCAAGTCATTCAAGTGCAGACGTTGATAGCGCGCAAGGAGACGAAATACTGGTCGCTCGATTGCGATCTGCTTGTCATCGACGAGGCTCACCACAGCGCGGCGAATACCTACGTCCAAGCCATTGAGCTTCTCAATCCGGAAGCCATGCTCGGACTGTCGGCAACGCCGGCGCGTCTCGACGGCAGGGGCTTCCGCGGCATCTATGGAAAAATGGTCTACGGACCGCCGGTAGCAGAACTAATAGAACTGGGCGCGCTATCGAGGTATCGGATTCGGTCCGTCGACATCGTGGACATCAAGGGAATCCGCAAGCGAGGCGGGGAATACGCTCGCAAGCAAACCGAAGAACGAGTCAGAGGCAAGATCGCCAACGCTTTGACGGCATGGCGGCATGAAGCCGGCACCCACCAGACAATCGCTTTCTGCATCACGCGGCAACACGGCATCGAAGCCCGATCTAAATTCGAGGCAGGCGGATTTGCCGCCGGGTATGTCGACGGCGAAATGCATCCCAACGAGCGCGACGCTGCGATAGACGACTTCCGATCTCAACGGACTCAAATTTTGTTCAGCGTGGACGTTCTCGGAGAAGGCATCGATATACCGGGCGCGACCTGCGCTTTGCTCATGCGGCCAACGGCTTCCGTCGTCCGTCATTTGCAGGGCATAGGGCGCGCTCTAAGGCCGCACGAGCATCCTTCCGGAGAGTCCGTCGTCGTCGATACCGTAGGCAACTGCCAGCGTCTGGGCGGGCCGCTCAGCGCATACCTGTGGAGTCTCGACGGCGTGAAGAAGCGACCTGAGCGCCGGCAGGACAGGTCCGAGAACGGCGCCGGCAATCCGCGCGATCTTCCGGAAGAAGTCGAGTGCAAATTCATCACCGTCAATGACGCTGCGATTCAGATCAACCGCACGGCATACGGATGGGACAAAAGGAACGTCGCCCACGCCGTCCGGCTTTGCGAGACGCTTTCGGACTACAAGGCCCTGGGTCGAGATCTCGGATACGCGAAATCCTGGGCGTTCATGAAATACAGAATCGCGAAGGGGAAGCGCGATGAGCGATGACAAAACCGATCTCGTGTCACTCATGCAGCAGGACGGAATACGATTCCGGAAAACCTACGGTTCCATACATGTCCTTTGCCCGTTTCACGACGACAGGAATCCCAGTTGCCACGTCGATTGCGAGCGAGGGCTTTACTTTTGCTTTGGCTGCGGCGCGAAGGGCGACGCTGTTACGTATTTGGAAGACAAGCGGAGAATGAGTCAGAAGGAGGCACTGAGAATGGTCAAGGGAGACACGCGGGAACCGCCCAAGGAAAGGTCCGAGAAGAAAAAACGGGAGAGCAAGGAGCATCGGGAAAGGCGCAAGCAGCGCGAGGATCTTGCCGGGCAGTTCTGGAAATACTCGAAGGAAATTCCTCTCGACGCTTCGCATCCGGTGCGAAAGTGGGCTGCAAGGCGCGGGATTTGGCATCCGAAGGTGAGTTGGCCGGTGATGCAGCGATGGGTGCCGGCGCTCGGCAATCCCGATCACGAAGGCGCCGGCAGCCTTATTGCCGCCGTGATGCCGTTCACCCAGTGGCGCCACGAAAATCCAACGAGGATCGCGCCTAGAAGCGTCCACATGATCGCGCTCACCGTAGACGGCTATCCCTGCCGCGATCGCGACGAGGCGAAAGGCGGGCTGAAAAAGCGCACGATGGGATCCAATCTGGACTGCTGCCACGTGATCGGGCTGATCAACGGCTGCCGCAAGATGGCTTTCTGCGAGGGCATTGCCGACGCGCTGGCGCTCGCGTCGACGTATCCGGTTCCGGTTGCGGCGATGATAGGAACGGCTTCGTTCAAGTCCGATGAGCTTGTCAATCAGGTAGCCGAACTGCAGGCGCTGCAATCCGTGGGGATTTACCGAGACGACGACGAGACGGGCAAGGAAGTGTCTCGAATTCTCGGCTCGAAGATCAACGCAATGGGAATCCGTGCGACCGTATTTGTTCCGGAGTCGGGCGGGGATCCTGCAGAACGGCTGGGGCGAATAGAATTCGCGGATGTAGACGAGGAGCGTCTTTCAATCATTTCCGAGGAAGCACATTGGCAGTGGCGATACGACCTCGAGCGCCAGCATGCAATCCACGGATGAACCGTTTCGCGAGGAGTCATTCGACGATCCGAAAGACCTGCTGCGCTATGTCGCAGCTGCTCTCGACCGGCAGGGCTACGTTGACGATGAGACGATTGCCAAGCTACGGGAAGCCGTCGACAAGCTGCGGGCCGGCCCCAAGGCCGCCCAGCTCGTCAAGGACTTGGACAACAGCAAGGACCCTGCTGCAATCGGCGATTCAATACTGTCAATCGCTAAGAATCGTAAGCCGCTCACGACCTACGATGAGCTTGATCCCAATCCTGGCGATCCGAAGTGGCTCATACCCGGACTCATTCTGGAAGCGTCCGTCTGCTATCTGTCGGGAACCGCCAATCTTGGCAAGACCAACCTCATGTGCCAGATAGCGGCGGCCCTGGCATCCGGTGAACCGGAGTGGGCGAGCTTCACTCCCCACAATTTCCTGGCTCCGGAACGCGAGCGCAAGATCGTCTTTGCATCGTATGAGGACAAGCGCGACGCATTCTCGCGCAATTTCCGCAACAACACTTTGCCGGCGATACAGCGCGGAAAGTGGCGCGGCAATATCAAGTTCGTGACGCTTCAAGGCGAGGGATTCCTATTCGGTCCAGTCCTCGGAAAACACGTTCAGACAGTATCGGAGACGCTGGCGACCGGACACAAGCTCCGCAAGGTGTGCGAAGATTTTAAAGCGGATCTTTTGATTGTTGATCCTATTGGCGCCGCGTTCGGTTCGGATGAGAACGTTCGAGGCTTCGTCAGAGCCTTCCTGGACGAGTGGAATCATTGGGCCGAGCGAGCGAATTGCGCGGTGATGTTCGTCGCCCATCCGTCGCAGTCGAATAAATACTGGAGCGGGCATACGGAGTGGCGCAACAGCGTCCGGACGCTTCTCAGCCTGGGCTATCATCAGCTTCACGGCGAGCAGCAGAAGAAAGGCAAGGACGATCCTGAAGCGAAGCTGGGGCTATACGTCCAGAAGCAGAATTACGGCCGGCGCGAGAAGATATGGCTACGGCGCAGGATACAGGATCGCGGCATTACGTGGGAAGCTTCTCCGTTCGAAGCCGCCGAAACTGAAAATGAGCAGAGATAGGGCTTGCATCGTAACTACAAATGATTATGTTGCATGACAAGGAGACTTAAATGACCATTCCAATCTACTACTGGTTCCCGCCTCGCCTTAATCGTGTCATTATTGAAGACATGCTAAAATTAGCGCGGAAAAGCTTTCGCATAGAATACGGCGTTACAATCAATGATCGGTTCCAAGTTAGAGACAAAGTAAATGAGTTGGCTCTTGAGGCGGATCCCGAAACCGAAATTCCGTTGCCTGCAAAATATTATTTGGCCGAGGAAACTTCGGCAGTCGCTCTCCATGCGATCGCACTATTCGTAGAGGAACCCGAATGGATCGAGTATCCCGAAGGACGATGCCTCGTCGATCTAGCCCTATGTTGCGGCAAACCTGTCTTTGTTAATCACTGTCGCTCAAGAAAAGTTATTGCATCCATGACGGGTATTTACAGCGAGAATTATCTGACGTGGGAATTGCACGAACCTGGCACTAATAAGATTGAATTCATGTCAACAAAGAATGCGTGCTTCTACTTATCGGACATAGCGCAATGACCAGCAACAGAAAGGAGTATCTTCCACGTCAATTCATGACAACCACGGAAGCTTGCCGCATGGTATGGGATCTAAGAAAATGACAATAAAAATATATTACTGGACGCCGCTTAGTTTCCATTACGCCATGCTTCAAGAAGTGATGGAATTATACAGGAAAAGATTCCTTGAAGATAACGGAGTAACCGTCGACGATCCTTTCCAAGTGAGAGATCGAGTAAACGCTTTGGCTCTTGATGAAGACCCGGAAACCAAAATTCCGTTGCCGACAAGGTGTTATCTGGCTGAGGAAGCTTCAGCAATCGCTCTCCACGCGAACGCGCTATTCGTAGAGAGTCCCGATTGGCACGAGGATCCTGAAGGACGATGGGTCGTCGATCTGGCATTGTCGTGCGGTATACCGGTCTTCATTAATCACCATATTCCGAGACAAGAATGGGTCAGAATGACCGGTCTTAGCAAAAAAAATTATGTCACTTGGCTCATGTATGAGCCAGACACAAAAAACAGTCAATTCATGTCAAGAGACATGGCTTGCCTCTACGTATGGAACCTATCAAAATGACCGGCAACAGAAAAATGATATACATTTCCGCGCCGATGCGCGGCGTTCCTGACTACAACGAACCGCTGTTCACGGAATTCGACGAACTGTTCACAGGCCACGGCTTTCAAGTGATCAATCCCATCAAAGTAACGGCCGAGATAGAGGAAATGTCGCGCAGAATCGACCCGACATGCCGGTTACCTCTTAGCCCGCGCCACTATTTTTATGTCGAACTGCCCCTGATTTGCCGCGGCGTCAATTGCCTGCTCGTGCTTCAAAAGCCGTGGAATGATTCCAAGGGATGCAGGGCGGAAGTCGCAACCGCCGTAGCTTGCGATATTCCGGTTTTCGTCAATATTTCAGACGGATACTGGGAGCAATATGGTAGCGTCGGCTGGAATATTTTCAGCACCAGCGAACTAATTGACTTCATGAGGAGACTCAAATGACCACCGAATTCACAAGCCAGTTTTTCACATTCGCCCTGCTCGAAATGATGGGGCACAGAAGGATTTGCGGACTCGTGAGCGAATACGAGCTCGGCGGCGCGAAATTCCTTCGCGTGGACGTTTACGTAGGCGACGAGCAGGCGGTTGCCGCTACGCACTTCGTTCCGCCGTCCTCGGTTTACTGCCTGACTCCGATTGAGGAGAAGGTCGCCCGCGCCTACGCGGCTGCAAACAACGAGCCGATCCTCTACTATCACGAGCATCGCACGAGTTTGAATGCGATGGGGCTGCCGTATGAGACGGAAACTCCGGAAAGCGTCGAGTTGGAGATACCGCCATGCAGCGGCAAAACCGCCTCGGAGCTTGAAGGCGAACCTGGTCAGGAAGACACCGGCGACACGATACCTTTCTAAGGAAGACCAATGCCAACAAAAATTGAATGGGTTTCAAACCCAGGCGGCCGCGCCGAATCATGGAATCCGATACGAGCTTACAATCTCGAAACCGGAGGGCGCGGCCACTTCTGCGTGCATGTCAGCGACGGTTGCAAGAATTGCTATGCCGAACGCCTACAGACAAGGTTTCAAAATCCCGTCCGTTTCGCCAATCAGGACTCGAGCAAGGTCGAGCTTTACCTCGATCAACGCGTGCTCAACTATCCTTTGCATTGGACGGCGCCGCGGGGCGTGTTTGTTTGCTCGATGACTGATATATTTCTCGAAAACGTTCCTCAAAGCTGGTTGCATCAGATATTCGCCGTCATGGGATTGGCGCCGCAGCACACTTTCAAAGTGCTCACCAAGCGCCATATGCGACTTGAGAAGTTGTTCGGAGCAACCGCGCAGGGAACAACGGCATTGTGGTTCGAGAACGCTGTTTTCCAAGCGATGTCCGACATTGCCGAGAAGCGCGGCATCATCGACTACGCGCGCCATTGGCCGCTTAAAAACGTCTGGCTAGGCGTTTCAGCCGAGGATCAGAAGACCGCGAATATTCGAATTCCGCACTTGCTCGGAGCGAAAGCGGCAAAACGCTTCCTGAGCGCCGAACCGCTCATTGGGGCAATGTCTCTTGAAGATATTGATCCGAGGCGCGGCCCTCCAATAAACGCTCTCACCGGGTGGATTGGATCCGGAACTAGAGGAATGCTGAATCGTCTGGATCAAGTGATTGTCGGCGGCGAGTCCGGACCGAAGGCCAGGCACATGGATAATGCATGGGCACTCAAGTTGATGCAGGAATGCGCTAGAAACCGCGTGGCATTCTTCATGAAGCAGATGGCGCGACTAGAACCGATTCCGGACTTTCTTAATGTCCGTCAATTCCCGAAAGGAAAGTAGATGGCCGCAAGCCGCAAAACGAAAGTTGTATTCAAGCGGGACGCAGTAGTGTCCCGCACTTACGAAATTTTCATCGACGACGGTGAAATGAGTTGGCCGGTAGGTTATTGCTGTCGTGATTGGAGAGGATGGCGAAGCGAGCCGATAAAAAATGTAAAGTTTCAAAACTATAAGGTGCTTTACTGTCATGACCGGACTCTGAACGGACTCAAGCGCAAGGTCCGAGAAGCGATCGCGCAAGGCTTGATGACGAACAGAGGAGCTTAGCATGGCCGTGCGCCGCAAATTGAAAGTCGTATTCGAATTCCAACAGTTAAGTGTTCACGATATTTTACTGCGTGATGGCGACATGATGATTCCGGTCGGCTTCTGCAGTCGAGATTGGGGAGGCGGATGGAGCAGCAGGCCGACAGAAACGTCAGAGCTTTACGACTATCGAGATCTTTTCCTTTACGACCGCACACTGAACGGACTCAAGCGCAAAGTCAGAGCCACGATCGCGGACAGCATGAAACAGAAAGGAAACTAGCATGTCCAAGAATCCCAAGAAAAGAGTCACCTTCGAGACTATGGGCGAATTAGGCGTTGAATCTATTCTCGTAGACGAGGGCGGCATGCTCATGCCTGTCGGCTATTGCATTAAGCAATGGGGAGGCGGATGGAGCAGCACTTCTATAATAACGAAATCGGAGTTTTTCGACGCTGACGTTATTTTCCAGGAGGCCAAAACCCTGCCGGAATTGAAGCGCAAGGTTAAGGCGGCGATCCTAGAAACCCTGAAGGAGACGGGAAAGTAGCATGTCGATTCATCCGAAAAGAACAATAGAATTCAAGCGCGAAGCGGCTTCCGGCAATTGGCGTATTTACATGCGCGAGCGCGGCTTGGACGTTCCAATAGGATTAATCGAGAAGACATTCACCGGTTGGAAAAGCCGTCCAACGGAACATTTGTCGCCATATTTCGATCCTTCTGTCCTCTTCGACCAGCATTGGAATTTGAATGATCTCAAATTCGAGATCAGAATGCAGGTCGGCGCGAGCATGAAGGAGAAGGGAGCTCAGTAATGCCAAAATCATGCATAAGATTCCATTTTTTTACGGCCACGGTTCATCAGATTTATCTTAAACATGCGGGCTTGAATGTTCATATCGGAATTGTCATGAAAAACAGTAAGCCCAAAGACAGGTCCGAAAGATGGATTAGCGGGCCAGATCGCTTTTACTACGAAGACGATCATATTTCCCATGCATTGCGTCAAAATGGCTCGACTCTGAACGAAATCAAGAGAAAAATCCGAAGTGCCATCGCCGCCAGCGCGAAAGAAAAGCAATTTAAATGAAATACGGCTCCGTCTGCTCTGGGATAGAGGCAGCTACCGTCGCATGGGAACCGCTTGGCTGGGAGCCGCAATTCTTTGCCGAAGTGGATCCGCATTGCTGCTCGCTGCTAAATCACTACTATCCCGACGTCCCGAACTACGGCGACATGACTACTCTTTTAGAAAGGCTGTCGGATGACCGAAAATCAATTGACGTTCTTGTTGGAGGAACCCCCTGCCAGTCCTACTCCATCGCAGGAGGACGCGGTGGCCTGGATGACCCGCGTGGCAACCTATCACTCACCTATGTGGAAATTCTTTCTCGACTACAACCAAGATGGTTTTTGTGGGAAAATGTCCCCGGACTCCTGTCAATGGACGGAGGACGGGCGTTTGGAACCATCCTCGGGGCGATGGTTAAATGCGGGTATAGTCTCAGCTACAGAATCTTCGACTCTCAATATATCCGAGTTCAATCACACCCTCGTGCCGTCCCCCAGCAGCGACGGCGTGTCTTCGTTGTTGGATGTCTTGGAAGTGACTGGCGAGCACCTGCGGGAGTATTATTTGAGCGGGAGAGCATGCAGAGGCATCATCCACCGCGCAGAAAAAGAAGGCAGGAAACTGCCGGGTTTCTTGGATACGGTTCTGAGGAAAATAGCGGGCTTGAAGCGGGCGACGGAGTCGCAGAGCCTGGAGTCTGCGAAGCGGTCACGGCGCAGTCGGCGAAAGGCGGCGGCGGTCCGGCAGAAGACGAGTGCCAAGAAACTGCATGCCAACCCGTTTCCCCCGCAATTGTGGGACATATGAAGGCGGACAAGAGAGGGCGGGAAGGTCACCTAATCGTGCAGAAGGTCGTCGCCATCCATGAAAAGGCGGATAGAACCAATCCCAAATCCTCTCCGAACGGCAATGGCTGGCGCGAAGACGAAGCCGCTTACACGTGTCAAACCGGGCATCCTCAGGCAGTCGCATTCCAGGCAAGGCAATCGAGCTTCGGCGCGTGGGAGGGCGTTAGTGGAACCATCGACACGGGCAATCCGCCGCAGGCCGTGGCGTTCGCGCAGAACCAGCAGGGACACGTGCGGCTTGCCGGTGGCGACGGCGAGATAACGCCGTCAATCAACAAGCCCGGCGGAGCTCCCGGCCAAGGCTATATCGCCATCACGGACGGTTACGTTGTCCGCAAGCTCACGCCTCTTGAAGTCGAGCGGCTTTTCGGATTCCCCGACAACTACACGCTTGTCGAGCACCGCGGCAAGCCAATGCCCAAGACCAGGCGCTACGCGATTCTCGGCAACTCGATGGCCGTAAATTGCATGAACTGGCTCGGCCATCGAATCAAGCTCATGGATGAAGTTTGGAGCAAGCATGGAATTCCTATTGCGCAAAAAAAAGATGAGGATGCGCCGCCGGCCCAAAAATTTTAGAACGGCTGGCGCCATCCATAATTTACACAAGACAAATCCCAAGCTAGACTCGCTTTCGTTCCGGCGTAGCTCAGCGGTAGAGCAATTGACTGTTAATCAATCGGTCGCAGGTTCGAGACCTGCCGCCGGAGCCAAAAACCAGCGTTCCCGAAATTTTAGAACGGCTGGCGCCATCCCTATCAGAATTTTTAGAACGGCTGGCGCCATCCTTAAAAAATTTTTAGACTGGCTGCGCCCATCCTAATTTTTAGAACGGCTGGCGCCATCCTACTTGAAAATTTTAGAACGGCTGGCGCCATCCATAGAGAGGCCGACATGAGCAAAAACGAAGACGAGCTTGAATTCCAATTGAAGCACGCGACCAAATTCTACTACGAACGGCAATACCAATTTCATCCGCGGAAGAATTTTCGGGCCGATTTTTTGGTTCGAGATTACGAAAGCGTGCTGGGCAAAAATTTGGATCGCGAAACGCTTCATGCCAAGCTCCGGGCCGGCCCCAAGTTGCTGGTCGAGATTGACGGCGCGAAATACGGCAAGCCAGGCAGTCACCAGCGCGTCGACGGCATCGACTACGATTGCAGGCGCGCCGCGGAAGCTATCTTGCTAGGATTTAAAGTGCTCCGGGTATCGTCTCGCATGGTTCGAGACGGAACCGCCTTGCAGTGCATTGAATTTATTTTCAACGGCCGCTACGATCCAGCGGCCAAGGCGATCGCCTACCCAAAGAAAGGAATCAAGCGGTGAATGAAGTCGAGATCAACATTGACGAAGTGCAGCGGGAAACGCCGAAAGGCCTGCTTGTCCG
>Ga0209020_1003331_pt1 | contig 11158 bp, 11 predicted proteins | sample PinacodermBB_FD_187298 | JGI IMG/M metagenome (GOLD analysis project Ga0209020, IMG submission 187298) | Host-associated microbial community of the marine sponge Aplysina aerophoba from Gulf of Piran - sponge pinacoderm, lysed by bead... | ecosystem: Host-associated > Porifera > Sponge >...
GGTTGCGTTGACTGATGGTGAACCGATCTTCTATTCTGCTGTGAGTTGACTCAGTAATGCTTCTACTTCGGGGTTGGCATCCAATATTCTTTCGGCTGCTTCTTCAAGGGATGTGTCGCTCGACGGTGACGGGCATTCTTGATCCGCAAGGTAGATTGAGCGTTCGAGATCTGGAGCTTTGCTGCTCTCGTCGTCTGCACCGTCTCGAAACCATTGTTCGGTGACGAGTCGGTGAATGCCAGACGGGTTTACGAGCCCGTCAATGCCTTGTTCGCGCATACATGTTGACCATTCATCCACACGAATCTGGTAGGCATCAGCCGCACCCGAATCAATAGTCAACTGTGCGACAAGCGGTGCGATCGCTTCGACTTCAGGAATACGGAACTCAGCGTCTGCGGTGGTTCGGGCTTCTTGAGCGCATCCAGGCTCTTGACCGGTTCCGTGCAGCGCCTCGTCATATGCCGTTCGCTCCTCTGCTGAAACTTGCGGGTCGGCTTCGGGGATTTGTTGGGCCATCGCCGCATCGTATTCTTGCATCAACATCAGATTGTCGACAATCCCGTAGTAGTTCATCTCTTCGGCAGGAACCGTCGGCATCGGCGGGTCGGGGGCTTCGGTGAACTTCTCGGGTTGGAACCCTGCTCGCCGCAGACAAAGATCTTTCAGGTCCGACACTCTTTGATCGTATCTCTGCCGGAACTCCCGAAACTCATCTCCACCAGCCAAAAAACCGATACTCGCTTCACGATCGGTGGTGTCACCTCCACCACAAGCCACAACGACCGCGACAACAACAAACAGCAAAAGAAAAGAAACGATGCGCCTAGGAATCGAACAACCCATCGGATCAGATAAGCGCTCGCATTGCCCTATCACCACACTCGCAGCGAATCTGGACATCAAAAGAACTCCCTAACGCTCCGACTTCTTGCGCCTCAAGCACCTCGGAATTCGGTGCTATTAAATGAACAGAATAAGGCGATTTTGCGAGCACACCGAAAGGACTTAACTGTTCGGTGTTGCCGAGTGTCCAACTGTTAGAGCAATACACTCTCGGCAACACTGCGGATATGATCGTCTGCCGGTAATCCTCGCCAGTGGCGACCAAACCTTTTTCGTGAACCCAATCGGGGGGGTTGCAAGAAACACTGGAGACAAGATCATCTCTGCCAAGTTCCACAACCGGTTCGCTTCGAGTGCTCAACACACTCCGCTCAATATCCAACACGCAAGTTTCGTTATCAAAGAACACAACCCAAGACGCAAAGTCCGCACCTTCAAATAGCAGCAATGCTCCATTGTTGGGCCGCGATCCGAAAATCTCAACACCTGAGGGCAGCGTACCTAACTTAAGTTCACTCAAAGCCCGATCACTAACGCGATCATCACCGCTACACCCCAAAGCAAAAAACAAAAAAACCGCAAGAAGCAGCAATCTCACCATAGATGTCGTCCGTAATCGGAATTTACGAATTGACCCCAGCGCGAACCCGAGTCTCATTTAACTGCCCTTATAACAAGCCAGAGAGATGCCGTAACCACCCCAACTTAGATCTCGAATTACGCACACGTTTCTCGCCATTTGCCGAGGGTACTGAATTCGATTGCTCCACGACTCAGCTTTCCTGCACTTGATCGGTAGGTGTCCATTCGTATGATATGCATGTTTATAACCACAGATTTCATTCTGCACGAGAGGCGTTGCCGATGCCTCACCTCCTCCCGACCAGTACCACTTTGACCAGTGATATACGTCGTAATCTGTCGACCCATCGTAGTAGGTCGTCGAATAGTCCACTGCACTTGCCGGGGGCGCAAACATCAACACAACAATCAGAAAGAGTGAAACTGTCGAGAACCAACCGTTCCGGGCGCAACACCCGACGTGTCGCTTTCGAAGCGGACTTCGGTTAAATAAGCGACACCTCGAAAGTCTGATTTGTCCGATTCTTGTGGCTCGTTTCGTATTCATGGGTTGTCACCATTCTGTCATGCACCCGGGTGAACGATGTGCCGGTTTTTTGGTATGTACTTACCCGTTGGTACCTCTGGCGCCGCGCGGAAATTGAAAAATCTTGCTATTTCTTTGCTTCGCCGCGGTTGGGTTCAACTGACAAACACCTAGCAATCCCAAGGTCGCCGGCCACTACGCGCTTACCAAACCGATACCAAGCTCTGTCGTTGGTTACATTTTCAACGACCGAGGCACAGCTGACCCCTGCCAAGTTTGGGTCAATCGTAATCGGATTCCATCAACCGACTACTGGGCCAATTGGTTGACGCGCCATTTCGATTCCGCCCCCTGAAGGCTTTGTTATACGGCGGAGACGTGGCCACACCCGCCAAGAACCCGTCGGGCATCTGAGCCAAGAAAGTGATTGCATCACCGATTGAATAAGAATTCTCAGCAGGAAAAGAGGGCAGCGCAACGGGGCAGGAATCTATATTTTCGCCCACATCTAGGAGTGGCTGATCGTATGACATGTGGTGTTGCTTTCTTATTGATGTCGGGCTGAGAGGATTTGAACCTCCGACCTTCGGTCCCCCAGACCGACGCGCTAACCAAGCTGCGCCACAGCCCGTGAAATAGTGACACTAGCGCCCCGCAACCACACTCGCACCCTCCATCAAAAAAGTAGCAACAAACCCTGCACGGCCCGCCAAACGAGATAAATCGTAGCGGCGGTCACACCAACCCAGAAATGCCACGGCGGGCGATAAGACTCACCTTGATGGTTGACCCCGGGAGTTCCCTCCACAGGCTCCCCACAATCAGGGCAAACACCAGACGACGGCAACGAAGTTGGTGTCCAGTTCTTCTCGCAAGGCGCGCACCAAGGCATCAGTATTGAGGCTAAAGCCCAAGGGTTCAAGTCCGTCACGCCGTATCGCAATCGCCGCGGTTTCGCTCCGCCACCACCGCGAAACTCAACTCAACCTCACGCATCGCCTCAATTCGCGTCCACTCGTAAATGCACAAACGCCGTGCCATACCAAACACCTTCATCGGTTCTGTTGCTTACGATTCACCGAACATTCTGGCCGACATGGGGCCAACACCGATGGAGGTCGCCATCCTATATCGTGGTGGGTTCATGTCTCGTCACGATAGACAAGCTAAGAGCATGCAGTGGGCACTCGGCATTGGTTCACAACGCCGTTCATTGGTATTTTATCGCTCTGTTCGTTTCTTGATCCGTGCCTTGCTTTGGAGATGGCTGCGGGTGCGAGCTTTGGGAACCGAGAACATCCCGCAAACCGGGCCGGTGATCATCGCTCCGGTTCACCGTTCCAACCTTGACGCACCTTTGTTTTCGGGTTGCACCAAACGCCGACTACGAGCGCTTGGCAAAGAGTCTTTGTTTGTGCATCCAGTTTCTGCTTGGGTGGTTGCCGCTCTGGGCTGTATTCCCTTGCGGCGCGGCGAGGCCGACATAAGTGCTATGCGTTCGGCGCGAACCATGCTTGAAAGTGATGAAATGTTGCTGGTATTCCCCGAAGGTTCCCGCCAGACTGGCAACACCGTGAGCCAAGTGTTCGATGGGGTAACGTATTTGGCTTCAAAAACTGGAGCGCCGATCATCCCTGTCGGTATCGCTGGCACCGAAACGGCTTTGCCGACTGGAGCGAAATTCCCCAAAAGAACCAAAGTCGCAATCGTCATCGGTGCGCCAATTTACGCCCCGCAAGGCCGTCTGTCTCGCCAAGCACTTGCCGAGTTCAGCGCCGACATCGGTACTCAACTGCAAAGCGCCTTCACCAAAGCCCAAACCCAAATCAACTCTTAACATCCTCATACCCATCGTGCTACAAGCGGTTGCGTGAAACTCTTTTCAACCTAGACCCCGGTATGGCACGCTTTGCTTGTTTCGCGATTAGGTTCAACACCTTGATTACTTCGGAGTCAACTTCTTCTGCTTCCAATACATCAACAAGTTGATGGTAAGACCCTTTGCGCAAGACCAAAGGGATTTGTAGTTGCTCCGACAACTCGTGAAAAACAGTCTTGAGTAGCGAGTCGCTGATTTTCGTCTCTCGCCAGTAGTCGGCGTGTTCGTCCCGTAATGCGGCCGGCGGTACGTGGTCTGCCAGAGCGTTCGTTGCTAGTTCGGCCCAGCGTTGGCCTTCGGATTGAGCGAAGAGCGTGTTGGAGCCATAGTGTTCCTGAGCTTGACGGCGAGCCCAACGTTCAAGTGACCGCGAGGGCAGCAGATAGTTCTCGATTTCACGGCGTTGCCATTGCGTCTCCACTAAGCCGTCAGGCGGTCTGGATGCGCCGCGGTCAAGGCGGTCAAACAACGCGAATCCGACCAAGTTTGGGTTAGCTTCACGCAGTCCGCTAAAGTGTCGCCTCGCGGCACTTAGATTGTTGGCGACATACTTTACAAAGGGTCGCTCGAGCGCTCGGGTTGCTTGGTTGTGATCCAATAGTCTCGCGAAGGATCGCAGAATAGCTAGGTCGGTTGAGCCTTCCAAATACAGAACAAACCCAGTCGTTTCGGCTTGGTAATACTCATCGAAACCGATCTCGCTAAGCGCTTTCATAATATTTTCGTGTTTGTTGAGTTTGTGGGGGGAACCGACAAAAGCAATGACGGTACCGCGCGCGGCCGCTTCTCGAAGGATGACCTCGGAATGCGATGCAACTATTATCTGAGTACCCTTCTTCTCTGCGCTTTCGCTCAGCAGGTTATATGCCTGTTGCTGGCGCAGGACTTCCATATGAGCATCCGGTTCGTCAAGCAAAACCACGCTACCTGGATTGAGTTCAAGGAACGCCAACAACAGTAGCGTTTGGTGCATACCTCGACCAGACGAACTTAGATCTAGTCGAGAATTCTTGGGTGTCCGGTAAGTCAACTCTATCTCGCCCCGCTCGGCGATGTGGCGAGGATTGTCCAGTTTGACATGGAACAGTTGCTCGATTCGTTCAGCGAGATTGGCCCAACGCGATTGTCCGCTTTCCGCTACAAGGACTTCGTAGCAAAGGTTCCGCAAGACTTCCGCTGTGCGGCCTTCGCCAAGCAAGACATCAATAGCACCCTTTTCGAGACGCCTTTCGTTTGCTGCTAAACCAGACATCGGGCCGAGAAAAACAACTTTATAATTCAACGCATCGGGTGGTATCGGTATCCGCGCAGACCCGTCTTCAACGCTCCGCAATGGCCGACAGTAGAAGCTTTCTGGGTTAGCGAAGTCGAATTCAAGTCCGCACTTCCACTGTGGTCCGTTCGGTGGTTGCGAAGTCTCAACGTCTAAAGCAGAACGGATTTCACTTGGCTCGTAGCTCTTGGCGTTAAGGTCATATCCTTCAACCGTGATTTCGATGCGTATGTTCTCGGTGCGGTTTTTCCCGGTTTCAGGGGTTCGGTTTTGCTGTCGCACTGCCAATTCGCGCCAAAGTTGGCGTGCTGACGGCACCGGCAAAGCCACTAAGTCTCCCCTTCCTATAGTGACTCCCGATCGTTTTTTCGGATCGGTCTCGATACGCCGCGCCACCCATCGCCTTAAACCCAAGTCCCATAGAGCGAGTGCTTGCAGCGCTGAGGTTTTACCAGAATCGTTGGGGCCAACAAACACAACTGGATTGCCGAGTTCTATCTCGGAGTGTTCTAGTTGCTTGAAATTGTGGACGATGAGTTTCGTTAGCATCAATTCCACGTTACCAGTCACATACGGTCAACCTTGACAATACTGAAGACTAGATTCGCCAAAGTGGACGTTCTTGCCCGCAACCGATCCTTGGCCCGCAAGGCCTGTGGATTTGCGGGTGAAAGTAACTACTGGCAGGTTGTGCGAGCAGATGCTAGGAACCCGCCGCGCCCGCGCTGCATTCTTTTCCGGTGATGCATCTCAGTCAGTTATCCTCTCGGGTTTCAACCGGTTCCGAGGCGAGCACAATGTCGAAACTCATCAGTTCGGCTCCATGTGCTACAGGTCTTCTGCTAGCTTCGGCGTGGCCCCTAGTGAAGGCATCCGACCTTACCCAAGCCAGAAACTCCTCTTCGCTAGACCAGCGGGTGTAGACAAACCAAGTGTTACCATCAGCCGGTCGCAGAAGTTCGAACCCCTCGAATCCGGCCATGGTCTCCACCTCGCCGAGTCTTGCTTTGAAACGGTGCAGTAGTTCGTCACCCGAATCTTCAGGGACGGTGATGGCGTTGATACGGACAATACTCATTGTTGTTCTCCTTGCTCATTGTCTGGTGGGGGCGGTTGTGTTTTGGTTGCCTGCTGCGCGGGGGTCACAGAACTGAGGTCGTCTCGCAGCGCTTCGAGAATTTGTGCGGTGCGGGGTCCGTTGCCCAAGAGGAGTTGGTCGTCATAAGCGAAAACTTGTTGCTTGAGACCTGCCGGGGTCTGGGCGAGTCCACCGATCTTCACTAGCCCTTCCACACCGCCGACCGAATCCAAGCCTCTTTGTGGTACCAAGATCACGTCTGGGGCGGCGGCTAGGATTGCCTCTGCGGAGATCGGGGCGGTGTCTTCCACTCCCAAAGATTCCGATACGTCCACCCCGCCGGCTGCTTTGATCAGCCAGTTGGTGTTGAGTGATTTGCCCAATACCAATTGCGTTGCAGGACCTCGCACATATAGCGCCACGACCCGTGGGCGGTCTTCTGGTGCGCTTTCAGGGACGATTGCTTCCGCGATGGCTGCGTCTAGTGCTTCAGCGAGTTCCGCTCCTCGCTGCGGGACTCCTAGCGCCGCGGCTACGGCCCTGACTTTTTGGCCGGCACCCGTTGGGGTGGATTCGTTCGGCAGGATTATTAGTGGGTAGCCGAGTCGCCGCATGTCGTCGAGCGCTTCGGGCGGCCCGGCGATGTCGGTGGCGAGCAATACGGTGGGTGCGAATGAGGCTACGGTCTCGGCCGACAGAGCCCGCTGATAGCCGATCTCTGGCAGAGCGTCAGCTTCAGGCGGGTATGTGGCAGACAGGTCTGTGGCAACCACATTGTCGCCCAAACCAAGTGCAAATACGACCTCTGCCACATCGCCGTCAAGGGGGATGATCCTCTCAATGGAGTGTACGGTCACGATGGCACCGGTTTCGTCTGTCACAGTTACGGGTAAGGCTGGAACGGTTTCGGTTTCGGTAGCGGTGCTAGCGGTAGCGGTGCTAGCGGTAGACGTGGTAGATGTGGGGGCATCGTTGACTGTGTCCTGTTCGGAAACGGTGGTTGTTCCGCAACCGGCCACGAAGAATCCGCAGAGAAGCAGAACCGCCGTCAGCAGAACCGCCAACCGCGGTGTGCTAGTCGTCAGCGTCTTCATGGTGCGTTTGTCGTGACTTCGTTTCGTAATCAGCATCTGTTAGGTATACCTAACAATTTGGATTTTGCAACCCTTCAGAAAATATTTTTTGAACGGCCACTACGGCTGATCGCAATGCGTGTGCGGCACACAAAGAGGCGTGCCACTCACCGGGCAGGTAATGACACTCACCCGCAAACCGAAAACACGCTCAATCAACTCGGTGGTAACCACCTCTGAGGGATGCCCCACAGCCTCAACACGACCCTCGGCCACAGCAATCAGATGCGAGGCGTACCGACATGCCTGATTCAGGTCATGCAACACCATCACAATGGTTCGATTTTCTGAACGGTTCAAGCGAACAAGCAGATCAAGCATCTCCACTTGATGAGCGATATCCAAAAATGTCGTAGGTTCGTCCAACAACATCACCGCTGTGTCCTGAGCTAAAGCCATGGCGATCCAAGCCCGTTGACGCTGACCCCCCGAAAGTTCATCAAGGGGTCGGCCAACTAGAGCACTAAGCCCGGTCAACTCAAGTGCCCGTGCCACCGCCCGTTCATCGGCTTTAGACCACGGATCAAACAAGCGCTGATGCGGATATCGACCCCGCCGCACCAGATCACCCACCGTTACTCCCTCTGGGGCGCGGGGTGACTGAGGCAGAAGGCCAAGCTGCACCGCCACCGAACGGGTCGACTGGCGGTGGATGTCTGCACCATCAAGACAGACCACACCACCAGCGGGTTTCAACAAGCGCGCCAACGCCCTCAACAGCGTCGACTTCCCCGAAGCGTTAGCCCCAACTATCGCAGTAACCTCGCCGACAGGTATTGAGGTAGTGAGGTCGGCCAGCACCAGGGGGCCGCCGTAACTCACGTCAAGCTGTACAGTGTTCAAAACAGGTCTCGAAGGTGCGGACGCATCACCAGAGACGTGAACCGCACGATTTACGCTCACGAACGGATGAACCTTGCGCTCAGACCGCACGGTTAAACCTCCGCAACACCAACAACAAATAAGGGCCGCCCATCGCCGCGGTAACAACTCCAGCGGGAAGCACTGTCGGGGCAAAAAGCCGCTGGGCAACCAAGTCAGCCGACAGCAGCATAAACGCTCCGAGCAGAGCAGTGAGGAACAACACACCGACCGTTATCGGCCCGGCCAGTGACCGTGCCACATGCGGAACCAACAAAGCCACGAAACCCAACGGCCCGACCGCCGCCACCACAACAGCAGCCAAACCACAGCCGGTAGTGATCACAGCAACTCGGTTCCGCTCCAAACGCATACCCAAAGCAACTGCGGTCTCGCCGCCCAATTGCATGATCCGCAAACGACGCACCAGCAGCAACGCCACCGGTAGCAGCACAACCAAAACCAAAGCCATCGTGCGGGCATCGTCCCAAGAAGATGCCGAGAGGGTACCCGCTTGCCAGCGCGCCGCCGCACTGACCCGCTCCACCGGAAAACGCACGAGCATATAAGTGATCACCGCGCTCAACAGCGCGTTTATTCCGATGCCCACAAGCACTAGTCGACCTCCGCTGAAACCACCGCGCCAAGACAAAGCGAAAATCAGCAGAGCAGCAGTAAGCGCCCCCGCGAAAGCCGCGAAAGGCAGCAAGCGGACATCCAAACCGATGGCGAGATTAGCCACGGCTGCAGTTGCGGCTCCAGTGTCGATACCGATAATGTCGGGCGACACCAAAGGATTATCGATCAACGTTTGGAACAACAAACCCGATGCGGCCAAACAGATTCCAGCCAATACCGCCACCACCACTCTAGGAAACCGCAACGAGTTGATCACGAAATCGAACTCTCCGCCCCGATCCCAGATAGCGGTAGCAATGGCCGTGCGGGCAGCAACGGGATAGTCTCCAACTGTCAAACCGACGATTGCTAGACCCAATATTGCGATTGCGGCTGTTGCACATAGGCGTGCGGTGCGGTTCACAACTCGGTCATTTTCGTGTTGCGCACCAGGTAGACGAGAAACGGTGCCCCCAATGCGGCACTGACAATACCGACTTGTAGTTCCTCAGGGCTGACGATCACTCTGCCGATGATGTCGGCACCAAGGAGCAAGCACGGGCCCAGCAGAGCCGAATAGAGTATGATCCAGCGATAGTCGGGGCCCACAACGGAACGCACAATGTGTGGCACGGCTAGGCCGATAAACGCCGCTGGGCCGGCTAAGGCTACCGCTGCGCCAGCCAAGGCGATCACGCACACACCGGCTACAGTTCTCGTAATCGAAATCCTCTGGCCGAGCCCTTTAGCCACTTCGTCTCCCAAACTCAACGCATTCACTTGGCGACCCATAAACAACGCCAGCAGCAACGCCGCAGCAATGATCGGGAACAACAGCACGGCCTCTTCGGTGCCTCGCCCTGAGATTGACCCAGCCAACCAAAACCGAGCTTGATCAAGTGTCTCCAAATCAAGCAGCAACAGCGCCGCAGTCCACGAACCGAGCAACGCGCTAATAACAGCACCAGCCAACGCCAACTTGATGGGTGTGGCTCCCCCAGAACCGGCGCTAGCCACAACATAAACCAGCACGGTCGCTCCCAAAGCGCCGATGAACGCGAACCACACGTAGCCGGCGGGGTTGGTGATCCCGCCTGAGTATATCGCCGTCACCACAGCGAATGCGGCTCCAGCGTTGATACCTAGAATCCCTGGCGCGCCCAAAGGATTACGGGTTACGCCCTGCGTGAGCGCTCCGGCTACGGCGAAACAGGCTCCAGCGAGAATGCCCATGGCCGTTCTGGGGAGACGCAGTTCCCGCACCACGATCTGGCGGTGGTCACTTCGGTCGTAATCCCAGATGGCGTTAGCGACAGTACCCGTGTCTATACGCAGCGCACCGAAGCGCAAGCTCAACAGGATCACTACCACCAAGAGGGAAAATACGATGGGCAAACCCAACGCATGTTGTCGCATCGATTGGGCACGGAACCTTGGAGAACTGAACATCACAGAATGATTGTAAGGCTTGCCTAACAACATTCACACCGAAACCTCCCGTCTCTTATAGTTCTGAGCGAACCGAAGCGTCAACTCTGCCCATGCCGTCTAGCCACGTCAATAAACTCTTCACCAAGCATCAAAACGACGATTGCCCTACACTTTCTCGTTCAAAACTGCAAAATTGTTGCGATGGGGTTGAACGGATCGCGCACCGTGCCCACCGGTTGTTCGGCGCGTTCAAGCCGTGGTCTTGACCTTCCAGCATCAAGTGGTGGAACTCTTGAGAAAATCGATCCACTCCCTGGCCACCGATGGAGGCCGCCGCCGTCTGGATCAGGTTTGGGAGCGATTGGCTCCGTAACTGGAGCGGTCATGCTGGGGTATCGACCAGCCGAGAACGGGCTGTGGACTGGAGTCTTTCGACTGCCAAGTCAGCGAAGTGCTCGACTAGTTCCGCTGCGTATCCATCGCGCCCTGACTCCGTAGCCGCGACGACACCGCTGCACAGTCCGCCGAACGGCTCCCACACGACGTCGCCGGGACGTGTGGATGCTGTGACGATACGACGCATGAACTCCAGTGGCTTCTGGTTGAGATGAACGGCGGCGTTGCGGCCCGGACGATGCACCCGCGGCGCCGACCGTACCCGGTTGCCCTTGTAGCGCTCACTGCCATTGAGAGGTGGCGCCGCCCACACATTGGTGATCCCGTGCGTGTGGCTCCAGACATCCCGCAGCGAACCCCATTCCTCCGCGCTGACCGGAGCCTTGCCGTCCAGTGAAAAGTACGGGGTGCCGCCGCGTAGGCCGTGCTGGTTGGCGTAGCTAACGAGCCGGTGCATCATTTCAGGTGGAGGGAAGTACCAGAGCCAATCCTGTGTCAGGTACTTGCGCGTGGCCGCGTTCGCCACCCCACAAGC
>Ga0209020_1003332_pt1 | contig 11155 bp, 9 predicted proteins | sample PinacodermBB_FD_187298 | JGI IMG/M metagenome (GOLD analysis project Ga0209020, IMG submission 187298) | Host-associated microbial community of the marine sponge Aplysina aerophoba from Gulf of Piran - sponge pinacoderm, lysed by bead... | ecosystem: Host-associated > Porifera > Sponge >...
CGTCGCCACTCGACCCTCTGCTACCAAACACCAGCAGGCTTTGAGCGGATGGCACGGGCAGCTTAACCAACCTGTCCACCAAACCCGGGCAAATCCAACTGCGCCCGGCAGGTACCACGACGTGCCCACGATGGGCGAAGACACTACGCGCCCGCATACAAGTGTCCTCCATGAGGTGCGTCAGGTTTACGCGGAGAGCCACCGGCGGTAACGCGGTCGACTTGCGGATGTCGATCTTCCAATCAGCGTCAGCAGTATTCGGAATGTCGAGTCGGATCCGTGCCAACCGGTGCGCCTCTTCCTTTGTCCAGGAACGTCCCCGTCCAAGACCAAGCCAGCTCCCGGCTACGAGCAGCCTTTCTTTCCTGTAAACGTAGAAACCTTGTTGCGCCGTCCAACCATCGGGCCCGCCTGCCCGTTCGTGTTGGTTGCGGTCCAAGCGGTCCTTGTGGGGCAGCACATGACACTGCGCTCTGATGCCGGGCGCAAGCGTCGCCTCAGGCGACGACCATGTGGCAGGGTGGTTTGCAAGAAAAGGATCCCACATCGCAACCTCCCTACGATTGATGGTAATACGGAGCCGTTGGCTTGGTCCGGTGAGGTATCTGTGGAAAACCATCCCCAGGTGGCGGTCCACTACGTCGATAAGGTCAAGAAAACTCTGCTCCGAAAAGCCGGGCGTCACGATGCGATCGAGGTTCTCCCAAAGGACCAGTGTGCCTTGTTGAACCGGCAACAGCGAACCCAGTAGGTCTTGTGATCCTTCCGCCGGCCCTTCCATCAGACGCCATTCGTCGTCGGGGCTGCGAGCCAACACATCGAGATCCCAACGAAGACAACCGAGTTGGCCACAACTCCTGCTGGCGACCGTAACCCGACGGCACTGTGAGAACGACGCCGTCTTCAAACCAAGGCCGAAACGGCCCAGGTCGCTGTCTGCTCTCACATCAAGTGGACTTTGCTGCCCCAGCCTCATGGCACGATCAAGTTCACCTTCGTCCATACCCCAACCGTCATCCTGGATCGCGATGTAGCTGCCAGTTCCTTGCCAGACGAAACTCAGGTCAACATAGCGGGCGCCTGCGGCGATACTGTTGTCTACGATGTCGGCAATGGCCGTCGCAGTCGAGTAGCCGAGCCCGCGTAGGGCTTCTATCATTGCCGTCGCCTTGGGCGGCGCATGGCGGTATTTCACCGAACTCTTCATGACACTCGTTTCCCGCCTGTTCCGTATCGGGTGGATAGAACTCTATGGAGTGTCTTAAGGGCAGCCACTTCAATCTGTCTCACCCGTTCACGCGTCAGATTCAGCTTGTCTCCCACTTGTTGCAGCGTGTGATCAGGTCCACCGCCAAGACCGAACCGAAAGCGGATCACATAAGCCTGCCTCTCCGTGAGAAACCGCAACGCAAAGTCAATATCGTGCCGTATTGCAAAGCGCGAAGCGAAGTCGGCTTCGGCGGTCAAAGGGGTGTCCATGGCCGGCGACCAGTCAACGACATTCTCTACCAACTCCGCGTCTTGCCGGAGGAGAAGTGTCTTCTCCAACTCGCGACCTGAAACACCAAACTCACTGGCCAGTTCACTTGCGTCCGGAGGCCGCCCAGTCAGAGCAGAAGCCGCGCCAGCAGCTCTCTGGACCTTGGCCAAGCGCTCCACAGCGTGAACCGGCAGGCGGATAATCCGTCCCTGGTCTGCGACGGCACGCGAGATGGCTTGGCGAATCCACCAAGTGGCATAAGTCGAGAACCTGAAGCCCAGACGGGGATCGAAACGTTCCACTGCCTTCAACAGTCCAATGCTCCCTTCCTGAACACGATCCATCAGAGGGAGACCTCCCTGTCGCTTTGCACACCACAGGACAAGACGAAGATTGGCTTCAACAAACTCCGCGCTGGCTTTCTCTCTCGCCCGCAAAGCTGATGTCAAAATGCGGTTCAACTCAGGGTTCGACGCATTCTCAGTCACTGTGGCACAAAGGTGTCGAATCGCGACACCAGAGAGGCGCAACGCGCTCAGCCCATCTCTGAAGGTGTCCGCCCGATGGGTGTCCCGAGCGCCTAGTGAACTTCCATTCATCAGGTGACGAATTGCCTGCGAGCCAGTCAGATTATGTGACATGGATGGCGTCAAGCTCGGCCGGTCCGAATCCTGGCCTTCACCGGAATCAAACTCCTCATCTCCGCCGGAGTCGTCGGTCGATAACTCAGGGTCTGTCTCGATGCTATTCTCTAGTTGATCCACCCATTCGAACAACTGGTGCGAGGCCTCTGTTGACTGCGAAATTGCGCGGAACACCTCGTCGGTCGCGTCCTCAATTCGAGTCGCCAACGCTACCTCTTCGTCTGCAGAAAGGCGTCGGGCACCATTGAGGTCTTTTGAATAGGGGATGAGGAGATCCTGGTTGCGTGACAGATCGCCAAGGAACGCGATGGCGTCTTGCACCATCTCCTCGTCTGAATCGTCAAGGATCACATCGCTTTGCGGCCATGCTATGCTGGCAGATACCGGAGCACCCGGATCATCCTCCACGAGAATCCCTATAGCTTCCATCATGACCCGGAGGCGGCTCTCCGTGCCGATGTCGTACTGGTCGTCTTCTCCATTCCACGCCAACTCTGCAACTTCGTAGGCCGTCACCCCGCCACATGACAGCCCCGCGCGGATCAGCGTACGCACGTCATCAAGCCAAGCGGCGTCGCCCGTAGCGTACCAATCAGTGTCGTCCGGCAGATCAACCTCAACGTCGGACCAATCGTCATCCTGATTTGTCGGCACGTGTTTGGAAATCTGGTCCTGAAGTTCGCGGACACTCGAATAGACAGACGGATCGTCTACCGGTGGCGACGAGTCCGCAACTTCTTCCCAGTCTGCAAGATCGAGAGATTCCTCATCCCAGACCCGCTCGACGTCAGCAACACCTGCAAACGGGTCGTCCACCACGACCGAACTTGCGCTTTCCGCGGACTCGGACGGACGACAGGCGCGCAGCACAGCTGCCGCGTCTTCCTGTCGCTCCTTGATGGCGACGGACAACGCGTCATTGCCTTCCCAATCGACCAGCGAGGGATCTGCGCCAGCCTTGATGAGTAGTTGGCAGACTTCGAAATGTCCTCCCGCTGCCGCTAGCAGGAGTGGCGTCCGACCTCTCGAATCCCGTGCATTGACGTCGTCGCCCCGGCGGATGTGGAATTCCACCGTCTGGACCACGCCGTCGCTCGCGGCCCAACGAAACAACGACGGCAAACGATGGCTTGGCATCAGCGATTCATCCCAAACGGCTGTCCCGGTCTACCGTTAGAGGCTCACGCACCTGCAACCACCCTCTATTGAGGCAACTGAGACAGGACCATCGGAAGATATTCGGCACTGAAGAGTCTGTATAGGCCGCCACCGTCGGCAGAGCGGTATGCGATTGGGGAAGCGACAGATGGGAAGTTTATCGTTTTGGAAAAACAGCATGCGCGAGCAGGTCCAAGTACCTCCAACTCCGCAACTCACTTTTACGACCAGCTATCCTGGTACACCCAGCGGTCGAGATTGTCGAAGAATTGGCGCCGTAGCATGAGGCTCATCTCCACGGCGCGCACGATGCGGTCCTGGGTCTCGGGGTCGGTGGCGTACTTGACCAGCAACTCGAAGGGATAGTTGCCGTGCTCTTCCTCGTCGTCGTGGATCTTCTGGTAGGGTCCGGTGACCCACTCGGGCACGGTGCCGGCCTGGAGGCTCTTGCCGATGAGGTAGTCGGCCACGCCCTCGCCGGCGAAGGGAAACGCGGCAATGCGCTCACAGGTGCTGGTCAGCGCCTCGAAGCCGTTGAACATTGCCATCTGCGCGGGTAACGGCTTGTAGTCGTAGGGCACGGCTCCCTTGCTCTTCAGGGCTTCGGAAAGATACTCGGCGTGGACGAATTCTTCGTAAATGGCTTCCGCCAGAATCGCCTTGACCTCCAGCTCGGGGGTGGTCTTGAGCCAGGTGCCGAAGACCTCGGCGGCGCGCACCTCGTTGAAGAGCCGGCTCTGCATCACCTTGATGCGCATCTCGTCGGTCGTGAGCGGGATGTAGCTGTAGGCGGGCAGGTTGTCGTCGAGGCCCTTGCAGAACTCGGCCACCCGCGACTGTACCTTCTTGGCAAACTCGTGACTGTCCATGAATGCTCCCTGTCCGGAACGCTCCGGCTCGGTTTGGTTGCCGGAAATTGATAACAACCGATAGGGTCAGCGTCAACCAAACCTCGTGACGGCAGCTTCCGGGACAGGGGCCGCGGCGTTCTTCCGGTGTCCGGCTATTTTTTCATGCCCAGGAACTTCCTGTACTGGTCCACGATCTCCGGCGGAGCCCCGGTCATGAGCCCGATGATACGGGCGACCTCCTTCCCCGAGCGCGGGGCGACCCTGATGCCCTGGCGTTTGGCTTCGCTGATGAACTTGGGGCTGGCCAAGGCCTTGAGGAAGGCTTCCTGCAGGACGTTGAATCGATCCGGCGGCGTCCCCGGCGGTATCGCGTACAGCCGGAGGATGCTCCAGCTCTGGATCAGGAAATCGGCGAGCTTCCGCTGGTCGGAGCTGAGGGTCAGGTCCTTCAGGGTTGCCACTCCGGCCGGCGCTTCCGCCCCCGGACCTGTCCCGATGGCCAGGAACGGCCGGAGCGTGCCGTTCTCGATCAGGTGGCCGTAACGGTCCTGAACGAAATGGAGGGACAGGTTCATGCCCTCCAGCTCTTTCCGTTCCAACGCCGCCAGGATGCCGGTGGAGCCCTTGTAACCGAAGACCACCTTGACGTTGAGGCCGAGAGTACGCTCGAACTCACCCATGATGGCGGCGGACTGGCCCACGCCGGTTGCCCCCACGGCGAGGGGCTCTTTCCTTTTCTTCAGGTCCGCGAGCGTGCGGACCGGCAGGTCGCCCCGCACCCACAGCACCCTTGGCAGGGCCGGAAGGGAGGGATCGCCCAACCACATGTATTTCATCGGGTCGAACTTGACCGCCGGATCCCCCATCAAGGCCTGCAGAACGATTCCGGTGGCGAAGTTGACGATGGTGAGCCCGTCTCCCGGTTGTTCCGCGTAGATCCTGTTGGCCGCTACCAGGCTGCCGGCGCCCGGCATGTTCTGCACGATGAACCTGGGCTTGCCCGGTATGTACTGCGGCAGATGCCGCGCCAGCATGCGCGCGAAGGTGTCGAAACCGCCTCCCGGGCTGAGGCCGACGATGATCTTGACGGTCTTGCCTTCGTAGAACGGGGCCGTGGCCCCTTGTGCCGTTGTCCCGAGGTGAAGCCCGATGCAGAGGGCGGCGGCAAGAGTGAAGAGGCCTATCCTGGTGGGTGCTCCGGCTTGGCGGTTCATACACACCTCCCTTGGCGCATGTTCGAATAACACGGAACCCATTGAATTTCCGGACACTACGATGGGGCCGGAAACATTGTCAACCGCAAAGCATGCGGCACCGCCGGCCGTTCGGGCACCGTCCGTCGATGGGATTTCCACTCTGTTGACACGCCTGAACGGTTCGCAGTAAGGGAGTTGCCATGGCAAACGAAGCCTTCGTCGACTCCATCACCAACGAGATCATCGAACCCGGCATCGGGCAGTTGATGGAGAGCCGCTACTTCTCCGAGCTGAGAGAAGGGCGACTGTCGGTGCGGAGACTCCAGGGGTGGTCGCTGCAGCACTACCTGCACAACGTCGTCCTGTTGAAGGGCTTTGCCCTCTGCATGGTGAAAAACGCCCATGACAACCGGCTCTACAATCACTTTGCCTACCAGTTCGAAGAAGAGAGCACGCATCCCGACCTGGCCAAACGTTTCGGCCTGGCGCTGGGGCTCGGCGAAGAGGACTTCGCCGATGCCACGCCGGTCTTCGGCTGCCTGGTCCACACGAGCCGGATGATCCACGGCATGCTGTTGGGCTCACCCGCGGAAAACCGGGTGGGCGCCCTGGTCGACGAGAGCATGGTCCGGCGCTACTCGGAGGAGTTCAATCGCTACGCGCGGAAGCACTACGGCCTCGGCGACGAAGCCTGTGAGTTCTTCACGGTCCACATGGTGGCGGATGAGGAGCACACCGCCATGGCCTCCGAAGTGATCGCCCGCATGGCCGAGACGCCTCGGGAACAGCAGTTGGTACGCGAAGCCGCGCGGCACACGGTGCGCCTGAAACTCGGCAAGTTCGACAGCATCTACGAAAGCTATGCGTAGGCGCACCCGCCGCCTCGGAATGGGGACCGATGAAGATATACAACTTCGACCTTCTCGCCTATCCGCACGTGCCCATGGACATCCCGGGCACGCCCCTGCCCAGCAACCTGTTCGATCCGGCCGAAGGCACTCGCAACTACGAGGACCATTTCTACGAAATGGAGCATTGCGAACAGCTCGGCTTTGAAGGGGTCCTCTTCAACGAGCACCACTACAGCGCCTATGGCACCATGCCGTCGCCCAACCTGGTCGCCGCCGCGCTGAGCCAGAGGACCAGTACGATCAAGATCGGCGTGCTCGGCAACGTCCTGCCGCTCCGTCACCACCCGGTGCGGGTGGCGGAAGAATACGCCATGGTCGACTGCATGTCGGGAGGACGGCTGATCGCGGGCTTCGTGCGCGGCATCCCTCCCGAATACCTCTGGTACAACATCGATCCGAGCGAATCGCGCGGGCGTTTCGAAGAGGCTTTCGAGCTGATCCTGAGGGCGTGGACCGAACCCACCTGGAGCTACCACGGCAAGTTCTTCCAGCTCGAAAACTGCGCCACCTGGCCGCGCCCGGTCCAGCAGCCCCATCCGCCGGTGTGGGTCGCCGCCCGCAGCGCCGAATCTGTCGAGTGGTGTGCGCAACGCCATCTCCCGATCGCGCAGGTGTACCAGACCACCAGCCAGATCGAGGATACCTTCAACTACTATCGCAAGGTAGCCCGGGACGGGGGTTGGGAAGCCGACGACGGGCAGTTCGTTCTGTGCCGGCACATCTACGTTGACGAAACGGACGAAAAGGCGCGCGAGGTTGCCGAGCCCGCGCTGCGCTACTTCTTCACGCTCCTGAACCGCGGGTTCAAGCAGACGGCCAGCGAGGCGGGCGCGCGCGTGAGGGAGGCCCTCTACACCGACAAATCGTTCAACTACTTCCGCGAGGAGAACCGCCAGCGGTACGACTTCTCGTCGCTCGGCTGGGAGGACTTGCAGAAGGTCGGTTACGTCTTCGCCGGAAGCCCAGACACGGTCGCCCGGCAACTCAACCAACAGATGAGTGATGTGGGCGCCGATCACTTCATGGGAATGTTCCACATCGGCAACCTTCCTCACGACAAGGTCATGGATTCGCTGAACCTCTTCCACAAACAGGTCATGCCGCAGTTGAAGTGACCGACACGGGTCCGGCCGCAGGGAGACTTCGAATGACGGGCACCGGACAGATAACCGACCTCAAGACCCTGGACGACCTGCTCGAAAGCCAATCGATGAAGGGGCTGTGGGTGGGCGAAGACAGGCTCTTGGTCGAGCCTCGACCCTTTGGCGCGCCCAAGCTCTGGAAATGGCCGGAGATTCGGGAGGGGCTCGAGGCCGCGGCAAGGCTCGTGCCGACGAATTTCAAGGGCTCCCGGAGAGCCATCACGCTGGTCCATCCCGATGCCGCCGGCGGCACCAGCAATACGCTGGTCATGGCGGTGCAGCTGGTCAAGGCCGGCGAGGCGGTATACGCCCACCGGCACACCGCGGCGGCCATGCGTTTCATCCTCGAAGGCGGGGAGGACACCTACACCATCACCGACGGCGAGAAGTGCATCATGGAGCGAGGCGACCTCGTCGTCCAGCCCAACGGGAGCTGGCACAACCATGCCAACGAATCCGACCGGGACTCGGTGTGGATCGACGCTCTCGACGTGGGTCTGATGGCGATGCTGCGCACGATGTTCCAGGAGCCCCACCCCGCCGAGGACGTCAAGCTCTTCAACAGTGCCACGGACACCACCGTCCGCAATCCGGGGAACCTCGCGCCGCCGGGCAAAAGCCCCAAGAAACTGGTCTACAAGTGGCGAGAGACCCTGACCGCCCTGGAGGCGATGCTGGCGGAGGACAAGAGCCCCTACGACGCCCGCTGCCTGGAATACCGCGACCCGGCCACGGGAGGCCCGACGTTCCCCACGTTCTCGTGCTGGATTCAGATGCTGGATCCGGGAGAGACCACCCTCCCCCACCGCCACACCGCCAACCACCTGTGCCACGGCTTCAGCGGCTCGGGGACCATCGAGGTGGAGGGGCAGGAGATGGTGTGGGAAGAGGGGGACTTCTTTGTGGTTCCCAACTGGAGCTGGCACCGGCACCGGAACAGTTCGCAGAAGGAGCCCGCCATCGTCTTTTCAACGACGGACCGCCCCCTCCTGGAAATGCTCGGCCTCTACCGCGAGGAGGCAGGCAACAGCGAGGGCTGACGCTGACCCCGACAATCAACCTCTCCTTCGGTTCTGGAACAAGCAAGAAGGAGTCTGGCCCCGCGACCACGGCATTCCGCGTCGGGATAGCGGCGGACGGCCGCTAGTTTTTACCCGGGCAAGCTCAGAGAAGCTCCACGGAATTCTGTCGGCAAACATCCGCAAAGTCCGCGGGATTGAAGGTAAGGAGTGCGGCAACCGCTACGTTGGTGTCCTCGATGACGGAACGGAGCACGGCATCCACAAGGCTCAACGGACGGCCGCGACGGCCCAACTCAACGGTGGTTCGGTAGGCGTCATCCCGATAAGGCGCGTCATCCAGCAGTTTCGTATCAGGTTTCGTCACGACGGCATCGAATCTGGCCATGATCTCGCGTCGCCGAGCAAATCGGGTGTTGACGGCCTCGTACAACACCGGCCACGGCAGAACGATCGGCAACTCATCCAACCACTCCCGTTTTCCTTGGGCGGCGGCATGGTGCATGTCTCTCGCATCATACAATGCAAAGAAGACTCCCGAATCCGGCAGTAGCGCACCCCTCATGCGACGTCACCGGCATCCTCTTCGTCATCACCGTTGCTACCGAACCCCTCCCAAGGCGCACTCTTGCGCCGACCGAACAGGTAACGCCCCTTGTGATCGTGTATGACATAGATTCGGGAACGCTTATCGAGCGAGACCGCGGCCCGTATGTCCTCTTTCAGGGCCGTTGCAAGATCGCCATCATGCGCGTACTTCAGGAAAGCGACGCTGGAACCGCATTCTCTTGCATCGTGGCTATCCAGCCATGAGTACATCCCCTCATAATCACCGTTTACTCCCAAGTCGTAGCTGAGCCAAATGGTGCTTTTCACTTCCTGTCTCCGAAGCGGAACTAAGACATTTCGGTAAGTGTATCCCTTCCGCCGACGGGTTCAAGTGACGGGTCCCATGGGCGTTGCGTCAGACACACGACTACGACAACCTCGTCGCCCTCTGCCCGAACTGTCACCGCCGCGCTGATCGAGGAGAAATCGGATCACAGACAAAGGACGGGATTTCATCTCAGCCATGGGCGAAAGAGAGCTGTAGCGTACTGGTCCTTCCCTCAACAGGTCGTGGCCCCAAGCATCTGTTCACCCCCCTCATCGCCGAGGCCTTACCCATAGTTTCGCTACTGTCCGCGAAAGGCCATAGTCCAGTTGAATGTTCATTGCCCGCCTAACGACGTCCTCACTACCGCCACGAAGATCTGCGACTGCGGGCGGATCTGGACGGTGGACACCAAGGAGAAGCCGGCTTCGGCCAGCAGCCACTTCCAGTCCTCGGCGGTGTACTTGTTGTGGAACGGGAACATGCGGAGCCAACCGGCACGCTGGCCGTCCGGCGGCTCGCCGCGGTGGCGGGGCCGGTCCCGGACGTACTCAGCCAGCGGCATGCGCACCCAGTCGTCGAGCAGGAACAACCCGCCGGGGCGAAGCAGCCGTTGCACCTCGGCCAGTACGGCGAAGGGGTCTTCCAGGACGTGGAGCACTCCGGTCATGGACACCAGGTCCACGCCGCCGGGGTCCAGTGGCAACGGCTCCTTTTCGACGTCCTGAACCGCCAGGGTCGGCGGCGCACCCCGGTAACGCAGGCCGCGGGCGTGCTCGATCATGGCCGGGGCGGCGTCGAACCCGTAAAGCCGACTGCCCTGCTGTCGTTCGGAGAGATCGCGCAGGTACAAGCCCGGGCCGCAACCCAGGTCCACGATGACGGGCTCGGCCGGGAGATGCCGCCCCACATTGGCCTTGAAGACGGACCAGTACTGGTCGTTGAAACGCCCGGGGTAACGCTCCACCATGCGTTCGACGAATTCCGCATCCGAGACGCCGCTGATCTGCTGTTGAGTCGTCATGGGTGTTGAAAGCTGCGCCCTTCGACAAGCACAGGACTGGCTACGCTCAGGGCGAACGGAAAACCGTGTGTCCCTCAACTCCGTCGTAGGCTTTCTCCTCACGAGTCCAGCGTCGACTCCACGAACAGGTCATCCACCGCGACGGCCTTGTCCATGAGCCCCTGGTCGTGGGAGTAGCCCATGAAGCGCTCCAGGTTGGCGCGGTTGCGCTTTAGGCCGTAGGGCCAGTAGTCCTCGCCCAGAGCCTCTCTTTCCTCTTCGTAGAGGTGCCGGGTCCACACCAGGCTCGACCAGTTGGGATCCGAGTAATACTCGAAGCAAGCCGCCTTGGCGTTCTCGAAGGCGTCCATGACGCTCTGCACGGCGAAGGGATACTTCTCCAGCACCTCGTTCTTGAAGGCGACGACGTGCATGATCGGGTAGAAGCCGTTCTTGCGGTAGTACTTGAGCTCTTCGCCGCGGGGGTCGCGGAACAGGCGCCGGATCTTGTCCGAGCCGTCGACCACCTCGTCCGGCGGATGCGGCATCATCAGCGCGTCGATCTCGCCCCGCTCCAGCATGGCGCCGATGCTCTCGCCCTTCTCGAGGTAGCGGATGCTCACCCCTTCGGCCTCGATGGGCAGCGCCTCGGGCCGGTCGATGACCCAGTTGATCTCGCGCCAGGGCACGTCGTACTCGCTCTGCAGGTCGCCCTTGGCGAGCACGGAGAGGGTCGTCTGGAAGGTGCTCAGACCCACGGTCCTGCCGACGAGGTCCCTGGGCGACTCGATGCCCGCGTCCACGTTGACCCACATCTGCGACAGGCTGAACAGCCGCCGCGGGAACACCGGGATGGCCTTGATGGGCATGTCGCGGC
>Ga0209020_1003333_pt1 | contig 11151 bp, 8 predicted proteins | sample PinacodermBB_FD_187298 | JGI IMG/M metagenome (GOLD analysis project Ga0209020, IMG submission 187298) | Host-associated microbial community of the marine sponge Aplysina aerophoba from Gulf of Piran - sponge pinacoderm, lysed by bead... | ecosystem: Host-associated > Porifera > Sponge >...
GCTACCCCGCCTCTCCTAGCCGAGGTTCTTGGGCGATCAATTAGAGCGCAGCTATCCGGAAAGAAAATTCATGGCAATCCCAAGCTTGCAATTGCTCGTTCCGAATTCGTGCCTCCGCCTACACAAGCTCGCCCGGTAGCTGCCGAGTACCTAGCGCTCTCCGGTCGTCATGATCCTCATCCAGGCGCGGGACGTGGGCCGAAACCCCGAGCCCAGGAAGCTGGCACATTAATGACCGATGCTGGGGATTTCAATTCTGTGGTAAGCGCCGTGAGCGAGGCATCAGAGTTTTCTGCTTAATCCGAGCTTGAAGTGCCTTGCCGGTGCGCCCCACAGTCCCCAAGTCACGGCATGTTCGAGTCGAGCGACACGATACCGATCCTGCTTGCGATCATCGGCGTCGGCGGCGTTCTGGCTTGCATGGCATGGCGCATGCCTGCTCGCCTCGTCCGATGCATAACCGAGGACAGGCGTGCCGCCGATGCGGACCGCCGTGCGTTCCAGCGCGCCATGGACGACTTCCGGGTCGAGATGCGGCGCCTCGCCGAGCGGCAATCCAACGTCGAAGGCCGGTTCGACGCCGCCTGACAGGCGGACCCGACGCCGGGCCGCCTTGCCCGGCCCCGATTTCCCTTACTTTTCCTGGTCCTCCCTCACCCCCGCGCGTCCTCCAGCGCCATGGCCGCGCCTTTTTCGGCGATCATGATGGTGGGGCTGTTGGTGTTGCCGGAGGGGATCGCGGGCATGACCGAGGCGTCTATGACGCGGAGGTTCTCCAGGCCGTGGACCTTCAGCCGGTCGGTGACGACCGCTTCGCTGTCGCTGCCCATCTTGCAGGTGCCGACCGGGTGGTATGTGGTCGTGCCGAGGTCGGCGGCGGCGCGGGCCAGCTCCTCGTCTGTCTCGAAAGACGGGCCCGGCACGAACTCCTCGGGCGCATAGGGCTTGAGCGACGGCGCGGCCACGATGCGCCGCGTCAGCCTCACCATATCGATCGCCACCTGCCGGTCGCCCGGTGTCGAGAGATAGTTGGGCCGGATCGCGGGCGGCTCCTCCGGGTCCGGGGATTTCAGCGTGACCCACCCCCGGCTCTCCGGCCTCAGATTGCAGGGCGAGGCGGTGAAGGCGGGGAAGGTGTGCAGCGGCTCGCCGAACCGGTCCAGCGAGAGCGGCTGCACGTGATATTGCACGTTCGCGGTCTCGCGGGAGGGATCGGACTTCGCGAACGCGCCGAGCTGGCTCGGCGCCATGGTGAGCGGCCCGCGCCGGAAGAGCACATATTCGAGCCCCATGCCGAGCCGGCCCCAGAGGCTGTTCGCGCGCCGGTTGAGCGTCTCCACGCCCGAGACCCGGAAGGCCATGCGGATCTGCATGTGGTCCTGGAGGTTGCCGCCGACGCCCGATAGCTCGCGGTGCACCGCCACGCCGCTCTCCTGCAGCAGCGCGCCCGGCCCGACGCCGGAGACCTGGAGCAGATGCGGCGAGCCGATGGCGCCCGCCGCCAGGATGAGCTCGCCCGCGACCTCCGCCCTGGCCGCGCGGCCCTTGCGGCGGAACTCGAGGCCGGACGCGCGCGGGCCGTCGAACAGGATGCGCTGCGCGCGGGCGCCGGTCAGCACGGTCAGGTTCGGGCGGCGCTGCGCCGGCTTCAGGAAGCCGCGCGCCGTGTTCCAGCGGGTGCCGCTGCGCTGGTTGACCACGAACTTGCCGGTGCCCTCATTGTCGCCGTCGTTGAAGTCGGGCGTGGGGTGCAGGCCGATGTCGGCGCAGGCGTGCTGGAAGGCATCGAGGATTTCCCAGCCGACGCGCGGCTGCTCCACGCGCCACTCGCCGCCGGTGCCATGGAACTCGTCCGGCGGGCCGAAATGGTATTCCGACTTCCTGAACCAGGGCAGCACATCGTCCCAGGACCAGCCGCGATTGCCCATCTGCGCCCAGCCGTCATAGTCGCGGGCCTGGCCGCGCATATAGACCATGCCGTTGATCGACGAGGAGCCGCCGAGCCCCCGGCCGCGCGGGTAGGGGACCGTGCGCCCGTTCAGGCCCGGCTCCGCCTCGGTGGCGAAGCACCAGTCGGTGCGCGGGTTGTTCTGGGTGTAGAGGTAGCCGACCGGAATCCGGATCCAGATATAGTTGTCCCGGCCGCCGGCCTCCAGCAGCAGCACCCGGTTGCGCGCGTCCTCCGATAGCCGGTTCGCCAGCACGCACCCCGCCGAGCCCCCGCCGACGATGACATAGTCGAAGCTGCCGACGCTCGCAGTGTCGTTCATTTATCCGCTCCCCTCATGCGCCGCACCCTCGTACCGGAAACCGGTCCGGCGGTTGCGACTATACCCTCCCGATTTCCTTTCCGAGCGCTCACGGCGGCGCCGGTGCGTTCGGAGCATGGAGCTTTCTGAAACGGCATGACTTTTCGCTCCGGCTCATTGTTATTGGGAGTGCCTCGGTCGCGGCGGTTCCGGGATCGATGCCGTCCGGCAGAGAGGCCATGACGGGGTCCCCACGGATGCCGCCGCTTGTTCAGGAGCGGAGGCACCATGTTCCCACGACAGAAGCAGGAATGGCCCTGGAATACTCTCGGCAGAGCGGCAGGGCCGCCGGAGGCAGTGCGCAGGACCGGTCCCGGCCGACCGGGTTGCCGGAGAGCCTTCCCCGGCGCCCGGTTTGCAGCAGCGGCGTTTCTCGCTGCGATGCTTGCAGCGCCGACAATGGCGCTCGCCGGGATCGAACCCGGAGAGCGGGGGCTGGTCGTCAGCCCGACGGACCTCACCATCGAGGAAGGTGGGAAGGGCAAGATTTCGGTGGTGTTGAAGACCAAGCCGACGGGCCCTGTAACGGTTCGCATTTCGCGGGACTCGGCGGACGGGTTTGCAATGGACACGCAGCGCATGCATTTCACGACGGAGACCTGGGACCGGCCGCAGTCGGTCTGGCTGCGGGCCCGCTTCGACGACGACGCCACGGACGAGACGACGGTCTTCACCTTCACCCCGCGAGGCGGCGACTATAGAGGCGTGGCCCCGGTGACCGCGACAGCGCGGGTCGAAGACTATGAGGGCCATGCCGCGGAGCGGGGCCTGGTCATCAGCCCGACGGACCTCACCCTCGAAGAAGGCGAGCGGGGGAAGATCTCGGTGGCGCTGAAGAGCCGGCCGAAGCGCACGGTAGCGGTCCGCATTTCGCGAAGTTCGACGGACGGGTTCGCGGTGGACAGGCTGCGCATGAGATTCACCACGGAGAACTGGGACCAGCCGCAGTCCATCTGGCTGCGGGCTCGCGAGGACGACGACACCACGGACGAGACGACGGTCTTCACCTTCACCCCGCGACGCGGCGGCTATGACGGCCTGGCTCCGGTAACCGTGACGGCGCGAGTCGACGACAACGACGATGTACCTGTTGCGAGCGGGAGTTATCCTACCGTCTCCATCGCCGACGCAACCGCGGATGAAGGTAACGCCAGCAGGGATATCTCCTTCGAGGTCAGCCTCTCCGAGCCGTCGGACCGGTTGGTTGTGGTCGATATCAAAACCGTTCCGGGCGGGACCGCTACCGTCGGCGCAGACTATCGCCACGAGTGGTATACGGTCTTTATCCCGGCCGGAACGACGTCCGCCCTTGCCGGTGTGCAGATCTACGACGACGATATCGACGATGACGGCGAAACGCTGTTCGTCGAACTCAGCAATGCGCGACTGGTAACCGGGGACGGAGGTCGGTGGCCGAGCCTCGTCATCGAAAATTCCCGTGCAATCGGAAACATTCGCAACTCCGATCCTTTGCCGAAGGCCTGGCTCGCGCGTTTCGGACGCACAGTCGCGGAACAGGTGGTCGAGGCGGTGCAGGGGCGTTTTCGGGCGCCGGGGACCCAAGGGGTCCGGATGACGCTCGCGAACGAACGGGTCGGCGCAGTACCGGCGACGAAGATGCGCAAGGGCCGCGGGCCGGCTTTCGAAGGGCGATCGGTCCTATCCCGCGATGCGCTTCTCGGAACGTCGTTCTCGGTAGCGGGCGAGACAGCGGAAGGCGGATCGGTCGCGGTGTGGGGCCGGGGCGCGGTTACCCGGTTCGATGGGCAAGACCGCGTTCTCAGCCATCGTGGCGAGGTCGAAAGCGTCATGCTCGGCGTCGACTGGTCGGGGCCCGGCTGGACGGCCGGCGTACTGTCCGCCCGTTCGCGCGGCACGGGCGGCCACAGCGGCGCCCGCCAGGTCAAGACCGAATCGAGCATTGTCGGCGTCTATCCCTACGGGCGTTACGCACTGAACGACCGGATCGCGCTTTGGGGGGTCGCCGGCCACGGTCGCGGCGATCTTGCCCTGACGCCGGAAAAACCGGGGCCGCTGGCAAGAGCCGATCTGGACTTCAGCATGGCGGCCGCCGGCTTGCACGGCGTCTTGAAGAAGGCGCCCGAAAGCGGCGGGATGGAACTTTCGGCCACGACCGACGCCCTGTTCGCAAGCTCGGACTCCGAGGCGGTGGCGGGCAGCGTCGCGGCGGCGAAGGCCGGCGTGTCCCGTTTCCGCATCGGGCTCGAGGCCGCGTGGCTGGGTCTCGGAGACAGCGCCAATGCGGTGGTTCCGCGACTGGAGGCCGGTTTGCGCAAGGACGGCGGCGACGCCGAGACCGGCTTCGGCGCGGAGATGGGAGCCGGCCTTACCTGGTCGAACCGGGGAAGCGGACTTGCCGTTGAACTGGGAACGCGCCGGCTTGTCGCTCATGACGACGAGGACTTCCGGGAAGAGAGCTACTGGGGCTCCGTTACCTGGGACCCGGAACCCGTTTCCGAACGCGGACCGAGGCTGGTCTTCCGGCAGTCGATAGCCCCTTCCGTTACGGGCGGCGCGGGCGCGCTCCTGTCGCGGCCAGGGATCCTGTCGGCACAGTATCCCGACGGCCGCGTCGGCGCGCACCGATCGCAGCGCACCGAGGTCAGGTTCGGTTTCGGACTGGCGGCGCTGGGGAACAGCTTCACGTCGGTGCCGGAGATCGGCCTGGGTCTTTCGGGCTCAAGGCGCCAATACAGCCTGTCATGGCGGTTGGCATCGGCGCAGCCCGGTTCCCTGCCTCTCGAGCTCGGGTTGCACGGAACGCGGACGGAAGACGCCGGCGGGAAGGGCAATCCGGAGCACGGCATCGCCTTCGAGATGACGGCGCGCTGGTAGGGTTCGGGCAACCTGTCCGGGAAGGCCGTCAACCCGGGCGCAACCGTATTTCGGCCTGCGGTTCCAAGGACGACGGAACCGCAGGCGCGCGGTTGAGGGTTACCCCGCCATGCCGCCGACGGTCATGGCGTCTATGCGGAGCGTGGGCTGGCCGACGCCGACGGGGACGGACTGGCCGGCCTTGCCGCAGGTGCCGACGCCGTCGTCGAGCTTGAGGTCGTTGCCGATCATCGAGACGCGGGTGAGCGCGTCGGGGCCGTTGCCGATCAAGGTCGCGCCGCGCACCGGGGCCGTCACCTTCCCGTCCTCGATCAGATAGGCCTCGGTGGCGGAGAAGACGAACTTGCCGTTGGTCACATCCACCTGCCCGCCGCCGAACTGCACCGCGAAGAGGCCCCGGTCCACGGACGCGATCACCTCCTCCGGGTCGCGCTCGCCGGCCAGCATGAAGGTGTTGGTCATGCGCGGCAGCGGCGCATGCGCAAAGGACTCGCGCCGCCCGTTGCCGGTGGGCGCCACGCCCATCAGCCGCGCGTTCAGCCGGTCCTGCAGGAAGCCCTTCAGGATGCCGTCCTCGATCAGCACGTTGCGCGCCGTCGGCGTGCCCTCGTCATCGACGGTGAGCGAGCCGCGCCGGTCCTCGATCCCGCCATCGTCCACCACGGTCACGCCCGGCGCGGCCACCCGCTCGCCGACCAGGCCGGCAAACGCGCTGGTGCCCTTGCGGTTGAAGTCGCCCTCGAGGCCGTGGCCGACCGCCTCGTGCAGCATGACGCCGGGCCAGCCGGGGCCGAGCACGACGGTCATCTCGCCGGCAGGCGCGGGGCGCGCATCGATCTTGACCAGCGCCTGGCGGAGCGCTTCGTCCACATGCGCCTTCCAGGCCGCCTCCTCCAGAAAGGCTGCAAAGCCGACCCGGCCGCCGCAGCCGTGGCTGCCGGTCTCCACCCGCCCGTCCGGCGCGCTGACGGCGATCTGCACATTGACGCGCACCAGCGGGCGGATGTCCGCGGCCGCCTCGCCGCCGGCGCGCTGGATGCGGACCGCCTGCCAGGTGCCCGCCACCGACGCCGTCACCTGCACCACACGGGGATCGGCGGCGCGCGCATAGGCGTCGATGCGCCCGAGCAGCGCCGCCTTCTCGGCGAAATCGGGGCCGTCCAACGGGTTCTCCGGGCTGTAGAGCCGCCGGTTGGCCGCGGCCGGCGGCAGCGCCAGCGTGCCGCCATGCCCCGAGGAGACCGCGCTTACGGCTTCGGCCGCGCGGCGGAGCGCCGGCTCGTCCAGGCTCGCGGCATGGGCATAGCCGGTCGTCTCCCCGGCGACGGCGCGCAGCCCGAAACCCTGGGAGATGTCGTAGGTGGCGCCGGCCAGGCGGCCGTCGTCGAGGGTCAGGCCCTCCGAGACGGCATATTGCAGGTAGAGCTCGCCGTCGTCCGCGCCGTTCAGCGCGTCGTCGAGGATGCGCCCGGCGGCGTCCCGGTCGAGGCCCGCGCGGTCGAAGAATACGGCCTCCGTCTCCTCCAGCGCGGCGGGACGGGAAAGGGCGGGGGACGGGGCGGATGTCATGGGGTTGCGGCGCTCCTTCGGCGGGGTTGCGGCGGTTGGCGGTAGGGACGATTCTACAACAATGGGGGAAAACTTGGGACAACGGGTCGCATAATATGCACGGCCTGCGGCTCTTATTGTCGAGGCGGTCTCTACAAGGCCCGCATTCCGGGCTATGACAGGCCCAGTCGAGGACGTTCGAGGACCATCGACCATGCACAAATTCGCCGCGTTCGGCGCCGCAGTCCTGCTTGCCGGCATGGCGGCCGGCAGTGCCTCGGCAGGCCAGCCGGAGCCGTGGGGCCTGGGCTTCCAGGAAGCCGTTACCCCGACGATGCACAATATCGCCTGGTTCCACGACGTGATCCTGATGCCGGTCATCACGGTCATCACGCTGTTCGTGGTGGGGTTGATGGGCTACGCCATGTGGCGTTTCCGCGAGTCGCGCAACCCGGAGCCGACGCGCACCACCCACAACACGCTGGTGGAGGTGCTGTGGACGGCGATCCCGACCGTGATCCTGGTGCTGATCGCGATCCCGTCCTTCCGCATCATGTACGAGAACGACCGGATCGAGCAGGCCGACATGACGCTGAAGACCATCGGGCGGCAGTGGTACTGGTCCTACCAGTATCCGGACCACGGCGATTTCGAGTTCGACAGCAACATCATCCCGGACGAGGAGATCGACCCCTCCAAGGGCCAGGTTCGTCAGCTCTCGGTGGACAACCCGGTTTATGTGCCGGTGAACAAGAACATCCGGGTGCTGTTCACCTCCTCCGACGTGCTCCACGCCTGGGCGCTGCCGGCCGCGGGCGTCAAGCTCGACAATGTGCCGGGCCGCATCAACGAGACCTGGATGCGGATCGAGAAGGAGGGCGTCTATTACGGCCAGTGCTCGGAGCTTTGCGGCACCGGCCACGGCTACATGCCGATCGAGGTGCGCGCCGTCAGCCAGGAAGAGTTCGATGCCTGGGCGGAAAACGCGCGCAAGGAATATGCAAAGGCCGGAGACGCCCCGCCCGATGAGGCGCCGGTCCGAGTCGCCAGCCTCACCGACGCCCGCTGAACGAAAGCCGGAGGGCCCGTCCCATGGCCTATGCCGCCGACGACCATCACGACCACCGACCCGGCTTCTTCGTGCGTTGGTTCTTCTCGACCAACCACAAGGACATCGGCACGCTCTACCTGCTGTTCGCCATCGTCGCCGGTGTGATCGGCAGCGCCTTCTCGGTCATCATGCGCATGGAGCTCGCCGAGCCCGGTGCGCAGCTGCTCGTCGGCCCGGACGGCCAGATGGACGGCCAGCTCTGGAACGTCTTCATCACCGCGCACGGCCTGATCATGGTGTTCTTCGTGGTCATGCCGGCGCTGATCGGCGGCTTCGGCAACTGGATCGTGCCGATCATGATCGGCGCGCCCGACATGGCCTTCCCGCGCATGAACAATATCAGCTTCTGGCTGATCCCCCCGGCCTTCACGCTGCTGCTGCTGTCGGCCGTGCTCGATATCGGCGCGGGCACCGGCTGGACGATCTATCCGCCGCTTTCCTCCAGTATCGGCCATCCCGGCATGTCGGTGGACATGGCGATCTTCGCGCTCCACCTTGCCGGCGCATCCTCGATCCTGGGCGCGATCAACTTCATCACGACGATCTTCAACATGCGCGCGCCGGGCATGACGCTGCACAAGATGCCGCTGTTCGTGTGGTCGATCCTGGTGACCGCCTTCCTGCTGCTGCTGTCGCTGCCCGTGCTGGCCGGCGCCATCACCATGCTGCTAACCGACCGGAACTTCGGCACCTCCTTCTTCAACTACGAAGGCGGCGGCGACCCGATCCTGTTCCAGCACCTGTTCTGGTTCTTCGGCCATCCCGAGGTCTACATCATGATCCTGCCGGGCTTCGGCATCGTGAGCCAGATCGTCTCCACCTTCTCGCGCAAGCCCGTGTTCGGCTATCTCGGCATGGCTTATGCCATGGTCGCCATCGGCTTCGTCGGCTTCATCGTCTGGGCGCACCACATGTACACGGTGGGCATGGACATCGACACGCGCGCCTATTTCACCGCCGCGACGATGGTCATCGCGGTGCCGACGGGCATCAAGATCTTCTCCTGGATCGCCACCATGTGGGGGGGCTCCCTGCGCTTCGACACGCCGATGCTCTGGGCTCTGGGCTTCATCTTCCTGTTCACCGTGGGCGGCGTGACCGGCGTGGTGCTGGCCAATGCAGGCGTCGATATGGCGCTGCACGACACCTACTATGTGGTTGCCCATTTCCACTATGTGCTGTCGCTCGGCGCCGTGTTCGCCATCTTCGCAGGCATGTATTACTGGCTCGGCAAGATGTGCGGGCGCCAATATCCGGAATGGATCGGCAAACTGCATTTCTGGGTCACCTTCATCGGCGTCAACCTGACCTTCTTCCCGCAGCATTTCCTCGGCCTGCAGGGGATGCCGCGCCGCTACCCGGATTATCCGGACGCCTATGCGGGCTGGAACATGGTCTCGTCCTTCGGCGCCTATCTCTCCTTCGCCGGCGCGATCCTGTTCGTGCTGCTGCTGGTCTACACGCTGACCAGCGGGCGCCGGGTGGCGGAGAATTACTGGGGGCCGGGAGCTACCACGCTGGAGTGGACCGTGCCCTCGCCGCCGGCGTTCCACACCTTCGATGAAGTCCCGGAGATCAAGGACGAATACGCGCATTAGCGCCCGTCCCCGATTCCCCGCAGCGCCGGAGGTTCTTCCGTCCCCGTGAGCGACGCATCCACAGCAGGAACCGCCGGCTTTACGCCGACTGCCAGCGTCGGCGCCGGCTTTGCGCCGACCGCCAGCGTGGGCGACTATCTTGCGCTGCTGAAGCCGCGGGTCATGTCGCTGGTCGTGTTCACCGGGCTGGTGGGCATGGCCATCGCGCCGGGCTCGCTGCATCCGCTGCTGGCGGCCGTCGCCGTGCTGTGCATCGCTGCCGGGGCCGGGGCCTCGGGCGCGGTGAACATGTGGTACGACCGCGACATCGACGCGATAATGGAGCGCACGCGCGCGCGGCCTCTGCCGCAGGGTCTCATCGAGCCGGACGATGCGCTCGCCTTCGGCATCCTGTTGTCGGCGGGCGCGGTCGGCATGATGGGCCTGGCCGTCAACTGGCTCGCCGCCGGGCTGCTGGCGCTCACCATCGCCTTCTATGTCTTCGTCTATACCATCTGGCTGAAGCGCCGCACGCCGCAGAACATCGTGATCGGCGGCGCGGCCGGTGCGTTCCCGCCGGTCATCGGCTGGGCCGCGGTCACGGGCGATCTTGCGCTGACGCCGCTCTGCCTGTTCGCGATCGTGTTCATCTGGACGCCGCCGCATTTCTGGGCGCTCGCGCTCACCCGCTCGGGCGACTACGCCGCCGCGGGCGTGCCGATGCTGCCGGTGACAGCCGGAGCCAGGGAGACCCGGCGGCAGATCGTGATCTACAGCGCGGTGCTGGCGCCGCTCGGCCTCGCGCCCGTGCTTGCGGGCGGACTCGGCTGGCTTTACGGCGCAGCGGCGGCCCTGCTCGGCGTCGAGTTCCTGCGCCGCGCGATTGCAGTGTGGCGGCGCGCCGACGATGCAAGCGCGCGGTCGCTGTTCGGCTTCTCGCTCGTCTATCTGGCGGCGCTCTTTTTCGCCATGCTCGCCGACCGGGCCCTGGGGCTATGAATGGCGGACCTTTCCGAAAGAGAACGCCGCCGGCGCTTCAAGAACCGGGTACTGCTGGTCGTGCTGCTCGCCTTCGCGGTCATCGTCTATGCGGTGAGCGTGGTGCGGATGGGAGGCGGCTGAGCCATGGCTGACCGCCGCCGCAACCGGCGCATCGCCGCCGCCCTCGTGGCGGTGCCGGTGGCAATGGGCGCGCTCGCCTGGGCGTCGGCCCCGCTCTACCGGCTGTTCTGCCAGGTCACCGGCTTCGGTGGCACGCCCGGCATAGCGGCGGAAGCGCCGCAGGCGGCTGCGGACGCGCCCAGCATCGAGATTCGCTTCAACGCCGACATCGCGCCCGACCTCGACTGGCGTTTCGGCCCGGTCGAGCGCGCGGTCACGGTCCGGCTGGGCGAGCCGGCGCTCGCCTTCTACCGGGCGGAGAACCTCGGCGAGGAACCCGTGACCGGCGCGGCGACCTTCAATGTCACGCCGCTCAAGGCGGGCGCCTATTTCAGCAAGATCGACTGCTTCTGCTTCACCGAGCAGCGCCTGGGCCCCGGCGAGAGCGCGGACATGCCGGTCTCGTTCTTCGTCGATCCGGAGATCGCGGACGACCCGAATGTCCGCGATGTCGGGACGATCACGCTGTCCTACACATTTTTCAGGTCGGAAGAAGAGCCGGCGCCGAACCGACAACAGGCCGACGCGGCGAATGTTACGAATGGCGGCGTAAGCGCTGCCGCGCCGAGAGTGGCGAATGTTACGAATG
>Ga0209020_1003337_pt1 | contig 11119 bp, 9 predicted proteins | sample PinacodermBB_FD_187298 | JGI IMG/M metagenome (GOLD analysis project Ga0209020, IMG submission 187298) | Host-associated microbial community of the marine sponge Aplysina aerophoba from Gulf of Piran - sponge pinacoderm, lysed by bead... | ecosystem: Host-associated > Porifera > Sponge >...
GGACACCGTGCGGTCTATCCCCGCGTGTGCGGGGGAACCTCAGACACGCCGAGCATCGACTCCCAGAACGCCGGTCTATCCCCGCGTGTGCGGGGGAACCGTCACGTCGGCGGACCGTGTGAGGGTCCCAGCGGGTCTATCCCCGCGTGTGCGGGGGAACCGCGTGGAGATGGACGACGAAGGTGCGGGCGTCGGGTCTATCCCCGCGTGTGCGGGGGAACCCCGCCTGGCGGCCCTCTCGACGATCTGAGTGAGGGTCTATCCCCGCGTGTGCGGGGGAACCTCGCTCATCTGGCCCGTCTATTCCGGGAGGTCGGGTCTATCCCCGCGTGTGCGGGGGAACCACCTGGAACCTATCTGATCCGGTCCTCGGGCCGGGTCTATCCCCGCGTGTGCGGGGGAACCCTTCCTCCACGATCTGCTCGACCAGTGCCCTAAGGTCTATCCCCGCGTGTGCGGGGGAACCGTGCCCAACTCCGGACCGTGGGCCACCATCCGTGGTCTATCCCCGCGTGTGCGGGGGAACCCCGATGCCGAACCAAACCAGATTGTTCATGTCGGGTCTATCCCCGCGTGTGCGGGGGAACCACCATCGAGTCGCCCGACCTGACCCCGCGCATGGGTCTATCCCCGCGTGTGCGGGGGAACCGTCTGCTTCGGCGGAACCTCCGAAGCCCTGCTGGGTCTATCCCCGCGTGTGCGGGGGAACCACGGGTAAGGCGATCCGCCAGAGTAACTCGTGCGGTCTATCCCCGCGTGTGCGGGGGAACCGGGGTTACCCGGGACTACATGCTCCTACGTCAAGGTCTATCCCCGCGTGTGCGGGGGAACCGAACAGGCCGCACTCGACAAGCTGCTCCTCGACGGTCTATCCCCGCGTGTGCGGGGGAACCACCAAGATCGACAAGGGCGCCAAGATGGGCCAGGGTCTATCCCCGCGTGTGCGGGGGAACCTTCTGAGCCTCGGCCTGAGCCGCATTCAGAGCCGGTCTATCCCCGCGTGTGCGGGGGAACCTTCGGCCCGCGTGTACTCGGTGACCTCGGGAAGGGTCTATCCCCGCGTGTGCGGGGGAACCCCACTGCCTGGTCGAACTCGGCCATCCTGTCGCGGTCTATCCCCGCGTGTGCGGGGGAACCACTACCCGACCTTGGCGGAGTATCTGATCGGACGGTCTATCCCCGCGTGTGCGGGGGAACCGCGCGACCGGCGAGCGATGCTAGCCAACCGAAAGGTCTATCCCCGCGTGTGCGGGGGAACCTACAGCTGTCCACTCGCCGGGTCCGGTGTTCACGGTCTATCCCCGCGTGTGCGGGGGAACCACACACGCATCCTTCCCTATCCCTCCCTATCCCGGTCTATCCCCGCGTGTGCGGGGGAACCGCCCTCGTGAAGGGATTCATCATCTCCGGCCCGGGTCTATCCCCGCGTGTGCGGGGGAACCGAAGTGAAAGCGCTCTTGCAATCCCGCGCAGCCGGTCTATCCCCGCGTGTGCGGGGGAACCGATTACAGCTACCAAGACCGCAGCCGCTAGTAGGGTCTATCCCCGCGTGTGCGGGGGAACCGGTGATCCGGCCTTCCTTGGTAGTCATATGCCCGGTCTATCCCCGCGTGTGCGGGGGAACCGCGCAGGGTCCCTATGGGCTGACCGCCGACGAGGGTCTATCCCCGCGTGTGCGGGGGAACCGACCTGTCAGCACCGCAGGACCACATCGGGAAGGGTCTATCCCCGCGTGTGCGGGGGAACCGCGAGGTCGCCGGACTCGATGACCTCGAACCAGGGTCTATCCCCGCGTGTGCGGGGGAACCGGTTCCCTTAAGGGTGAAGATGCCCGTGGATGGGGTCTATCCCCGCGTGTGCGGGGGAACCTCCTCGGCGCTGCATCGGCCTTCCCGTGCTTTGGGTCTATCCCCGCGTGTGCGGGGGAACCTTAAAGTCAATCAACTGGGGGATGAGGTAGTAAGGTCTATCCCCGCGTGTGCGGGGGAACCTCTCCGACCTGGATCACCTTGTCGATGGGTCCCGGTCTATCCCCGCGTGTGCGGGGGAACCATCCCCATTTCCCGCTTGACCCGTTTGGTGTCCGGTCTATCCCCGCGTGTGCGGGGGAACCGGGTGCTTCCGTCATTGCCCTGCCTCTCTCAAGGGTCTATCCCCGCGTGTGCGGGGGAACCTGCTGATGGCGCAATAGCTTGCCATAGGTAAGCGGTCTATCCCCGCGTGTGCGGGGGAACCGTCACAGGAGTCGACAGCTGGGACCTCCCGGAGGGTCTATCCCCGCGTGTGCGGGGGAACCGCGGGGGTCCGCTGGCGTCGTCGTCGTCTCTAGGGTCTATCCCCGCGTGTGCGGGGGAACCGCGGGAAGGTGTATCCACTCGAGACCCGCTCTCGGTCTATCCCCGCGTGTGCGGGGGAACCAATGCTCGGAAGTGGGGCGAGTTCCCGGACAACGGTCTATCCCCGCGTGTGCGGGGGAACCCCCAAAATGGTCGTCCACACCGACCCGGAGGCGGGTCTATCCCCGCGTGTGCGGGGGAACCCGTGTGTGCAAGCGCCTGTGGCCTGATGTCTACGGTCTATCCCCGCGTGTGCGGGGGAACCCTGTTTCCGTCTCGACAGCGTCGGGGCAGTTCGGGTCTATCCCCGCGTGTGCGGGGGAACCCCCTTGTGGGATTTTCTCATGTCCGGTCGTGGAGATCAAGGTGAATTGGGGGCTGTGCCTAGCTGTTTGGCGTGTCTTCGAGTTGTGGTGTTTTCCCGGCCGTGTCTGTGTTGTGTTGGTGTCGCACGAGGTGTACGCCGTCAGCATCGACGATGTTTTTGGGGGGCGCACCGAGCGTGCGTATTTGCTGATTGCCGGGGCTTCTCGGGTCTTTCCAGGTCATGACTATTGATCCGTTGCCTAGTTCGTGGTGCCAGCGGGAGACGACATCCCAGACACGTTCGCGGATTCCGTGTGTCATCCGTGGGGCTGTGTAGACGCCGGGTGCGATCTCTAGCATTGCGGAGGCGAGGAAGCCCCGGTAGCGTGCTTCGACGTTGGTTGTGACGATGACGGTCATGTCGGTACTGTGTTCTGTTCTTTTTGACCCTTGGATGATGGTGTGTCTTGGAATAGCGTCTTGATGCGGTCGATCATCTTGGGGATAACACGGCGGGTCTGTAGGAGTTGACCGGTGGTACGGCGGGTTATACGCTCGATATTGAGGGTGGGGTTGTCGATGACGGCTTTGGCCGATTTGAATGCGGCTGGTACGAGTACGGTGTCTCGGAACAAGTCGGCGATGTCGAGGGCGAACGCCTCGCTGCTTTGTTCGTGGATGAAGCCGAGTTGGGGTATTGCGCCGACTGCGGTGACGGCGATGATTGCGGAGGAGGTGACCGCGACCGAGGCGTGGTTGATCGCTTGATTTGGGATGTCCGCTGTCCAGGGCTTGGATCGGTTGTAGCGGCGTCCTCGCCATAGGATTCCGTATTGGTCGGCGAGGATGCGGTAGGTCTGTTTCATGCGTGCCCCTTCGATTCCTCTAAGCGCGTCGAGGCTTCTATGGGGGAGGACTTCACCTAGGCGTAGAGCGTACATCCGGCGAGCGATAGTTATGCGTTCGCCTTCGGCGTCGTACCAGGCTTTCATTTGTTGTCGGGCGATGGCCGATGTGTCGGGCATCAGGGGCGGTGCGGTGTAGCACCGGACGCCGTCTTCCCCGACCGCGACGAGTGCTGTCCCGTGGCGGGCCATGAGCCGTAGAGCGTCATGGCTGACGGTCGAGCCCGGACCGAGCAGGATCATCGAGAGCGACTGGAAGGGGATGCCGTAGTTGCCCTCACCGAGTGGGGTGCTGGGATCCGGGGGTTGTCGGCGCTCGAATCTCAGTGTTCCATCTCGTACGGTTAGCGCTCCTCGGGAGAGCCAGAGCAGACCGTGCCGGTCGGCGTGGGGGATGCGGGCTGTTTCGAGTCCGAGTCTTCCCTTCAGCATTGTGTTTCTGCTCCGGCGACGGCGTGGGTGGCCCGATCGCCGAATGGGAGGTCGGGCCACCCATGGCGGATCATGCCGTGTGAAGACCGAACGTGAGAAGCGCGTATTCGATTGTCAAGGTGCGTGGGCTTGTGCCTGAGGCAGTCCCGGTAGGTGTACGGTAGCGTCTTCATGGCTCGTCGATGTTTCGTGGTTTGCTGACGGTTATCGCCGCCGCTGCGGGCGTAGGAGCAACATGCCGTATCCGTAGGCTCGGTGTCTTCCTACCCCGCGGGCTAGGAGGTGGGCGAACGAGTCGCTGTGGGTGATGGTGATGACACCGCGCATGATGGCTTCGGGGCCTTCGCTGCTCGGGCCGCGTAGCTGGTAGATGGCATGTTTTCGTCGGAACGAGACCAGTTTCGTTTGTTCGGGGTCGAGGCGCGCCCCGCCGAGGCGTTCGAGTTGGTTACCGAGCCAATCCGTGTATACGGCTTCGCGGCTGCGGTTCATGCCGTCGGGAGGGTGTTGGTCGGCTTCGACGACGAACACGTCTCGTTCCCCTGCTTTAGGGTTGGCCCCGCGCCGGGACTGGCGTACGACGGGTCGTATCCTGGTTTCGAACCCGATACGCTGACCTGACCGCCAGGCTGTGGGCATCGGTTTGGTGTCGATCCTGTCCGCGGGGATGACACGGATCTGGAGGGGGTCTGCGCAGATGCGGGTCTGTTCACGCAACGCTGTGCTGTTAGCCGTGCCGTATCCGTAGAGCACCCCTTTGGTACCGTGACGTGGGGTGATGAGACGGAACGGTTTGGGGGCCAGGTCACCGAAGCATTCGGTGAGGAGGCTGTGGGTGGCGTGGTCGGGATCCTGTAGCCGGCGGATACCCATCCACCGTTGGAAGTCGCGCAGTTGCACTTCGGCGCGCATCATTTGAAGAGTGCTTAGGTACCGGGTTTCGTTGGCTGCGGGCATCCTCTGACCACTCATCGGGATCCGTAGTCGCTGCCGGCCGCGGTTGGCGGGAACTCGGCCCGGGGTACACGACCTTCGCAAACCGTCCGGCTTCCGCCGTGGAGCCCGGACGTGTCCCAGTTGCGCTGATCGGTGATCTGGTACTCGCGGGTCGGTGTGATAGTGCTTGGTGATTCGTGCGCCGACCAGATCAACCGTATGCCTTCCGTACCCGTGATGGGATGCTCCGGCGTTGTTGTGTTGGAGAGTGGCCACCCGAGTAGCGCCGCCGGGGCGCTTTCGGCGTCGGTGATACCTTCGAAGAGCGCTGCTGAAGGCAGGCAGGGTTTGCGGCCGATGAATAGTGGCCGTGCTGGGTGCTGCAGCGCGTCGGCCAAGTCGTCCACGTCTGGACATTCGGCTGCGGGCTCGAGCCGCAGCGCGACGGTCACTACCATGTCGGCTAGGTAGTCACGGTATCGGATGTGGGGCGACTTGTACGTGCCGGTCCCACCTTTGCGTTGCTCGGGGATGCCTCTTGTTGTCCAACCACGATCGTTGTGGCGTAGGCTCGCCGTTTGGAAGTCGCGTAGATACCATCTCGAACCGGGCTCGTGGTCAACCCGTGCAGCGAACACCAACCGGTCTTGCAGGTGCTGGTGCTTTGTACCGTCGGTCCGGCGCCAACCGAGAGCGTTGGCGAAGATTCCTGTCAGCATCGACGCGGCGGGGAATCGGCGGGTGACGCCGAAGTGGTCGACCGTCTCGCCCCCGAAGGCCATCAGAGGGCTTTCCAGATGAACCAATAAATGTCGCATGAGCCTCCTATTCGGGCTTACCACTGCGCACGGTATCGGCCGACCAGGAGGCGAGAGCGTCGAGGGTCACGCGGATGGTACCGGGGAGTTCGGTGTCGTCGACTGTCATGACGCGTCGAGATTCTGCGAGCCCGTAGGCAGAATCGAGCCGACCGAGGTGACGACTTAACGAGGTAACGGCGTCGTGGGTTTGGGCTGCGACGGGGGTACGGAATGCGTTTGCCAGGCTACGGGGTTGGCGTGAGCCGGCTTCCACTAGAACCAGGTCGGCGTAACTGTAGGGTGCCGTCGAGCCGCGTTTAGCGCCGGGTGACACGGTTGCTATGAGATGTACCAGGTGATCAACAACCTCGCCGGCCATGCTGCGGTCGGCATCCTGCCATTCGTCCGGGGAGCAACCTTCGAGGTTTGATGTCAGCCCGGGCACGTCAACAACGACGTAACCGTAGAACAGGCCGGCGGTGAGTTCTGTATCGCCGATGTGGGCTGCGCCGGAGTCTTCGCCTGGTTCCTGGAGGTCATCCACCACCGAGAAGTAATCGCTTTCACTTTCTTCGTGATGGACGGTGAAGGCGTGGGCGACATGTATCGCTGCGTCGATGTTGGCTGCCGGGTCGGAGGTGACCATACGACCGAAGAGGGCACCCTCAAGCCCGCCGGGAAGCCTGGTCTGGTCGCGGAAGGCCTTGAGGTTCTTGGCGGATTCCTTGAAGAAGTTCTTCGCGGCGCGCGTCGCTCCTTCGGTGTCGGCCGGGTGTTGGCCGCAGATCCGGGTGGCCTGTTCGCGCAGGTACTCGACCTCGGGCATGCCCAGCAGCAAGGGCTGGCGACCCGTCTCCGTCTTGCCTTTGTCGCCGTAGACACCGACGTTGAATGCTTCGCTAACGGCTTCCAGTACTTCCCCCGAAGTTTGTCCGGCGGCTTTGATCGGTGCTATGACCGACCGGTTGACAACGTTCCGAGATCGGATGGCGGTGGTGCTGTTGGCGATGTTGCGGATAGCGAACTCGTCCTCGGCCGTCCGCCAGTGTCTCTTGAGACACTGCGAAGAGATGCGTGTCCTCACCGCACCCCCGAACGGCATCCGCTTGGCGAGGCCGCTGTCGTCACGGTTCAGCAGCGCGGCAGGATAGGAATGGAGGGTGTGGATCTGTAGAAATCTGGGTACGGTCACGCGTGGCCTCCTAGGTAGTTTGTGATGTCAACTAGTGGTAGGTGATGCCTGCCGGTGTTCCTCCCGGTAGTAGGAGCGTGCGATACGGCGGCGGGCCTGTTCGGCTCTTGATTCGTTGTATCCGTCGTTGAGGATGAAGCGAGCCATTTCCCTCCAGTCGAAGGAGACGCCTGCCGACGCGAGCATCCGGAACATGCGGATCAGCAGCGTGTGCAGCATGGTGCCCCGGGCGGTTAGCAGGCGATTGAATCGGGTCTCGCTGTACAAGGCGGTTGCGCCTCCCACGTCGCTTCCCCGGTACAGCGCCGCACCGACACTGCGCTGGGGATCGTGCGCGCTCTTACCGCCGACAGTGGGTGTCATCAGAGCGATGCCGTGGACGATCAGTGCCCACTTGCGTTCGAGACGAGTCCCTCCCAACAGATCGTACTGGGCGGCTAGCCGCCAGAAAGCCGGGGTGTCGGCAGCGGCCGGTGACATCCGCCGGAGCGCCGCCAGATCACCTCGGGGGAAGTTCTGCCGGGCCAGGTGGTTGGCGAGGCGGACAGCGGTGCTGTCCCATCCAATCCGGTTTTCTCCGGCTTGGGTCGTTTCATCGGTCATGTTCATCATCCGTCTTCGGTGAACAGGAACGGTAACCCACCAGCACCCCGTATCCTTCCCTCGAAAAGCGATTCTGCAGAGGTGCGGGCCCGGTATCGATGAACAGCAGGACAGGGCAGCGTACTGACGGCGTCCTGCAAGAGGACACGCGCCTGGTCGATGACCCACCGCAACCACAACCGGCGAACGGCCGCTTGGCCGTCGGGGTCGGCCTCGAACTCCACTTGTAACGAATCGAAGTAATCGGCATCCACCGCGGCATCGAGTTGATTCAGCCAACCTCGAGCACGTTGGCGATCCTCTGGACGGATGCTATCCGGCCGGCCCCGGGCGAGGAAGGTCTGAATCGCATGGCTGAGGATACGTTGGACGACCTGGACCTGCTTGATGCGTTCCCGGGAGAGATCACCGATACTCTGGGTACCGGCGGCGCTGCCGAGGGCCTTGACGGTACGGGCACGTAGCGGGACACTCCGTTCGTGATAGCCCTCGGTCTTGCCTTGGCCGCGCACCATAGCCCGGGCGACGATCCGCATTTCTTCACCAGTGTCGCGCTCTGTCGGGGTCGCCTGAAGCAGCACCGGTTGCTCATAGTCGCCAGAGGTCAGATACTCCGCTACCCGCCTGTACGTGAAGCCACCCGCGGCGAGCGTCAGGGCTTTGCCCTCTTTTCTGTTCACCGGTGTCCAGGGATCCCCGGTCCTTCCCTTCAACTGCCTGGCCTCGACACGCGGACCTCTCGACGTTGCCCGTTTCGCCCGCAAACGATCTCCTGAATCGGTGTACATCCTGATCCGGCGGCACACCTCGATGTAAAACGGATCAAGGTCACCAAGAGACAATCCTTCCTCCCTAGCCCCATCCCAGGGGATGGTCCACAGAAGGGAGTGAACAGTGTCGGTACGTGGGAAGAGTTCGAACAGTTCGAGACGACGGTCCAGCAGAATGGCCATATCCCGCTGGACATGGGCGCCGAGTCCGCCAGCAGGGGCCAGCGAGAACGCCGGGCGGTTACCCATCCCTCCGTTCATCCGAGAGATTCCGTAGTTGCCAGCACCTTCGAATCCGTCCATCGTTTGCACCGTGACGAGAGCGAATATCCAATCATCGATCTTCCCACCGACGGCTAGAGCAGACTTGAGATCGTGATTCTTCGCGGTCCTCAACATGTCCAACTCGTCTGCGCTGCTAACCGTCCGCTTGTAGTCGGCTTCCCGGTCCACAGACGTGGCCGAGGGTTGCAGGAACGCCGGGCGCGTGATGTCACCGCTCACGAGATACCAAGGTTCATCTTCCGGGAACTGAACCGTGAGGCCACGCAAGGTCGTCGCCCAACCAGCCGCCTCGACAGGCAGGTCTGTCGCAGCAGCTCGATGGAGCGCCAAGGCGCCCAATTGCACCACGAACGCGTGCCACGCATGACGCTGATGCGGGCGCAACGCGGGGAACGACACCACAGCGTCGGCCATCAGTGCCTCGTAGACCTGCGGCAGCGACCCCTCAACCCGCGAACCGTCAACTGTGTCAAACCGGATTACCGGTTCATTCAACGCATGAAACAACAAGAGGTCCCCACATAGCTAGCGCCGTGACCCGAGATTACCAGTAACAGGCTCCGGCAGAACCAGGCACGCCGCGGTCTGATAGAGACTCACACGCCGCGGCGCTGCAGACCGAAACGGCTGTAGTGGAATACACGATCAGCAACACCGAATACGAACCCATCGTTACCGGCTACGGGTATCGCTGGTTCGTTCTCCCACCGTTCGGGAAGCCATCGCCTAGGGATGACCATGCGGCGAATCTCCTCAACGCCGAACGGGCTCGCTTGCGGCGGGTCGAGTTGGATTTCAATTCCCTCATCACCGAGCCGTGTACGGATTCTCTCCTCCATGGAACCGAACACCACGTCATGGTTGTCGGCACAGAAGGACTTGTGCCACGCCACTATTGCATCACGTGCCGTAAGCCCGTCGGCCAACTCAACGCCTTCGACCTGATAGGTATGTTCACGCCACCCGCCTCCCAACTCTTGGGTGATCGCCTCCAGCGCGGCGGGGTGCGTGGCCAGCTCCACAAGTTCTCGGTTCATGGCAGGGATTGTCCATTCGGCATCGGGGTCAACCAACCGCCGTGTTGCCTCGAGGATCCGGAGGTCGGGGTAGACGAACTGGTTCAACCCGTTCACGCCCCGCCCAAGGAGCGGTGTCAGGTTCCCTCGGCCTGGCAACAAGACAACACAAACTGCCGTGAGGTAACCCTCAGGTCGGTCCCTGCGGGGATGCCTGTGCAGTCTGCCGATCCGCTGTAGCAGCACATCGGATGGACACAGATCGGTAATCAGTAGATCAGCATCTATGTCGAGTGACTGCTCCAAGGTCTGTGTACCGACCAAGACCAGTCCACGATCCCGTGGTTGCCTGTGTTTGCCGAGCCATTCCTCTACCAGCCGGTCGAGCACGCGACGGTCACCAGCGGCGAAGCGACCGTGATGGGGTGCAGGTAGGTCACCGCAACCGAAAAGCAAATCGTTGCCGCCGGTGTCCGCAGCTTGTTCGACGGCTAGCTGGGTGAGGACGGCATGACCGACGGTATTGCGGATTATCAGAACCCTCGCCCCCTCTCGTGCTGCGTCGAGGGCACGCATGGCTACTGCATCGAATCGCCCCATCAGTGGCAAAGCCTCTATTCGGACTGTTTTCTGCTGCCCGTTTTCCCCGGTTGAGGCCATCCGCTCTCCGCGAGTTGCCGGAGTACTGACGGCTGGGTACGGACAACCGATAGCTTCTCTGAGCGGAAGGTCACCTGTACCGCCACCGCTGCCGGCGGCCAACCACCGCCGACGCGCGACCGAACCGAGCGTTGCCGACATCAGCAACGCGTGACCGCCCGATCCGAGATGCGCATCCAGCAACGCTCGTAGGATCACACCCATGTACGTGTCGGAGGCATGGGCCTCATCCACGACCAGCAGATTGCGCGCCAGACACGCCGCTCGCATGTGAGAGTGCTTCACTTTGAGCACCGCCAGCATCGCCTGATCCACAGTCCCGACCGCGATCTGCGCTGCGAGGTAACGCTTGCTATGTTCCGCCGCCCACCTTCGTCCCCGTGTCGCGTCGTCGGGATGGTCATCCCACCACACCTCATAGTGCTGCAACGCGCGACCTGTCGCGTCGCCCGCTCGCAGATAACCAGGTACTGCGAGCACAACCTCGGGAGCGGCATCCCTCGGGAACGCGGAAGCCACAAAACGCTGTATACGCTCGTATATTTGCAGAGCAGCCGCTCGCGTGGGCAGGGCGAAGTACATGCCATCCACCCGGTTTGCCTCATACAAGCGAGCGAAGCGCCACAACGCCGCCTCGGTCTTGCCAGAACCTGTCTCGGACTCCACGATCACCAGCCGCTCGTCCAGAGGTGTAGCGATAGCCGCCTGGTTCTGGATAGCGTTGGCCACCGGGAATCCGAAGAGACAACGAAAGCCCGGCAAATCCCCCCGCGCACAAACTGCCCGCCGCTGTGCCCGGATGTCAAGACCGCACTCCTCAACAGCACGCCGGGCCTTGTCGCGGGCGGAGTCCATGTACTGGCTGTCGGGGTCGGACT